>Ga0256406_1000226_pt1 | contig 108901 bp, 91 predicted proteins | sample RumenRJG_03DNA_FD_185986 | JGI IMG/M metagenome (GOLD analysis project Ga0256406, IMG submission 185986) | Bovine rumen microbial communities from Lethbridge, Alberta, Canada - RJG_03 | ecosystem: Host-associated > Mammals > Digestive system > Stomach > Rumen | place: Canada: Alberta...
GCCGTCAGCTGCAAGGAGGATGGAAGGAGGCGTAGCAGGGCTACGCTGACTGACGACGACGCCGCAGATGACAGTCCCACTGGCGAGGCAGGGGAAACAAGGCATCGGCCGTGGGTCCAACGAGGAGACGGTGTTATGGATCTGCAACAGCGGGCCCGGTCGGCATTTGCCATCGTACTGGAGGCCATGACCCGGCGCCAGTCCCGGCTGCGTGCCGACAGGGATATCCGCACATTGACAATAAAACTTATCGAGAAAGTCGAAGCCGTGGCAGAGCCGGAGGACTGGCCGGTCAGCGAATATACGGACGATTTCCGGCAATACCATCCCGAAGATTCGGCCATCTGGGAACGGTTCTTCTTCCACGCCATGTTCGTCAGTACGGACCTGGCGGACTGCCTGTGCTTTTTGCGGGCCGGCGGTGCCATTCTCATCCCCGATGCCGCCTACGGCTACATCATCCGCCCCGTCATCGGCGGGCACGGCTACCGCAGCCAGAGCGAGTACGACCGCATGAAACAGCCTCTCCGGAAATGGCAGGCCGACATCATCCGCATCCTGCGCCTGCTCCACCACGAGCAGCGCCGCTATGCACGGTACGAGGAAGGAAGGCTGGAATTGTGATGGACCGCGGTCAGTGATTAGTGGTCAGTGGGAAGAAAAGGCAGTTTGAAGTTTGATGTTTGACGAAGCCGGTTCGACGGACAGGGTATCTTTGCCGTCCCTGAGAAGCGGTCCTTCGCAGGGGTAGCTTGCTACACTGCCGGTTCGTCGAACCAACTATCTTTACAAAAAATAGCATTACAGGCCACACGACGGGAAACGCTTTCTATCCTGAATCGCACGAGATGGCATCAGCTGCAAGGAGGATGGAGGGAGCCATAGCGGGGCTATGGTGACCGACGACGACGCGGCAGATGGTGCCAGATCGGGTGAGGCAGGGGAAAGAAGTTTCCTGCCGTGTGGCCGATTGGTTGCCAAGTGACGAAATCCGTCCCCCTTATAGAGTGAAAGGAGACATGCTTATGAATCCATTTATCCGACATTTTCCCAAAGAACGCATCGTCTATTTCGTGCGTCAGGCTATCGAGATGCTGGTATCGCTCAGGCCCTATGCGGCCTGTCGTACCAGTGCCACCTGTCCCTGTCCGGCGGCTTCATCCCGGCCGGTGACGGGCATCGCCATCGGCGACGAAGTGACACTCAATATGCGTTCCCGGCAGCCTGCTGAGCGCAGGCGCGTCGAATTTCCCCGAAGAAAGGAGAGCGAATATGTTTGTTTACCTCAATCCCGGCCATGATATGTTCCGTGACCCGGGAGCCGTCAATGACCATCTGGCCCTGACAGAAGCACAGCTGGCCCGGGACCTTGCCTGGCTCGTCTCGAAACGCCTCGACCAGCACCGGATCCGCAATATCGTCGAGCAGAACGACGACCTCTTTGGCGTCATCTGCAATGCCAACCGCTGGCAAGCCGACCTCTTCGTGTCCATCCATTTCAACGCCTTCAACGGCCACGCTACGGGCACGGAGACCTTCGTGAGCTATACCCCGCACAGCGTCATGGCAGGCCATGCCATCCAGCAGAACCTCTGCGCCGCGCTGGAACTGCCCGACCGGGGCATCAAGGAAAACATGAACCTCCTGGTCATCAACAGCACATCCATGCCGGCAGTACTCGTAGAAGTCTGCTTCATCGACAACGATGACGACATACAGCGTTATCAGGCCAGGAAAGGCCAGACAGCCGACGCCATCGCAACGGGCATCATCCAGTACATGGGACAGCTGGAAGGAAAAGCGGCGTAGGAAGGGCCGCCGTTAGCGGCTGGTGGTTAGTGGGAAGGGAGAGAAAAGGCAGTTTGAAGTTTGAAGTTTGAAGTTTGATGAAGCCGGTTCGTCGAACCGACTAATTTATACAAATAAAATCAGCAATTAGGACCCACGACCGAGGGCGGTTTCCCGCCTGAATCGTCGGCGGGGCCGTCAGATGCAAGGAGGATGGAAGGAGGCGTAGCAGGGCTACGCTGACTGACGACGACGCCGCAGATGATGGTTCCGCCGGCGAGGCAGCGGAAACAAGACATCGGCCGTGGGTCCGGAGAGGAGGCAAAAATGGCAGAACGTAGTAACTTATCCAATAAGTTGAAACTCGTCGTATCCTACCGGGATGCCGACGACAACGAAAAGACCCGTCAGATCACCTTCAAGAATCTGAAGGGCAATGCCGATGCTACCGCCGTCTACGGCGCAGCAGAAGCACTGGCCGGACTGCAGGAAGATGCGCTCATCCGCATCTCCGAAGTCAGCGAAAATGTCATTGAAGGATAAAGACCGGTTCGTCGGACCGGCTGCCTTTACACAAGAAATCAGCAATCAGGCCACACGACAGGTGAAAAAAGACTCCTGCCGTACGGCCGGCGGAAAGGAGAAAAGAAATGGCTAAAAAAGAAACGCGGACGCTTAGTCTGGTACTGATCGACCCGAAAGGCAAGACTGTATCGTATAGCATCCGCAACCCGAAACCGGACCTCAATAAAGAGGCCGTAGACAACGCAGTCAAAGCCGTCATCGACGGCAAGATATTTGCTACTGCCAACGGGGACCTGATGGCGCTGAAGAGCTCCCAGGTAGTCACCCGCCAGGTAGAAACCCTGGAATAAGCGTATAGAGAAAACCTTGGGCATCCTGAATGTCCGGGGTTTTCTTTTCGTGACCGATTTACATGAAAGGAGAATCATCATGACCGAACCTGTACGCCCATGGCTGTATCTGGCCCGCCTCCCACGCTGGCAGGATGAAGCCACATCGGCCGTCCTGCGCATCTATCATAACCTCGCCTGCAAAGAAGCGGGCCGTTTCTGCCGCCGCATACCCTATGACGAAGCCCTTGCTACCGCCGAAGAAGGCCTGTACCATGGCATCCGGGCCTATGACCTGAGCCGTCCCCTGCTCCACCCCCGGGACCTGAGCTATCATTTCACCAAATACGCCCGCGGCGCCATCCGCAACGCACTGAAGCGCTACCAGTACTATTACCGCAACATCAATCAGACTGTCCGCGATGGCGCCATCCTGACCGACCTGCCCGAAACCCGCTGCACCGTACCGGCAGCTGAAGACGTCGTACTGTCCCGCACCCTGTCACCAGAACTGGAAACGGCCCTCAGACGCCTTTCTGAGAGGGACCGGGACATTCTATACCACTACGTACTAGAAAAGCGCCCATTCCGTGAAATCGCAGAACAACTGGGCATCTCGCGGCAGGCCGTCTGCAAACGCTATCAAATCGTCAAAAAAAACTACAGACATACTTGCAGGGAGGAAATCTGACATGATAGGAAAAACATGGAAACATCTGACAAAGGAAGAACGGAAAGAACTACTGGGAGGAGCTGACTTACTGGTATTAGAAGGCAAAGACCGGTTATTCTTCTGTAATCATGAGAAAAAATTGGCCATCCGTGGCAGTATCTGTCGCAATCAGGACCACCGGTATGGTGATTATGTTGTACCAGGAGATGCTGTTGTATTCGCGATTTAGATATATAAATCGAAATGAAATGAAAAATAGCCCGGATCATTATATTTAAAAGATTGATATTAAATTTTTAAATATTTTCATTAAATTTCATTTTTTAAAACAGACCTCAAAAACGGCTGAAAATGGCGATACATAGCGCATATAAGAAGATGGAGAGAAAACGTGCGGAAAACGGGCGTTTTCTCTTTTTTTTGCCATCTAATTGAAAATTACAATTTCTCATCATGGCATTTGTAATGAATTGCTGTATAAATATAAAACAATAAAGAAGCATACGGAAAGACTAAAACCATTCATCATGACCGGATATCAAAGCAGAACAGGCAGATGGATTGACACATATGTTCGATGAAGGTATAATGTAGGGAATAAATAGATATATTTTTTGTCCTAGCGAAGAACTGAGGGAATGGAATGAAATATCAGAATAAACAGATAAATCTTAAAATAGACGGGCATTTGTATGAAAAGCTCAAGGAATATGCAAAAGATGAAGGTAAAAGTGTCCAGCATATCCTGACAGAATCCCTTGTTTCTATGATGGCCAGAAAGCAGGAGCCGGTATATAAGGACGGAAAATTTACATTTATAGATCTTTTTGCAGGTATTGGTGGTATGCGTATCGCATTTACGAAACAGGGGGGAATCTGCGTATTTTCCAGTGAATGGGACAAGTACGCACAAAAAACATATTTTGATAATTTTGATGTCATGCCACAGGGTGATATTACAAAGATTAATGCCCAGGAGGTACCGGACCATGACATCCTTGTTGCCGGTTTTCCCTGCCAGCCTTTCAGTATAGCCGGGGTTTCCAAAAAGAACAGTCTTGGACGGGCGACCGGATTTCAGGATAAAACACAGGGAACTCTGTTTTTCGATGTGTGCCGTATCCTGGAAGCAAAGCGTCCGAAAGCTTTTTTACTGGAAAATGTGAAGAATCTGAAAAGTCATGATCATGGAAATACATGGCGGGTTATACAGGAATCACTGAACCAGCTTGACTATGAAATTTTTCCACAGATTATTGACGGGCAGGGATTTGTACCACAGCACCGGGAACGTATTTTTATTGCCGGTTTTGACCGCAGGAGATATGGGAATTTATATGATTTCCAGTTCGATGTCGATAATCAGAAACCAGAAAAGAAACCCGTCCTGCGGGATATTCTTGAACCGGAAGTGAATGAAAAATATACATTATCAGATAAATTGTGGACGTTTTTACAAAATTACGCAGCCAAACATAAGGCAAAGGGAAATGGATTTGGCTATGGTATGCCAGAACTGGATGGCGTCACGCGCACACTGAGCGCCCGGTATTATAAGGATGGTTCTGAAATTCTGATTAATCAGGGGAAAGACAAGAATCCCCGTCGTCTGACTCCCCGGGAATGTGCCAGACTGCAGGGATATCCCGACAGCTTTAAAATCACTGTTTCAGATACGAGAGCCTACAAACAGTTCGGCAATTCGGTTGTCGTACCGCTGGTCACTGCCATAGCAGGAAAAATTGTGGAAAAAGTAGAAGAACTGGATAAAAAAGCGGAACAAGGGGATGATTCAGATGGAGCCCATAAATTACAGCAGACAGGCCATTGAGGCTGTCAATAAAGGAAAAAGAGCGTACTGCAAATTTTTGGCTGCCAATGATACGGGGCTGACAGGAGGACATCAGTCGGGCATATATATTGCCAAAAATGCCGTTTCGATTTTATTTGATACGCCCTGCATCCGCGGAGAAAATAAAAAGAAGAATATAAAGATAAAATGGCAGGATGATTTTACAACAGAAAGCGTCATTACCTATTATGGACAGGGATCCCGTAATGAGTACAGGATAACAAAGTTTGGCAGGGGTTTTGAAATGCTGAATTATGAACATACGGGGGATCTGTTTGTGCTGGTGCAATGGGATACACAAGACTATTCGGCATATGTACTATCACAGGAAGATGATATCAATGCCTTTCTTGATTACTATGGCATGAGTCCTGCCGAAACAAATAATCTGATTACATCAGTCCGGACCGATGAACAGCGGAAAAATGATATTTTCAAAGAGTTTGTGCGCGGGCTTACGGAATTTCCTGTATCGGAAATCATGTCAGAAGAAGCACGCAATATATACGAAGCTGTATACGATCATGAAGAAAACATCTGGAACAAACCGGATGAGCAGCTGTTGGCATGGATTAATATGGAATACGAACTGTTCCGTAACATAGAAGATAAATTTTTTGGTTCGTACATCAAAAATGGTTTTCCTACCATGCAGGATTTTATCGAAATAGCCAACTCTGTCCTAAACCGCCGGAAGAGCCGGGCGGGAAAATCACTGGAACATCAGCTGTCGTATTTGTTTACCCGGAACCATCTGGTATTTGATGAACAGGTGCGGACGGAACAGAACAAAAAGCCGGATTTTGTGTTTCCTGGTAAAGAGGCCTATCATGATTTATCCTACGATGCCAACAAACTTATCGTACTGGGAGCCAAGACAACATGCAAAGACCGCTGGCGGCAGGTTGTAACAGAAGCAGACCGTGTTGACGTAAAATATCTCTGTACTCTCCAGCAGGGAATTACGGTACAGCAGCTGAAAGAAATGCAGAGCGAACGCGTCGTACTCGTCGTTCCCCGGCCTTATATCAGGGCCTATCCACCGGAATTCAGGGATTCTATTTTTGATTTGAAAACATTTATGCAGTTTGTACGTGAAAAAACAGAATAAGGCATGAGTTACAGACAGGGCTTTTAAAAGGCCCTGTTTTTTAATGCCTTGCAGAGGTATTGTATGAAAGTATTCCGGGTTAAACTAGTGTAAGTAATATGATATAATGACTTATAAGTTATCTGGATTATATTCGTATTTCATGGGTGAATGAGCGCACAGGAGGCAGTTTATGCACAGGGACTATTCCGATAAGGCCTTTAATGAATGTGAGGAATGGCTGGAAAAGAAATACAGGGATAAAAAGTATTCATTAGAAGAATTGAAAATGGCTGGCAAACAGAATGATGAGGAACTTAATCAATTGCTCAAAAATAGAGTGAATGAAGATGGCTGGCCGGTATTTAGCATAGATGAATGGAAAGAATTTGCCGTTTATTATTATACATTATGGGAAAATTCTAAATCTTGTATCATCCCTTCGGAGCCTTCTGTTGCCGGTGTCAGTGACCGGACTGTGCCAAGGGGAATGCAAACGGCCTGGCAGAAATACAGGCACCATCTGCTGAATGATAATCATTTCTCCCTTCCTGCTGTGCAGAATATCGAGAAGAGCGTACTCGATACATTGAATTTTTTAAATGATGACACGCAGAACGATGGAGGTGCTGTCAAGGGACTCATTATTGGGAATGTACAATCCGGTAAGACGGCTAATATGGCCGGTCTGATTTCTATGGCAGCTGATTATGGTTGGAATTTGTTTATTATCCTGACCGGTACTATTGAAAATTTGCGTATACAGACAATGGAGCGTTTCAGACAAGATTTACAGAATGGTAATGTTTCATGGTACTTTTTGGAAAAGCCCGGGTCCAGGTCGAATGATACAAGATTATCAGCTCTTGATCTCGAAGACAATGGAATCCGGTATGTCATTTGCTGCCTGAAAAATATAACCCGTCTGAGAGCTTTACATAAATGGCTTAATTCAGATGGAAATAAAAAGAAAAAGCTGCGTATACTCATCATAGATGATGAAGCCGATCAGGCAAGTATTAATACGGGTGACATTGAAGATGAAAAGAAAAGGACGGCAATCAATCAGTGCATTTGTAATATCGTGAATAATACGGATGCTGGTACAAAATCAAAATTGACAGCCTATGAAAAGGAAACCATACAGGTTCCATACAAGGCAATGAATTATGTCTGCTATACAGCGACACCGTATGGGAATTTCTTAAATGAAGCCGGCACAGAGACGCTTTATCCCAAAGATTTTATTTCTGTACTGAATCCCCCGGATCTTTATTTCGGACCTGAACAGATATTTGGTAATACCAATGGATTACCGGTCCTTAATATCATTCCAGGACAGTATAAAACGCATGAAACAAGTATGCCGGATGGAGATATAGCGAAACTGGAAGACTTGTGCACTACCCCATCAGAAAATCTGCCGGAAAGTCTGAAGGAGGCCATTGCATGGTTCTGTGATGCGGTAGCTGTACAGCGGGTATGGAAATATAAAAAACCGGTTACCATGCTGATACATCATTCCATGCGTACAGAAAAGCATTCAAATCTTGGGATATCTATCAAGAAATGGCTTAATCATATAGATATAAAGGATTTTCTTTCTATCTGCCAGAAGGTTTATACCGAACAGACTGCCCAGCTGACGAAAGATATTTTTAAATCCTGCTGGCCTGATTATGGCTGTTATTCTGGTGTTGACATAGACCGGGATATAAAAGATTATCCTGCTTTTGATGCTTTAATTACCCATCTGAAAGATTTACAACAAGAAATCAGTCATATCGAGATGAATTGTGAAGGCGCACTCGTTTTTAAAAAAGGCATTCATATTTGCATAGATAATTGTAAAGAGGAAGAAATTATCAATGGAGAACCGGATTATTCTTCCCATGTACGCCTTATCTATCCAAATAATAATCCAGACGACGGAAATCTGGGTTATAATGGTTTTGCCCCGGCATTCCTGGTTATAGGCGGGAATACTCTGTCACGGGGGCTGACTTTAGAAGGACTCGTTTGTACCTATTTTTCCAGAGAAGTGAAACAGGCAGATAGCCTGATGCAGATGGCACGCTGGTTTGGCTTTAGAAAAGGATATGAATTATTGCCCCGCATATGGCTGACCGCAATAGCACAGATACAGTTTGAATTTTTGACGCGGCTGGATAAGGATCTGCGGGAAGATTTGTACAAATATCAGGGAGTAACAACTCCCACAGAGTACGGTCCGCTGATTTTACAAACGCCGTCGGCTATCCATATGTTGCTGACCAGTAAAAATAAGTCCCAGAGCGAGGTTGACGCCATGATGGATTTTTCAGGTGCCAATCTTCAGACGTTTAATTTTATCAATAATAAAGAGATGCTGGAACAACAGCTTGCGGCGGCAGACTCCTTTATAAAACAACTTCCCCATTGTTCTTTTGAAAAGGATGGGACCCGTATTGTATGGGAAAATGTTTCATTCGATATTATATGGAGTCAATTATTGCAATATATCAAATGGCCATTCAGCCAGACGATGGATATCCGTGATTTTAAAAATTGGTATGAGGCGATTGATGGTGTCCATAAAATGAAAAACTGGGACGTAGTATTAGCCGGGAAAAAATCTGACAAAACCCATCAGTGGAATGGTGTTGGCAAAATAAACCGTACCAGAAAAATATCCGGTATGAATACGGCAGATTCTCAAACGATTTGTATCGGAGTTTTATCTGACCCATCGGAATGGCATGCAGATCTGAAGAATTGGAATGGTGGCAGCAGCCAGTTGTCTGCTGAAGAAAAATTGGAAATCCGGAAAAAGTATGGCAAAGACAGTGTACCGTTGCTTGTTATCTATTGTATTGATAAAGATTCCCAGCCTACGAGAAAGATGAGTACTGTCCGGCAGCCTTTACATGCCGAAGCTGATATTATAGGTATTTCTATTCATATTCCCGGCCAGCGGCTGAATAAAGACTATTGTGCCAAGGTAAGAATAAATATAGACGATGATAGTTATTGATGAGGTGCGCATTATATGAAGCAGACAATTTTAAAGCACCAGAGCATGGGTGTAGATGGTAAATTTTTATTACGAAGCATCCAGAATGATAATCTGCCCGCCCTGGATCTTCTTGTCCGGGAATGTATCCAGAACAGTCTTGATGCCAGTCTGTCAGAAAATCCGGGAAATAAAGTCAAGGTTGATTTTATCATAAAAAATTGCGATTGCAGGCCGTTAAATAAGATATTTGAAGGGATTACTGGTGAATTAAACCGGCGGTACAGAGAGGGAAACGTTGACTTTATTGCCGTAAAAGATACACATACGACCGGTCTGACAGGCCCTTTGCGGGAATGCGATGTTACAGAGGCGGGTCAGTTTGGCAATCTGCGGAAACTTGTATATGAATTTGGCCAATGTCAGGAAAACGCAGGAAAAGGCGGCTCATGGGGAATCGGAAAGACTGTGTGCTTCAGAGTGGGCATTGGCATCGTATTGTATTATTCGCGGATCCGTCTGGAAGATGGATCCTATCAGGAACGGCTGGCTGCAGCACTGGTAGAAAATGCATCTGCTCCCCATACGCTGATGACATATCAGGAAAGAAGCGGCGCTCCTACCGGAATCTGCTGGTGGGGCAGTGCAGATCCCGATGATGGTACCAGCATGCCTGTGACAAATGAAAAAGAGATTCATCCGGTAATAGATATTTTCGGCATTCCTCCATATGAGGGAGAAGAAACCGGGACGTGCATTATCATCCCCTATATAGATAAATATAAACTACTAAAGAATGCTGATCCTGAGTTTGAAAAACATGGTGAAAAACTGGAAAGCATAGTTAAATTAATTGCCCAGCGCTGGTATTTTCCACGCTTACAGAATAAAGAATATTCGTTTGGATGCTGGCTTGATTTTCGTGTGAACGGTATGCCAGTGAAACAATCAGAAACCTGCCAGTTTTTTAAGGAAATGCAGACGTTGTATAATTTGTCGGTTAAAAAAATAAAAAATTCCCAATTTGTATTACCTAATGGAATAAATAGTGATGACATTACATTACGTAATGAGTTCTCGGATGGAAGCAAAGCTGGCATTGTGGTATGGACGCAGGTAACAGCTGCCGGACTGAATATGACTCCGCCGGAAAATACGCTGGCACCATACATATTGATTAATAAGCCGGATGAAGATGTTGCTTTGGGAAATCCGGCTATAATTGCCTATTGCCGTCATGCCGGAATGATTATTGATTATGAAGTAAGAAGTGCATGGACTCAGGGAATTCCTGCCCAGCCGGAAGGAACTTATTTATTGGCATTTTTCCAGCCTAATGGTAATAACGTATTAAAAGATGAAACGATTACTCTCGATGAATATCTCCGTAGTTCAGAAAATGCGGATCATCATTCCTGGGAGGATCGTAATAATGATAACAAAGTCAGAAGGATAATCGAAAAAATAATCAGGCAGATACCAAAAAAAATAACCACTGCATTAGCAAAAGACGATGGAAGTAAGGAGAGAAACAATAATAAAGGCCTTCAGAGAATTCTGGGAAAACGGTTCCTGCCTCCCAGCGGATATGGTAAACGACCTGGTGGCACCCATGGCAGGGGCCCGGCTGGTGGAACCAGAGAACCATCTGCCAGAGAAATTTTACTAAACGTATCTGACCCGGTATTCGGGGATCATTATGTTCAGACCGGGTATCAGTTATTTCTGAAAAAGGGAACGCAGAAAGCTTTGATTTACATTAAGGTCCATACTTCGTCTTCGGCTATGAATGCATCGGAATGGGAACAATATTTTGGAAAACCATTCCCTGTTACATTGATATCCTGTACTGCCGTATGCGGGCAGCAGGCTGTTCCGGTAGTATTGAAAAATACAAGTGACGGAACTGCTGTTTACGGAGCAGAACTTGATTTGTCAACCTGCAGCCAGACAGGCAGACTCCACATAGAAGGGCAAATCCGGTTCCAATATCATGATGAGGCTGTCAGTATCAGCATACTGGCACAAAAGCGATAGGAACGGAGGGTATCCATGAGCAGGAAGGTATTTCATAATTACAAAACCCTGACAGAAAATCAGAAGATTTCGCTCAACTGTCAATATTGCAGTCCGGAAGGATCGTTTGGAATACACTCAGAAACTGTTGGTCCGTTACAATTAAAGGCTGCCGGTGATAGTCAGACCAATGAATATATTATTGATAATGTTGATTCGTGGGATCCGGGACAATACGATTGTTGTATCAGTCAGAAACTGTTATTCGATACATCAGCTTTACAGGGATTATTCCAGAATGATGGCGTTACAACTAAAGACAGTACATTAGGAATTGCCGCATTATGGCAGATTGATAAGACGGGAATCCGGGGATGTATTGATTCAGGATGTGCTATTTCTTTGCAAACCTTGAGACAATGTGACCGTACTACTGGAGTCACGTATACCCAGAAATTTCCTGCCGGCCTGCTGGCTGGTACATTGCAGATTCATTTCATCCTCTATCTGAAGGAACCAGGTTTGCGGACGGCATACGGAAAAGCTTCTCTTGCGGGTACTCTTCTGGGAGAACTGATGAATCCTCTTATTATACATATTGATGGAGATGCACCGGCTTTCCCGGTTGTTACTGTATCCAGTCCGGGCAGAGAATTATGGTGGCTGGAATTTGGTACAGATATCGACCCGCGGTCCGATTCTTTTACGGAAGATTTTGTAGCTATTGTATTGAATGAAGCACATGCAGATTATGGCAGATTAAAAAACGGAGAGCAATATGATACGCCTTTATTCAGAGAAGTGCTTGCCTCTGCGTTAGAAGAAATTTTCCGATATTTTTATCTCGATCAGTTCAGTAATGAAATGACAATGGAAGAAGACTTCCAGGAGGGAAGTATTTCGATGGCTTTAAAGTATATGAAAGATTGCTTTGCTATAGATACCGATACCGTCGAAAATCTTCACAAGTCTGTCCGCAGCATGATTCGTAATTCTACAGGAAAGGGGGTTACACTGTGAAATGGAAAACATTAAATAAATCGCAGGCACTTGCCATATTGTATGAAAATTTCGATGAGTACGGAGAACCATTGCGGAATCGTGCAGAATTAAAAGGGGAAGAAAAGAAATTAGAAGAATCCCTGTTCAGGGCATATTCAGATGCTCTGGATGAAAATAATGATAGACGGGATTATGGTACGGATTTATCATTCGGGCTCCGTCTGTTCGCGCTATTTAATACGCCACACTATAAAATGACGTTATATGAAGCTGCTGATGCTGATATATGGCGATACATCAGTGTTATCATTGCACCTGATATTATTATGGACCGCTGGCACAAAGAAGGGAACCGGATTCCATTGGACCATTTTTGTACAAAGGCACAGCGCATTTATTTCAAGAGTCTGTGGTGGTATATCTATTTATCATGGCAGGAATCAGAAGAGGAAACAAAACAGGTTCTGCTCGGGAACTCGACAGATACGATTTTGAATCTGGTAGAACGATCCGGACAGACCGGATATGAACCGGAAGTATACCGGGCTATTATATATAAATTCAGTGATCCGGGCGGATCTTTGCCGGCTCATCAGGCGGATTTGTTCCGTAAGGTCATGAAATTACACACCGCCTGGTCCGCAAATGTAGAACCAGCTTTATATTCCGGCGGAATTCCAGGGTATGTAAAGGAGTTGTTTGCGTATTTTAACAAAAGCAAAATTGCCGGAAGTAATTGATTTGTTTTCAGGTTGTGGAGGACTGGCTCTGGGAATACAACAGGCAGGTTTTTCAATTACGCATGGCATAGAACTAATGGAAAGTGCAGTCAAAACTGCTAATATGAATCTGAGTATAAAAAAGGGGCTGCCGCCCCAGCATATCTGCGGGGATATTACGCAGATGGATGAACATATCTTTAATGACAAGATAGGGAAAAATGGTTGTGTCATTATTGGCGGGCCACCTTGTCAGGCCTATTCTCTGATCGGGCGTGGCAAACTGAATTCTCTGGTAAAAGATGAATATTCCTATCTCGATGATAAACGCGGGTATTTGTTTGAAGATTATCTCCGTTTCGTTATTGGGACAGGAGCAAGGGCTGCTGTGATGGAAAATGTCCGGCAATGCGTTTCCTACGGTAAAATCAACGTACCGGAATATGTAGCCAATGTACTCGAAAAACATGGATATACGGTATACTGGACTATCCTGAATTCAGCTGATTATGGAGTACCCCAGATACGGGAACGTATGATACTATTTGCCGCAAAAGGAAAGATTGAACCGGTCATGCCCAAGCCTGTGTATTCCGGATCGTTGTACAATAATTTATATGCTGGTGTCGGACTGAAAGAGTTCCAGAAATATCCTCATTTCATTATGCCGTTGAAAAGGCACCGGAAACGGCCGGCCTGGATTACTGTAGGGGAAGCCATAGGTGACTTGCCGGAATTGCAGACATCTGTTGCACAGTCATATCAATTATATCCTGTAATGATGGGACTTCCATATAGTACAGAACCGCAGAATGAATATCAGCAGCGTATGAGAAAAAATACAGATGAGTATGTGACAGGAAATTCATATAGAAATACCCCGCGCGATTTCCCTATTTTTGCACGGATGGAAGAAGGAGACAATTTTGCCAGTGCTTCTGTGATTGCTGACCGGCTTTTTGAATCGGCGTGCAAGAATCGTCATATTTCTCCCGGAAGTCCGGAAGGGAAGAGGCTGAGAAAAAAAATTGTCCCTCCGTACAGCCGGGACAAATTTCTGGAAAAATGGAAAAAGCTGGACAGGAATAAGCCTTCCCATACATTGGTAGCCCATTTATTTTTCGATACGTATAGTCATATTCATCCATGGGAACCAAGAGGCATATCTGTGCGGGAGGCAGCAAGATTGCAATCCTTTCCGGATGATTTTGTTTTTCCCTGTCCTATGGGAGATGCGTTCAAGCAGATTGGCAATTCCGTGCCACCACTCATGGCAGAAGGTATTGGCAAAGCGTTGAGAAAATTGCTGGAAGAACAGGAGAAAAAGTATGGTTTCACTGAATGATATCCGGTCACGGTTTGCCGGAATGCGTTGCAATACTGCTTCAGAGGTATCTGGCCTTGAAAAAAACTGCAGGGCATGGCTCGTTTATACAAATGGAAAAATCGGGGCGGCGGTTCCGTGTGATACCGTATTTGATCAGGGCTTTTTTGTACAGTTTTCAGAGATTAAAATTGAATACGTAAAAGAAATGCGTATTGATTCGACAGGATATGCCGTTTTATTCTTATATGTGGAACACGATGAAGTCACAAGAGAAGAATTAAGTGATTTTGCAAGTATCTGTGCAGATTTTATAGATCCGGGAATCAATGGGGAAAAAAGACAGAATCTGGTTAAGGATCCCGGCGGCTGGTGGCTCCGTATGCGCCACATAATGGGGAACCGCAGCGTAGATAAGCAGATTTATTCTATTGTGGGAGAACTGATTATTTACGATTATTTATTACAGCAGCATAAAAAAAGAATCAACTGGACCGGAAACAAGAAGAGACGTGTTGATTTTAAAACAGGTAAGGAAACGTATGAAGTCAAAACGACACTACAACGATATGGCAGTACAATTACTGTCCATGGCCAGTTCCAGATGGATTCATTGAAAGAAGAGGTAGTTCAAAAACTGGAGTTCTGTCGCCTGGAAGAAACTCCTGATACGGGCATTTGTGTAAATAATTTGTTACCCCGGCTTGGGCAGCATGGCGCCGACAGTTCTGTTATTTCCGGAGTGTTAGCTAAAATGGGATTTCCTCCCGGAAGTCTGGACCGGAAGAAGACATTTTCCATTCTCGAAATCCGTGAGTATGATGTAGACAGCCATTTCCCGGTTATTACCAATAACAGCTTTGTTAATGGAAAACTGCCTGATGGAATCGTACGGGTTGAATATAGTGTAGATTTAGAAAACCTGCCATATCGGTCTATAACATATACATTCTGATTAAATACCGGAGGCATGCCGTATGGACGTACTGACAAAAGAACAGCGTCATAAAAACATGTCCCATATCCGGGCGAAGAATACCAAAGCAGAAGTTCTGCTGAGAAAAGCGCTCTGGCACCGGGGAATACGGTACCGGAAGAATTATAAAAAGCTGCCGGGATCGCCGGATATAGCCATTACACGATGTCATATTGCCGTGTTTGTCGATGGCGATTTCTGGCATGCCCGGGGACATCAGGACCATCCGGGAGAACAGGTACGGAGTCATTCCGGTTTCTGGCAGAAAAAATTGAAACGCAATGTTGAACGGGATAAAGAAGTAAATGAGGAACTGACCAGTATGGGCTGGCTGGTGCTGCGGTTCTGGGCCAGTGATGTGGAAAAAGACCTGGATACATGTGTCAGCAGGATTTGTGAATACTGTGGGAATGTAACATCTGGATAATTGGGAAATGGGGGATGAAAAGAAAACTATAATCGGCAAGTTTAATAAATGGTTATAAATAACGGACTAGCTGAAGGAGAAGTGACGTTAAATGAAAAAAATATTGTTTGTATTATTCATGACATTAATTTGCTTATTTGGCAATTCTGTTTTTGCAAGTGAATCCTTACCATCTTCTATGCATCAAAAGATAGGCATCATTATCCTTGGTGATGCAGATTTTAAAACTGACGATTATTTTAATAATATAAAAAATGCATTTAATGATCCTAAAATCAAATATTTTTACGGAATAGACGCTCAAAGCAAATATGAAGAATACTGGTTAAATAAAGGGGTCATTACGAAGGAACCCAATCCGACTGTTCAAGACCTATATCAATTTACCACGTATAGTAATTGCGATAAGGTACTTTATCTGGTTGTTCAAAGCTGTGTTGTAGAAAAACAAGCATTAAGTAAGGGATTGTTTGGTTCTGGAGGTGGGGAAAGAAACAGAGCCAATATTGAGGTCAAAGGTATTCTGGTAGACCAGTCGAAAATTATCAAAGTTGTTGATTCTGTCAAAGACGATACATCTGAAACGAGTGAATTACGGGCAAAACGTGAAGCATTTGGAAAAAACTGCAAGGATATATCGCAACAGTTGCAATCTGTATTATAAATTTATTATATAAAACTATACTTGTTTATGTTATAGCCCCAATGACAATTGAAATTCTCCATGGACCCGGTTTCTTTCACTGTATCCTGTAAGTTTTTAGAAGTAATATGTTTTTTCTATTCTTCTTTGACACTCTTAAAAATAAAACAGTTCACAAAGCCTTTCCGTATGTGCATTGTGAGCTGTTTTGGTCTGGAATGGAGATGTGCGATATTTTTATTGTTAGAGATTCTGTTTCGGTTTTCTGTCAGGAATTTTATCTGTCTGGTTGTTTTCAGAGTGTATTGGTGTATATGGGGAAAACCAGCAGTGGATAGTAACTGCTGGTATAGTCTGCTGCTGCCTGCCCTCCCCGTCTTGACAGTGTCTTTTATATTACCTATAATAATACAAGTAAATTTATGTCTATGGCTGATTTCGTGTGATGGAATCAGCCTTTTTTAAAGGAGTTATGCTATGCGTTTACGAAGAAAACCCTGGATTGACGATGCCATCCGCGAGTATGATTCGTTTGTCCATCTGTCCGGAGCGGAGGAATATAAAGGCCGCTGGCGGTCTGTGTTTGCCCGCCCCGATGTGCCGCTCTGGGTCGAGCTGGGTACGGGAAAGGGGAATTTCATTTCCCAGATGGCCATGCTGCACCCGGAGGTGAATTTTATCGGGATCGAAATCCAGACGGGGGTCCTGTATTATGCCGGAAAGAAATGCGCTGAAGCGGAAGTTTCCAATGTACATCTGCTAAAGTATGATGTGGCAAAAATCGAGGATATCTTTGCTCCCGGTGAAGTGGACCGGTTTTTCATCAATTTCTGTGATCCCTGGCCCAAGTCGCGCCACGCCAAGCGCCGTCTGACGTACCGCCTGTTTCTGGACCGCTATGCCCGGCTGCTGGCTCCGGGAGGCATGGTATTGTTCAAATCCGATAATGCCGGTCTGTTCGATTTTACGCTGGAAGAATTTCGCCAGCGGAACTGGCCGTTGTCAGAGGTGACCTATGATCTGCATCATAGTGATATCGTCAATGAAGCGATGACGGAATACGAAGCGAAATTCAGTGCCAAAGGGCAGCCGATTTTCCATTGCGCCGCCACCCGCCCTGCGGAGGTGAAGGCTGATGAATCCGCACACTAAGGAGATGCGCCGCAATTTCTGGATGCTCCTCATTGCTTTTTTTCTGCTGATCATCATCGGCACGTCCAATGTGTTCAGTTCGACTTTTGTCGAGGATATGGCAGAAGGGGGCAGTGCCTACGGCCATCTCATCCGGCAGGGTGTGTATCTGTCCCTGGGGCTGGTACCGGCCTTGTTTGTCTACAAAAAGGACTATCATATGTGGAAGAAATGGTCGGTCCGCCTGTTCGTCTTTACGGTTATCCTGCTTGTTGCCGTGCTGGCGGCGGGAATCGTCGTCAACGGCGCCCGGCGCTGGCTCGGGGCAGGAGGATTTACCTTCCAGCCTTCGGAAATCGCCAAGCTGGTCGTCATCCTTTTTACGGCTGACAAGCTGGCGCCGCTGTGGGATAAGAAAGGCCATATCGAATTTTTCTCGCCCCTGTCGGCGTTTTTCCCGTCCCAAACAGGGAAAGAGCCGCGGTGGAAACGAATCCGCTTTGTGCCTCATCCGCTGCTGCTGCCGCCGCTTCTCCTGGGCATCCTCGTGTTCCGCCAGCCTGATGCCGGCACGGCTCTGGTTATTTTATTCCTGCCGCTGGTTATGTTCTGGGTGAGCGGAGCCAGTATCCTCAAGGCCAAGGTGCCTCTTCTGGCGACTCTTGCCGTAGGCATCGTGTACCTGCTCTCGGCGCCATACCGCATGAACCGCATTATTTCCTGGTATGATCCCTGGTCCTATGAAAAGACGCTGGGGTATCAGACCGTGCAGGGGCTCATCGCTATCGGTTCCGGCGGCATTATGGGGCAGGGGCTGGGTGAAGGTATCAGCAAGTTCAGTTATCTGCCCGAAGCCCATACGGACTTTGCCTTTGCCGTCCTGGCCCAGGAATGGGGGATGCGCGGTTCTATATTTATGCTGGTCCTGTTCAGTATGATTATTTATTTCGGCTGCAACTGTGCCTGGAATACGCGCGATACCTTTGGAAAATTGCTGACCGTAGGGATTACCATGTACTTTGGCGGTCAGGGAATGATCAATCTGGCCATGGTCAGCGGCATCCTGCCTGTCGTCGGTGTACCGCTGCCGTTTATCAGCTATGGTGGCACGTCGCTTTTGCTCAACATGATTGCTGCGGCGCTGCTCCTCAACATTGCCCACCGCAATTACCGCGAGGCCGTCATCGACGCCCGCCTGCGGGAGCAGCCGGCCCTGCATTCGATGAAAGAGGAGACGCGCAGCCGTTTTCCTCTGCGATGATATTGATTAGGAGGCTTTTTCATGGAACGAAGAATTATACAGGTAGATGAACGATTGCCGATTCTGCCGACAATCCCTCTGAGTCTGCAGCATTTGTTTGCTATGTTTGGATCGACCGTACTGGTGCCGTTCCTGCTCCACGTCGATCCGGCTACGGCCTTGTTTATGAATGGCATCGGCACGCTCTTGTACCTGACCATCTGCAAATGGCGGCTGCCGGCCTATCTCGGCTCCAGTTTTGCCTTTATTTCCCCGGTCCTGGCCGTATGCGCTACGCCGGGCATGACCTACGGTGATGCCCAGGGCGGGTTCATCGTTTTCGGCCTGTCGTTCATGATACTGGCGGCGATCGTCGATAAAGTGGGGACGAAGTGGATCGACATCCTCTTCCCGCCGGCTGCCATGGGTGCTATCGTAGCCATCATCGGGCTGGAACTGGCACCCCTTGCCATGACCATGTCGGGCTACCTCGGCGATGCCCAGGGGATGAGCAATGAAACGGCCATGATCATTTCTACCTTTACTCTCATCGTCACTATTCTGGCGACGCTCCTCGGCCGGGGCTTCATCGGCATCATCCCTATCCTGATCGGTGTCGTGTCCGGCTATATCCTGTCGTATTTCATGGGCGTCGTCGATCTGACGGCTGTGGAAGAAACGCCCTGGTTTGCCGTGCCGACGTTCTACAAGCCGGAATTTAATTTCAGTGCCATCATGATGATCATGCCGGCCCTGTTTGTCGTCTTTGCCGAACATCTGGGACACCTCTTTGTCACCAGTGATATCGTCGGGCGGAATCTCATCAAGGATCCGGGCCTGCACCGCAGTCTCTTTGCCGACGGCCTGTCCAACGTCATTTCCGGTCTCGTCGGTTCGACGCCGAATACGACTTACGGGGAAAATATGGGCGTCATGGCCATCACCGGTGTATACAGTACGTGGGTCATCGGCGGTGCCGCCGTCTTTGCCATCCTGTTTTCCTTCATCGGCAAGATTGCTGCTCTCATCCATGGCATCCCGACGCCGGTCATGGGCGGGGTGTGCATCCTGCTCTTTGGCTTCATTGCCGCATCGGGCATCCGCATGCTCGTCGAAAAGAAAGTCGATTATACCCGGTCCAAGAATCTGATCCTCACGGCTGTCACCATGATTACGGGCCTGTCAGGGGCAACGATTGCCGTCGGTCCGGTACAGCTGAAAGGGATGGGTCTGGCTACGGTCGTTGCTATGATTCTCAGTCTGGCGTTCATCGTCTTTGAAAAGACGGGACTGGAAAACCGCAATTAAAGGAGGATGTCTATGGCAGTATCACCGGCGCTGCGTGCGCTGCTGGCCAAAGGGCCGGCTATGGACCGGTATGATCTGGTGACGCTTCTCGGCCTTACCGATGCCGATGACCGGCAGGCCCTGTATGATGCGGCCTATGCCGTAAAAGCGGAAACCGTCGGCCGGGTCGCTTATTACCGGGGGCTCATCGAATTTTCCAACCGCTGCATCAAGAATTGCCGCTATTGCGGCATCCGCCGCGATAATGCGGAGGTGGAGCGGTTCGATACGGAACGGGACGATATCCTGGCCATGGCCCGCTGGACCTATGAGGCCGGCTATGGGTCGCTGACTCTTCAGTCGGGCGAACGGCAGGATGAGGAATTTATTTCTTATATAGAAGACCTGGTGCGGGACATCAAGAAGATTGGAAATGGTGGTCTCGGCCTGACCCTGTGCGTAGGGGAACAGACGGAAGAAACGTACCGCCGCTGGTTTGCCGCCGGCGCCCACCGCTATCTGCTGCGCATCGAGACCAGCAATCCCGCTCTCTATGCCCGGCTCCATCCCCAGGACGGCCATCACGAATGGACGGTGCGCCGGGATTGTCTCCGCGCACTGGGCCGGATTGGCTATCAGGTGGGGACGGGGGATATGATCGGCCTGCCGGGGCAGACTCTGGAAGATCTGGCAGACGATATCCTCTTTTACCGGGATATGAATATCGACATGATTGGCATGGGGCCTTATGTCGTCCATCATCAGACCCCGATTGGAAAGGAAGTCCTCGCTGCCGGTCGCGATTCCCAGGAGGATAAACTGCACCGCCTCCATCTGGGCCTTGCCATGATTGCTGTGACGCGCCTCTTTCTGAGGGATGTCAACATCGCGGCGACGACGGCCCTGCAGGCTCTCCATCCCCTGGGCCGGGAACTGGGACTCAGGGCCGGCGCCAATATCCTCATGCCCATCGTGACGCTTCCCCAGTTCCGTTCCCAGTACCTTCTCTACGACAACAAACCCTGCGTCGATGAACAGGCCGAACAGTGCCGCAACTGCCTGAGCGGCCGCGTGGCATCAGTGGGGGATACGGTAGGTCTGGGGCAATGGGGCGATGCTCCCCATTTCTTTCATAAAAAATAACCTTTCTTTTTTTCCCGTTCTATGGTACAGTGAATATGGAATCCCTGGTTATGGTAATCGGGGTTCTTAAAATAGTATCTCCTGTACGCGCGATTAGTGTAGGCGTACGGGTAGTAGCTGCGTGTGAATCAAATCTTTCACTGCAGGCGCTACTATTTTAGGGTGCCGGTCCTTTACATGGGTGTTCGCAGCGGAGCAACTCCACCTTTATTGTTGCTCCCTGCCTGCAAGTACACCGTTGGTGGATACGGGGGCGGAGGCTCACTCCCGCCAAAAGGATCTGTACCTTACCAAAGGCAGTCTTCTACGTGCGGCTTGTTTCGTACAGGCACGGTTAAACAGGAGACTGCCTTTTTTTGTTTTTTTGGCCGGCGCAAGGGAGATGGCTCCTGTCTATTGCTATTTTGGAAAAGTTCTGCTATACTATCTTGGTAGCACTACATGGAAAGGTGTCCGAGTGGTTTAAGGAGCTAGTCTTGAAAACTAGTGATGCGGCAACGCACCGTGGGTTCGAATCCCACCCTTTCCGCCATTGATTTGTGGGAGCAATGAGAAATGTTTCCTAACGTTTATAATCGCTTAATCATGCGGATTGTGGGCGATTTTGATAACGAAAGAATGTTTCCCATTGCTCTTTTTTTGTACCCTTTTTGCCCACTTTACGGCAGGAAAGGCCAGCCGTCGGCAGCTGGCGGTCAGCAGCCGGCTCTGCGGACAGAGATTCTTTGCCGTCCCTGTGAAGGGAAGGTGCCCGTCAGGGCGGAAGGTATGATGAAGAAAGGCCATCGGCGCTGCCAGAAAGAATGGGAGCTCTTGCTGTCAGCTTATAACAAACATGCATAAAATGGTACAATTATACTACTTGATTTTGTCCATACAGGGGGTATAATGATATAAATATCCCATATGGGGAAAAGAGAATGAGAGACCGGCAGATACAGGGTCCGGTTTAGAGTTGTCGTATTGATAAGGAGGATAAACATGGCTATTTATATCAACGAACCGTCACACACTTTTAATGAATATCTTTTGATTCCCGGGTATTCATCGAGTGAGTGTATGCCGGCGAATGTATCTCTCAAAACGCCTCTCGTAAAATATAAAAAAGGGGAAAAGCCCGCGATTGAAATGACGATCCCCATGGTTTCCGCTATTATGCAGTCCGTTTCCGGTGAAAAACTGGCCGTTGCCCTGGCAAAAGCTGGCGGCGTGTCGTTCATTTACGGCTCCCAGACCATCGAACAGGAAGCGGCTATGGTTGCCAAAGTCAAGGCCTATAAATCGGGCTTCGTACCCAGTGATTCCAACGTCAGCCCGGATATGACCATGGCTGATGTGGTAGCTCTCAAGAAAAAGACCGGCCATTCCACTGTCGCCGTTACCTCCGATGGCACCGTCAATGGCAAGCTCGTCGGTATCGTCACCAGCCGTGATTACCGCGTGAGCCGTATGGATCCGGCTACTCCCGTCAGAGATTTCATGACACCTCTTGAAAAGATGATTTATGCCAAAAATGGCGTTACTCTCGGCGAAGCCAATGACATCATCTGGGATAAGAAACTCAATGCTCTGCCAATCGTCAATGAAGACGGAACGCTCAATTCTTTCGTATTCCGCAAGGACTATGCCGATCATAAAGAAAACCCGGGCGAACTCCTCGACGAAAAGAAACGTTATATCGTCGGCGCCGGGATCAATACCCGCGATTATGCCGAACGGGTACCGGCCCTTCTGGCAGCCGGTGCGGATGCCCTCTGCATCGATTCCTCCGAAGGCTTCTCGGAATGGCAGAAGCTGACTCTCCAGTGGATCCGCCAGCATTATGGTGATTCGGTCAAAGTCGGGGCCGGCAATGTCGTAGACCGGGATGGCTTCAACTTCCTCGCTGAATGCGGCGCTGATTTCATCAAAGTCGGTATCGGCGGCGGCTCCATCTGTATTACCCGTGAAACGAAAGGTATCGGCCGCGGTCAGGCTACGGCTCTTATCGAAGTCTGCAAAGCCCGTGACGAATACTTTGAAAAGACTGGCGTATACATTCCGGTCTGCTCCGACGGCGGCATCGTATACGACCACCACATCACACTGGCTCTGGCCATGGGCGCTGATTTCGTCATGCTTGGCCGGTATTTCGCCCGCTTCGACGAAAGCCCGACGGAAAAAGTCATGATCGGCGGTACCTACGTCAAAGAATACTGGGGCGAAGGTTCCAACCGTGCCCGCAACTGGCAGCGGTATGACCTGGGCGGTGACAAGAAGCTGTCCTTCGAAGAAGGCGTCGATTCCTACGTCCCCTATGCCGGTCCGCTCAAGGAAAACGTGGAAAAGACAACCAGCAAGATTAAATCGACCATGTGCAACTGCGGTGCCCTGACCATTCCGGAACTGCAGCAGAAAGCCAAGATTACCCTCGTTTCGGCAACGTCCATCGTAGAAGGCGGCGCCCACGACGTCATCCGCAAGGAAAAGAATACGACAGATAAATAATCATGTAAATACCAACAGGCCTGTCCCCGCGACAGGCCTGTTTTGATGTTTGATGAAAAGGGGCGCAGTCCGTGGGTCCTTTTACATAGAAGCATAGTACAGCCCTTATCTTATACTCTAGTATACCAATTAATCATATAAATTGACAAAAACGCAAGTGAGAATTACCATATGGGTATACGAAAACGTATGGATTTACAAACAAATACAAAGGGGTGTTACATATGGATGTACAACGGAGTAAAGCGACGCGGAAAATCTGGCCGCAAGTCGATGCATTGAAACTGGCCATGAACTGGTCGGAACGGGATCTGGATAAGTTGCAGATTCTCGTTGATGATGTCCAGGGAGAAAGCCACCCGGGCAGTTATCATCTCGATGTCCTGGCCGAACAGGTCAGTCAGGGCGTACTGGAAAGCGGTGGCAAGGCGGCCCGTTTCCATGCGACGGATATCTGCGATGGCTGGGCGGAAGGCCATGACGGCATGAATTACATCCTCCTCAGCCGGGAAATCATTGCCAATCTCGTAGAAATCCACGGCAACGTCATTCCCTGGGACGGTCTGGTCCTGCTGTCGAGTTGTGACAAATCGGTGCCGGCCCATCTCATCGCGGCGGCCCGGCTGGATCTGCCGACGGTCCACGTTCCCGGCGGCAGCCAGCACGTCGGTCCCGATATGACAACGGCAGGCCTGTGCGGCCGGCTCTGTGCGCGGGAAAAACGGGGCGAACCGGTGCAGAAAGAAATGCGCAATTACAAACTTTCCAACTGCCCGACATGCGGCGTCTGTCAGTTTATGGGGACGGCCAGCACTATGCAGTGCATGTCGGAAGCACTGGGACTGGCCCTGCCCGGAACGGCCCTCATGCCGGCCATGTTTGCCGAAATCAAGCATTATGCCCGGGCGGCCGGCGATGCCGTCATGAATCTGGCGCGGCAGGGAATTACGGCTTCGAAGATCATGACCGAAGATGCCTTCATGAATGCCATCAAAGTCCACGCCGCTCTCGGCGGCAGTACCAATGCCTTCATCCACCTGCCGGCGGCGGCTCACGAACTGGGCATTACCATCGACCCTGAAGTATTTGATGAAGTAAACCGCAAGATCAAGCATCTGGTCAATGTACAGCCCAACGGTCCCTATGTAGGGGAAATGTTCTGGATGGCCGGCGGCGTGCCCATGGTGGAATGGCTGATCCGGGATCAGCTGAACCTCGATGTCATGACTTGTACGGGCAAGACTTTGGGCGAAAATCTGGAACAGCTCTGGGAAGACGATTTCTTTGCCCGCTGCCACGGCCATCTGCGCAATTTCGGCATCAAACCGGAAGACGTCATCACGCCGCCGGAACAGGCGAAAATGTACGGCTCTGTCGCCGTCATGAAGGGCAATATCGCCCCCGACGGCGGGGTCATCAAATACTCGGCGACCGTACCGGAAATGCACCATCATACGGGAAAGGCACTGGTCTTCAACTCGGAAGAAGCGGCCTATGACGCTGTCATCAAGCGGCAGATTCCCCAGAACAGCATCATCGTCATCCGCTATGAAGGGCCGAAAGGCTCGGGCATGCCGGAAATGCACATGACGACCGATGCCATCGTCTACGACCAGACGCTGAACCACTCGGTTGCCCTCATCACAGACGGCCGCTTCTCCGGCGCAAGTTCGGGACCATGCATCGGCCATATCTCGCCGGAAGCCGTCGAAGGAGGTCCTATCGCCCTCATTGAAAACGATGACCTTATCGAAATCGATATTCCCAACCGCCGCCTGAACATCGTTGGCGTCAAGGGAGAAGCCAGGACACCGGAAGAAATCACGGCCATCCTTGCCGAACGGAAAAAGAACTGGAAACTGCCACAGCTCAAACCGAAATCCCCGGTCCAGCGCCTCTACTCCAAACTGGCCGTCTCCGCCATGGCCGGCGCCTACCTGGATGTGTGAGGGAAGGGCCGTTGGCCGGGATTTTTGATGGAAGGTTGTGTGATTTCATCAAACCTCAAACTACAAACTAAATCTTATTACTTTCTATTTTTATTATCACGATCTCCGGCGACGGGCCTGTCCGGAAGGGGAAGCCCCAGGAGCCGTAGCCGCTGGAGACGATGGCGTCTATGGTCCCGATGCGGCGGTTGCCGTAGTTGAGCAGGTACATCCTGTCCGTAATCCAGGTGATGGGGAAAAACTGTCCCCCATGGGTATGACCTCCCAGGTAGAGGTCATACCCTTTTTTTCCGGCTTTTTCTATGCGCAGGGGTTCGTGGTCCATGATGATGTTGAATTGTGACTGGTCGCAGTCCGGCACGGATTCTGATGGGAAATGGATGTAGTCGTTGAGACCGGTCAGGGTGATACCCGGGGCCAGTTCTGACCGGTCATGGCGCAGGAAGTGACAAAAGGAAAAAGCCGTTTCCTCTTCTTCTATATCGCCGTCAAAAAAGTCGTGGTTGCCAAAGACGGCCCAGACGCCCAGTGGGGCTTTGAGGTCCTGCAAGAGGCGGTAACTGCCGTCGCGGAGGACAAAGGCAAGATGGGCGTCGATGAGGTCGCCGCCGAAGAGGACGGCATCGGGTCGGAGCGCCATGACGCGGCGGACGAGGCGACGGGCATACCAGTGACTCTGCAGGGGTCCCATGTGGATATCGGTAAGGAAGGCCAGCCGGACCGGCGTGACTGCCTTTTCCGTCTGAATCGCGACGTGACGGATGGCGGGGTGGACGGCTTTATAGATGCCCCGGGCCATGATGGCGAGGACCAGAAGCAGCAGCACGAGAGCAAGACTGTCCTGATATGCCTGCCAGAGCGGCTCATATCCCGTGAGGCGGCTTAAAAGGTACAGTACAGCATAGACGCAGGAGCCCATAGTGGCATAGATGGTAAAAATAAACCAGAAGCCGCCAATCCAGGAGAATCCTTTGGCGATGGGAACGGGAACGGAGTGGATGGCATTATAGGCTAGAGAGAAACAGAAAGGAAACAGGAGAAAACCCAGCAGAGACCAGCTGGAAACAGCAGGGGGCAGGGCGTTTTTATAGACATACCAGTTGGCTAGTCCCAGTACGGCGCCGAGGCAGCCAATTTTCCAGAAAAAGACGATGCGGTTGAACATGAGGGTACTCCTTTACAGGTTGCAGAAAAAGATAGTTTTACGTTTGATGAAAAGGCCTTAGGTCGTTCATCGAAAGAGGAAGGGCAGCAGCTTTCCCTTACAGCTAACATAAACGGAGGCTGCCCATGGTGGCAGCCTCCGTTTGCTGTTACTGATTCTTATTGTTGCGGGCCGCCTGCTGTTTTCCCTGCGGCGTATCCTGCTTTGATTTTTCTTTTGTCGTCGTAGACTTTGTGCTCTTTTTTTCCGATGCCGTGCTCTTTGTCTCGCTGGCGCGGCTGGCTTTCTGCATGCCTGCCGGTACGGAGAAGTCTGACGAATCGCTGCTGGCAGCCTGTACCATGTAGTCGTGCCAGATACGGGCTGGTACGGTGCCGCCGTAGATTTCGCCCAGACTGTGGGCTCCCGTGTCGTCGCCGACCCAGACGGCGGTGACGATGGTCGGGGTGTAGCCGACGAACCAGGCGTCTTTGTTGTCATCGGTCGTCCCGGTCTTACCGGCTGCCGGCTGGCCGATAGCCGCTGCCGTACCGGTACCGCTTTCGATGACGGCTTCGAGCATGCTGGTCATTTCATAGGCTTCCCGTTCGGAGAGGACCCGTGTTTCTTCCCCTTTGCCGGAGCTGTTGTCTTCGATGACATTGCCGTTGCGGTCAAGGATTTTGGTGATAGCCACCGGTTTGACGTGGACGCCTTTATTGGCAAAGGTCCCGTAGGCACTGGCCATTTCCAGAGGAATGACGCCCCTCGTCAGGCCGCCGAGGGCCATGGCCAGGTTGTTGTCGTTGGTACTGCCTTTTTCCACGAGGGTTGTAATGCCCATCTTCTTGGCGTTGCTGATAATCTTGGACGTGCCAACTTTATCGGCCAGCTGGACGGCGATGGTATTGACCGAATGGGCCAGAGCCTGCCGCAGGGTCATGGTCCCGGAATAGGATTTTTCTGCGTTCTGGGGGCTCCATCCGCCGTAGGTGACTTTCTTGTCTTCCATAGTCGAGTCAGGCGTCATGTCGTCCTGCAGGGCCGTCATATAGACGAAAGGCTTAAAGGCCGACCCGGGCTGGCGGACGGCCATGCTGGCCCGGTTGAAGCTGTCCTGGCCGCGGCCGCCTACCATAGCCAGGATGTGGCCGTTGCGGGGGTCGATGGAGACCAGTGCGCCCTGGGGCTGGGTCAGGCCGTTTTTATCGGTGTAGTTGTCCGGCAGGTTTTTCATGGCCTGTACGGCAGCATGCTGTTTTTCCGTATCGAGGGTCGTGTAAATCTTGAGGCCTTCTTTGTACAGGGCATCGTCGCCGTACTTGGCAGCAACCAGCTGGGATACATAGTCGATGAACGATTCCGATTCGGAATTTTCCGCTGTCTGCTTGTTGTGGGACAGGTGGAGGTCGGCGTTTTTGGCTTCTGCCGCCTGATCGGATGTGATGTAGCCGTATTTTGCCATCTGGTCGAGGACGACGTTTTTACGGGATTTGGCTTCTTCCAGATTATTGAAGGGCGAGTAGTAATTCGGACTCTTGGGCAGGCCTGCCAGCATGGCGCACTGGGCCAGTGTCAGGTCGTTGACATCGCGGGCGAAGTAGGTCTTGGCCGCCGTCTGGATGCCGTAGGCGCCCTGGCCGAAATAAATCTGGTTCATGTACATTTCCAGGATTTCTTTCTTCGAGTACTTGTGCTCGATTTCCAGGGCCAGCATGGCTTCCTGTACTTTACGTTTCAGCGTCTGTTCCTGGGAGAGGAAGGCGTTTTTGGCCAGCTGTTGTGTAATCGTACTGCCGCCCTGGGCGATGCCGCGGTTCGTCAGGTTGGTGACGATGGCGCGGAGAATGCCGATGGGGTCGATGCCGATATGTTCATAGAAACGGTTATCTTCGGCGGCGATGAAGGCGTTCTGCAGGTTGGCCGGCACTTTGTTAATATCGATGGGAAGGCGGTTCTGGTCGGAATGAAGAGTCGTGATCAGCCGTCCGTGACTGTCGAATACCTGGGATGAAACGGCTGGCCGCATGTTGTTGCTTACGGGCGGCAGACTCTGGTAAGCGGCAAAAATATAGCCAAAACCGAGTCCGGCTGCGACGACGAAAAGAAAGACAATGAGCACGCGCAGACTGTGCAGTGGTCCTTTCTTTTTGGCGTGTTTCGCCCGGCGTCTGGGTGTATACATATTTCTCCTGTGACTCCTTTTGTGATGAATTTGTTATTATAAACATCTATTATATATAGGACTTTACTAATTTCTAATTATAACACACCTCTGTCCGGTATGAATAGAGGAAAGGGGGCATTTTTGGCGGCTCCGGGAGATACGGGGGCGGAAGACGGCCTGTGTACATAGAGTGTACACAACTGAAGCAGGATAAACGATATACGGTGCATTATTGTATTATTCCAGGAGAACAATGATAAGTAGAATATCTTATATATCAAAAAATATACTAAATACCATAAATCTGTTGACATTCACAAGTAAATAATGTACTATAAATGAGAAATCACTAAAAATTAGCATATATGATTTGCACGCTTCAGGAGGTAGGAACATGGACAGAGATAAAGCATTTGTATTATGGTTTGATGAATTGCGCCGTGCCGATGTGGCACTGGTCGGCGGCAAGTCGTCGTCTTTGGGCGAACTGACTTCCCAGACCAAGGTCCCCGTACCCTATGGATTTGCGACGACGGCAGAAGGATACCGTCATTTCATGCATGCTACGGGTCTGGACGTGACGATTAAGGAACTGCTCAAAGGCCTGACGGACGTAGAAGATCCGGTACAGCTCCGCGATGTCACTGCTTCTATCCGCAAAGCCATCTGCGATGCCGATATGCCGCAAGACCTGGCCGATTCCATCCGCAGCAGCTATGAAGAACTGGGCCGCAAAATGGGCGAAACCGATCCCTTCGTAGCCGTCCGTTCCAGCGCTACGGCAGAAGATCTGCCCGATGCCAGCTTTGCCGGCCAGCAGGATACCTACCTCAACGTAAAGGGTGCCGATATGGTCATCCAGAAAGTTAAAGAATGCTATGCTTCTACCTTTACGGACCGTGCTACTTACTATCGTACGAAACAGGGATTTGACCACCTTTCCGTCGCCCTGAGTGCTGCCGTACAGATGATGGTATTCTCCAAGGCGGCCGGCGTCATGTTCACCGTCGATCTGGTGACCGGTGATGATTCGACCATCACCATCGAAGGAGCCTGGGGCCTGGGCGAATACGTCGTACAGGGTACGGTTACGCCCGATAATTTCCGCGTACGCAAAGACGACCTGGCCATCATTTCCAAGATGATCAATACGAAACCGATCAAACTGGTCCGCAAGGATACAGGCGATGTGGAAGAACAGGCCGTACCGGAAGATCAGCAGAAACAGCCGGCTATTACGGACGATCAGGTCAAAGAACTGGCCGGTTATGCCAAAGCCATTGAAAAACATTACGGATGCTATATGGATATGGAATGGGGCGTCGATGAACGGACTAACAAGATCTGGCTCCTCCAGGCCCGTCCGGAAACCGTATGGTCCAAGAAGAATAAAGAAAAGAAACCAGCCAGTGCAGAAAGCGGTGTCAGTGCAGCTATGACGAAAGACAGAGTTACCATTGTAAAAGGCCTTCCGGCCAGCCCGGGCCATGCCGCAGGCAAAGCCCATGTCATCCTCGATCCGTCCAAAATCGAAGAATTCAAAGATGGAGAAATCCTGGTCACGACCATGACGGCTCCCGACTGGGTACCGGCCATGAAGAAAGCCAAGGCCATCGTCACTGATGCCGGCGGCATGACCTGCCATGCTTCTATCGTCAGCCGCGAACTGGGCATCCCCTGCATCGTCGGCACCAAGAGCCGCAGTCAGGAAGCTACGACGACCATTCAGGACGGACAGGATATCACCGTCGATGCGACGAATGGTATCGTCTATGAAGGCATCGTAGAAGACATCGTCAAACCGGCTGCTGCTGCACCGGCTGCCACGGCTGCTACGGTCGTTGCTGAAACGGCTCCGATCACGGGAACGAAGATTTATATGAATCTGGGTAACCCCGATCTGGCTGAAAAATACGGCGTTCTCCCCTGCGACGGCATCGGTCTCATGCGGGAAGAATTCATCTGGACGACCTTCATCCACGAACACCCCTTATACCTCATTGAAATCGGTCATCCCGAACGCGTTGTTGACCAGCTGGCCGACGGCATGCGCAAAGTCTGCCAGGCCCTGGCTCCGCGGCCGGTTACGCTGCGCTTCAGCGATTTCAAATCGAGCGAATACCGCAATCTTAAAGGCGGCGATAAATACGAACCGCAGGAAAGCAGCGCCCTCCTCGGCTGGCGCGGTGCGTCCCGCTACTACGACCCGAAATACATTGAAGCCTTCAAGCTGGAAATCAAGGCTGTACGCAAAGTCCGTGAAGAATTCGGCTTCAAGAATCTCAATGTCATGATTCCCTTCTGCCGCCGTGTCGATGAAATGGAAAAAATCGTCAACCTCATGGCTCAGGAAGGCCTGCACCGTGGACCGGACTTCAAGGTATGGCTCATGGCAGAAATCCCGTCCAACATCATCCTCGCCGACCAGTTCAATAAGTTCGTCGATGGCTATTCCATCGGGTCCAACGACCTGACCATGCTGATCATGGGCTGCGACCGCGACAATGACACCGTTGCGCCTCTCTTCGATGAACGCAATCTGGCTGTCAAACGGGCTATCCGCCATCTCATCAGTGTCGCTCATAAAGACGGCAAGACCGTTTCTATCTGCGGCCAGGCACCGAGCGTATATCCTGATTTCACGGAATTCCTCGTCAAGAGCGGCATCGATTCTGTATCGGTCAACCCCGATGCTGTCATTGCGACGAAAAAGAATGTGGCCCAGATCGAACAGCGGATCCTCATGGATTCCCTGACTGGCAAGGGCCGTGCTGATACAGAAGATTATACATGGTAATACGTTCCTGACCGGGGCGGCCCTAAAAGTGTAAACTACTCATAAGGGCCGCCTTTTTATATTTTCTATTTGTTCCTATTGTATATCCTATACAGATAGTATATAATTATTGGTGTATACTTATAGACTGCCATGGAGCAGGAGGTGAAGAGAGGACATGTTATCGGAACGCCAGGAAACTATTTTAAATATCGTAAAAGAACAGAGCCCGATTACGGGCCAGCATATTGCCGCACAGCTCCACGTGACGCGGGCGGCACTGCGATCGGACCTGGCAATACTTACTATGTTGGGATTGATTGATGCGCGTCCGAAACTGGGTTACTTTTTTACGGGCAATAAGGAAAAGGATCTGCTGGCACGGATTATTACCAATATCCGCGTCGAGTCCTGTCTGTCCCAGCCAGTGATCGTGGGCGAGCATACGAGCGCCTATGATGCGGTCATTGCCATGTTCACGGAAGACGTGGGGACGGTGTTTGTAGGGACGGACAATATTCTGGCAGGTGTCGTCTCACGGAAAGACCTTCTGAAAACGGCGCTGGGCAATAATGACCTGAAAGCCCTGCCGGTGCGCATGGTCATGACGCCGTCGAGCAAGCTCATTTACGTGGAACCGCAGGAGCAGGCTCTGGTAGCGGCACAGCGGCTCATGGAATATGAAGTGGACTGTCTGCCCGTCGTCCATGTCCTGGACCGCGATGAAGAAGACCGGAAAGAACTCCAGATTGTCGGACGTATTTCGAAAACTAATATTACCCGTCTCTTTGTAGAATGTGGCTTGGGGAGGAGATCATAAGTGGCCAGACCGATTGTCTATGCCTGCTCGGATTCACTGGGAGAAACGGCGGAACGCGTAGCCCGTGCCGCTGCCAGCCAGTATAATCAGGAAGAATTTAACATCATCCGCGTTCCCTATATCCGTTCGGAACAGCAGATTGAAGATATTGTAAAAAAGGCGGAAGCAGATCACGCCATGATCTGTTATACGATTATTTCACCGGTCCTGCGGCGAAAGCTCAAGACGCTGACTAAAAATTCGGATGTGACGGTCGTCGATATCATCGGACCGATGATGGATGGCATCGGGAATATCGCGACGACTGAACCGACCATGAAGGCCGGCATGATCCACCGCCTCGATGAAGAGTATTTCAAACGGGTCGAAGCCATCGAATTCGCCGTCAAGTACGATGACGGCAAGAATCCTATTGGCTTTTTGAAGGCCGATATCGTCATCGTCGGCGTGTCCCGCACGTCCAAGACGCCTCTTTCCATGTACCTGGCCCACAAGCGCATCAAGGCGGCCAATCTGCCGCTGGTACCGGAAGTGGCCCTGCCGCCGGAATTGTTCCAGATTCCGGCCCGGAAAATCGTAGGTCTCATCATCGACCCCTTTAAACTGAACTTTATCCGCAGCGAACGGCTCCGCAGTATGGGGCTGGATTCCAATGCCAGTTATGCCAATATCGACCGCATCAATGAAGAACTGACTTATGCCCGCGGCGTCATGCGCCGTCTTCATTGCCCGGTCATCGATGTGTCATCCAAAGCTATTGAAGAAACGGCAAACCTCGTGATGGATATTGTCAAACGCAATCGTGAACTGTACGATGAGTAATGTATAGTAAAAGACGCCGTTTCGGCGTCTTTTTGCGTATGAGGAGGAAATCGTATGAATCGTGGAAACTCCCTTACTATCCAGGATGCACTGCGCCATGCCCTGAATGACCCATCCTTTGCCCGGCAGCCCCTGTTCCAGTCGGAGCTGCTCGGGAACCTGCGCCGGCCGGCGATGCTGGCACCCCTTGCAGAGGAGCTGGCCCGTACAGCAGATGGGAACGGCCGGTTTTATGCACCGGCCGTCGCGTCCTGCCTGGCAAAGCATCTGGATGTCTTTGCCGCCGTGCCCGAAGGCGGCTGGCTGTCGTACTGCTATTATTCCATTCTGGCCCGGCTGTTTCCGGAAAATACGGCAGCCTGGGACGAGCCGGCCATGACCGCCGCACTGGACGATGCGCCGCCCTACCGCATCGGACGGATCCTGCTGCTGCAGATCCTGCGCGGCCTGTACCAGTATGAACGGTATACCCTGCCCTTCGACCCGACGAAGGATATGGAGCTCCTGTCGGAGGATGAAATCCGGGCCAACGGATTTATCCCGGAATACCTCCATATGAAAGAGCTCATATGGGACCATTATATCTATGAATTCATGCGCATCGGCATCGACATTACGCCTTTTAATACGCTGGGCCATATCGGCGGTGTCCACTATGTCGCCATGTACATGGCCCGCCAGCTGCGCCAGTGCGATGTGCCCGTAGACCTGGGGCTTATTTCTGGGGCCGCTGCCTGCCATGATATCGGGAAATACGGCTGCCGCAAGCAGGAAGAGCGGCGCGTCCCGTACCTGCATTATTTCTACACGGGACTGTGCTGCAGCCGCTTTGAACTGCCGGCTATCGGCCATATTGCAGCCAATCATTCCGTATGGGATCTGGAACTGGAAAACCTGTCTGCCGAGTCGCTGCTGCTCATCTATGCCGATTTCCGCGTCAAGAGCAGCCGGGACGAAAAAGGCCGGGAAATCGTCCATTTCTATACTCTGGCCCAGGCCTTCGACGTCATCCTGGGCAAACTCGACAATGTCGATGATAAGAAGAAGCAGCGCTACCAGAAAGTCTATGCCAAACTGGCAGACTTTGAAGAGTTTATGAAAGAACGGGGCGTCATTACGGACCTGCCGGAGGATTTCTCCCAGGCGCCGCTCTTTCCGCCGGAACGGATCCACCGCGAACGGGTGCTCATGGAAGGAAATGATGTCGTCTCCGAGCTGAAATACGCCGCCATCGACCACAACCTGCGCCTCATGGCGATATTCCGCAGCGAGAGTGATTTTGGCAACCTCATCGAAGCCGCCCGGAGCGAACGGAACTGGAAAAATGTCCGTACGTATATCAGTATTTTCCGGGAATATTCGACGTATATGACGGAACATCAGAAGATGATGACCCTCAAATACCTCTATGAACTCTTGTCCCACCGGGAAGGGGATATCCGCATGGATGCAGCGGCCCTCATGGGCTCTATTGTGGCCGATTTCAACGATCGCTATACGAAAGAGCTGCCTGATGGAGTGTCCCTGCCGCAGAAGGAAATCACCAATCTCGTCCTGTTCCGCCATTATCTGTCGCTCATCATCAAGCCGGGGCTGCGCTTTACGGCCCAGCACCGCATGTGGATCGGCTACTGCCTGGGGACCTTTGTCAGCACGGTCCTTCAGGACTGCTATGTCACGGACCGGCCGTCCTATATGGACATCCTGTGCTCATATTATGAACGGACGAATTACATGACCGAGCTGTATATCATCCTCCTGAAAGCACTGGGCGATGTCGGGTCCGCTTATATGGATGAAACGTTCCAGGAGACGGCCCGTTCGTTCATTACGACAGCGGCCGGAGCGGAAGACACGAACCTGCAGATCGCAGCCCTCTACTGCCGGCACAAGCTGCACCTGTGCCCGGAAACGGAATTCTGGCAGGATCTGCTGACCGTTAAGGGACTGCCGTCTGAGCGGGAGGCTTTTTATCAGAAAGAGGGGAGCCTCTATCTGGATGACCTCAAAATGGGGACCCACTGGGTCGTCAAGGTAGCCAACATCGACCTCATGATCCATTATCTCGACGATGCCTGTGACAGCGGCACGGTCATGCATCTGTGCATGCATCTGACTAACCTGCTCAAAGTGAGCGAATCTCTGTTCGTCCGCCAGGCTGCCGGCCAGGCACTCATGTCTATCGCCGGCCGCATGACCTACGCCCAGCGCAATGAAATGGCGGTGGAACTCTTCAACGGGCTGGAAATCGGCGATCTGCAGATTTCCAAATATGTGCCGGAGTATCTGGGACGTATGATTCTGAAACTGCCGCCGCAGGAACTGGACGAATTCGTCATTACCCTTGACCAGCAGATCCTGACGGCCAGCACACAGGTGGCGTCATCCATGGTCAGTACGATCGGCGTCATTCTGGAACATTTCCGGGAATTCATGGCGGCCTTTCCCAATTATGAGGAAAAGAACAGGGAACGGCAGCGCCATCTCCTGTATATCATGATCAAGGCCTATGCCCATTACGACAAGGAACGGAGTCGCGACGCTTTCCGCGATATCGGCCGTTTCGTCTTTAACAGCCCCTGTATGCCGCAGGAACAGACGGATTTTCTCTTTGCCCATTCGTACAAGAAATTGCTGATCACCCTCTATGAAAATAGTGAAGGGACGCTGGATTTTTACAGCAATGCCGCCGTGCTGAACCATATTTACCGCTATATCAGCCGTCACCAGTTCCTCTGCGGTCCTTTCCAGTTCCCACGCCATCATAAGGCCTGCTTTTATCCCGGCACCTTTGACCCCTTCAGTCTGGGGCACAAAGCAGTGGCCTGCCGGATCCGCGACCTGGGCTTCGATGTCTATCTGGCCCTGGATGAGTTTTCCTGGTCCAAGCATACCCAGCCGCGTCTCATGCGCCGCAAGATCATGAATATGTCTGTAGCCGATGAAGAGGATATTTATCCCTTCCCGGACGATGTGTCGGTCAATATTGCCAACGAGGCCGACGTGCGCCGCCTGAAGGAAATCTTCACGGGTAAAGAGCTGTACATCGCCGTCGGAACCGACGTCATCGAAAACGCCTCGGCCTATAAAGCCGTGCCGACGGCCGATTCCATCCATACGGTGAACCACATCACCTTTGCCCGGGAAACGCGGGAGACGAAGAATAAGAAGGGAACTGGCGGCTATCCCATTACGGGCAAAGTCATCCCGCTCCTCCTGGATAAATTCTACGAAGACATCAGCTCGACCCGTATCCGGGAAAATATCGACCTCAACCGGGATATTTCCAATCTTATTGACGCCGTAGCCCAGAATTTCATTTACGATAACAACCTGTACCTGCGCGAACCGGCGTACAAACACGTCCTGGAAGCCCGGGAAATCGGTATCGGCGCCTTCCGGCCCAGAGGAGCGGAAAGTCTCTGGCCGATTTACAGCCGTCTCGGCGCCCTGGGGTATGACATCGACGTAGTGGACCGCTACATCGAACGGGACCGCAATATCGACAAGGAACGGGTCTGGACGATTTATATCGATAACGCGGGGAAGCAGAAGCAGATGATTGCCTACGCGGCCGTCCACAATGCCCACAGCCGGGACCTGCTGTCCGAATTCGGCGATATGCAGACGGCGGACCACATCCGGCGCCACGCGGCCGGCAGTATTGCTTCCATCGGTTTTTTGTATATTGCCGGCGATTCGGATATTAGTAATGCCGGCCAGATCATCATCACGGAAGTCCTGACGGAACTCATTGCCCGGGATTACGCTTATGCCGTGTACCATCCCGTCGATGAGGCTGGTTATAACGACGCCGTCCTCGATGCCCTGGTGAAACAGGGGTTTGTCAATATCGCCCCGCCGGGATCGGCCCATCCCCTGTATGCGGTCAATATGAAGGATCCCATCGTCATTTTCCGCGACGTGGAAACGATTATCAAGAACCCCTTCAACAAGCATCCCCGGGTCCTGCAGGCACTGGAACAGGCCCATACCAATCTGTTGGCCGTCATGCGGCGCATTTATCCGGGCAAGCTGCTCCTGTCGTTCAATACGAGTGCCATGCACCATAAGATCATTACCAAGATGGCCCACATCAATGGCGTTTCTATCGTCGATGATCCGAAGAAGCGGCGCGGCCCCTATATGTCTGTTCCCTTCGGCAAGGCCCTGAGCGACGTCCTCGTGCCCAATACGGTCACCAAATCGCTCCACATCGAAAAGTATTTTAACCGCGCCGTCAAGGGATTTACCATTGCCGAAACCCACCACTATTCGTCCGTGGAAAACCAGGTCCGGACGATCAAGTCCTTCAACCGGCCGGTCATCCTCATCGACGACCTGCTCCACAAGGGGCACCGCATGCGCATGCTGACGCCGTATCTCATCAAGAACCAGGTGGAAATCAAAGAGGTCCTCGTCGGCGTCATGACCGGTCAGGCCATGGATATGATGGCGGAAAAGCACATCAAGGCCGAATGCGCCTATTACCTGCCGACGCTGGAAGTCTGGCTCAACGAACGGGACTGCTATCCCTTCATCGGCGGCGACAGTATCGACAATGCCCACGATTACAGCGGGTACGACCGCAACCCGTCGGTCAATCTCATCCTGCCCTATGTCAAGCCGGCTTTCATCAAGCACAGTGACCCTGATGCGGCCTTCCTCTATTCCCTTACCTGCCTGAAAAACGCCCGGCTGATCATGAAGACCCTGCAGGATGTGTATCAGGAAACGTACGAAAAGCGCCTGACCCTTAAGCGTCTCGGCGAAGTCGTCACCTATCCCCGCTATCCCGATATCGATGTGGGTGTCACCTTCGACCAGAATATGGATCTGACGCGGTTCATAGAAAACGACATAGAACGGCTCATCCGCCTGCGCTGGGGCGAATACTGGAAACTGGATGAAGAATAAGGGGGAACTGTGTATGGAACAAGTACATTATATCCATGAATTGCCGGGACAGGCCGGTATTGCGGCTCCGCTGTCCCTTGCCGGCCGGCCCTTTACGCCTGGGAAGAAGGCGCGCGTCCACATTCTGGCCCTGGGCGACGTGGGAATGACGATGCTCATCGGCCTGCGCCTCCTCGGCGCGGCGGATATTGCCTGCATCGGCATCTGCGACCTCAATGAAAACAATCTGCGCCGGCTGGAAATAGAAATCAACCAGATACGCTATCCCTTTGCCGGCCAGGGAGACGGGCCGGTACTGCCACCCGTATATATGGTCACGGAAGAGCAGCTCTTTGACTGCGACGTCTTCATCTTTTGTGCCAGCAAGGGTGTACCACCCCTTTCGGCAAAGGGGGACGTACGCATGGCCCAGCTGGAAGCCAACAAAGGCCTCATCGGCCATTTTGCCGGGCTGGCCCGTAAAGCGGCATACGGCGGTCTGGTCTGTATCGTTTCCGATCCCGTAGACCCCCTGTGTGCGGCCTTTTTGGACGAATCGGGCGTCCAGCCCTGGCAGATACAGGGCTACGGCCTCGGCGTCATGAATGCCAGGGCCTGTTACTATGCAGAACAGGATGAACGGATGGCCCATTACCTCAAGGAAGGACGGGCTTTCGGCCCCCACGGAGAAGACCTGGTCATCGCCGACCGCATCGATGGCTATGACGATGCTCTGTCGCGGGAACTGACCAGAAAGGTCGTAGAAGCCAACTACGTCGTCCGGAATCTGGGATATAAGCCGTACATCGCACCGGCCCTGTCGTCGGCGGCCCTGTCCATCCTGCTGACGCTTGAAGGACGCTGGCATTACGGGTCGGTATATCTGGGAGACCGGGACCGGGGTGCCTTCCTGGGCGTCCGCAGCCGCTATACGGACGAAGGGCTGGTCTACGAGGACCGGTCTCTGCCCAAGGCGTTGTATGACCGCATTGCCTATGCCTACCTCAGGTTGTGCGAGTTACGATAAGAAGGGATGTACTATGTTGTATGTTGTCAAAATGGGATGGCAGGAACCGGGCCATCCTGAACGGGTAGACAGCGTTTTGCGCTACGCCCTCCAAAACGTGCCTCATACGGTCATCGACAGCCTGGCCCCCTTTGTGGCCCTGTGCACGCGGCGCAGCGGCGGCGAAGACCTGCGCTTCCTCTTTGCCATCAATCTGGCCCGGGGCGGCCTCAATATGGCCTACGCCCGCATGATTTCCTTCCTTTCCCAGCATGTCCACTGTCTTGAAGGCTGCTGCGGTGCTGTCGTCGTCGATGGGGCCGATGAGCTGTTTACCAAGAAAATTGGCAGGGAAATGATTTTCATGGCCAACCGTTCCGGCTGCGCCTTTCCGGGAAAGCCGCTGGTCGAGGCGACGGGTTCGCTGTACAATTTCACCATACAGGCCCGGGTGCGGGGAGTCGATAATCTGGGAGCCTATCAGGAAGGCGTCCGCCAGCTCGTGGAGAAACTCCTATCCTTTGCACCGCCGCTAGAATGCGGGCGCCGCGTTCTGGCGCTCCACGCCAGCAGCCGCCGTACCAGCAATACCCTGCTGTTGTGGGAAATGGTGCGCCGCTATCTCACGGCGTCGCGGGTAGAGGAAATATCCCTGCGCAACGGGGCGGTCGTGGACTGCCGGGGCTGCAGTTATGAGGCCTGCCTGCACTTTGGCGAACGGGGAGACTGCTTCTACGGCGGCATCATGGTGGAACAGGTCTATCCCGCCGTGCGCCAGTGCGATACGCTGGTCCTCATCTGCCCCAACTATAACGATGCCGTCGGGGCCAACATCATGGCCTTTTTCAACCGCCTCACTGCCTTGTTCCGGACGGACTGGCAGACTTTTTCGAAAAAACGCGTCTTTGCTCTGATTGTTTCCGGTTACAGCGGCGGCGATATCGTGGCCGAACAGATCATCGGGGCGCTGAACTGCAACAAGAATTTCATCCTGCCCGGTCATTTTGCCCTCATGGAAACGGCCAACGAACCGAAGAGTATCCTCCGCTGTCCGGGAATTGAGGAACGGGCGGAATTATTGGCCCGTCATATCGATGTGAAATAATAGAAGCGCAAAAAAAGGGTATAAAAAAAGATGATTCAGAGAAGAATCATCTTTTTTTATACCGGATTATACATCACGCTGTACTTTGCCGGAACGGAGGCAGCGGGTGCAGACGTTTACGCGTTTGACTTCGCCGTCTACGATAGCGCGTACTCTCTGGATGTTCGGCTTCCAGGTTCTTTTGGTTTTTAAATGGGAATGGCTGACATTCATGCCCGTTACGGTACCTTTACCGCAGATTTCGCAATAATTTGCCATGGGTTACACCTCCTAGTACTTTCGCAGTACAACATACAAATCTTATCATAAAATATGGGGCAAATCAAGGATTATTTATTAAAAGCCTACAAAATATGATACAATAAATACAATCAAATGACAAGGAGTATTTTCATGGATAGTTCAATTCGCCGGCTGCCCGGTATCGGAGTACGCCGGGAAAAGCTGTTTGCCCGTCTGGGAGTCACGACGATTCCCGCACTGCTCCAGTATTTCCCCCGCGACTATGAAGACCGGAGCCACGTCGTCCCCATCGGCCGGGCGGACCTGGAACGGAAGGAACCGGTCCTGGTGTGCGGCCGCGTCGGGACCATACAGGAAGTACGGCCCCGGCGGGGCATGACGATTTTAAAGGTCGTGCTCCACGATGAAACGGGAGCCGTAGAAATGACCTGGTTCAATCAGCCGTTCAAGAAAAAACAATTTCATACGGGCATGACCGTATCGGCCTTCGGGCGCATCGAGTGGAATTATGGCAGGCGCCAGATGAATACGCCCGATGTGGAAGAAGGAGAACCACAGGGGCAGGGATTCATGCCGCTCTACGGACTGACGGACGGCCTGCGCCAGTCCGACGTGAGAAAAGCCGTGCGCCAGGCCCTGACCCTGGCCCGGACAGAACAGGATCTCCTGCCGGCGCCGTGCCGGCCGACAAGTCACTCCCGGTTTCCTCTCGTCGAAGCTTATGAGATGATGCATTTCCCCAAAAGCCGGGAAGAACAGGAGAAAGCCCGGGAGCAACTGGCCTATGAAGAATTGTTTGACATGCAGGCCGGCCTCTGCCTGCGCCGGCGGCGGGAAGGACGGCGGCAGGGCATCAAATGCGGCCCCAACGGCCCCTTACTGAAGCAGTTTTTTGACCAGCTGCCCTTTGCCCTGACCAGAGGCCAGACCTGTGCCTTCCTTGATATCCAGAACGACATGGAAGGCGAAGTGCCCATGCAGCGCCTCGTCCAGGGGGACGTCGGTTCCGGCAAGACCGTCGTCGCGGCCCTGGCCCTGGCCAAAATCGTGGAAAACGGCTATCAGGGAGCCCTCATGGCGCCGACAGAAATCCTGGCATCCCAGCATTACGAGGAATTCAGCCGCCTCTTTCAGGGCCTGCCCGTGCGCATTGCCCTGCTTACGGGACGGACCGGGGCCAGGAATCGGGTGCAGCTGCTGGAAGACCTGCAGAGTGGGGCCGTGCAGATCCTCATCGGTACCCATGCCCTCATCCAGGACGACGTGCAGTTTGCCGCCCTGGGGCTCGTCGTCACCGATGAACAGCACCGCTTCGGCGTGCGCCAGCGGGAAGCCCTGCAGAAAAAAGGCCGGGCGCCGCACACGCTGTACATGACGGCGACGCCGATTCCACGTACGCTGACGCTGTCTTTGTACGGCGATCTCGATGTATCATCCATCCGCGACCTGCCGCCGGGACGACAAGTCGTCAAAACCTATGCTGTCGGCGAGTCCATGCGCCGGCGCATCTATGCGTTCATGGAAAAGACGATGAAAGCCGGCCAGCAGTGCTACGTCGTCTGCCCCCTCGTGGAAGAGTCGGAAAACGTAGACCTGCAGGCGGCTACGGCATTGTATGACCAGCTGCGGACGTCCGTTTTTCCCCGGTTCCGCTGCGGCCTCGTCCATGGGAAGATGGCAGGGAAAGAAAAGGAAGCCGTCATGGAAGCCTTCTCCCGCGGAGAGATACAGCTCCTGGTGGCGACCAGCGTCATCGAAGTCGGGGTCAACGTACCCAATGCGACGATTATGCTCATCGATGGTGCCGAACGGTTCGGACTGGCCCAGCTCCACCAGTTGCGGGGCCGCGTCGGCCGGGGCAGCCTGCAGGCGTACTGCATCCTCCTTGCCAGACAGGGCAGTGAAGAGACGAGACAGCGCCTGCACTATATGGAGACCATCCATGACGGGTTCGTCCTTTCGGAAAAAGACCTGCTCCTCCGTGGGGCGGGCCAGCTCTTCGGCTATGCCCAGCATGGCCTGCCCGATCTGCACGCCGCCGATATCATCCGCGACGTGGCGCTCCTTGCAAAGGCGCGGGAGGAAGCGGCATCCTTTGTGAACGGACCCGGTGCAGAAGAACCGGTCATCCGGGCCCTGAAGCGGCGGTTTAGCGGGTCGTTCCAGAAACTGCTGAATAACTGAATGGGATAGGTCAGGGAATTTCTGTATAAAATATGTACAGAATCGGGTGAATCAGCTATAATAAAGGATAAAGTGCCAATGTGGCATAGTTCTGCTTTTCAGGGCAGAACAGACTATTATAGAATAAGGCGGAGATGGAGTTGTCTAGTAAAATCGATATATTATCCGTTCCCATTGCCAACATCAGTTTGGCGGAAACGAAAGACTTTGTGTTCCGTTGCATTGCCGAAGGCCGTGCGGCATCGATTGCGACGGCCAATGCGGAAATGGTGATGCGGGCCCAGAAAGACCGGGAACTGGCACAGGCCCTGCAGGAAGCCGACCTGGTGATTCCCGACGGCGCCGGCGTCCTCTGGGCGGCAGAGCAGAAAGGACAGAAATTCAAGGAACGGGTTACTGGCTGTGATGTGGCGGAACTGCTGCTCAAAGAAGCGGCAGCGCGCCAGACCCCGGTCTATTTGTTCGGAGCGGCGGCCGGCGTAGCAGACGAAGCGGCGGCCAATGTTGAAGCGCGCTATGGAAAACTGAATCTGGCCGGGACCCATTCGGGCTTTTTCAGCGCTGCCGAGGAAAAAGACATCATTGACGAAATCCGCAGCCATGGCACGCGGATCCTGCTGGTGGCTCTCGGCGTCCCCAAACAGGAAAAATGGATCCGCGACCACTTATATGATCTGGGCCCCTGTGTCTGCATGGGTGTCGGCGGTACCTTTGACGTGCTGGCCGGCCGCGTAGGCCGGGCCCCCGTATGGATGCAGCAGAACCGGTTGGAATGGCTGTACCGCCTGTGCAAAGAACCGAGCCGCTTCCGGCGTATGCTGGCGCTGCCCCGCTTTATGGCTGCCGTTAAATTCGGCGGCCGTATGTGAAAGGAGCCGTGGTGACGTGAAAAAACCGCTTATCATAGAAGATGGCTACGTATTCATTCTGGTACCGGCCCTGCTGGCTGTCCTGGCATGGCGTTTCCTCAATCCCTATGCGGCCGTACTGCCGGGTGTACTTGCCTTGTATTTTGCCTATTTTTTCCGCAATCCACCACGCCATATCCCCGATGATGAGCTGGCTCTCGTGTCGCCAGCCGACGGGACGGTTGTTTCGGTAGAAGAAACGTTTGAGGATTTATATCTCAATCAGAAATGTCGGAAAATCACTATATTCCTGTCTATCTTCGATGCCCATATCAACCGCACGCCTCTTTCGGGAATCATCAAATTCCAGCAGTATACGTGCGGCCGCTTCCGCCCGGCCTATGAAAAGGGCGTAGGCTATGAAAACGAACGATATTCCCTGGGCATTGAAAACAAGCGCACCAATATCCTCGTGACGCTCATCGCCGGCGTATTGGCCCGGCGTGTCGTTTCCTGGGTGACGCTGGGAGATGAGCTGCAGCACGGCCAGCTGTACGGTATGATTAAGTTTGGTTCCTGCATCGAAGTATTTGTACAGGATAACGTCGATATATACGTCACGAAAGGCCAGAAGGTCCGTGGCGGAGAAACTATCATAGGGAGGATTCAAGAATGAAAAAAGTAATTCCCTGCCTGTTTACCTCAGGCAATCTGGGATTTGGCGTCCTGAGCATCATGCTTACGTCCCAGGGTTATCTGACATGGGGCGCTGTATGCATCCTGCTGGCTATGGTATGTGATGCCCTCGACGGGCGGACGGCCCGGGCCCTGGGGGTGCAGGGCGAATTCGGTAAGGAACTGGATTCCCTGTCGGACTGCGTTTCCTTTGGCGCGGCAACGGGATTTCTGATTTATTCCTATTCACTTCATGAACTGGGCTGGATTGGCATGGTCCCGCCTGTCCTCTATGCCTGCTTTGGTGGCTTGCGCCTGGCCCGTTTCAATCTGAATACGACGGTCATCCACGGCTATTTCCAGGGTATGCCCATCCCGAACGGCGGATGTATCGTGGCGACCTATGTCCTGTCGGGCGTCCATCTGCCGGCCTGGATCATCGCCATCCTGACCCTGGCCCTCGGCTATCACCTGGTCAGCAAAGTCCATAATCCCGATTTCAAGGGCGCCAGCCCCGATGTGCTTCACAAATCGGCCCTGGCGATTGCCGTACTCTGCGGTGCCCTGGTCCTCTGGCTGGTAGACTGGCATCTGGTCCTCATTATGCCATTCTTCCTGTACATCATTTTTGGTCTGGTCAATACGGCCATGAATGCCGCTGCTTCTCACTGAGTTCGTTAGGGAGAGTCGTGTATGGAACATCTTTTGGATATCATCATGATACCCATACAAGTAATCATCGTATTTTATTCGCTGTACTATTTTATCCTGGCCTGCTTCGGTCTCATGAAGAAACGGGACCGGGTGATGATGCCACCCAAACATACCTTTGCGGCAGTCATCTGCGCCCATAATGAAGAACGGGTCGTAGGCAACCTCATCGACAATCTGAAGGAACTAAATTACCCCAAAGACATGTACGATGTTTATGTCGTAGCCGACAACTGCACGGACAAGACAGCCGATGTCTGCCGGGCCCACGGGGCCTTTGTCCGCGTGCGCACCAATAAGGAGCACGTCGGCAAGGGATATGCCATGGACTGGATGTTCTCCCAGATGCTGGCCCAGGAAAAACAGTATGACGCCTTTGTCGTCTTTGATGCCGACAATCTGGTCCATCCGGAATTCCTCCGGGAAATGAACAACCATCTTTGCAAGGGCGAACAGGTCATCCAGGGCTATATGGATTCCAAAAATCCGACCGATACGTGGATTGCCGGTACCTTTTCCATCGCCTTCTGGCTTATCAACCACATGTGGCATCTGGCCAAGTATAATATCGGCCTTTCAACGGCTCTGGGCGGCACGGGCATGTGCATCGCCACGGACATCGTACGCAAGTATGGCTGGGGCTGTGACTGCCTGACAGAAGATATGGAGTTTTCCATGAAGGTCCTCCTCGAAGGAGTGCGTACCTGCTGGGCCCACGACGCTATCATCTATGATGAAAAGGCACTGGGATTCATGCAGTCCTGCCGGCAGCGCAAACGCTGGGCCCAGGGGCAGTGTGACTGCGGCGAACGGTTTATTCCCAAGCTCTTTGCCAGAGGCATAAAGACGGGCAATATCCGCATGCTCGACGGCATCATCACACTGTCGCAGCCGTTCTTCATGATGATGTCCACCATCTATGCGGGCATTGCCATGGTCAATTCCTATATTCCGCTGTATACCAATATCCTCAACCAGCTGATCCCCGTCCAGATATGGACTGTCCTCGGTATCGGACAATATCTCATACCAGTCATCGTGCTGCTGCAGATTAAAGTGCCGCCTAAATCGTGGCTGTACCTAATCGTCTATCCTCTCTTTATGTACAGCTGGATTCCCGTCAATTTCCTGGGATTCAAAGACCGTCATAAGATGGAATGGAGCCATACCCTGCATACGAGAGCCGTTTCCTATGATAACGCCGCTCTGTTGCGCAAGCAGAATAAAGAATAGGAGAATCTATGCATATACTACTTACCAATGATGACGGACTGCAGGCACAGGGTCTGCAGATCCTGAAAGAAGAAATGATGGACTATGCCCGGAAGGTCACCGTCGTGGCTCCGGCAGGGCAGCGCAGCGCCGCTTCCCATTCCATGACCATCAACCGCACGCTGTATTGCCATGAACATCCCGGTGCGACGGACCAGGTACGGGAAATATCCGTTTCCGGTACGCCTGTAGACTGTGTCAAAATGGCTATGGAATATTTCCTCCGCGATGACCGGCCGGACCTCATTATTTCCGGAATCAATGATGGCTATAATCTGGGCAGTGACGTTCTCTATTCGGGAACCGTATCGGCGGCTATGGAGGGACCGTATTATCAGGTACCGGCGATGGCTGTTTCCATGGGAACGATGACGGAAGACCGCTGCCGGGAAACTGCGCGCCTGGTAAAAGCCCTGGTGGAACAGGTCTTTGTCTGTGGTAAATTCCCGGGCATACTGAACGTCAACATACCGCGGGAAGGGGAGATATCCCTGAAGAACGCCTGCGTCGTTCCCCAGACAGTGCAGATTTACCACAACGTCATCGCCGAAAAACGGGACATTGATGGCAGCCTCTGCTACAAGATAGTCGGGGATCTCGATCTTACGACGGCGCCGGAAGACAGCGACGTTGCCTGCATCCGCAACGGCCATATCGCCCTGACCCCGCTAAAATGGCAGCAGACGGCAGACCGGGCAATGGAACTTGTACGGCAATATATTTGATAAAGTCATGTATACATGGTACAAAATGCAAGCCCTGTATGGACAAATTTCCATACAGGGCTTGCATTTTGTAAAAGAAGTGGTTATAATAACAAATACATCATACATATTGCGTGGATGAAGCATGCGGGAGAAGGCAGAGGCCTACCGAAGGAGTTAAACTCTCAGGTATCCGTATCCGGATGGGACCGTATGCAGACACGACTCTGGAGAGTCCCTCTTGGGCGCCGAAGGTGCACGGAAGTCATTTCCTTATCTCTCAGGCAAAAGGACAGAGGCTGTAAAAAGCGCAGATAGCGTATTTGTGCGTTTGTTTTGGCCTGTCTCCGGAGACATGATGGAGACAGGCTTTTTTTGTTATCATTTTTCTTTTTATTCGTTGCCATACCATGGGATAGAGAAAGGGAGAGAGTCATGAGTTTAGAAACATTGAATGCGATTGACAGTTTTATCTGGGGGCCGCCGTTACTGATTTTGCTGATCGGCACAGGCATCATGCTGACCTTCCGGCTCCGGTTATTACAGGTTTTCCGTCTGCCGCGGGCTTTGAAACTGATATTTACGGCGAAAAATCAGGGGGAAGGAGATATCGATAGTTTCAAAGCGCTTTGCACGGCTCTGGCTGCGACGGTCGGTACAGGCAACATCGTCGGCGTCGCAACGGCTGTACATGCCGGCGGGCCGGGGGCCATCTTCTGGATGTGGATGGCTGCCTTTGTCGGCATGGCGACAAAATACGCCGAAGGCTGTCTGGCTGTCCGCTACCGCACGGTTGATAAAAATGGGGAAATAGCCGGCGGGCCGATGTACTACATCGAAAACGGTCTGGGAAAGAAATATAAGCCGCTGGCTGTCCTGTTCGCCTTCTTTGGTGTTCTCGTCGCCTTCTTTGGCATTGGTACCTTTGCACAGGTCAATTCCATTGTAGAAATCACCCGTCTGACGGCGGACATCCCCGTCGAATACACGGCAGTCGTCCTCACCATCGTCGTAGCGGCTGTTACTATCGGCGGCCTGCAGTCCATCGCCCGGGCCGCTTCAAAAATCGTACCGGCTATGGCTGTCATTTATGTCATTTCTACAGTTGCCTTTCTGGCTATCTTTTATGAACAGATCCCGGCTGCTGTCTATGAAATCATTCACGATGCCTTTACTCCGACGGCTGCTGCCGGCGGCTTCCTCGGTGCTACCGTCCTCGTCGCCATGCGCAACGGCGTGGCCCGCGGCGTATTTTCCAATGAATCGGGCCTGGGCAGTGCTCCTATCGTAGCGGCTGCGGCCAAGACGAAATGGCCGGCCGAACAGGGACTCATTTCCATGACCGGTACCTTTATCGACACGATCATTATCTGTACGCTCACCGGGCTGGTCCTCGTCGTCAGCGGTGCCTGGACGGGTGATGTCAACGGGGCTGCTCTGACTAATGCGGCTTTCCTGCAGGCTTTCCCGGCCTATGGCAGTGTAATCCTCTGTGTCGGACTGACACTCTTTGCCTTCACGACTATCCTTGGCTGGAATTACTATGGGGAACGCTGCATGGAATATCTGGTCGGAGTCAAAGGAATCATGCCGTACCGCATCGTATTCATCATCCTCGTGGCCTGCGGTGCCTTCCTCAAACTGGATGTCATCTGGATTCTGGCAGATATCGTAAACGGCCTCATGGCTATTCCGAACCTCATCGCCCTCATCGGTCTTTCGGGCGTCGTCGTAGCCGAAACCAAGGCTTATTTTGCTCATGTCAAAGCAGAAGAAATGGCAGTGGCAGAAGAAGAAAAAGAAACAGTCAGCGGCGACTAACACAGGAATCTGTGGTATACAGACCAGGTTACTGGAAAAATACGTATGGACGGAGCTGTCCTCGTGGGCGGCTCCGTTTCTTCTGGTTGAAATATGCAGAATACCCCTTGACGTATGGATACAGTATGGTATAATTAATTTTGTTCCAGTATTTTATGCCGGAGTGGCGGAATGGCAGACGCACCTGACTCAAAATCAGGCGGGTAACACCGTGTGGGTTCAAGTCCCACCCCCGGCACCATAGAATAGGAAAGGCTGTCCCATTAAGCAGATACATGCTTGATGGGACAGCCTTTTTTTATGCTTATTATACATAAAAGATACAGAAAGAATTGTTCTATTTTTCTGGAAGTGTGATATGGGCGTCGGTTTTGACAAAATTAAAACGAAAAATTTGCATGAGAAAAGAATAAATAATTGTAGTATATAAATTAATATGCGATAAGAAGAGAGAGACGATTTTAACACTAGATTGTATATCTATAAATAACGCTTATTTTTATGCTTTTTGTTATAATTTGTTTTTATCGTCACTCATGGTAAAAACATTTCGTTAAAGCGATAATTACGTGTGTTTTGCGATGTTTATATATTGAATAATATAAATATGAACGGGATAAAATATAAAATCACTTTGTATTTATATTTAAACATATTATAAACAGTTTATAATTTTGCAAGAACTCCTATTGATTTTTCTATGCAAATGAATGTATGATTACAAGTAGTATTAACGCGCATAATTGTAAAATAAGTTAATATTATTATTTGGGTCGTCGTGTAAAGGAGATACATGGTTATGACAAAAAAACATTCATTGACTCTTTTGATTCCAGCCTTTTGTTCTTGTCTTACTCATCATTTCAGAAACCCAATCAGATAATCCGGCCCGGGAACAGGGGAGTGCTACAGGAAATGGTATGAAAGGAATAGTATTTCATTACAACAGGGCATGATATCGTCATTTTTAGGGTAACAGGCCCGGACATCACGAGTACAGGCAGACCGGTTGCCGTACATAATGGACAGGACAGGCCCATGCATTAACAGGGGGACAGCGATGTTCGTCTGTATCTTTGACAGGCAGGTGAACGGTATGAAATATCAGCGTCGCATGAAAGAGTTACGGCAGGAGAATAATATGTCTCAGGCCGACTTAGGAAAAGTTTTGAAATGTACACAAGTTGCGTATGGGATGTATGAAAATGGCAAACGACGGCTTCCTATCTGCGGCCTCATTACATTGGCCCGGTTTTACGATGTATCAGCGGACTATATCCTGGGGCTGACGGATAGCAAGGAAAGAAAATGAAGGGGAGTCATCGCGGCGGGAACTTTTTTGTTTCGAAGAACTCTGCTTTTATGATATAATACAGGTGTGAGCCTATATTGGAGGGAGTGGAGTCGATGAATGAAATTTTTACGCGGCGCAGTGTGCGCAAATTTTTGCCCCAGCCGGTAGAAGAAGAAAAAATTGAAAAAATGCTGCGGGCCGGTATGGCAGCACCGTCTGCCGGCAATCAGCAGCCCTGGGAATTTTACGTAGTCCGCGATAAAAAAATATTGCAGGATTTATCCCATTGCAGTCTCTATGCCGGATGTGCTGCCAAGGCACCGGCCGCAATTGTCGTCTGCAGCCGCGATGACAACATGCGTTTCCGCGCCTTTGCCAACCTGGACCTCAGTGCCTGTGTAGAAAATATTCTGCTGGAAGCTGTCTGTCTGGGCCTGGGCGCTGTATGGCTCGGAGTTGCGCCATATGCGTCCCGGGAATTGAATGTGCGCCGGGCTATCGGCATCCCGAAAGGTCTTACGGCCTTTGCGGTCATTCCTGTTGGCTATGCTGCCGATACGGTGGAAGAACGGGCGAAAGAGGATCGTTTCGATCCCGACCGGATTCATTACGTATAAAAAAGACTCCTGCTCAGGCAGGAGCTTTTTTATATACATATCTGTAAAGAGAAAGGAAAAAGAAGCATGTTTAACGTAGGGTTTAGTGAAGCTCTGGTCATCTGTATCGTAGCCCTGGTCGTATTCGGCCCGAAAAAGCTGCCGGAAATCGGACGGGCCCTGGGACGGGGATTACGGGAATTCCGCAAGGCGGCGTCGGATGTGATGGAAGGGGTGGAGGAGGATACAAAAGATGGAACCCAGGGAAAAGACCGATGAGGCGGTACTGCCGCTTACGGGCCATCTGGCAGAATTCCGGCGTCGCCTTATATACTGCCTGGCAGCCCTGGCACTGGCAAGTGGCGCTTCCTATGCGTATATAGAAGATATCATTGCCTTTATTTCAGCTCCCGCAGGGAAATTATATTTCATGCAGCCGGCGGAAGTGTTTTTTTCATATCTGCAGGTGGCGGTCTGTACGGGATTCCTGGTTACCGTGCCCGTGTGGGCGTATCAGCTGTGGCGCTTCGTCCGGCCGGCTCTTACGGGAAAGGAACGACGGGGTGTCTTTCTGTTAGTACCGGCTGCGGTAATCCTTTTCTACAGTGGGCTGGCCTTTTCGTATGCCCTCGTATTGCCGCCGGCTATGCGCTTTTTTATGGATTTCGCCAGTTCTTCCCTGCAGCCCATGTTTTCCCTGTCGGCTTACCTCTCGTTTTTTATGTCTTTTACAGTGCCGTTCGGACTGGCTTTCGAACTGCCCCTGGTCCTGCTGGTCCTGTCCCGCCTCGGACTGGTCACGCCCCAGGGGCTGCGGCGGAAACGCAAAGCTTTCATCGTCCTTGATTTTATCTTTGCCGCGGTTATTTCGCCTACGGGAGACGCCTTTACCCAGATGATGATTGCCCTGCCGGTACTGATCCTATACGAAGGCAGTATCCTGGTCATGAAATGGCTGGACAAGGGGCGTCTGGGGAGCCGTAACTACGTGCCATAAAAGCTGCTGTCTTGTATACAGTATTTATATTGTTTAGCACCGGCCTTTCTCTTGTAAAGTTGCGGGCATTTGTTATAATTAAAGTTGCAGTGAATTGCCTATGGGGAGATAAAAAAGGCAGACGCTGCCATCCAATATAACAGGAGGGACTATTCATGAAAAAAATTCGTTCGGTTTTAGTGGCCAACCGTGGTGAAATCGCTATCCGCGTATTCCGGGCCTGCAACGAGCTGGGAATCCGTACCGTGGCGATTTACTCCAAGGAAGATTCGCTTTCCCTGCACCGTTTCCGTGCAGATGAATCCTATCTGGTAGGCCAGGGGAAGAAACCGGTTGATGCATATTTAGATATTGAAGATATAATCCGCATTGCCCATGAACACGATGTCGATGCTATCCATCCGGGCTACGGCTTCTTGTCGGAAAATGCCGATCTGGCCAAACGCTGCCAGGAAGAAGGCATCATCTTCATCGGGCCGAAAGTCGAACACCTCATCATGTTCGGCGATAAGATCAATGCCCGTATCCAGGCTAAAAAAGCCGGTATCCAGTACATCCCCGGCAGTGACGGCCCGGTCATGAATTATGCGGAAGTAGAAAAATTTGCCAAAGACGTAGGCTTCCCGATCATGCTGAAAGCCGTCAATGGCGGCGGTGGCCGCGGCATGCGCATGGTAGACCGCATGGCCGATCTGCGCGATGCCTATGATCGTGCCAAATCCGAAGCCAAACTCGCCTTTGGCAGTGATGAAATTTATCTGGAAAAGTGTATTGTCAACCCAAAACACGTGGAAGTACAGATCATGGGTGACGAACACGGCAATGTCGTCCATCTCTACGAACGGGACTGCTCCATCCAGCGCCGTCACCAGAAAGTCGTTGAAATCGCGCCGGCCTTTGCTCTGCCGCAGCAGCTGCGTCAGGATATCTGCAATGCCGCTCTCAAACTTATGCGCAATGTCCATTATGTCAACGCCGGGACGGTAGAATTTCTGGTAACGCCTGATGGCAAGTTCTACTTCATCGAAGTCAATCCCCGTGTCCAGGTTGAACATACGGTCACGGAAATGATTACGGGTATCGATATTGTCCAGACGCAGATCAAAGTGGCCGAAGGCTATGCCCTCGACAGCGATGAAATCGGCATCAAGTCTCAGGACGACATCGAATGCCGCGGCAATGCCATCCAGTGCCGTATCACTACCGAAGATCCGACCAACAATTTCATGCCTGATTCGGGCAAGATCATCGTATACCGCAGCGGCGGCGGTTTCGGCGTCCGCCTCGACAGCGGCAATGCCTTTGCCGGTGCCATCATCACGCCGTACTATGACTCGCTGCTGGTCAAGGCGACGACCTATGGCCTGAACCACGCCCAGGCTGTACAGAAGATGCTCCGCGTCCTCGGTGAATTCCGTATCCGCGGCGTCAAGACCAATATCGGTTTCCTCATCAACGTCTTGAAACAGCCGTCTTTTGTCAAAGGCGATTACAACGTCAACTTTATTGACGAACATCCGGAACTGTTCAATCTGCCTGTCGTTCATGACCGTGGCACGAAGCTGTTGAAATACATCGGCGATACGACGATTAATGGCTACACCAATGCGGGACCGCAGGAAAAACCGGAATTTGAACGGCTTGAACTGCCGCACCCGGCAGAAGGCCCGTATCCCGACGGGACGAAACAGATTTTTGATTCCATGGGACCGGAAAAATTCTCCCAGTGGATTCTCGACCAGAAAAAAGTCCTCATTACCGATACGACCATGCGTGATGCCCACCAGTCCCTGATGGCGACGCGGGTACGCTCTATCGATATGCTCCGCGTACTGGAAACGGCTTCCAAAAAGCTGCCGGGCTTCTTCTCCTATGAATGCTGGGGCGGCGCTACCTTCGACGTGGCCTACCGCTTCCTTTATGAAGATCCCTGGGACCGCCTGCGCCAGATGCGCAAAAAGGCGCCGAATATCCTGCTGCAGATGCTCATCCGCGGCGCCAATGCCGTAGGTTATACGAGCTATCCTGACAATGTAGTCAAGAATTTCGTACAGCTGTCTGCCAAGAACGGCATCGACGTATTCCGTATTTTCGACAGCCTGAACAGTCTGGATAATATGTATGAAACGGTACAGGCCGTCCGCGAAACGGGCAAGATTGCCGAAGTCGCCCTCTGCTACACCGGCGATATCCTCGATCCGTCCCGCCCGAAATACAATCTCGACTACTATGTCCGCATGGCAAAAGAACTGCAGAATGCCGGTGCCAACATCATTGCCATTAAGGATATGGCAGGGCTGCTGAAACCGGAAGCGGCATACCAGCTCGTTTCGGCCCTCAAAGATGCCGTCGATCTCCCTATTCACCTCCATACCCACGATGGCTCGGGCAATGCCGTGACGACCCTCTGCCGGGCTGCCGACGCCGGTGTCGATATCGTCGATGCGGCCTATTCGGCCTTTGCCGGTGGTACGAGCCAGCCGAGCATGAATACCTTCTACTATGCCATGAGCGGCAAGGACCGCCAGCCGGACCTCAATATTGACGCCATGGAAGAAATGTCCCGTTACTGGGCAACCGTGCGGCCGTACTACAAAGGCGTCGATAAGGCCGAACCGTATCCCAATACGGAAACGTATTATTGTGAAATGCCTGGCGGCCAGTTCTCCAACCTCCGTCAGCAGGCGAAAGCCGTTGGCCTGGGCGACCGCTGGAACGATATTAAGAAGATGTACCACGATGTCAACCTCATGTTTGGCGATATTGTCAAAGTTACGCCGTCTTCCAAGGTCGTCGGGGATATGACGCTGTACATGGTACAGAACGATCTGACGGAAAAAGATATTTATGAAAAGGGCGATACCCTTGATTTCCCCCAGTCCGTCGTAGAATTCTTCGAAGGCCGTCTGGGCTTCCCGTATCAGGGCTTCCCGGAAAAACTCCAGAAGATTATCCTGAAAGGCAAGAAACCGTTGACACAGCGTCCTGGCAAATTGCTTGAACCGGCTGATTTTGAAGCTATCCGTAAGAAACTGGAAGACGCCGGCTACAGCCATAGCGACGAAGACATCAACGCCTACTGCCAGTATCCGAAGGTATTTACGGACTACAATGACCGCAACAAGAAATATGGCGATGTCAGCGTCCTCGACACACCGACCTTCTTCTTCGGAATGAAGCAGAATGAAGAAATCACGGTCGAACTGGAAGAAGGCGTAGACCTGGTCATCAAACTGATCAATATCAGTGATCCCGATGACAGCGGCATGCGCACTATCACGTTCATGTTCAACGGGGCAGAACGTGAAATCCAGGTGCAGGACAAAAACGTGGACCAGACCAGCGTCACCAGCAAGAAAGCCGATCCGGACAAGATCGGTGACATCGGCGCTACCCTTTCCGGCTCCGTCGTCAACGTCCTCGTCACCAAGGGCCAGAAAGTCAAGAAGGGCGATCCTCTGGTCGTAACGGAAGCCATGAAGATGGAAACGACCATTACGTCACCCATCGATGGCGTCGTCGGTGAAATCTATGCCGTCAAAGGCAAACCAATCATCAGTGGCGACTGCCTCCTGGAAGTACTGGAAGGCTGATCCTGATAGAAGTATATATGAATCCGTGGCATGAATTAGCTGTCATGCCGCGGATTTTTTTTATTCAGCCGTGCCTCCCGCTTATGGCAAAATGACTGTGCAACATCACAAACTACAAACAGAAAAGAGGTTGTCTTTGTGGGACAACCTCTTTTGGGTATATAGGACCAGAATCTGTCTTTTAATGGCTGTATTGGGTGCGTTTGCGGCGCACAGTCCAGCTGATGGCCAATAAGATGAGACCGGCGGCGAAGAAGACATACTTCATGCCGATGAAGGTGGCGATGGCACCTCCCAGGATAGGACCGGTCATGGCACCAATCTGCTGGGCAGAGAATAACAGGCCGAAGACGTGACCTTTGGTGCGGGCATCGGTGTGTTCGGCCAGAATGGCATTGATGGAGGGAAAGATGCCGGAGAAGAACAGGCCTACGGCGAACTGACTGGCAGCAAATCCATAGAGCGTCGTCGGCAGGGCCTGGAGGAAAAAGAAAATGCCAGCCAGGACCAGGGCATAGCGCATGGATTTGAAGAATCCGTGGTGCTGTCCGAAGCGTCCCCAGAGGGGGGCCGTGATGGCGCTGGCAAATCCGCCGAGAGAAAAGACGAGGCCTGAAACAAAGACGAGATTATCCATATTCTGGGCCATATGAGAGATATACGTAGTCAGGATAGGCTGGACAATGAGGATGACGACCTGCACCAGGGCAGAGCAAATCAGCATGTGAAAGATGATAGGGACTTTCCACAGGCTCTTTGGTTCGGCCGTGGCCTCTCCTTCGTCAGGCTCTGCCGGCTTGGCCGGTACACGGCTGAGGTCTGGTTCTTTGATGAAAAAGACGAGGACGAGGAAATTTAAGAAGAGAGCGCCTGAGGCGAGGAAAAAGGACATGCGCATACCGAACAGTTCTGCCAGGATGCCGCCGAACAACGGGCCGATGATGCCGCCTGCCGTCAGGGCTCCCTGCATGATGCCCAGACAGATGCCCAGTTTCTGGGGCGGCGCATAAATGGTCATGATTGCCAGTTCCATAGGCCACAGGCCGGCAGCAAATCCCTGGAACATGCGCATAAATGTCAGCTGCAGTGGCGTGGTGACGATGCCGCCGAGGAAGTAACTGACAGACAGGAGCAGGCTGGCGCGGATAGCCATGAGACGCTTTCCCTTGCGGTCGGCCATTTTTCCCCAGATAGGAGCCATGATGGCACTGACAAGGAAGGTAGATGAAAAAACAATCCCCGACCAGATATTGACCGAAGTGGCGGAGACGCCCAGCTCACGGGTCAGGTACATGGGGAGGAAGGGGATGAGCATCGTATAGCTCGATGACATAAAAACGACATTGCATGTCAGGATAGCAAGACAGACTTTCCAGTTCACGTAATCGGCTCCTTTCAGACAGCGGTAATAGAAGGAACAGCCGGAGCCGCGACGCTGAGTAGAAGCGTCGCGGCTCCGGCGGATATTTTTTGTATTATACTATTATAATACGGCAGTTTGACAATTTCAACATTATCCGTTGAAAATTCATACCTATACTTCTATAATAAAAGCAGTGTCATTATAAAAGAAAAGAGGATAGGACCATGTTTTTGTATATTATCAAGCGGATAGGCGGTGCCATCGTCGTCTTGTGGGCAGTCATTACGATTACCTTCGGGCTCATGCATGCCATTCCCGGTGGCCCGTTTACAGAAGAAAAAAAGCTGCCTCCGGCCGTACTGGCCAACATAGAGGAACGGTATCATCTCAATGATCCCCTGCTGACGCAGTATGGCGATTACCTGAAACACGCTGCCGTACTCGACCTGGGGCCGTCTTTTAAATATCCCGGTCAGACGGTCAATGAAATCATAGCGGAAAGTATGCCCGTGTCGGCCCAGCTGGGGCTGATCAGCCTGTTGCTGGCGCTGGGGACGGGCGTAACAGCCGGTCTTCTGGCGGCGTGGCGCAAGAATACGTGGATGGATTACGCCCTGATGCTCGGCGCGACCTTGGGCGTTTCTGTGCCGAGTTTTATCCTGGCAGCCGTCCTCATACAGCTCTTTGCCTTTACCTGGCCGGTCCTGCCGGCGGCAATGTGGAAGGGGCCGGCCTACGTTATCCTGCCGGCGCTGGCTCTGGCAGCCCATCCTACGGCCTTTATCATGCGCCTGACCCGGTCCAGCGTCCTCGATGCACTGTCCCAGGATTATATCAAGACGGCCCGGTCCCGCGGTATCAGTACGCGGCGGCTCCTCTGCCATCACGCCCTTCGCAACGCACTGCTCCCTGTAGTCAGTTATATTGGCCCTCTGGCGGCGGCACTGCTGACGGGAAGCTTTATCGTCGAATCGATTTTTGCCATTCCCGGATTGGGGCGCCATTTCGTGACCAGCATCTATAACCGCGATTACACGGTCATACTGGGCATTACTATATTTTACAGTTTTCTCATCATTTTTATGAATCTTATCATTGATCTCATATATCCGCTGCTGGATCCCCGGATCCGGCTGCAGAACCACAAGGAGGGATGACCATGACGCCAGACGATTTTGCGCCGCTTCAGGAGGCAGATAAAGAAACGCTGTACGTGCCGCCCCAGAAGCTGCGGGAGCGGGGATGGCAGCAGATGAAGCACAATAAACTGGCCCTGTGGGGACTGGGCATCGTCATTATCATGACAGTCATGGCTCTGTTCGGCCCTCTCCTGGCACCGTATTCGTACGCCGATCAGGACCTGACCATGGCCAACGCCTGGCCCGGGCCGGATCACTGGTTCGGCACCGATTCCCTGGGCCGTGATTTGTTTGTCCGCGTCCTCTACGGGGCTCGCATTTCCCTTTCCATCGGCCTTGTGGCCAGTCTGATCAATGTCTGCATCGGCGTATTGTACGGCGGTTTTGCTGCTCTCTCCGGCGGCAGGACGGACCGGATCATGATGCACATCGTCGATGTCCTTTATTCCATTCCCATGCTGCTGTACGTCATTCTCCTCATGGTCGTATTCAAACCGGGCCTGATCAATATTTATCTGGCTCTGGGCATTGCCTACTGGCTCAATATGGCCCGTATCGTCCGAGGTCAGATTCTGAGCCTCAAACAGCAGGATTACGTCATGGCCGCCCGGTCCTGCGGGTCATCCACCTGGCAAATCCTGCGCCGCCATATGATCCCCAACTGCGTAGGGCCTATCATCGTGACGTTGACCTTGTCTATTCCCGATGCAATTTTCACTGAAGCCTTTCTGAGTTTCATCGGCCTCGGCGTCTCGGCTCCCATGGCCAGCTGGGGTGTCCTGGCTTCGGAAGGCATCAACAGTATGCGTTCTTTTCCTTTCCAGCTCCTGTTTCCGGCTCTGGCCCTGTGCCTGACCATGCTGGGTTTTATGTTTCTCGGTGACGGCCTGCGCGATGCCCTGGATCCACAGAATGATAAGGAGGGCGGACGATGAATCACCATCTTCTTTCCATAGACAATCTGTCCATCTCTTTCCGTACTTACCGGGGTGTACTGGAAGCGACCCACCAGGTTTCGCTCGTCGTCGATGCCGGTGAAACCGTCGGTATCGTCGGGGAATCGGGATGCGGGAAATCCGTTACGGCCCATGCGGTCATGAAACTGCTCCCTGGCGACAGCGCGATATATTCATCGGGCCATATCTTCTGGGACGGCAGAGATATCCGTTCATTGGACGAAAGTGCCATGAACCGTCTCCGCGGCCGCGACATGGCCATGATATTCCAGGACCCCATGACGGCCCTCAACCCGGTCCTGACCATTGGCGATCAGGTAGAAGAAGGCCTGCGCCAGCATCATATGAGCCGGCAGGAAGCAAGGCAAAAGGCACTGTCCCTATTGCGCGAAGTGGGCATCACGTCGCCAGAGCGGCGGCTGTACCAATATCCGCATGAACTGTCGGGAGGGATGCGCCAGCGATGTCTCATCGCCATGGCGTTATCCTGTGAACCCCGCCTGTTGTTTGCCGATGAACCGACGACGGCTCTCGATGTGACGACGGAAGCCCAGGTATTGCAGCTCCTGAAAAAACTGCAGGCGGAACATCAGATGGCCGTCGTCCTCATTTCCCACAATCTCGGCGTCATCGCCCAGATGTGCCGGCGCGTCTATGTCATGTATGCCGGTGTCGTCGTAGAAACGGGCCGGGTAGAAGATATTTTCGATCATCCTGCTCATCCCTATACGAAAGGGCTGCTGGCGTCGCTGCCAGATCCGGCCCATAAAGATAAAGTCCTCACAGGCATTGCCGGACAGGCTCCGGATTTATTCCACATGCCGTCGGGGTGCCGGTTCTATCCGCGCTGTCCCCGGGCAATGCGCATCTGTGCCCATATGGCGCCGCCGGTCTATGAACGGGAAATAGGACACACGGTTGCCTGCTGGTTGTTCTGTCCGGAACGGGAGGTGTGTCATGGCTCTCATTGATGTCCATCATCTGACAAAAAACTTCATCGTCCGCACGGACTGGCTTGGCCGTCCCCGGAATGTACTGACGGCCGTTCACGACGTGTCGCTGGCGATTCATTCCGGTGAAACGGTCGGGCTGGTCGGAGAATCGGGATGCGGGAAATCGACCTTTGCCCGCACTGTCCTCGGCCTGTATGAGAAAACGGTGGGAACGGTCCTGTTCAAAGGGCAGGATGTGCAGCAGCCCGATGCGGCAACGGCATTTCACCGCCAGGTACAGATGATATTCCAGGATCCGTACGCTTCGCTGGACCCGCGTATGACTGTCGAAGATATCATTGCCGAACCGCTGCGCAACTATGGTATCTGTTCGTCCCGGATCCAGCTGCAGCAACGCGTGGCACAGCTGCTCGACGAAGTAGACCTTTCCCGGGAAGCGGCCCAACGCTATCCCCACGAATTTTCCGGGGGACAGCGGCAGCGCGTCGGCATTGCCCGGGCCCTGGCGCTGGAACCAGACTGCATTTTCTGTGATGAACCGATTTCAGCCCTTGACGTCTCGGTCCAGGTCCAGATTGTCAATATGCTGCAGCGGCTGCAGAAAGAACGCAACCTGGCTTACCTGTTCATTGCCCACGACCTGGCCATGGTCCATCACCTCAGCCGGCGCATCGGCGTCATGTATCTGGGGCGCCTCGTCGAGCTGGGAGACGGTGATGCCGTGTATCATACGCCGCTGCACCCCTATACACAGGCCCTGATTTCGGCCGTTCCCGTGCCGGATCCGCACTATCGCCGGCAGGTCTGTATATCCGGTGAAGTCCCCAGCCCGCTGGCACCGCCGCCGGGATGTGTGTTCCATCCCCGGTGCCCGCTGGCCGATGAACGTTGTAAGATGGAAGCCCCAGTCCTGCAGGAAATCATGCCGGGACGAATGGTGGCCTGCCATCATGCCGGGAAGGAGGTCCGGTGATGAAGAAATTATGGATACTCCTGCTGTGTCTGCTGATGCTGATTCTGGCGGGATGCGGCACCGATACAAATGACAAGGTCAGTTATGCCCTGGAAGCCGAACCGGCCAGCCTTGACCCGGCTATGACGACGGGGCTGGCCGAAGCCAACGTGCAGGCCGAGCTTTTCGAAGGCCTGACCCGGCTGGATAAGGACAATCAGCCCCAGCCAGCACTGGCAGACCGCTGGGACCTGTCAGCAGATGGAAAAACCTATACCTTTCACTTGCGGCCGGGAATCACCTGGAGCGATGGCACTCCCATCACGGCTCATGATTTCGTCTATTCCTGGATGAGGGTCCTCGATCCGTCCGTAGCGTCTCCCAATGCCTACATGATGTTCATCATCGACGGTGCGGAAGCGTACAATAAGAAAAAAGGAATGGCAGAGGATGTAGGTATAAAGGCATTGGATGACCAGACACTGCAGATACGGCTGAAGAATCCGACAGCGTATTTTCTCAATCTGACGGCGTTTCACTGTTATTATCCCGTCCCTGAAGCCTGCGTCCGGGCCAATCCCGATACGTGGGCGGCCAATGCCAGCGGATTTGTCGGCTGCGGTCCCTTTACCCTGGAAACGTGGGTCCATTCCAGTGAAATCGTGGTGAAGAAGAATCCGGCCTACTGGGACGTGAATCATGTGCGGTCTGATTATCTCGATTTTCCCATCAGTGAATCCCAGTCTACGCGGCTGACCCTCGTCGAAAGCGGGCAGGCCAATATGATGGTAGAACCGCCGCCGGCAGAACAGCAGCGGCTGGAATCAATGGGACTCTATCAGGTAGCTCCCTATTTGGGGACTTATTATTATGTCTTTAATACACAAAAAGCCCCCTTCGATGATGTCCGCGTCCGTAAAGCCTTCGCTCTGGCGATGGAACGGGAAGGCCTGGTGAAGCATATCGTGCGGGGACGCAAAGAAGCGGCTTACGCCTGGGTACCGCCGGGAATGAAAAATCCGGCTACCGGTCAGGACTTCCGCAAAGAAGGCGGGAATCTTCAGGAAGAAAATGTGGAAAAAGCGAAAGAACTCCTGAAAGAAGCCGGCTATGATGAAGCTCATCAGCCCGACGTGACGATTCTGTTTAATACGAATGAAATGCACAAGGCCGTTGCCGAAGCCGTGCAGGCCATGTGGCAGGAAAATCTGGGTGTCCATGCGGAACTTACCAATCAGGAAGCCAAAGTATACCTGGCCTCGCGGACACAGGGAAACTATCAGGTGGCCCGGGCATCGTGGGTAGCCGATTATGCCGATCCCATGACCTTCCTCGACGTATTTGCCGACGAAGAAAATGACGCCCAGTACCATAACAAGGCCTATGCAGATTTAGTCGGCAAAGCGAAAGAAGAAAAAGACCCGGGGCGGCGTATGGAGTACATGCATCAGGCAGAGCAGATACTCTTCGACGATTGTGTGCTCATACCGATTTATTATACGACCCAGCCTTTTGTCGTACAGCCTTATGTCAAAGGCTATCACTGGAGTCCCCTGGGACTGATTGATTTAAAGGAAGCCTATATTGAAAAATAGAGAAAACGTGAGAAAGGATTGGTCTTCTTGCAGCAGTATACATTAGGCCGGGCCCTGCAGCCCGGTGACACTCTGGGAATCGTCGCCCCGTCGGCGCCGCTCGATGAAAAGCGCTTTCAGGCGGGACTGGCCTATCTTCATTCCCTGGGACTTAAGACGAAGTGCGGCCAGTCGGTGCAGGAGCGCTGGGGATATCTGGCCGGGAGCGATGACGTGCGGGCTCGGGATATCAACGGATTTTTTGCCGATTCCTCTATAGACGGGATCCTCTGCATGCGCGGCGGCTATGGGGCAGCCCGGCTGCTGCCGCTCCTGGATTATGATGCCATTGCCCGCCATCCCAAACTGTTCATCGGATTCAGTGATATCACGGCCCTCCACACGGCTCTCCTCCAGCGGTCCGGCCTGGCTACCATCCACGGAGCGATGCTCACGGGTCTCGGTGGAAAAGCCACGCGCTATACGTATGAACAGTTTGCGGCAGGACTTGCCAATCCGGCCATGACCGGCCCGGTCCGGCTGCCCCGGGGACATCACCTGGAAACCCTCGTCGAAGGCGACGCAGAAGGCAATCTTGCCGGTGGCAATATGATGCTCATTTCGTCGCTCATAGGGACACCTTATGAACTGGATGGGCAGGGACAGATCCTGTTTCTGGAAGAAATCGGGGAAGAAGCCTATGCTATCGACCGCATGCTCTGCCAGTTTGAACAGTCCGGACTCATCGACCGCATAGCAGGCCTTGCCTTCGGCGAGTTTACCCGCTGCCATCCCGTAAAGCCGGCAGCAGGCGAATGGACCGTGCGGGAAGTCATCGAACAGTACGTCCGGCGCTGGGGGAAACCGGCCATCTGGGGCCTGCCTTACGGCCACGGACGCCATAACGGCTGGCTGCCCCTGGGACGGCCGGCCCATCTCATAGCTGGAAAAGAAAAAGCACGGCTGGTGCTGGGATGAAACGAATCGGGAAGGACATTTCCAAAGAAAGAAGGACAGGATATGGATGGAAAGACGATGAAAGACATCAGCGACCGCAAGGTCGATGAGATAGAACAGTGTATCTGGGATATAGCAGACTATCTGCACAGTCATCCGGAATTGGGGACGCAGGAGGTCCTGGCTTCGGCCTATTTGCGCCGCGTGCTGACAGAGGCGGGATTTACCGTGGGCGATTGCGTGCCCGAAGCGTTCCCGACGGCTTTTGAGGCCGTCTGTGGCAGCGGCCCGGTACATATCGGCTTTCTTGCCGAATACGACGCACTGCCCGGTATCGGCCATGGCTGCGGCCATAATCTGATTGCCGCCATGAGTGTGGGAGCGGCTATTGCCTTTGCAGCCGCAGCATCGGATGAGGCGACGATTCATGTCTATGGCTGTCCGGCAGAAGAAACGGCGGCCAGTAAGGCATACATGAGTGCCCACCATGTCTTTGATTCTCTTACGGCGGCGCTCATCATCCATCCCGGGGAAGACAAGACGACTCTGGGAGGGACGTCTTATGCGACCCATCCGCTGGAATTCACCTTTACGGGGAAGCCGGCCCATGTGGCCGACCCGTCATACCATGGAATCAATGCCCTCGATGCCCTCGTCGATTTTTACGGTCAGTTGAAACAACTGGAACAGACTTTTACGGAACGCCATATCATTGGGGCCATCATTACCGAAGGAGGGACGGCGCCCAATATCATTCCTGACCGGGCGGTGATGCGGGCGACTATCCGGGCTCTGAAGACGGAATACCTGGAACAGACCATGCTGCCCCAGATCAAGGCTCTGGCACAGCGCGTATCCGATGCGCATGGAACGAAGCTCACTATGTATCACTATGAACCGCTGCTCATGGATATGGTCAATGATCCCCGCCTCGATGTCGATTTTGCCGACGCCTTCAGTGAACTCGGGGAAGAATTTGATATTAAAGACGATGATTTCGCCGAAGGGTCTACCGATGTGGGCAATGTGAGTTATATCACCCGGGTCAGTCAGCCCAGTCTTTGCATCGGCTATGACATATCGGCCCATACGCCGGAATTTGCCGCCGCTGCCGGTAGCCGATATGCAAAAATACAGGCACTTGTCGGAGCCAAGGCCATGGCCCGTGTGGCTATCGATGTACTACATGAAAAACCGGTCCGGGAAAATCCGGCAGATGAACGGGAAGCGGCGTGGCGTCAGGCTTTTGGTGGATAGAACTGATATATGGGCTTGTCATACCAGACGATAGAGACAAAAAAACGGCAGCAACATGACTGTGAAAGTGCATGTTGCTGCCGTTTTTTATTAGGGGACCTATCGTTCCTTATAGCAGGATATATTTTAATACAAAGATGACGGCCAGGACGTACATGAGAGGACTGATTTTCTTTTGTCCACCGGTCAGTACGTTGACGACTACGTAAGAAATGACGCCAAATGAGATGCCTTCGGAAATGCTGTAGCAGAACGGCATGGCAATGATGGTAATGTAGGCCGGGATAGATTCGGAGAAGTCATTGAAATCGATTCCGGCTACGGAAGTGAGCATGAGGAAACCGACGATGACCAGGGCCGGTGCCGTTGCAAAGGCCGGGATGGCCATGAAAATCGGCGAGAGGAACAACGAGAGCAGGAAGAGAACAGCAACCGTCATGGCTGTAAGGCCCGTGCGTCCGCCTTCACTGACGCCGGTAGCGCTTTCGACGAAGGTCGTCGTCGTACTCGTGCCGAGGACGGCCCCGATGGTGGTGGCACAGGCATCGGCCATGAGGGCGCCTTTGATGCGGGGCAGTTTGCCGTTAGCATCGAGCATGTTGGCTTTGGACGATACACCGATGAGTGTACCCAGGGTATCGAAAATATCGACGAAGAGGAAAGCGAACATGACGACCAGAAAATCAAGGCTGAATACATTGCTGAAATCGAGCTGGCCCAGAATGGGTGTCATGCTGGCCGGGACGAACGAGGCGGCACCGGCGGAGAGATTGGGGATGACACTGAACATTTTCAGCTCCGGATTGGGTACATAGAGGCCGGCCAGTTCGCAGATGACGGCCAGAATCCACGTGCCCAGGATGCCCCAGAGAATATTGCCCCGTACTTTTTTGACCATCAGGATGCCCGTGAACAGAATCCCGATCATAGCGATGAGGACGGTGATACCGACGGTGTGGAAGGTACCGGTTGCCACAGACTGCTTAAAGGAAAACAGGGAAATCTTGGTAGCCGGGTTGGCGACGATGATCTGGGCATTGAGCAGACCGATAAGGGCGATGAACAGGCCGATACCGGCAGATACGGCTTTTTTCAGTGTCATGGGAATGGCATTGAAGATAGCTTCGCGGACGTTCGTAAGGGATAAGACGATGAATATGATGCCTTCAATAAAAACCGCGGCCAGCGCCATTTGCCAGGAATAACCCATCTGCAGGACGACCGTAAAGGCGAAGAAGGCGTTGAGGCCCATGCCGGGTGCCAGAGCGAAGGGATAGTTGGCAAAGGCAGCCATAAAGACCGTACCCAGACAGGAAGCCAGGGCCGTTGCCGTAAGGACAGCGCCCTTATCCATGCCGGTGATGCTTAAAATTGCCGGATTGACGGCCAGAATATAGGCCATGGTCATGAATGTCGTGATACCAGCCAGCATTTCTGTCCGGGCTGTCGTGCCATTAGCTGATAAATGGAATAGCCGGTCCAGAAAACCAGTTTCAGTTTGCATAGTGTATCTCCTTTCAATAAAAACATAAGGAATATAAAAACATATATTTTATTATAAATTGATTACTCTCAATGGGCAACAAAAATCTGATATATATGAGAGGAAGATGAGAAAAAGATTTTCGGGAAAAGAAAGAGACTGCCTGGAAAGACAGTCTCAATAGTGTTACTCTTTTATGGCTTCGTTTAAACGGACTCCGTTGAGAAAGGGCAGGGTCGGTTTTTCTTTGGGATCGACCGGTTCGCGGATGCTTTCAAAGGTCGTCGTAAGCATCAGCTTCAGGCGGTTGGTCTGATTGACCGAGCTGGCACTGGGGTCGTAGTCGATGGCGACGATATTCGTTTCCGGAAATGCCGCTTTCAAGGTCTTGATCATGCCCTTGCCAGTCACGTGGTTGGGCAGGCAGGCCCAGGGTTGGAGGCAGACGATGTCTTTGGCGCCCCGTTTGATCAGGTCGATCATATCCCCGGTCAGGAACCATCCTTCGCCGGCTTCATGGCCGAGAGACAGGAATTTCTTTGCGTCTTCGGCAATGTCGTAAATCGACGTGATGGGGTCGAAGTGGCGGCTCCGGGCTACGGCTTCCCTGTAGGGTTTGCGGTACCATTCCAGCAGTTTCACGAAGGACTTGCTCTTGAAGTTATTCCACCAGCTGCCAGACAGGTGTTTGTAACGGAATTGGTCGTCGAGGAGACCGTAGAAGAAGAAGTCAGCCAGACCGGATACGATGATTTCCCCGCCTTCTTCTTCAATCATGCGCACAATGTGGTTGTTAGCAATGGGATGGAATTTGACGTAAATTTCCCCGACAAGACCGATACGGGGTTTCTTTTCGTCGGTCATATCGATGTTATCGAATTCCTGCACCATGGCGCGGATATTCTTCACGAAGGTGGAGCGGTCGGCCTTTTTCAGGTCGGCCATGCATTTGTTTTGCCATTTTTTAAACAGGGCTTCGGCCGTACCTTTTACCTTTTCATAGGGACGGGTCCGGTACAGCACCTGTTGCAGCGTATCGCCGTAAATCATGCCCATGACCAGACGGTGCCAGAAGCCGATATGGGGCTGGAATCCCGGCTGTTTGTTCAGTCCCTTGAGGTTCAGGGACAGAATGGGGATATCGCCCAGGTTGGCATCGGCCAGGGCTTTTCGTATCATGCCGATGTAGTTGGTAGCACGGCAGCAGCCTCCCGTCTGGGAAATCATGACAGACGTATGTTTCAGGTCGTATTTGCCCGATTTAAGCGCCGTAATAATCTGGCCAAGAGACATGATTGCCGGATAGCAGGCGTCGTTGTGAATATACGCCAGGCCGGTGTCGATTGCCTTCTGTCCTTGGTGATGAATCATTTCTACCCGGTATCCTTCATAATCGAAGGCCGGTTTGAACAGGGGAAAATGAATCGGCGTCATAGATGGGGCGAGGATGACATCCTTTGCCTTGTCTTCTTTGGTGAAGACGGCCTTTTCATACGTATAAGGTTCGGGTTTGTCCGAAACGGGTTTGCGGTGGTTCATGACGAACAGAAGGGACCGCAGGCGGATACGGATAGCACCGAGGTTGGAGCCTTCGTCGATTTTCAGCAGCGTATGGATTTTATGACCGTGTGCCAGAATTTCCTGCACCTGATCGGCGACGATGGCATCGAGGCCGCAGCCGAAAGAATTCAGTTCCACCAGTTCCAGGTTGGCATGCTGTTCGACGTACTGGGCCGCACGGTAGAGACGGGAGTGATAGGACCACTGATCTACAACGCGCAGGTGTCCCGGGAATTGTCCCAGCGGTGCCACTCCGTCTTCGGTGAGAACGGCAAGGCCCAGGCTGTTGATGAGTTCGGGAATGCCGTGATTGATTTCCGGATCGACGTGATAGGGGCGGCCGCAGAGGACGATAGCCCGTTCGCCTTTTTTGGCGAGCATGTCCAACGTGGCTTTGGTCATGGCATAGTATTGCTGCTTATACGCTTCTTCTTCTTTCCAGGCAGCTTCACAGGCCTCTTTGATTTCGCCTTTTTCCAGTCCCCATATGCGGAGTTCATCCTGCAGGCGCGGGACAATGCGTTTGGGGTCGTGGAGCGGCAGGAATGGGCACAGATACCGTGTATTCGTATCGCTCAGCCGTTCGGCCATGTTATTGCGGATGACTTCCGGGTAACTCATGACCATGGGGCAGTTGAACGTATTGTCTTTGCTCCCTTCTTTGGGTCCGTTCTGGATGCAGGGATAGAAGATGCGATCAACCCCTTTTTCCAGCAGGTTTTCAATATGGCCGTGGACGAGTTTTGCCGGATAGCAGGCCGAATCGGAAGGAATTGTTTCCATGGCCTTTTCAAAGAGCTTTTTGGACGAAGGATCGGATAAAACGACGCGGTATCCCAGGTGGGTGAAGAAAGTAAACCAGAAAGGATAATCTTCGTACATATTGAGCACGCGGGGAATGCCTACGGTACCGCGGGGAGCGTTTCCTGCTTCCAGCGGCTTATAGTGGTTGAACAGGCGGTTATACTTTACTTTGTACATGTTTGGCAGAGGCTTACGCTTTTTAGCCGACGAACCGGCAGCGCCCCGTTCACAGCGGTTCCCCGTGATGAAAGACCGGCCGTCATTAAAGGTATTGACCGTGAGAAGACAATTATTGGTGCACAAACCGCAGTGGCGGATTGATGTCGTGACTTTGAGGCCATCCAGGTCTTCCCGGCTGAGGAGCGTTGATGTGGCATGGTCTTCGTGATAGGCATTCTTGCAGATCAGTCCCATGCCGAAAGCGCCCATGAGGCCGGCGATAGCCGGACGGATGACGTGGCGGCCCAGAAGCTTTTCAAAGGCGCGCAGTACGGCGTCATTATAGAACGTGCCGCCCTGGACCACGATATGTTTGCCCAGTTTGGCCGGATCTTTTACTTTGATGACCTTGTACAGGGCATTTTTGATGACCGAGTAGGAAAGGCCGGCTGAGATATCGGCGAGGGTTGCCCCTTCTTTCTGGGCCTGTTTGACCTTGGAATTCATGAAGACGGTGCAGCGGGAACCCAGGTCAATCGGGCTTTTGGCAAAGAGTGCCGCTTTGGCAAATTCTTCGATGGATAAGTTCAGCGATTTGGCAAAGGTATCGAGGAAAGAGCCACAGCCCGATGAGCAGGCTTCATTGAGCAGGATATCTTCGATGTGGCCGTCCTTCAGGCGGCTGCATTTCATATCCTGTCCGCCGATATCAAGGATGAAATCGACATCAGGGCAAAAATGGGCAGCGGCCTGATAATGGGCTATCGTTTCTACTTCACCAAGGTCGATGTGCAGGGCTTCTTTTAACAGAAATTCGCCGTACCCGGTGATACCCGATTTGGCGATGAAGGCACCTTCCGGCAGGAGCCGGTAGATTTCAGCAACGATTTTCTGGGCTGCTTTCAGCGGGCTGCCTTCATTGTTCTGATAATGGGAATAGAGAATTTTGTTGTCTTCACTCAGGAGGACGGCCTTGATTGTCGTGCTGCCTGCATCGAGGCCGAGATAACATGGGCCACGGTACGATGAAAGGTCGGCTCTGGGGACCGTATGCTCGCTGTGGCGGCGGTTGAATTCGTCGAATTCTTCTTTAGACGCAAAGAGAGGTTCCACCCGGTCCGACTGTGCCAGAGACGATTCGTCTACATTTTTCAGCTGCCGCATGAGATGCATGAAGGAGAGCGGTTTTTCTTTAAAACTGCCAAGAGCCGCGCCGATGGCGACATAGACCTGGGCGTTTTCCGGCGCAACGACCTGATCGTCGCGCAGATGCAGCGTCCGGGCAAATTGCTTGCGCAGCTGTGGCAGGAAGGTAAGCGGTCCGCCCAGGAAGCAGACTGTTCCACGGATAGGTCTGCCGCAGGCAAGGCCTGTAATGGTCTGCAGGACGATGGACTGGAATACGGAAGCTGCTACATTTTCCTTGCTGGCACCGTCATTGAGGAGGGCCTGTACATCCGTCTTGGCGAAGACACCGCAGCGGGCGGCAATAGGGTACAGGGTATCCGATTTTTCTGCCAGTGCATTGAGGCCGCTGGCGTCGGTGTGCAGGAGTGTCGCCATCTGATCGATGAATGCGCCTGTCCCACCGGCGCAATTACCATTCATACGGTGTTCGTTACCACCGGTAAGATAGGTAATTTTTGCATCTTCCCCGCCGAGTTCGATGATGACGTCTGACTGGGGATGATATGTACGTACGGCTTTGGTGCCGGCAATGACTTCCTGGATAAAGGTAATGCCAAGATAGTCTGCCAGCGCAATGCCGCCCGAACCGGTAATCGCCATGGTAATCTGCCGGTCGCCAAAAATTTCATAGGCATTTTCCAGCAGATCCCAGACCTTTTGACGGATATCCGTATAATGACGGACATAGCAGGCGTGGAGGCAGTGCTTTAATTCATCGAGTACGGCGATTTTTACGGTTGTAGAACCAATATCGATGCCGATATGTAATAAATTTTTCATAGATAAACCTCACACAATTAGTCTGTAGTAGTAACTATATCTGGAAACTTGTATAGATAGAGTCTACATTATATTTTACCATATTATAAAAAAAGAGGAAGCGTTCAAATGAAATATCGTAAAAAAATAGAAAAGAGATTCCTAATAAATAATCATTAGTCGAGGAATTTGTGGTGTGTACAGAAAAAATAGAAGAAAATGCAAAAAACATATTGACAGAACGTTCAGGAAATGATAAAATCATCTACGTTATCGGCACTCGATACTGTGTGCAAGATAATTGAAATACATATGGCGGGTATGGTGAAGCGGTTAACACGGCGGATTGTGGCTCCGTTATGCTAGGGTTCGAATCCCTATACTCGCCCCATAGGGGTATAGCCAAGTGGTAAGGCACCGGACTTTGACTCCGCTATGCGCTGGTTCGAATCCAGCTACCCCTGCCAGCCATGATCCACTAGCTCAGTTGGCAGAGCACCTGACTTTTAATCAGGGTGTCCCGAGTTCGAATCTCGGGTGGATCACCAAATAGGAACTGTCGCGTATGCGGCAGTTTTTTTATTTATAAGATGGGAAGATGGCTATTGGTTCAATACTGTCGTCCGGGAGTGAGACATAGCAAAAAAGCGTGCTGCACGATAATTATCTTATCGCGCAGCGCGCTTTTTTAGTCATGCCTGTTTCTTAAATGAAAAGCAGGAAGAATACGAAGGTGTCGATGATAAACACCGGAATCAGGATGGAGTTGGACCAGGCCATGTAACCGAAGAAGCTGGGCATCTTGATGTTGTTTTCTTCAGCAATCGCCTTGACCATGAAGTTAGGAGCGTTTCCGATATACGTATTGGCGCCCATGAATACGGCACCGGCCGAAATGGCTTCCAGCATGATCTGGCTGACCGTACCGACGGCTGTCTGAATACCTGTTGCAGCGCCGAGAGCACCGGCTGTCTGCAGGAATACAAGGTATGTCGGCGTGTTATCCAGGAACGACGAGAGGAAGCCCGTAGCCCAGAACATCTGCCAGGGCTGGTTGATACCCAGTTCGGCACCGTGTGTCTTGAGCAGCATCAGTGCCGGAATCATGGTGATAAAGATACCGATGAACAGGACGGCAACTTCGATAATCGGGCCGTTAGTGAATTCGTTGAGTTCACGGGTATGTTCTTTCGTAGTCTTAAGGGAGAGAAAAGCCGCGATGAGGATGATGATGACTTCCGCCAGTGTAGCAAAGGGGAAGACGATTTCATCGTAGACATGGATACCGGCGCCGTGGGCGAAGGCAGGAATCATTTCCGGAAGCAGGCCGTTAGCCAGTACGCCGACGATGATCATGGCGATGAAAATCAGGTTGTGGCCCCCTTCGATGCGGATCGGTTCTTTATGACCTTCTTTCTGCATGTCCATAGGGGAACGGCCGGCAGCGATTTCTTTCTTGTAGTAATGATGGTCGATGAGGCAGAATACGGTAAAGAGAAGAATCAGGTTGAACACCAGGATGGGCAGCAGATGGAACGTCCAGGTAAAGGGAACGCCGCGCTGGAAACCCATGAACAGTGGCGGATCGCCAAGGGGGGTGAGACAGCCGCCCATATTGGCGACGAGGAAGATGAAGAAGACCATCATGTGGACTTTCTTCTGGCGCCAGGCATTGGCCCGGATGAGAGGACGGATCATCAGCATGGCAGCTCCGGTCGTCCCAATCCAGCTGGCAAGTGCCGTGCCGATGAGCAGCAGCAGAGCATTGATCTTTGTCGTGCCGGCCAGAGTACCTTTAATGACGATGCCACCAGCGGCGACAAAGAGACCGTAGAGCAGAACGATGAATGGGATGTAGTCCAGCAGTACCGATTCGAGGAGACGAAAGGCCCCTTCACCGGCACCGTAGGCTGCGGAAAAGGGAATGAGGAAGATGAGCGACCAGCCGAGAGAGACCCACTTCATATTCTTTTCCCACCATTCACCTTTAAAAAGAGGGATGATAGCAATAGACAGGAGCATGCCGACGAAGGGGATGATGCTCCAAACGGGCAGTGAATTGTTCACTAATTCATGGGCTGCCTCGTTAGCGAATACCGGTGGTGCGCTGAGTGTGAGCAAAGCCAGTGAGCCAGACAGTATCCTGCACAGTTTGTTCATGTAAATCACCTTTCTTGTTAAAATTTTTAATAAACTTAATTTTATTATAGCACAAATCAATGTCTCGTGGCTATGCATAAATAGCTATGAAATGTGTACATTCCAGACTATACCTGAAACCAGGATAAGATTATATGGAATTATATATGCGCATAATCGTATAAAACGATGGACTGGCAATAGGAGAGATTTTTTTAAAAATTTTCAATAAGTTTTGCAGGAATTTGATAGATAATAGCGAATACATATAATAGGAAAGGTCAGTACGATGGTGAGACGAGGAGGGATTTATATGAAAGCTTACAAAAATATCATTGTCCCAACCGATGGTTCTGTGAACTCCAAACGCGCATTAGAACATGCTATAGTTCTTGCTTCTTCTTTGGGTGCGTCCATTACGTTGGTGTACGTGGCTAATATCGTATCCGTCATTTCTAATTTTGATCAGATTCCCAATGCCAGCGGTTATGTGACTGAACAGGTCGCCCTCGATATGGAAGAAGAAGGCAAAGGCGTCCTCGACGATTTTGCTAAGGAAGTACCGGAAGGCATTGACGTGAAAACGGTCTTTGAAGTCGGCTCGCCCGGACCAGCCGTCTTATCAGTTGCTAAAAAGTATAAAGCCGATCTGATCGTCATGGGAAGCCGTGGCCTGGGACCGCTGAAAGGGTTGTTCATGGGTTCGGTCAGTAGTTATGTCGTAACTCATTCCGGATGCCCTGTTCTCATAGTTAAATGAATGCAGGTGGCAGGTTCCCTGTGCCGGTTTGTAACGGAAGGCAGGATTCCTGTACCGATGCCAGGTAGAGACGAGAAAGAGACTTTGTTCTGTAAAATAAGGACAGAGTCTCTTTTTTTATAGGGAATTTGTAGTTTTTGTGATATACTGATATCGATATAAGCTGATGATACGCTTAGAATGAATACATACTCTGCCTGGGGGACACATATAATATGGAACACATGGACACAAAATGGCTGGAACAGCAAATCCGGGAATGGGAATCCAGAGGATGGGTTTCCCGTGAAGGGGCTGTCCAGATACGTCATATACTGGAAACGAAAACGGCAGGCATTCCCCTGCCATTGCTGATTGTAGTAACGGCGCTGGGCCTTACTATTGCCGGTATGGCACTGATATGGGGACTGTCTGGTTTCTGGTACCAGACGAGTTTTGCCGTGCGCATAGGACTGGCGGCAGGACTGCTGCTTTTTTCACAAATCGCCGTTGGTGCCGGGATGCTCCGCAGTCGGCAGGGAACCTGGGGCGGTGAAGTGATTGCTGTCACTCATGTCCTTATACTGGGCGTTTCTCTGGCGATAGCTTTGCAGACCTATTATGTGGGCTGGGATACGCCTTCCTATCTTGCTGGATGGGTACTGCTGTCACTGCCAGGTATCTATCTCCTTCGTTCCGCCGGGGCAGTGATTCTCTATGCTCTGGGGGTACTGCTCTGGGCAGCCAGCGGAGGTCCGGTCAATGCGCCGGGAGGAGCAGCTTTTATGTGGATTCTGCTCGTACTGCTGGTGCCGTTTTATGGCCTGCTGCAGCGCCACAATGATGAAATCCGCCTGTCCGTATATTCCTGGACCCTTACGATTACGGTGTTCGCGGCATTCGGACTGGCCGCCCTCGATTCAGAATATATCCCGTTCCTGCTGCTGGCTACCCTGGCGGCGGCGATTATGCTGGCAGGGTATTCCATTGACATCCGCAAAGCCTGGGGCGTGCCGTTCCGCTGGTTTGGCCGCTGTGCTGCTGCAGGATCGCTGCTCATTTCATCCCTGCCGTCATCGTGGTATGGGATTGCCCGCATCCAGGGATTTCACTGGACGACGATTACCGTTACGGTTATATTATTCCTGTCTATTCTGGCGCTGCTCTTGAAAGGTGTCAAAAAACGTTTCTGGGGTCCCGTGCTGTATGCGGGTATCCCGGTCATCATCGCAGCAGAAACTATGCTGGTACGGAGTGGCCTTTACTCTTCCGTACCGCTTATCGTTTCCTCTATCTATCTGATTCTCATTGGATTTTATGAAATGGTCCAGGGAATCCAGAGCGGTCATACCAAGCATACGAAGTTTGGCATCTGCGCCCTTCTTTGTCTGGTGGCGGCCTTCTTCTGGAGCGGCAGCGTTTCCCCGCTGGTACCGGTTGTGGCAATTATCATCCTGGCACTGGTGCTGATACAGATACGCCGCACATCAGACAGCCGCCGTGATGCGGCAGAACGGGCGCGGCACCGGACAGATCTGCGCCATAATGTAACGACGGTACGTGCAAACCGCAAAGCCCGCAGCCGCCGTAAAAAACAGCCGGCCTCTATCAGAAAAGCTGGATCTCCTGATGTTCCAGCCGGACAGCCGGCAGAAACGGATGATATGGCTGATGTGGCAGAAGAGATGCCGGAATGGATGAAATCGATTCACATGCCGGAACTAAAAGAAGAACCGGAACCGCCCGTTCCCCCGGCACAAACGGTTACGCCGAGAGAACCGGAACTATCCCGGTTTACGCCGCCCGTATTTCATAATCCTGATGACATCCCACTGCCTCCGTCCGTACCGGCAAAAGAAAAAGCACAGGCGCCGGCTGCCCGGCCGGCACAGCATCACGGTTCGCCCTGGGGCAGTGCTGCGCCTAAACCGGAAAGGGAAAAACACTTTACCCATTCTCCCTGGTCATCAGAAGGAGGCGATAGAAAATGAAATTACCAGATATGACTCTTCCTTCTGACAGCCGGATTAAATGGTTCGTCCTCATCGTGGTTTCTATCGTCCAGCTGGCTGCCCTGGGGTATATTGGCTGGCGCTGGCATAACATCACGGTCGATGGCATCCCTTACCAGTGGCAGTGCGTGCCCCGTCTGGAAGTGTCCAGCTTTGGCACCGATTATATACGCGTTGTCTTTCCCGAAGACACGGCTCCCTGGATGGATGTAACAGAACCAGAAGAACATCAGACTATATACGTACATATTGCCCGTGACGATAAAGGCATGATGGAAATCAAAGGCGCATCGGCTTCTAAGCCGCTCATCGGAGGCGACTACATGGAAGCGAAAGTCGTTTCATATCATGATGGCAATGTACAGTTCCAGGTAGGCTTTAACCGCTATCGCATAGCTCCGGATAAAGCCGATGGCATTTATGACATTGCTTCTGGTGACAGTGTCATAGCCAGCATCCGCATGAAAAAAGGTCTGGGCGTCATTGAAGGTATTTATGTCAATGGCATTCCCCTGGAAGCATCCAGCAACGGCGCCGCTATGGAGGCAGCCCGGTCAGAACGGCAGGGTGGTGGAGAAACAAGGTCCTCCGGCCGGTCCCGTATTGTAGAATCGGGAATGGTACCGCCCAAGGAAGAATAATGCATGTAGAAAGAGAGGACTTTATGAAAACCTACCTAAAACTGGGATTGACTGTACTGCTTATAGCCGCCTTTTGTCTGCTCTCCGGCTTCCGGGCCCAGACAATCATCCACGATGATGGCAGTGAGACGCAGGATGTGCTGAAAGTTTCAGAATCGGCATCCGGTCAGAAAAAACTCCGGGCTGATGCGGATGAGTTTCAGAAGCGGAATTATACGATCATGGATTATGACAACGACAATGGCAAGGGATTCCGGGCTATGAAGACCATTACCAAAGATGGTGCCAACCGCAGCTCCGTTGACCGCGTCGTGCATAAGACCCATGACGGATTCTTTTGTTCGACCTATTATATTGATTATAATTTTACGGCTGACAGCATTAAAGAATTGCGACTGGGAATGCCCATTGAAGAAAATGGGGCGGACCTGGAATATATTGTCTCTTTTCCATCGGGAACGAATGTAAAGAGCAATGCGTCCAAAGCCGACGACCAGGGCAGTACATATATGTGGAGCCTGAATAATTCGTCTCCGTCTAAAATCAGCCTTCAGGCGACGGTATGGCATAAATTGGCGATTTATGTCGCCCTTTTTGCGATTGCAGCCATTCTGCTTTTTGTCATTATCATGGAAATACGCCGCCGGAATACGATCAGCTGGAAGCGGGCTGCCCACATGCGCCGTGTCGAAATCCTGGCATTGCTGCTTCCCCTGATTATATTCGGCTATATGGGATATGAATATTATACAGGCACTCATATCACGTCAGATGCCCTGGCGAAAGTGTCGCAACAGAAACAGGAAGAACTGCTGGAAAGCCGGGAAGAAGATAAAAAACTCCACGATGCAGATACAAAAAAACAGCGCAGCGATGAGCTGTCTATGAGTAAAATCCGCAGCAAGACGTTGGAACTTTCCAGTGCTCTCCGTGATCTGAACCGCAATTATCAGTCCGGACGCATCAGCCGCAGCGGGGCCCGGTCGGAAGCCGCCAGCGTCGCGTCCCAGGTACAGGAAATGCTCGACAGCAGCAAGGGCCTGTCCCAGGCTGACCGGGATGAATTGCTGCATCTTATTGAAGAAGCGGAATCCCTGGCCAGTGAACAGTCTTCTTCCAGTCAGGAGGAAGTCCGTTCAGCTGTTTCAGACGAACAGCGGCGGGCCGATGCTATTGCATCGGATACGACCGCAGCGGCATCCGGACCGGACAGCCGTGAAGCCGATACCGTCCGTGGCGACAGCGCTTCGTCTAAAACGGACCGTACAGCCGACAATAATAAGAGTAAAGCGGCAGAAAAAGCAAAATCAGACAAGTAAATCGATAGATTTTCCGTATTGATATTTATTACTGCCTGCAAACATGATATGATACAGGTAGATGAAAATTCTCTTTATATTTTAAAGGAGGTAACGATACTTATGCAGATTACAGAAGAAATTAAAAATGGCATCTATTGGATGGGATGCAATGATTTCCGGACTGAATTATTTGAACGGATTTTCCCGATTCCCGAAGGCGTCACCTACAACTCCTATTTCATTGATGACACAAAGACCTGTGTCATCGACGCCATGGACAAAGGATGCCGTGATGAGTTCCTGGAAGATGTAGAATATCTGCTTCATGGCCGCAAGCTCGATTATTTCGTCCTGCAGCATATGGAACCAGACCATGCCAGCTCGGCCGTCGCCCTGTTGGAAAAATACCCTGATGCCAAGATCGTAGGCCAGCCCCAGACGTTCAAGCTGTTTGAACAATTTTTCCGCAAACCGATGCCGGACCGTTATGTCGCAGTCAAAGAAGGCGACCAGCTGGCGCTCGGCAAACATACACTCCAGTTCGTCAAGGCACCGATGGTTCACTGGCCGGAAGTTATCATGAGTTATGACCTGACGGACCATGTCCTCTTCAGTGCCGATGCTTTTGGCATGTTCGGTACACTGGGCAATGTTTATGCCGACCAGGTCGATTTTGAAGAAAATTATCTCGATTCTGCCCGCCGCTATTATGTCAATATAGTCGGCAAATTTGGCCCCCAGGTCGTCAATGTCCTCAAAAAAGCATCGGGCCTTCCCATCGATTATATCTGCCCGCTCCACGGTGTCGTATTCCGTACGCCGGCAACCATCAAATACATTATTGAAAAATACCTTCACTGGGCAAAATATGTGCCGGAAAAGAAAGGTGTCGTCATTGCTTTTTCGTCCATTTACGGCAATACAGAACGGGTTGCCTGCGCACTGGCCCATAAGCTGAGCCAGCGGGGAATCCAGGATGTCCGCCTCTATGATGTGGCTAAGATTCATTCATCCTACATCACGGCGAAGGCCTGGGAATACAGCCATCTCGTACTGGCTGCTCCGACGTACAACCTCAATCTGTTCCTGCCTATGGAAAACTTCCTCCACGATCTGAAGACACTCATGTATCAAAAGCGTACTGTTGGCGTCATTGCCTGCCACAGCTGGGCATCGGCTGCCTATAAGACGATGGTCGATTACGTAGAAAACCAGTTCAAGTGCTGCGAACTGCTGGAACCGACGATGGACATCAAATCGTCTCTGAAAGACGATCAGGAATGCGAACTCGATGATCTGGCAGATAAACTCGTCGAAAGCATCAATGAATATCCGGATCCGAAAACACTGATTTAACGGGTGTGATGAAAACGGGACTGCCACAGTAGGACGGTCCCGTTTTTTCTCCGGTTGTGCAAAAGGAACGATGATATATTGTTAGAAAGCACAGGAGGTGAGTTCTATGATTATTCGTGACAATACGGCTAAAAGCGGTGATCCTCATGAACAGGAAAAAGCCCGCAATAACGGGGAAGAACTGAAAATAGACCTGGGCCGGGACCTGACAGAAGATGAACAAAAGATTTTTGAAAAGCTGCGGGAAGGCCTGCATATGTAATGGCGGCGGCAAAGAGGATGTCTCAAAGGGCAGCCTCTTTTTTTTTAAGCAATGAAAGAACGTATGTTTGAAAGACAGCAGCGTATGTGCTATGATAGGGGAAGAAAAAAGGGGGGGAGTCGGTATGGATTGGGACGGAATCCAGGAAAAATTGCAAATTCTGAGTGATGCAGCCAAATACGACGTTTCCTGTTCATCCAGCGGCAGTCGCAGAGCCAATCAGAAGGGCGGCATCGGCAATGCCGCCTGCTCCGGTATTTGTCATACCTGGTCCAGTGATGGCCGCTGTGTATCCCTGCTGAAAATACTCATGACGAATTATTGTATCTATGACTGTGCCTATTGTGTCAACCGCTGCAGCCGGGAGACGAAGCGGGCTATGCTGACACCGGAAGAAATTGCCGATATTACGATACAGTTTTACCGGCGCAATTATATAGAAGGGTTATTCCTGAGTTCCGGTGTCTACCAGAGTCCCGATACGACGACGGAGCTTCTCATCCGTACGGCGCGGCTGCTCCGCGATGTCTATCATTTTAACGGATACATCCATATGAAAGGCATACCCGGGACGGATGAACGACTGATCCGGGAACTGGGACAGTATGTGGACCGGCTCAGCGTCAATATAGAACTGCCCTCATCGGCAGGCCTCCGGCTTTTGGCGCCGCAAAAAACGAAGCAGAGTATCCTCCTGCCCATGCGTGCTGTCCGCGCAGGCATTGCCGAACGGCAGGAGGAACGGAAAAAGAGCCGCAAAGTACCTGCTTTCGTACCGGCCGGGCAGACGACGCAGCTCATCATCGGAGCGACGCCGGACAGTGACCGCACGATTTTGCGTCTTAGCGAATCATTGTATCGCCATGTGAGCCTGAAACGCGTTTATTATTCAGCCTATGTGCCCATGCTCCATGGGCCGGGACTGCCGGAACTGAGGACGCCGCCGCTCCTGCGGGAACACCGTCTTTATCAGGCGGACTGGCTGCTGCGTTTTTATCAGTTTACGGCCGATGAAATACTGAGTGACGATATGCCTGATTTTGATCTTCACCTCGACCCGAAAGCCTGCTGGGCCCTGCGGCATCCGGAAGTCTTTCCCATTGAAATCAACCGCGCTTCCTATCACATGCTGCTCCGCGTGCCGGGCATTGGCGTACAGTCGGCACGGCGCATCTGCGCGGCCCGCAGGCAGGCCTGGCTTTCCTATGACAGTCTGCGGCGCCTGGGAATCGTCCTCAAACGGGCAAAATATTTCATCACCTGCCGGGGACGGTACTATGGCGGTCATACAGGGCAGGGGGAAATCCGGCGGCATCTCCTGCAGGATGAGGGGCGGTCCCGCTACGAAGAAGTTGATTTGTTTTCGGGAGGCACCATATGAATTACGAATATGACGGGACGTTTTTCGGCTTTTTGTCGGCTGTATTTGACGCCTGGCATGATGGCATAGAAAAGACAGAAAATATCCGCACCCAGGGGGAGCTATCGCTGTTTGATCAACCGCGGTTTGTGCCTTCTGATCCCGGCAAAGCCCGGCGGATCCTGGAAGCACTCCGTAAGCAGTGTGGCGGCAGGGCCAGTCATTTCCTGTACTATGCCTTCATGGCAGAACTGCCCGGGAGGGAAGAGGCGCTCCTCCTGTACCTGAGGCTGGCCTTTCATTATAAAAAAGAATTTCTCCATCATCTCAGCGATGAACCGGTCTGGGCAGTACGTCAGATGGCCCGCAGGACGGGCAATGAGCGCCACAAGTTACTGGGGCTGCTGCGCTTCCGTGAATTGTCCGATGGTATGCTCTATGCCCGGCTGGCACCTTCCTGTGCTGTCGTACCCCTTATGGCACCGCACTTTGTTTCCCGTTTTCCCGGAGAACGGTGGGTCATCCACGATATACGCCGGCACATGGGTGTCCTCTATGAGAATCACACCCTTTCCCTGATTGAAATCCCAAGGACGTTGCAGGAATTATCTCTTTCCCGGGACGAGCAGGGATTCAATCATCTCTGGCAGGCGTATTATAAGACTATTGCTATAAAAGAACGGCGCAATGATACGGTGCGGCGCAGCTTTATGCCGGAAAAATACTGGCCCTGGCTCATAGAGGATGCGAAACATTCATGATTTGTTATTTCCTTTTTCCCCTGCTTGTTATATAATAGTAACATTGAAATAAAAAAAGAAAGGTTGGAATTCCGTGAAACCCGTTGTCGTAAGCGTTACGAGCATCCAGCGCAATGAACAAGGTCAGGAGCTGAAAATGGAGCTCGTATCGGAAGGCAAGTATTATAGGAAAAGAGATACCCAGTATATTATGTATGCCGAAAGCGAAATCACAGGACTTGAAGGTGTGACCACCATCATCAAGGTCCTGGATAATGGCAACGTCGTACTGGTACGGACAGGGAAGATGCAGCAGCGGCAGGAATACTGGCCGGGAAGGGAAACCCATTCGTGGTACGATACGCCTCTGGGCAGGCTTCCGGTCACGCTGAAGACCTATGTGTGCCGCTCCACTCTGTTCGATGGTACGGGACATATCGAGCTGGGATACGATGTGACAATCGATGGTTTTGCGTCCAATTATAATCAGCTGTCTATTGATGTGCAGGAGGATCATGCGTAATGGAAATGAAAGAATTAGTCAAGCAAGGCATACAGGAAGCTCTGGACAGAGCTGTCAAGGCGGGCACACTGCCTCAGGGAGAATACCCTGAAGTCGTGCTCGAAGTACCTCCCCAGAAGAAATTTGGCGATTTTGCGACGAATATTGCCATGCAGTCGGCGCGCATTGCCCATACATCTCCGCAGCTGATTGCCCGCGCTATTGTAGACCAGATGGATTATCCCTGGCTGGACAAGGCAGAAATTGCCGGTGCCGGCTTTATCAATTTCTTTCTGAATCATATGGTAATTTACGATACGCTCCGGCAGATTCTTTCTGCAGGTGAACAGTATGGGCAGGCAGAGCTGCGGGAAGATGACACCGTGCAGGTCGAATACGTCAGTGCCAACCCGACGGGACCGCTCCATGTCGGCCATGGCCGCGGCGCTGCCTACGGCAGTGCTCTCGTAAATCTTTTACGCAAGGCCGGCTACCATGTACAGGCTGAATATTATATCAATGACGCCGGCAATCAGATGGATAATCTGGCGGCTTCCGTCAATGCACGCTATCTGGAACTTTTAGGATATCCTTCGGAAATCCCGGAAAACGGATATCACGGCCATGACATCGTTGAAACGGCCCAGGCCATTATAGACCAGGACGGGGATGCGTATTTATCTATGGCAGAACCGGAACGGCTGGCGTACTTCAAGGACCGGGCCTATGCAGAAAAACTGAAGGCCCTGCGGCAGGATCTGGCTGCGTTTAATGTCCATTATGATAACTGGTTCAGCGAACGGACTCTCCATCCCGATGCCATCCGCGCGGCCTGTGATGAATTGAAAAAACGGGGCAAGGCCTACGAAAAAGACGGGGCGCTCTGGCTGAAATCGACCGATTACGGCGACGATAAAGACCGGGTCATCATCCGCGATAACGGCGTGCCAACCTATCTGGCTGCCGATATTGCCTATCACAAGAACAAATATGAACGGGGCTTTAAGAAGATGATCAATATCTGGGGTGCCGATCATCATGGATACGTAGCCCGCGTCAAGGCGTCCATGGCAGCTCTCGGATATGATCCGGCTCAGCTGGAAGTGCTGTTGCTGCAGATGGTCAGCCTGTTCCGCGATGGCAAGCCCGTGAAGATGAGCAAGCGGACTGGCCAGGCAATCACCCTGAATGAGCTGATTGAAGAAGTCGGGACGGATGCGGCCCGGTATTTCTTCATCATGCGCTCTCTCGATACACAGCTCGACTTCGATCTGGATCTGGCGAAATCCCATAGTAATGAAAATCCGGTATATTATATCCAGTATGCCCACGCCCGGATTTACAGCATTTACAAACAAATCGAAGAAGCGGGCGGTACTATCCCGGAAGACTGGTCTGATGTAGTCTGGGATACGCTGAAGGAACCACAGGAACTGGAACTGATCAAGAAGATGGCGGCTTTTCCGGAAGAAATCCAGATTGCCGCACGGGAACGGGCTCCGCACCGCATAGCTCATTTTGCTCATGAACTGGCCAGCCTGTTCCATAACTTTTATAACCATTGCCATGTCATCCAGTCTGATAAGGATCTGGAAAAAGCAAGACTGGCCCTGGTTACGGCTGTCCGCATTACCATCGCCGGATGTCTGGCCATTTTAGGGGTTTCTGCTCCTGAAAAAATGTAATATAATATACCTTATGATTTCCTGCCGCAGTTGCGGCATCTTACAGTACTTACTTTATCAGTCTACGAGCAGTCATGCTCAGCAGGGAGGAATTATGGCTAAATACATATTTGTGACAGGCGGGGTTGTTTCATCACTCGGTAAAGGGATTACGGCAGCGGCACTGGGCCGTCTTCTGAAGAATCGTGGTTTCAAGGTTACGATTCAGAAGTTTGACCCCTATATCAATGTAGACCCCGGTACGATGAGCCCCTATCAGCACGGTGAAGTTTTTGTCACCGACGACGGCACGGAAACAGATTTGGATTTAGGTCATTACGAACGTTTCATTGATATCAATCTGGGTAAGAATTCCAATGTCACGACCGGCAAGATTTACTGGTCGGTGCTTCAAAAAGAACGGCGTGGCGATTATCTGGGCCATACGGTACAGGTTATTCCCCACATTACCAATGAAATCAAAAACCGCGTGTACCGTGTAGGCGATGATGACAATGCCGACGTCGTCATTACGGAAATCGGCGGGACTGTCGGCGATATTGAAAGCCTGCCGTTCCTGGAAGCCATCCGCCAGATAAAGAAAGAAGTAGGCCGCAATGACGTGTTGTATATTCACGTCACTCTGGTACCGTACATCGGAGCTGCGGGCGAACTGAAGACGAAACCGACCCAGCACAGCGTAAAAGAATTGCGGGGTATTGGCATCCAGCCCGATATCATCGTCTGCCGTACAGAACGGCCGCTGTCTGATGAAATGAAAGATAAACTGGCCCTGTTCTGCGATATTGATAAAGATGCTGTCATCGAAAATAAAACACTGGACAGCATTTATGAAGTACCGCTTCTCCTTTCTGAAGAAGGATTGGATCGTATCGTACTGGAAAAACTGGATCTGCCGGATAAACCGTGCGATATGGAAGACTGGAAGAAGATGGTCCATGCTATCTATCACACGGAACATGACCTTACGATTGCCCTCGTAGGCAAATATGTAGCACTTCACGATGCCTACCTCAGTGTAGCCGAAGCACTGAGTCATGCCGGTTATGCCTATAAGACCAAAGTGCATATCAGATGGATTGATTCGGAAACGCTGGAACCGTCTGATGCCAATCTTGATGAAGTGTTCAGCGGTGTAGATGGCATTGTCGTACCCGGCGGATTTGGCAACCGCGGTGTAGAAGGCAAGATTAAGACGGTACAGTATGCGCGGGAACATAAGATTCCCTACCTGGGACTTTGCCTGGGCATGCAGTGCGCTGTCATGGAATTCGCCCGCAACGTCGTAGGCCTGAAAGGGGCAACGAGTTCGGAATTCCAGGAAGATGCCGAATTTCCGGTCATCGATCTCATGCCGGATCAGGTGGATATTTCTAACAAAGGTGGTACGATGCGCCTCGGTTTATATCCCTGCAAACTGGCTGAAGGCACTAAGGCACGGGAAGTTTACGGACAAGACCTTATTTACGAACGGCATCGTCATCGCTGGGAATTCAACAATAAGTACCGGACAGAACTTACCAAAGCCGGGCTGGTCATATCGGGGACATCTCCTGACGACCGGCTGGTCGAAATTGTAGAACTTCCGGATCACCCCTATTTTGTCGGCTGCCAGTTCCATCCGGAATTTAAATCCCGTCCGACTAAAGCCCATCCGTTATTCAGAGGACTCATCTCGACAGCGTTGGAATTAAAAAATAAATAAATCCGTCTGTATATTCTGCTGCTCCGCTATATCATGCGGAGCAGTATTTTTGTGGCATCCTGCCCGAAAAGTTTATCGTTTAAGTTATATTTGTTGTCACTTTTTGATATAGTACTTTGTTCTAATTTTTCACATACATGGCCCAGGCTATGGTGATAATTCCATGAATCAGATAAATTCTCATCTATGTATCACGAATATGTGATGAATACAGACCTTTTCTGTATATAAAATACGCATAATCAATATGCGGAATAGGAAAAAATGTTTTGGGACAAAAGTCGATAATCATGCGGAATATATAGAAGACATGCGGAAATAGGGCAGGAGCTTGCTATAATTTTCACATTGAATAATAAAAGAGATGATGATATAATGATAACGATTGAAAGTGGATAATTCTGTCCTGATAAAACGTTTATCTGCTTTCGAAAGAGCGGTCACCTAGTGATTGCAGATTTGTAAGCACCCCTTTGGGATACGATATAGTGCAGTCGGAATTCATCGGCGGCATTACGGCTTTCATGCCGTCTTGTAGAGGCGTCAAGTTATTCGACAGGTTTTTGACAGACAAGAAATATGCCGGGCCGGAAAACGTATCGCTTCTCTAAATTGGTTGCTTAATGTTTTTATTTTTTCATTATATATTTAATGAGGTGATTTTTGATGTTGAAAACCTTTAAAAGAGGTGGGGTTCATCCTGACGATGGCAAAATCTATGCAAAAGATAAAGCCATAGAAACCCCAGCAATACCGGATCAAGTAGTCATCCCGATGAGCCAGCATTTTGGCGCTCCTTGCACTCCGACAGTCAAGGTTGGCGATCATGTCAAGAAAGGGCAGCTCATTGGTACGAGCGATGCTTTTCTCCATGCTGACATCCATGCTTCTATTTCCGGTGATGTTGTCAAGGTAGCTCCCATGCCGCACAACATGATGGTTAAGTGCATGGCTGTTGTCATCAAATCGGATGGTAAGGATGAATGGGCTGATGGCATTCCCCAGGAACGGGACTGGACTAAGCTCGAAAGCAAGGAAATCATCGAACTGATTAAAAAAGCAGGCGTTGTAGGCTGCGGTGGCGCTACCTTCCCTGCTCATGTAAAATTTACGCCTAACAAACCTGTCGATACTTTCATTGTAAACGGTGCCGAATGCGAACCGTATCTGACATGCGACTACCGTGCCATGGTAGAAGATGAATATGTTCAGAAACTGGTAACCGGTGTCCAGATCATCATGAAAGCTCTCGGTGTACATCAGGGTTATATCGGAATTGAAGATAATAAACCGGAAGCTATCGCCAAACTGACAGAAGCTTTTAAAGATATTCCGGAAGTTACGGTTCAGCCTTGTGTCACGAAATATCCGCAGGGCGCTGAAAAAATGATGATTGAAGCCATGACAGGCCGTCAGGTCGAACCAGGCGGACTGCCGATGAATGTCGGCTGTGTCGTAAGCAATGTCGGTACGGTCATTGCCGTTACCGATGCCGTATGCCATGGTATCCCGTTCATTTCCCGTCTGACGACTGTAACCGGTGACTGCATCAAGGAACCGAAGAACCTGAATCTCCGTATTGGTACATTGTTCCAGGAAGTCATTGATTATTGCGGCGGTTTCTCCCAGACTCCCGACCGGGTAATCGGCGGCGGCCCGATGATGGGTCTTGCCCAGTACCAGCTCGATGTTCCTATTACCAAAGGTGCATCTGGTATCCTCGCATTATCGCCTGAAAAATGCCAGGTTGGTGAAGAATCTCCGTGTATCCGTTGCGGCCGTTGTGTAGAAGCATGTCCGATGGGTCTTATCCCGAGTCAGCTGAGCATCTTCTCTTCCTGCCAGGCATGGGATAAATGCATGGAATACGGTGTTATGAACTGCGTAGAATGCGGCAGCTGCGTTTATACCTGCCCGGCAAAACGCAATATCGTCCAGTATATCCGCAACGCCAAGGCACAATGCAAAGCTATGCAGAGAGCAGCACAGGCCAAAGCCGATGCGCAAAAGGCTAAGAACTAATTGGAAGAAGGGATATCATGAGTCCAGAAGCGAAAGGACAAACTATAGGAAAGGATGCTAAAGACATGCAGGAATTAAATCTTACTGTATCATCTTCACCGCATGTTCGCTGTAACGAAAGCATTCCTAAGATTATGTGGAATGTTGTAGCTGCTCTCGTACCGGCTGCTGCGTTCGGCGTTTACTATTTCGGTGCCAATGCACTTCTTAACATGGTCGTTGCAGTTGTGTCTGCAGTTATTTTTGAATTTTTATGGGAAAAAGCACTGCACAAGAAAGTCACTATCACCGATGGCAGTGCCGTCATCACCGGCCTTCTGCTGGCGATGTGCTGCCCGCCGAGCCTTCCCTGGTGGATGAGCATCGTCGGTTCCTTCCTGGCCATCGTCGTATGTAAACAGTCTATGGGCGGCCTTGGTTATAACCTCTTTAACCCTGCTCACGTCGGCCGTGCCGGCCTGATGGTTTCCTGGCCGATTGCCATGACGACATGGACTAACATGGACGGCAGTGCTGCTGTCAATGCCGTTGCCGGACCTACTCCGCTGAATGCCTTCAAGCATGGCGGTCAGGATGCATTGTTCAATGCATTCAATGCCACCGACTGGGGTACCATTTATCAGCAGATGTTCTTTGGCATGCGCAGCGGTTCCGCTGGTGAAACCTGCACGGTCCTGTTGATTCTCGGCGGTCTCTATCTGATCTGGAAAGGTTACATCAAATGGCAGGTTCCGGTTGTCATGATCGCAACTGTCGGCGTTCTTACTGCTATTATTTACAGCCCCAATGCTGCTGTATTTGAAATGATGGCCGGCGGCCTCATTATTGGTGCTTTCTTCATGGCAACAGATATGGTCACGGCTCCGATTACACTGAAAGGCCAGATTATTTTTGCACTCGGTGCAGGCCTTATTACCGTACTGATCCGTGTACTCGGCGGGTATCCGGAAGGCGTTTGCTATTCCATCCTGCTCATGAACACACTGACTCCGCTGATTGATCGTCTCGTCAAACCGACCGTCTTCGGTGAAGTAAAGGCAAAGGGGGCTAAATAAAATGGCAGACAATAATAAGAGCGGTATCTTCAAAATCGCTATGAATCTGGTTTGCACGTGCCTCGTTTCCGGCTGTATCATCGGTCTCGTATTCTTCATTACCGGCCCGACGGCTGCAGCGAAAGCAGAACAGATGAAACAGGATTCCATGAAAGCCCTGGTCGATGCTGACCAGTTCGTTCCTGTTCCTGGTGAAACGGATACGTTCATCGCTCAGAAGGGCGGACAGAAAGTAGCGTATATCATTCCGACGGCTCCGAAAGGATATGGCGGACCGATCAAAATGCTGACCGCCGTTTCCATGGATGGCAAAGTCATCGATTATACGGTTCTCGAAGCCAATGAAACTCCGGGCCTCGGCGACAGAGGTGCTAAATCCCCGTTTAAAGACCAGTTCAAAGGCAAAAAAGCAGAAAATCTGGAAGTTACCAAAAATGCCTCTGAAAAAGATAAAATTCAGGCTATGACGGGTGCCACCATTTCTTCCCGGGCCTTTACAAAAGGCGTAAAAGAGGCTGTTGAAAAAGCAGCGCAGTTAGGGGGTAAATGATAATGAATCTTTGGAAAGTATTTACTAGAGGCATTATTGAAGAAAACCCGTACTTCGTCCTGGCCTTGAGCCTGTGCCCGGGCCTCGCCGTTACAACCAGTGTCGTCAATGGTCTGACTATGGGTTGTACAGTATGGTTCGTTATTACCGCCAACAACACGGTAGTTTCGATTATCCACAAATTGATTAACAAAAAAGTCCGTATCCCTGTATACATCACCTGTATTGCTACCATCGTAACGTGCGTACAGTTGTTCCTGCAGGCCTATGCTCCGGACCTGTATAAAGCTCTGGGCGTATACCTCGACCTGGTTGTCGTATTTGCTATCATCCTGGCACGTGCAGAATCGGTTGCTTCCAAAAACGGCGTCGTCGTTTCGTTCCTCGATGGTATGGGCATGGGCATCGGCTTTACGATTGCTATGTTCCTTATTTCCTTTATCCGTGAAATCCTTGGCAATGGCACCTTCTTTGGCATGCCGGTCTTTGGCGATGCTTATCAGCCTGCCCTGATCATGGCCCTGCCGCCAGGAGCTTTCATGCTCATCGGTTTCATCATGGCCGGTTTCAAAATCTGGAATAAGCATGTTGAAAGACAGAGACAATTGAAAGGGGTTGAAGGATAATGGGCGCATATTTTACGCTGTTTATCGGAGCTGTTCTGATTAACAACTTCGTATTGACTAAGTTCCTGGGCCTGTGTATCTTCTTCGGCGTTTCCAAGAACTTAAATGCATCCGTCGGGATGGGCTTTGCCGTAACGTCCGTCATTACCCTCAGTACAATCCTGGCCTGGCTGCTTTACACGCAGGTTCTCGTTCCACTTCATCTGGAATTCCTGCGTACGATTTCGTTCGTAATTCTGATTGCCAGTTTCGTGCAACTATTGGAAATTGTCATCAAGAAAGAATCTCCGACGCTGTATAACATGTGGGGGATTTACCTTATGCTGATTGCAACGAACTGTATCGTTCTGTCCGTTCCTGTTATCAGTGTTACCAACAATTACAACTTCGTTGAAAACATCGTATTCGCCGTTGGTGCCGGCCTTGGCTTTGCTCTGGCTCTGATCCTCATGGCCAGCTGCCGTGAAAAACTGGACTATGCAGATGTACCGGAACCGCTCAAGGGTACACCGATTGCCTTCGTTGTAGCTGGTATGCTGTCCCTGGCATTCCTCGGCTTTTCCGGTATGATATAACGGAGAAAAGGAGATGTACTAGATCATGGATTATACGTTAACCGCGATCATGGCTGTCGTCATTCTGACCTGCATTGGCCTCGTATTTGGCTTTGTCCTGGCCTCGGCAGATAAGAAGTTTGCCATGGAAGAAAATCCGCTCATCGGCGAAGTTAAAGAAGCACTGCCACAAGGTCAGTGTGGTGCTTGTGGTTTTGCCGGTTGTGCAAAATATGCTGAAGCTGTCGTTCTCGATCCGGATGTTCCGCCCAATCTCTGCGTACCTGGCAAAGCAGCTGTTGCTGCTGTCGTAGCTAAACTGACAGGGAAAGTCGCTGAAGCAACGGAACCGAAATATGCCCACGTCAAATGCCGTGGCGGCAATGGCATTGCCAAACTTGCTTTTGAATACAAGGGCGTACATGACTGTGCTGCTGCCAAGCTGGTCCAGCAGGGTCCCAAGTTCTGTAAATTCGGCTGCCTTGGATTTGGCAACTGCGTACGCAGCTGTCCGTTCGGCGCTATGACCATGGGCGAAAATGGTCTGCCCCAGGTCAATAAAGATATCTGCACTGGCTGCGGCAAATGCGCCAGTGTCTGCCCGAACCATGTAATAGAACTGCTTCCTATCAGTGCAAAAGTAAGCGTAAGCTGCAGCTCCAAAGATTTTGGTGCACCAGCTATGAAGAACTGTAAAGCCCTCTGCCTGGGCTGCGGTTCTTGCATGCGCAACTGCTCGCATAAAGATGAAGAAGCCATCAAGATTATCGATCACCTCGCCGTTGTCAATCAGGATGTCTGCCACCATTGTGACAATGCTACCTGCCTGACCAAGTGCCCGACTGGTGCTATCGGTGAAATGATTAAAGGCGTCTATAAGAAAGAAGAAACGAAAGAAAACGTAGGTTAATATATGGATCTGAAACGCTATGCCCGTTATCTCAGCATGGCTGCGCTTTTGATCGTTATGAGCTGCTCCGGGTGTTCACTGCATCCGGAGCAGTCTTATAATAAGAGCACCATTGCCATGGATACAACGATTCAGCTGCGGGCAGAAGGAAAAGAAGCAAAAGAAGCCGTAGAAGAAGGGCTCGAACGGGTACATCAGCTCGATAGTCTGGCCAGTGCCCAAAATCCGGATAGTGATATAAGCCGCATCAATGCAGCGGCCGGTCAATCCTATGTCCAGGTAGACCCGTCAGTCTATGAAATGATTGCCATTGCCAAAGAATATTCGGAAAAGACCCAGGGGGCATGGGACATCAGTGTCGGTATCATCACAAAATTGTGGGATATCGGAAATGATGACCAGCATGTTCCGTCCGATGAAGAAATTGCATCGGCCCTGACTCGCGTAAATTATAAGGATATCCTGCTCGAACCGGGAACTCACAGCGTCATGCTGGCGAAAGAAGGGATGTGCCTCGATCTGGGCGGTATCGCCAAGGGTTTTGCCGTCGATGAAGTTCGCAAGATTTATGAAGCCCACCACATTCAGAGCGGGCTCATCAACATGGGGGCCAGTTCTATGTATGCCGTCGGCAGGACGGGCAAGGATAAGCCATGGAAAATTGGTATCCGCCATCCCCGCAATGATTCTCCCGATACGTATCTGGGCATCGTTTCTATTGAGAATCAGGCCTTAGGCACTTCCGGGGATTATGAACGGTACTTCATCCAGGATGGCATCCGCTACCATCATATTTTTGATCCGCGGACCGGCCGGCCAGCCCGTTCCGGCGTTATGAGTGATTCTGTCGTCATTGATGGAAAGGTTGATCATGCCGGTATGCTCAGTGACATGTTTACGACCATTATCTTTGTCCTTGGACCTGAAAAAGGGATGGAATTCCTTAAAAATCTGGATGGTGTAGAAGGCGAAATAACGGCGGAAGACGGCACTGTATACATGACGGAAGGGTTTAAGGACCATTTTTCTGATCTTAACGAGGATTTTCATCTGGTGAAGTAAATCCTGTATTCTGTGGATTTTCTCGTTATACGATTGATTATAAAGACATTCAATAAATTTTAAATTATATATTTACATTTCCTTTATAATGTAAGATAATATATGTATGCAGAAATCTTTTAATCTTGCATTAACTAACGTAAGGGGGATGTAACCTGAATGGATCATATTGACGAAAAAATCCTGACAATTCTTAAGAAGAATGGCAAGGCTTCAGCTACGGAAATCAGCAAAATAGTCGGCCTGTCTATACCGGCTGTTTCAGAACGAATCCGTAAAATGGAACACAATGGTATTATTGAAGGCTATGGGGCTAAAATCAGCCGCCGCAAGACGGGCTATAACGTCACGGCCTTTATTATGGTCAACCTGGAACGTTCCGGTGATGTGGAAGAATTCCGCCAGAAAGTTGTCGAATTTAACCAGGTATTGGAATGCCATCATGTGGTCGGTGCTTTTGACTACCTGCTGAAGGTATTGGTCAAGACACCGGACGATCTGGAACATTTCCTCATGGAAGAGCTCAATGAAATTCCGACGGTAGCTTCATCTCAGACATTCATGTGTCTTTCTACTTTGAAGGAAGAATGGAATGTCAATGTGCAGTGAAAAAAGAAACGGGCGTGCAAAGCAGTTTTGCTTTTGCACGCCCGTTTCTTTTTATAGAGCTGATTTATTTATCTAATATGTTTCCGTCAAGGGAGATGGTAACCACCTGCCAGGGAATGAACTTGCCACTCTGCTGCAAGGCTTTTTTGGCTGCCATTTCCAGTCCACCGCAGCAGGGAACTTCCATGCGGACGATAGTTACTTCTTTTATGTCATTGCTGCGGATGATTTCCGTCAACTTTTCTGAATAGTCGATGTCATCCAGTTTGGGACAGCCGATAAGGGTGATACGGTTTTTGATGAAGTCTTCATGAAAACGGCCATAAGCATAGGCGGTGCAATCGGCGGCGATGAGGAGCCGGGCACCGTTAAAATATGGTGCATGGGCTGGTACCAGTTTGATTTGTACCGGCCATTGGCGCAACCGGGACAGGGACGGCTGGGATGATGCGCATCCAGAATCCTGGCCTGTAAGTACCTGGCTCTTCTGGCCGGGACAGACAGGCTGCTCCTGATGCAGTGTCTGCATGCGGCTTCCGGGGCAGCCCGTTCCGGTATAATGTGCTTTTTGGTGTTCCGCTACCGCCTGGGCATCATAGGGAGCCGCTTCACGTTCTTCAAAGGTAATGGCATCGGTCGGGCAATGGGGAAGACAGTCACCCAGGCCATCACAGTAGTCGTCCCGCAGCAGCGTGGCTTTGCCGTTTATCATGGCAATCGCTCCTTCGTGGCAGGCCCGGGCACAGGAGCCGCAGCCGTTACATTTATCCTGATTGATGTGAATGATTTTACGTTTCATTTGAATTTCCTCCTTAATACACAGGGTTTTATGATATACTTTTATTCAGAGTGCTTTTGTTTATATCATTAGTATAGTACAATAAGAAAGAAAAATCTGTTGTTATTCTAACAATGAGGTGCGAAATGAATCAAAATGTGACTGTATTAAAAAAATTGCCCTTATTTCTGGGAATTAACGAAAAGGAAATCGATGTACTCCTTAAAGATATGGGAAGCCGTGTACGTTCATACGATAAGGGAAATTTTATCTTTTATGCCGGTGATGAAGTGCATGCATTGGGCATTGTTCTACATGGTAGTGTCCATATTATACAAGAGGATTACTGGGGAAATCGTAATATACTGGCATATATCCCTGCAGGAGGCATGTTTGCAGAAGCTTTTGCCAGTCTTCCCGATGCCCGTTCTGCCGTCGATGTCATGGCGGTAGAAAAAAGTGAAGTGCTGTTCATCAATCTCCGCTACATCCTGGGTGGCCATACGACGCTGACGGAAAGTCAGAAAACATTGGCGGCCAATCTACTGGCAGTATTGGCTGGAAAAAATCTTGTACTGACTGAAAAAATACGATACATGTCACAGCGTTCGACAAGGCAGAAACTGATGGCCTATTTATCACACGAAGCGAGAAAAAGAGGCAAGGATACGTTTTCCATCGAATTTAACCGGCAGCAGCTGGCAGATTTTTTATCCGTAGACCGGTCTGCCATGTCGGCCGAATTGGGCAGAATGAAGCGGGATGGCCTTATTGACTATAATAAAGAAACGTTTACCCTGTTCCATAGCTGATTTAGACGGGAAAGGGAACTGCCATATGGAAAAAAATCTGAATATTTCCGTTAGTTAGTGTATAATACTAATGAAAATATATAACAAACGCATAGCATTAGAGTAACTTAATTGGAGGGGTACACATGAAAAAGAAAACTGCAGCCCTGGCGCTGGTTCTGTCCTGTTTAGTCAGTTCAGCATTTGCAGCAGATTATTCTCATTTGGTCATTATGCATACTAACGATACTCATGGATACGATCAGCGTGCCGATGGTGTCAACGGTATGGCAACCGTTGCGGCACTCAGAAAAGATTTTGAAGCCCAGGGAAAACAAGTATTACTGCTCGATGCAGGGGATGCAATCCAGGACAACAATCTGGTCAATCTGAGCAAAGGAAAAACGGCTATTGATTTCATGAATGCCGCCGGATACGATGCCATGGCCCTGGGCAATCATGAATTCGATTATGGGGCGGATGTCACACAACAGCGCATCAAGCAGGCTCATTTCCCCGTCATGTCAGCGAATATCATCGTAGACGCCACGGGAAAGCCGTTTACTCCAAAGACACATGCCATCCTTAAAAAAGGCAATCTGAACATTGGCGTATTTGGCCTGACGACCCCTTCGACGGTGACGACTTCCAACCCGAAAAGTACGCGGGGACTGACGTTCCTGGCTAAAGATAATATGTATACGGCCGCTCAAAAGGAAGTCAATGCATTAAAAGATGCAGACTGTGATCTGGTCATTGCCATCGGTCATCTGGGAAGTGCTCCCGATGCAGCGGGAGACCGGTCGGACGATGTGCTCAATCACGTTCAGGGAATTGACATTTTTATTGATGGCCATGATCATGTCATAAAAGACCGTACAGTAAACGGCACACTGTTAGCCGAAACGGGGGCACATCTGGCCAATATCGGTGTCATTCAACAGGTTGATGGGAAATGGAAAGAAGACCTGTATCCTTATGGACGATATAATAAGGAAGATCCTAAAGTAAAAGCTATAGTAGATAAGGCACAGGCCCGTATTACCAAGAAATTGGCCAGTGTGGTCGGCACAACGGCGATGACACTCGATGGCACACGCGCACCCGGCGTCCGGACTGAAGAAACGAATCTGGGTGATTTTCTGGCCGATGCCTTCCTGTGGCAGGTACGTCAGGCTACGGTGTTACAGCATGTCCGTGTTGATGGGGCTATCATGAATGGCGGCAGTATCCGTGCTTCTATCAACAAGGGAAAAATCACAGAAAATGATTTGCTGCTCGTCATGCCTTATCACAACTACCTCCAATATGTGACGATGAAAGGATCGACGTTATTGGAAATCCTGGAAGCCGCAACCTGTACGACCCCGAAAGCTATTGGTGCATTTCCGCAGGTAGCAGGGATTGAATACACCGTCGATACGCGGGTACCTTATGCCAAAGGGGACGTATATCCTCATTCCACCTATTATAGTCCGGCAAAACCGGGAAGCCGCGTGACCATTACAAAAGTAGGTGGCAAATCCTTCAACCCCGATGCGACGTATTGCATCGTCGTTCCCGATTATCTGACATCGGGTGGCGATACCTATTCTGCCTTGACAGATCCCGCTAAAGTAACGGTTGGTGATGTCGATTATCTCGATGTCGATGCTGCCCGCAATTATATCAAAGAAGCTCTGGGAGGAAACGTGGGAGATACGTATGCAAAACCACAGGGCCGTATTACGATTATTTAGACAAAAAGGAAAGAAGGATTCAGTATGGAAGCGAAAGAAATTCCTCAGCCCCATACCCAGCTGACCAAAGCCATTGACACGGATTCTGCCATTATCATGGGAGATCCTGCACGAGTAGATACGATTGCGAAATTGATGGATCATGTCGTTCCCTGGGCCTGTAACCGGGAATACAAATCCATTATTGGCATGTACAAGGGGAAAAAGATACTAGCTATGTCTACAGGAATCGGAGCACCGTCTGCGGGCATTGCCGTGGAAGAAATGCATAATGTCGGTATTAAAAGGGTTATCCGCGTCGGTTCTGCCGGAGCCATGCAGCATGATATACCGCTAGGGCAGTTAGTGATTGCCGAAGGAGCTGTCCGCGATGATGGACTGTCCCGCAAGTATGTGCCGGAAATATATCCGGCCGTACCGTCCTTCCGGCTCCTGGCCCTGGCCCATACATATGCTCCAAAGGCCTGTTATGGCATTATCCGTTCGCACGATGGATTTTATATGGATGACAATGATAAGACCGAAGCGTTCTGGTCTGAAAAGGGCATTGTCGCCGATGATATGGAATCGGGGATTCTGATGATTATCGGCCGCTTGCGCCATATGGAAACATTGTCGATCCTGAATAATGTCGTCCTCTATCAGGGAGACCTGGCAGAAGGTGTCAATGATTTAGTGAATAGTGCCGATCTCGTGGCAAAGGGAGAACAGGACTCGCTCGTGACGGCTCTGCAGATCCTTTCTGATCCGGAAGGAGAAGCATAATATGGAAACAACACAGCATAATTGGTTTTATAGCCAGCTCTTTACCAACTGGAAGCGCTTTGAAGTTACCTATGTGGCCGTGCTGATTTTATTGCAGCTCGTCGTCTATGCCATCGCCCCCGACAGCATCGTCGGCATGATTTCCGGCGTAGCCGGAGTACTTTGTCTGGTATACGGCATGAAAGGCCGTAAAATATCTTTTATCTTTGGCTTTGTACAATGCGTTGCCATGACATACATTGCCTGGATCAGCCATGCCTATGGGTCTTTTGCCATGGATATCGTCTATGTCATTTCCCAGCCGATAGGATGGTATATGTGGGGGCATCAGGAAACGACTCATTCGTTTCAACCGGGGACGCGGAAAAAAGTATTTATGGCAGCCTTCATTGCCTGGGCGGCCGGCTGGTTCGTCCTGGCCCAGGTAGGCGGCCAGCTGCCTTATTTTGATTCCATTAACTTCGTAGTCAGCTTTATAGCTCAGATTCTCTACATTCTGAAGTATAATGAAAACTGGTCTCTCTGGATTTTTGTCAATATTGCCAATTTTATTTATTGGACGATTTTGTCGGTTCAGATGGTACTGGGGGACAACACGATTGGCACCCTGGGAGCCAACTTGTCCCAGGTGGCGTTACAGGCCGCTCTGTTGTTCAATGCCATCTATGCACAGAAAGTATGGTCCAGCGGTGAAGCCGATAATGAAGGCGGCGCAGCTTAAGATTACGTAATACACATATGATTCCGCTTAAAAAAGCAGTAGCATTACGCAAAAACGCGTAATGCTACTGCCTTTTTTACAATCACTTATTTCAGATGAGTCAAGATATGCCCCATCTTATTTTTCTTAGTTTCCAGATAGAATTCATCAAATTTCTGGGCCGGCATTTCAATGGGAACCCGTTCGACGATTTCCACGCCAAACCCTTCGAGACCGTAAATCTTGAGGGGATTATTGGTAAGGAGCCGTAATTCCCGGGCACCCAGGTCCTGGAGTATCTGGGCACCGATCCAGTATTCGCGGAGATCCGGGGCAAAGCCCAGTTTTTCGTTGGCTTCTACTGTGTCATACCCCTGTTCCTGCAGGGCATAGGCTTTGAGCTTATTGATGAGGCCGATGCCGCGTCCTTCCTGGCGCATATACAGGAGGATGCCCCGCCCTTCCTTATTGATCTGCGTCAGGGCGGCGGCCAGCTGTTCACCGCAGTCGCAGCGGCAGGAACCGAAGACATCACCGGTCAGGCATTCCGAATGGACCCGGCAGAGGAGATTTTTGCCATCGCCGATTTCGCCTTTGACGAGGGCGACATGGTGTTCCCCGGTCAGGTCATTGATATAACCGTAAATCTTGAATTCGCCGTATTTGGTAGGCATCTTTGCCGTAGCTTCCCGCACGACGTGTTTGTCATGACGACGGCAGTAATTCTGCAGATCGTGGATGGAGACGAAAGTCAGGTGGTGAGTGCGGGCCAGTTCCCAAAGTGCCTTGGAGTGCATGATTTCGCCGCGTTCATCGAGGATTTCGCAGCATACGCCGACTTGCTTCAGCCCGGCCAGGCGCAACAGGTCCAATGTGGCTTCCGTGTGGCCGTTGCGCATGAGGACACCGCCCTTGACGCCGGTCAGGGGAAATACATGTCCCGGCCGGGTAAAATCATCAGCTGAGATAGAATCTGTCGCGGCTTTCTGGATAGTACGGGCCCGGTCTTCTGCCGTGATACCCGAATCTGTATCTTTATAGTCGATAGAAACGGTAAAAGCCGTATGGTTGTTGTTGGTGTTTTCGCCTACCATAGGGAACAAGCCCAGCTTATGGGCATATTCCTGACTGACGGGCAGGCAGATGAGTCCCTTGCCATGATTCATCATGAAATTGACGTTTTCCGGGGTGCAGTACTGGGCAGCGCAGATGAAGTTGGCTTCATCTTCCCGTTCGGGATCGTCGGCAACCATGACGATATGACCAGACTGCAATTCCTGGATTGCTTCTTCAATCGTATTATATGTTTGTTCTTTTGTATCCATCAGAAACCTCCTGTATATAATTAAAAGCCCTGTTGCACTATGCATGCACAGGGCTTTATGACAATAAGAATACACATACACTATCATCATATCTTCTCTCATCCAGACTCTACTGTCGGTTTTGGAATTTCACCAAATCGTACACTGCGTGTTCGCGGACTGTCACCGCCGGTCGGGGATTGCGCCCTGCCCTGAAGATTATTCTATTATACCTGCAAATAGAAAGGAAGTAAAGAGACACCTTTCAGGTATTCATTCCACATCAAAGATTTTACCGGGATTGAGGATGTTGTTTGGATCGAGCGCTTTTTTTACGGCCCGCATCATGGCCAGTTCGTCGGGATTGGTGAATTCTTCCATCAATGCCTTGCGTTTGCTGCCAATTCCGTGTTCACCAGACAGACGGCCACCCAGCTGATAAATGAAACGATACAGCTCCTGCTGATTTTCCGAAACTTTTTCTTCCCATTGTTCGTATGTGAGGTCCTCGTTTTTCAAAATGTTCAAATGAATATTGCCATCTCCGGCATGACTGGCGATGCGTGTGATGAGGCCATATTTCCGGGCCAGTTCCAGAATCCGGGCCAGAAGCCGCGGCTCCTGATCGACAGGGACGACGACGTCTTCCTTACATACGATAAGGCTTTCGGCACGTACCGCTTCGGCAAAGGCCTTGCGGGCCTGCCAGATCCGGGCCGGGTCGGCGACCAGTACGGAAGAAGCACCACTGGCCGTGCACAGTTCGTCGAGGACGATGGCTTTATCATCGAGGTCGTCTTCACTCGTGCCTTCTACTTCCACAATCAGATAATTGCCCGTATCGCTGCCTTGGAGCGTTTCGTTCAGATAGCGTTCTACGGATTTGATGGTGATGTTGTCCATAAACTCAACGCACGTCGGCGTTATGCCGGCTTTTATGATTTTATTGACGACGCCGATGGACGCTGCTGTGTCGTCGAACACGGCGAGAAGGTCCAGCTTGTACCGGGGTTTGGGGAGTAATTTCAACGTGGCTTTGGTGATGATGCCCAGTGTTCCTTCTGATCCGATGACCAGCTGATCCAGACAATATCCCGTCGATTGCTTCTGCAGGCGGGCACCGAGCTGTACAATCCGTCCCGTAGGATTTACGATTTCAATGGAATAGACCTGATGCCGCGTTGTCCCGTATTTTACGGCCCGGTTGCCACCGGCATTGGTCGCGATGTTTCCGCCGATGAAACAGGAATCGCCGCTGCAGGGGTCGCCGGCATAGAATAATCCTTTTTCTTCAGCGGCTTTTTGCAAATCTGACGTGCGCACACCCGGTTCAACGACTGCGTACAGGCTGTCTGTATTGATTTCCAGGATATGGTTCATTTTTTCCAGTGACAATACGATGCCTCCATAGATGGGAACAGCTCCGCAGGCCAGCCCTGTTCCGGCACCGCGGGGAACGACAGGGAAATGATACTCGTTGGCCAGCTGTACGATGGCCGCGGCCTGTTGGGCTGATTCGGCAAATACGACGGCTTCCGGCATATGGTGGTATGCCGGATCGGTTACTTCGTCATGGCTGTATGGCTGCATGGCGTCAGTCTCTGTAAGGACATTTTTGCTGCCGGCAATTTCTTTCAGCCTGGTCAGTATTTCATCGTTTATCGGTGTATATGGCATAACGTAGCCTCCTTTTCGAATACATATGTCTATTATAGGAGAGATTCTCCTATTTTAAAAGGGGATAATCTCTAAGAAATTGGCCCTTTTCGTCAGCCACATTACGGCATTTCCCTTTAAATATCGGGAAAAGGCTTTATCTTGTAGTCATTTCAAGGTATACTATAAGTTAAGATTTTTTTAATCTGAAAAGGAGCTGAGACATGACGGTGAAACGTACAGGACGACCGCGCCTATCCGGGCAGGGCAGGAGACGGAACGTCCGCCGCAGGAAAAAGGCGGGCTGGTCTGCTTATAAGCGGATTGTCGTGGCTATTTTGATTTTTGGCGGCCTGTTTCTCGGTTCCAAGATATATGAGTTATGGCAGATTCATCAGGATATGACGATAACGGTCAACCAGGAACGGGAATTGACTGAAGAAAACCAGAAACTGCATGAAGAAAAAGACCGGCTGTCTTCACCGGAAGAAATCATGCGACAGGCGCGGGAACAGTTCGGACTGGCAAAGCCGGGTGAAATCCCATACCGTCGCTGATGGGGCGGAAAGGCAGTAGAAAGCATAATTTACGATTGAATTTTTTAATGTTTATTAGTATAATGTGTGTAAACGCTATTTGCGACGCGTGTCTATAGTTAAAGGAGGATGTCTTAGCAGCATGACAATCGAAGTAGGCAGTGTATTGGAAGGAACTGTTACAGGAATAACCAAGTTCGGTGCATTTGTCGAACTGCCGGATAAAAAAATTGGTCTCGTCCATATTTCTGAAGTAGCAAATGAATATGTAAAAGATGTTCATGATTTCCTGAAAGTTCAGGATAAGGTACATGTCAAGGTATTATCTATTGATGAAAAAGGGAAGATCGGCCTGTCTATCAAGCGGACACAGCCGGCTCCGGAAAAGAAAGAGTTTCATTCCAAGCGGGAATTTCACCACCACAATGGCGGGTTTGACATGAACCGCCGCGCTCCCCAGTCTCTGTCCTTTGAAGATCGGCTGAGCAGATTTTTGAAAGAAAGCGATGAACGGTTGATGGATCTGAAACGCAATACTGAATCGAAACGCGGCGGCCGCGGTGCCCGGCATGCTGATTAATTCCGTATCTAGGAAGGTATGGAGGGAAAAGAGTATTCCGACAGGGAATGCTCTTTTTGTTTCTTCCTGTTATGCGAAAAGGAGCAGTTATGGAACATGATGTATATGCCGTTATCGATATCGGATCAAATTCTCTCCGCTTCATGCGGGGAAAAAAAGACCGGGACGGACAATGGCATTTTTCAAAAAAAGAATTAGCGACGACCCGTCTGGGAAAAGACGTATCCAGGACCGGCCGTTTGTCCAGCGAAGGAGTAGAGGCCTCGCTGGAAGCTATGCGGCAGTGGAACGATGCGTACCCGGATCTGTGCGTTTGCGCCGTAGCGACGAGTGCCGTGCGGGAAGCTTCGGACGGACAGGCATTCCTGGCGGAAGTACGGGCCCGCTTTGGCTGGCACTGCCGCATTCTCAGCGGGCTTGAAGAAGCCTCGTTCAGCTATCGCGGAGCGGCAGGCAGTGCGCTGCCCGGAATGGTCGTGGCAGTCCTCGATATAGGGGGCGGCAGCAGTGAAATGGCACTGGGAAAAGAGGGAAGGAGCCTCTGGTCGCATAGTTACCCCATGGGGGCCGTGCGGTTTTGTCAGGACGTATCCGGTCCGGCGGCATGTGACGCGCTGGAACGGCGCTGCCGCAATCAGTGGCTGCCCATACCGGCTGTTCCTGACCGGCTGCTGGGCGTGGGCGGCACGCTTACGTCACTGGCAGCTATGGAACTGGGACTGGATCCCTATGATGCGGACCGGGTAGAAGGCACTGTCATTACCCGGGATTGTCTGTCAGGCTGGATTGACACACTGAAACGTATGACGCCGGAGGAACGGCGTCATATAAAAGGACTGCAGCCACGGCGCAGCGATATCATCCTGCCCGGTCTGCTTATAGCCCGTTCGTGCCTTTGCCATTATGATATTCCGGAAATCCAGATCAGTGAAAAAGATCTCATGGAAGGTATTTTTTACAGCCAGGCGTTCCAGGATGCGGCCTGGCGGAACCGATGAAGTCCACGGCCGGACGCCTCCGGGATAAAGTAGAGTCATTCTGCCGGCATGAACAGCTGTTCCTGCCGGGTGATCACCTGCTCATTGCCTGTTCCGGCGGGCCGGACTCGCTGACCCTGCTTGATGTGCTGGCATCTCTGCGCCGTGCGTGGAATCTGACGCTGACCGTGTGTTATGTGCATCACGGCATCCGCCGGGCGGCTGATGATGAGGTTCCGGTAGTACGGAAGGCGGCAGAAGAACGGGGCTGTGGCTTCATGTGGGAATTTGTCGATGTGCCCCACGTTGCGGCGGTGACGCATCAGAGTCTGGAGACGGCCGGAAGGACGGAACGCTACCGCATTCTACGGCAATGTGCAGCACGATGCCAAGCTTCGGCAATTGCTGTAGCGCATCAGCAGAACGATCAGGCCGAAACGGTGTTGCAGCACCTGTTGCGCGGCAGCGGCCTTCAGGGCCTGGGCGGAATCCGACCTAAAAATGGCGACATCATCCGGCCCCTTCTGGCCTTGACACGGCGGGATATAGAAGATTATATTAAAGAACGGGGACTGGTTCCCTGCGAAGACGAAACCAATCAGAGCCGGGAATACGGGCGGAACCGCATCCGCCTGGAACTGATACCACAACTGGAGAAATATAATCCGGCAGTCATAGCCGATTTGAACAGGCTGGCCGTGCTGGCCGGTGCCGACGAGGAATTTCTTTCCCGCCAGACGGAGCAACGGGCTGCTTCCCTGGTGCAGGAAGACCAGAAGGGCGCCAGTATCGAAAAGAAGGCCCTGCTGTTACAGCCACTAGCTATGCAGCGACGCCTTATCCGGTATTTGTTTTCCCGTGTGCTCCAAAGTTTTCATGATGTGCCATTCCACTATACGGAAACCGTCCGCCAGCTGGCTGCAAAAGGTGCCGGTCATTGCTTTGAAGGGCTGGGCCTCTGTGTATATACGACAAAAGAACAATTGTGTTTTACCCGTGCTGCCCGGGGGGCATTTAAAAAGCGGCAGCATCATTGATTCATATTCAGGAGGAAAATCATGCATAGTGACGTAAAGCAAGTTTTATTTACAGAAGAACAGATCAAGGCCCGCGTACGCGAATTAGGCGCGCAGATAACGAATGACTATAAGGGGAAGAATATATTGCTTTGTGGCATTTTAAAGGGGGCCGTCACATTCTTTACCGATCTGGCCCGCTGTATCGATGGTCCTGTTGAATTTGATTTCATGGTCTGCTCCAGTTATGGCGCTTCGACGACTTCTTCGGGCTTTGTCAAGATCCGTAAAGACCTGGACAGTGATGTCAGGGGCCGGGATATCCTCATCGTCGAAGATATCATAGATACGGGGGTTACGCTCAGCAAATTGAAACCCCTTCTCCTGGAACGGGGGGCCGCTTCCGTAAAGATTGCGACGCTGCTCAGTAAGCCGTCGCGCCGGAAAGTAGATATCCCTGTCGATTATAATGGATTTGAAATCCCCGACGCTTTTGTCGTAGGATATGGACTGGACTATAACAGCCGCTATCGGAATCTGCCGTATATTGGCGTATTGAAAGAAGAAGTGTACAGTCATTAAAAAATGTTGTTGCTTTCCTTAAAGTGTGATAATATAAGAATATATTTGGTTACTTCTCTCTCCTTGCGGCAGGGATGAACCTGTATATTCATAAAAACGTGCGCGAAAGGAGCAGTATTTTGAGTAAATTTGTGCGGAATGTAAGCCTTTACTTACTTATTATTATCGTTGCCGTCTCCATCATAGATGCTTTTACGACTAATAAGTCAGACAAGTCCGAAATCACGTATACGAATTTCATGAATCAGGTCCAGCAGAAGAAAGTAGATGCTGTACAGATTACGGATGATCATGCCATCGTCGGTCAGTTGAAAGATGGTACGTCCTTCACTTCCTATGCACCGACTGATTCGGCCTTGCTGCCGGCACTTCGAGATGCCGATGTCAATATCATTGCCAAGCCGCCTGAACAGCCTTCCTGGTGGATGAGCATGCTCAGTAATGTGCTGCCTATCCTGATCCTGATCGGCGTGTGGTTCTTCATCATGCAGCAGACACAAGGCGGTGGCGGCCGGGTCATGAATTTTGGTAAAAGTCATGCCAAAATGCATGGAGAAGGAAAAATCAAGGTTTCCTTCAAAGACGTTGCCGGTGAAGATGAAGCTAAGGAAGAGCTGTCAGAAATCGTCGAGTTCCTGCGCAACCCGAGCAAATATAACAATATCGGCGCTAAGATTCCGAAAGGGGTTCTTCTTTTCGGACCTCCTGGGACGGGTAAGACGCTGCTTGCCCGTGCTGTTGCCGGGGAAGCAGGCGTGCCGTTTTTCAGCATCAGCGGTTCGGACTTTGTAGAAATGTTCGTCGGCGTCGGTGCGTCCCGTGTACGTGACCTGTTTTCCCAGGCCAAGAAAAATGCCCCCTGCATCGTCTTCATCGATGAAATCGATGCCGTAGGCCGTCAGCGTGGTGCTGGCCTCGGCGGTGGACATGATGAACGGGAACAGACACTGAATCAGCTGCTGGTCGAAATGGACGGGTTTGGCGCCAATGAAGGAATTATTACCATCGCCGCGACGAACCGTCCGGATATCCTTGACCCGGCATTACTCCGTCCGGGCCGGTTTGACCGTCAAATTACTGTAGATCGTCCGGATCTGCGGGGACGGATTGCCATCCTGAAAGTACATGCCAAGGGGAAACCGTTGGGTAAGGACGTCGATCTGGAAACGATTGCCAAGAAAACACCGGGATTTACCGGGGCCGACCTGGGCAACCTGCTCAATGAAGCGGCTCTCCTGGCCGCACGTCAGGATAAGAAAGTCATCAATATGCCGGAACTGGAAGAAGCCAGTGAAAAAGTATGCTTCGGTCCGGAACGGCGCAGTCATGTCATCAGCGAAAAGGAAAAACGCCTTACGGCTGTACATGAATCAGGCCATGCGCTCATTGCCTATCTGCTGCCTGATGCCGATCCGGTCCATAAGGTCACGATTATTCCCCGCGGCCGTGCGGGCGGATATACGATGATGCTTCCGGAAGAAGACCGGTCTTACGAAACGAAGTCATACTATCTGGCTCAAATCCGCGTCGCCCTGGGTGGCCGGGCTGCAGAACAGATTGTATTCAACGAAATCAGCAGCGGTGCATCGGGTGATCTTCAGAGCGTTACCCGTATTGTCCGCCAGATGATTACCCGCCTGGGCATGAGCAGCAAGCTGGGGCCTATGGTATTCGGGGAACAGCAGGAACAGGTGTTCCTGGGTAAGAACCTTGGCCACGAACGCAATTACGGTGAACGCGTAGCCGAACTGATCGATAAGGAAATGCATGATATAGTTTCCGAAGCCTATGCAGATACACTCCGCATCCTGCGGGAACATCTCGATGCCCTGAAGAGCATGGCAAATGCGCTGATGGAAGTAGAAACAATCAACAGTGTGCAGGTAAAAAACCTCGTCGAATACGGTACACTGGATGCACCTGAACCGGAAACGGCTGATACAGATGCGGCCCAGAGTGCAGGCACAGAAACGCAGGAAGCAGGTCAGACTGCACCGGAACCTCTGGCTGATTCCAAGCCAGACGATAATAAAACGGAAACGCCGTCTGGTTCTGTAGAAGTCAGCCCCTGGGGAAATACACTGAATAAAAAAGATGAATAAATAAAATAAAGCTGCAGCTATAGTTGCAGCTTTATTTTATAGAAATTGCTAGAGCGATTTGTTTATTAACATATCTTAAAGTTTTATCGATTACGTAATTTTATGGTATTGACAGTAAAAACTATTATGCTACAATTGCAGTAGGAAATAAAACTGGGTTGCATCCCCGCTGTATCGGACAGGGGAAAGGAGGAACGAATTTGAGACAGGATATCTTGGATTATTTACTGGAACATAAAGGTGAATTTGTATCAGGACAAAAAATATCAGATATGTTTGGCATATCCCGCACCGCTGTCTGGAAGCATATCCGCGTCCTGAAACAGCGCGGATATGTCATAGAATCATTTACAAAAAAAGGGTATTGCCTGAAGGAAGCACCGGAACTCCTGCATCCTGATGCCGTTACACAAGGACTGCCGACTAAAGTCATTGGCCAGAATCTGGTTTATTACGAAAAAACAGATTCGACCAATTCATTGGCCAAAAAACTGGCCAATGAAGGGGCGGAAGAAGGTACGGTTGTCGTGGCAGAAGAACAGAGCGGCGGCCGGGGACGGCTGAATCGTTCCTTTTTATCGCCTTTTGCCCAGGGACTATGGTTTTCGCTTATCCTGCGCCCTCCTTTCCTGCCTATGGAAGTATCGAAGATGACTCTTCTCGCTGCCGTGGCGATCACTCATGCTCTGCGCCAGCAGGGACTGGAATGCGGAATTAAATGGCCCAACGATATTCTGGTGCATGATAAAAAGATTGTCGGTATTCTGACGGAACTCAACGCTTCTATGGAAAAAATCAATTATTTGATCATGGGCATCGGCATCAATACGGGCATTACGAAAAAAATGCTGCCCCGGGATCTGAAAAAGACAGTAACCAGTTTTGCCATGGAAAATATACCGGTAAACAGGACAAAGCTGCTGCGGGATGTTTTCTGTGACTTGGAACGTTACTATTTTGAAGCGGAAAAAGAAGGATTTTCTCCCATATTAGAAGAATGGAAGAAATTATCCTGCATGCTTGGTAAAGAAGTAGAAGTCGTCATGCCGGACCGCACGTTTTCCGGTGTGGCTTTTGACCTGGATGACAGTGGAAATCTGCTGGTCCGGACTGATAGCGGAGTAGAACGGGTCCTGGCCGGCGATGTCCGCGTCCGCCCGATTCAGGCGTAAAGGCAATTTTTCATAATTTTTATGGTACGTGCTCTGTCTTTTTATGGTAAACTCTGTTATCATATAGGAAGTGTGATACAGTGACAGAGACGGTTATTTCATCTGCCGTCTGTTGTATCGAATCGAATACAGAGGTGGATCAAACCATGCTATTAGTTATTGATGTAGGCAATACCAATATTGTGCTCGGGATCTTTGATGATAAGACACTTCTCGATCATTGGCGTATTTCGACAGATCGTCTGCGCACGACCGATGAATACGGCGTGCTCGTGCGCAATCTTTTCTATTTAAATCATGTGAATTCGGAAGAAATCGACGCTATCATTATTTCTTCCGTCGTGCCTTCTGTCATGCCGACTTTGGAACGGATGTGCCAGCGTTATTTTGGCATTGCGCCGCTTATCATCGGCCCGGGCATCCGGACTGGCATGGATATAAAATATGACAATCCCCGTGAGGTGGGAGCCGACCGCATCGTCAACGCTGTTGCAGCGTATGAATTATATGGTGGTCCGGTAATCATCATTGATTTTGGTACGGCTACTACGTTCTGTGCCGTCGATAAGAAAGGAGATTATCTGGGCGGGTCCATCTGTCCGGGTATCGGCATTTCGACAGATGCACTCGTACAGCGCACGGCTCTGCTGCCCCGTATCGAAGTGCGGCGCACAGAGCGGGTTATCTGCCGCAATACCGTAGAAAGTATGCAGGCAGGCGTGTATTATGGCTTTGTGGGCCAGGTGGATGGCATCGTATCACGGATGCGCCGTGAACTGGGGAGCAATGCCCGTGTCGTCGCAACGGGAGGACTGGCCGTCATTATTGCCCCGGCGACGAAATCCATTGATCTTGTCGAACCCATGCTTACCTTGGAAGGATTGAGAATTATCTATGAACGCAACCGCTAAGCCGTTTTATATCGGCACTGTGCGGCTTTCTGCGCCTGTGATACTAGCTCCGATGGCTGGTGTCTGTGATTTACCGTACCGCGTCATTGCTCATCGCTATGGCGCGGCTTTGGTTTGTACGGAAATGGTCAGCGACAAGGGGCTGCTGTATCATAATGTACATACGCAGGACATGCTGCGCATAGCGCCGGAAGAACATCCGGTATCCATGCAGATTTTTGGGGCCGACCCTCATACGATGGCAAAGGCGGCAGCTTCGGTAGAAGAAGCGGGTGCCGATATAATCGATATCAACATGGGATGTCCTGTAAAAAAAGTAGTGACCAATGGCGAAGGAGCGGCTCTCATGAGAGATCTTCCCCGGGCGGAAGCGATTATCCGTGCCGTCGTCCAGGCTGTATCCATTCCCGTTACGGTTAAAATGCGTACGGGGTGGAATGAGGAGGAATTTACGGCTCCGGAACTGGCAAAACGGGCAGAAGCGGCCGGGGCGGCTGCCGTTACGGTCCATGGCAGGACGAGAGAGCAGTTTTATAGCGGGAAGGCCGATTTGAAAAAAATCGCTGCCGTCGTCCGGGCTGTATCCATCCCGGTCATTGGCAACGGGGACATTATCGATGGACCGTCGGCTGCGCGGATGTTCGATGAGACAGGGTGCCAGGCCATCATGGTCGGCAGGGGAGCCCAGGGAAATCCCTGGATTTTTCCACAGATACGGGCTTATCTGGAATCGGGAACCATACAGTCCCCGCCGTCACCGGCTGAACGGTACCGGCAGATGCTGGAGCATTTCCAGGCCCTGCGGGCCTATAAGGGCGATTATACAGCTCTCAGGGAAATGCGTTCCCATGCAGCCTGGTACACGAAAGGATTGTACGGGTCGGCAGCCATACGGGAACGGCTCAACAGGGCAGAAAGTACGGCTGTTTTTGAGTCCCTCATCATGACATTGCTGGAAAAGGAAGTGTAATGTGATAAGACATATGTTACAGAGATAAAAAGAAAAAAGAGAGAGCATTTGTTACAATAGGTTTAGCCAAAAACCAAAAAAGTAACAAGGAGGCTCCCTCTATGACTCATAGTATAACCGA
>Ga0256406_1000227_pt1 | contig 108523 bp, 86 predicted proteins | sample RumenRJG_03DNA_FD_185986 | JGI IMG/M metagenome (GOLD analysis project Ga0256406, IMG submission 185986) | Bovine rumen microbial communities from Lethbridge, Alberta, Canada - RJG_03 | ecosystem: Host-associated > Mammals > Digestive system > Stomach > Rumen | place: Canada: Alberta...
ACCATGCGCCATACGTAGCGACGGATGCGGTCGAACCCCACGTCCTTCTCGGGGTCCAGGAGCAGGGCGCCCGTGATCATGAAGAAGACCGGCACCGCCCAGCGCGTGAGCGGGATCATGAAGGCCTGGCCCACCGCGCGGGCGACGAGGTCGTCGACGGCAGGCGCGGCGTCCTTGAGCGTGGAGACGACCGCGTGCATGAAGACGATGGCCACGGCCGCGACCGCGCGGAGCCACGCGAAGTAGTCGACCCAGGGACGGCCGCCCCGTCCGGACGCGGCGGCGGTGCGCCCCCGGGACCCGTCGCGCGACCTGGCGCCGCACGACCCCCCGGAGCGCTTCGCCCGCCTTGCCTGCACCGCATCCTCGCCCAAGCCGGCCCGCCTCTCGCCTAGGCCCGCACGCGCTCGCGACGGGAGCGGAGGAACTCCTCCACCTCGTCGAGCGTCGGCATGGCGCGCTGGGCGCCGGGCTTGCCGACCGCGAGGGCGCTCGCGGCCGTGGCCACCTCCATCGCGGAGGTCAGGCCCTCCCCGCGCACGAGCTCGGCGGCGAGCATGCCGAGGTAGGCGTCGCCCGCGCCGGTCGTGTCGACCGCGTCGACCCTGAAGGCCTCGACCAGGTGGGGGGCGTCCTCGCCCTCCCCCATGGTCACCGAGCCGCGCCTGCCGAGCGTGATGATCGTGTCCGCGACGCCGCAGCGCTCGAAGAACCCGAGCGCGTCGCGCTGGCGCCAGCGGTCTGCGGGGTAGACGCCGGAGAGGCGCTCGCACTCCGTCTCGTTGACGCACAGGATGTCGAGGTCGCGGTAGAGCACCTCGGGCAGCTCGAAGGCGGGCGCCGCGTTGAGCACGGTCCTGACGCCGCGCGCGTGCGCGTGCGCGAGGAGGGCCCCGGTGGTCTCCAGGCTGCACTCCAGCTGGGTGAGCAGGATGTCGCCCTCCTCCGCGATGGCGTCGAAGTCTGCGATGGCCTCGTCGGGGCCGAGCGCCAGGTTGGCGCCGGGGTCGACGATGATGCGGTTCTCGCCCTCGCAGCGGATGATGACCGCCGTGCCGGTGGGGTAGCCCTCCGCGCGGCAGACGGCGTCGCAGCGGACGCCGTACCACTCGAGGCCGTCCGTGAGCCTCCTGCCGAACTCGTCGGCACCGACGCGGGCGATCATGTGCGTCTCGACGCCGGCGCGCACGGCGGCGACGGCCTGGTTGCCGCCCTTGCCGCCCGCGTTGGTGAAGAACCCCGAGCCCATGACCGTCTCGCCCTCGCGCGGCATGCGGCCGCAGACGACCGAGAGGTCCATGTTGAGACTTCCGAATACGATGACCTTAGCCATGGGGCGGCTCCTCTCGCCTTCTGGTCCGACGGGCGCGGGCGGTCGGCTACAGCTCCTCGACCTCGCCCGCCATCAGTCGATGGTACATAACCTCGTTGGCGGCGAGCTCCTCCCTATCGTCCAACGGCTCCAGGTCGGCGCTGCCGTAGCGCCGCTCGAGGGCGCGCGCGATGAGCCAGTCCGCGACGCCGGGGTTCTTGGGTAGCAGGGGCCCGTGGACGTAGGTCCCGAGCACGTTCTTGTAGAGGCAGCCCTCGAAGCCCGACGCGCCGTCGTTGCCGCGCCCGAAGAGCACCCTGCCGAGCGGCTCGACGCCCTCCCCGAGGTGCGTGCGGCCCGCATGGTTCTCGTAGCCCACGATCGGCTGGGGCGAGACGCGCGACTCGACGGCGATGTTGCCGATGATGCGCGGCTCCCCGTGGTCCGTGAAGAGGTCGACGAGCCCCAGGCCCTCCACGACCTGGTCGCCCATCGCGTAGGAGTGGCCGAGGAGCTGGTAGCCCCCGCATACCGCCGCGAGGACGCCGCCGTCCTCCACGAAGGCGGCGAGCTCGTCTTTCTCCTCGAGGAGGTAGTCGCAGACGATCCTCTGCTCCCGGTCGGAGCCGCCGCCGATGAAGGCGATGTCCACGCCCGAGAAGCTCGGGCGGTCGCCCACGTGCACCTCGCGGACGTCCGGCTCGATGCCGCGCCACTCCATCCGCTTGCGCAGGCACAGGATGTTGCCGGAGTCCCCGTAGAGGTTGAGGAGCTCCGGGTAGAGGTGTGCGACCCTGAGGGTCCTCGAGGCGCTCTCACTCATGGCGCTCCCCCATCCGCTCGAGCTCCGCCTTCGCAGGCCACAGCGCGCTGTAGTTCGTGAGCACGTAGAGCGGGCGCTCCCGCGGCAGGTCGGAGATCGCCTCGAGCGCCTCCGCCACGCTGCCCGCGATCGGCGCCTCGATGCCCGCGTACTTGAGGCGCACCTGGACGTCGTTCGCGCGGTGGCCGCCCGCGACGACCCTCAGGGCCTCGGGGGCGCCGGCGAGCCGCTCGAAGTCCACGTCCCAGATCCAGGAGATGTCCTTACCGTCGTTGAAGTCGTCGTTGATAACGAGGAACGCGGCCTTCTCGCGCTCGTCCGCGAGCAGCAGCGAGATGTTCTGGTTGAAGCCGGTCGGGTTCTTCGCGAGGTTGAGGACGACCTCGCGGCCGTCGACGACGAAGTGCTGCAGGCGGCCGTTCTCAGGGTGGTAGCCGTCGAGCGCCCGCTGGAAGGTCTGGCCGTCCACGCCCGCGAGCGAGGCGGCGACGAAGGCCGCGAGCAAGTTATAGACCATGTAGACCCCGCCGAACGAGGCGCAGACGCGCACCTTGCCGGGAAGCGTGCGGCCCGAGGCGTCGAACGAGACGCCCTCGCGTCCCACGCGCACCCCCGTGGCCCAGAAGTCGAGCTCCGGGCGGGCGAAGTCGCCCCTGGGGCAGCGGAAGGCGCCGAGCTGCGCGTAGGTGCGGTAGTCGTAGTCGAGCTGCGCGCCGCACGCCTGGCAGAAGGCCCCCTCCGGGACGCGATCGGCGCCGAGGCGGAGGTCCTCGGCGATGCCGAAGGCGAGCACGCGGGTGCCCGCCTCGCGCGCCCTCAAGGCCACGCCCATGGAGATGGGGTCGTCGCCGCAGACCACGAGCACCGTCTCGGGCGAGGCGGCGAGGGCGGAGGCGATCGTGTCCTGGACGTGGTCGATCTCGCCCGCGCGGTCGAGCTGGTCGCGGAAGAGGTTCAGCAGCACGAGGTAGCGCGGCCTCAGCGCCGGCACGATGTTGACCGTCGAGAGCTCGTCGGCCTCCATCACCGCCCAGTCGGCGGAGCGGCCGGGCAGGAGCGCCGCCGCCACGCCGGCGGCCATGTTGGCGCCCTCGCGGTTGCAGAGCACGCGGTAGCCCGCCGCCTCCATCGCGCAGGCGAGGACGTTGTTGGTCGTCGTCTTGCCGTTGGTGCCGCAGACCACGATCGAGCCCTGCGAGAGCTTGGGCGCGAGCCCCGCTATCGCGTGGGGGTCGACGGCCAGCGCCACGCGGCCCGGCAGCTGCGAGGCGGACCTGTGCAGGACGTCGTGCAGGCCCCAGTGGGCGAGCCTGCCCAGGCCCGTCGCGAGCGCGGTGCGCGCCCCCATGCGCTAGGCTTCCTCTTCGGCCGGATCGCCGGCGGACGCCTGCGTCCCCTCGGCGGGCGCGGGCGCAGGGGTCGTCCCCGCGCCCTCGGGCTCCGGCTGGGCTGCGTCGCCCTGCGCGGGCAGGACGGCGGCCTCGGCCTCCGCCTTGCCCTCGTTGCGGCGGGCGCGGACCTCCTCGGGGGTGAGCACGTCCTCGATCCTCAGGTTGACGCCGGCGATCTCGAGGCCGGTCATGCCGGTGACCTGCTTGACCACCGTCTTCTTGACGTCCTCGAAGACCTGCGGTGCGTAGGCGCCGTACTCCATCAGCACGGAGATGTTCACGCGCACGGAGCTGTCCGGCGTCACCTCGACGCTGACGCCCTTGCGCGGGTCGGCGGCGCCCAGCGCGTCCTGGACGCGGTTGATCCAACCGCCCTTCATGCCCACGACGCCGGGGACGTCGCGCATCGCGATGGCGACGATCTTCTCGATGACGCCGTTGGAGAAGGTCAGGGAGTCCTCGGACTCCAGGTCCTCGTCCTCGACGGGGATGTCGCTGCCCTCGGGCTCCGTCTCGACGTCCGCGACGGCAGGCTCCTCGGCCGCCTCGTCGCGCGCGACTTCCTTCTTGGCCATGCAAAGCTCCCTTCCAGCAGCGGTGCCCGCGCCGCCCCTCGCAGGCGGGCTCGGCGCCTCTCTAGTCCCTGCCGTCGCCGAGCGCCCGCTTCAGCGCCCGGAGGATCTTGGGGTCCCCGTCCAGGCACTGGCCGACGGCCACGAACGCGACCACCACGAGCGCGATGAACAGCGTGCGCCAGAACCCGATGATAAAGATAAGGACGGCGACGAGGAACCCGACGAAGCCGAACAACACGGCGTTCTCATGCCCGGGGAAGGTGCGGGAGAGCCACGCCCCCACCGCCCTCGTCGCCCCGGCGACGGAGTGGGCGCCCTCGGGCGACGCGTCGCCTCCGGCGCGGGGGCCGTCCCCGGACGCGCCCGCGGGGGCGCCGCCGGTACCCTGCGCCTCGCGCCCGCTCGAGCCGCCCGCCTCGCGGGCGCCGTCCTGCGCCGAGAAGGACGTCGGCTCGTCGCCCTCCTCGATCTTGAGCCTGGGCTTCCTGTCAGCCATGCCTATGCCCCCTGCCCCTCGAGGTCGCCGCCCGCGGGCTCCCCGTCCTTCTCCGCCACGTCATCTGCGGGCGCCGGGACGGCCGCGCCGTCCTCCGCCACCGCGTCGAGGTCCCGCTCCGCGGCGTCCGCGCCGTCCTCGGCGGTGTCGTCCGTCGCGTCGCCGGGCGCGGGATAGGCGTGCATCGGCACGACGATCTCCCCCGAGCGGTCGGGGTCCGCGCCGCGCCCGCGGGACGACGGGTCCTCGCCGCGGGCCTCCTCCGCCGCGGGGGCGTCGGAGGGGCGCAGGTAGCGCTCCTCGTAGTCGTCTCCCGGCTCCTCGAAGTCCTGCGGGTCGGTGAAGTCGAGGCTGACCTCCTCGAGCTTGTCGTCGCAGATCGTGGCGAGGCCGCTGACGAGCTCGTCGTGGAGCTCCGCGCCCTTCTCCACCACGTTCAGGGCGTGCAGCGGCGTGACGCGCACGCTCACGCGCACGTGGCCCCGCTTCTTGGCGCGCACGCGCGTCGCCGAGGCCAGGCAGGTGCCGTCGCGCTCGACGATGTGGCGCGCCTGGCTGGCGATCGCGGTGCGCGTGACCGTGATCTGGCCGCCGTCGAGCGCGGAGATGACGACGCTCTTGCGGTTGCGCGGGGCGAAGAGCGCCCTCAGGAGGCAGAAGAGCAGGCCCGCCCCCGTGATGCCGACCGCGCCCGCGAGCGCGTTGAAGTAGGTGTCGTCTGCGATGAGGGTGCGCGCCTCCGCCGTCCATGGGCCGACCCAAGGCAGGCAGAGGGCGGCGAGGGCGCAGAGGCCGACGAGGCCGAAGACGATGAGGCACAACCGCTTGAACCAACCCATGGAGACTCTCCTCGAGATCGCGAGCGACCCCCGCCCCAGGCGAAGGACGTCCGGGCGCGAGACCCTATAGGAGAGAGGATACCCCAGCGAGGGGAAGCGTGTCCGCCCGCCGCTGCGCCGGGGCGGCGCCGGGCCAGACGCCGCCGCGCCGGACGCCGCCGCGCCGGACGCTGGGCGTGGAGGGGCAGGGCTACCCCACGCCCGGGGCGGCCGCGTTGGGGTCCGCCCCCGCGTCCACCTTGGCCATCGTCGCGCGCAAGCCCTCCTCGTCGGCTATGACGTAGGAGACACCGTCGATCGTGGCGGTCGTGGACGGGATCGAGCAGGAGTAGACCGTGGGCTTGGTGAGGGTGAAGCGCAGCATGAGCGGGATCAGGCCGTAGCACCTCATGTCGGTGCTCGCGAGGCTGCCGACCTGCCGCGAGAGCGCCATGACCCCGGCGGGGCCCGACGAGAGGACCTTGTCCAGGATCGCCTGGATCAGGATGCGCTGGTCGGCCTGGCGCTGGAAGTCGCCGTCGGCGAAGCCGTGGCGCACGCGCGAGAAGAGCAGGGCGGTCTCGCCGTCCATCTCGTAGGTGCCCGCGGGCATGACGAGGCCCGTGTAGTCGGGGTCGTTCACGTCGACCGGCACGTCGACCGTGACGCCGCCCAGGGCGTCCACCAGCCCCGAGATGCCGTCGAAGTAGACGACGCCCACGTGCGAGACGGACACGCCGGTGAGCTTGCTCACGGCGCGCACCGCGCCGGCCGGGCCGTCGAAGGCGTAGGCGGCGTTTATCTTCTGCGTGCCGTGCCCCTCGATCTCCACCTTGGTGTCGCGCGGGATCGATACGAGCGTCAGCTTGCTCGAGATGGGGTCGATCCGGATGAGGATCATCGTGTCGGAGCGCGAATAGGTGTCCCCCTCGCGCGCGTCGGAGCCGAGCGCGAGCACGTAGTAGGGCGCGCCGGGCACGTGCCAGCCCGTCTCCCGCGAGAGGGCCTGCTGCTCGGCGTCGCCGAAGGCGAGCTCGCGGTCGATCGGGCCGAAGACGGCGACGTAGAGGGCGACCACCGCCGCGACGACGCAGACGAGGGCCACGAGGCCGCGGTGGCGCGGGGCCGCCCCGCCCGCGCGCCGGCCGCGCCGGCCGCGCTCCCGGGCGCCCACCTCGTCGTAGGACGAGACGGGCCGGTACTGGCGGGGGGCGCCGTGGGCGACGCGGTCGGCGGCGCGCTCGAGCGCCCCGCGGCGCGAGATCCTGGCGCCTCCGCCTAGGTTGGCCGCGGGCGCAGCCTGGCCGCGCCCGGCCGCGCCCGCAGGTCCCGCACCCCCGCCCGCGGGCGCGGCGGCATCCGCCCGCCCGGCGTCCTCGGGGAAGTCGCGCGCGTAGTCGCTCTCGAACTCGCGCTCGTAGGCGTCCGCCTCCCGATAGCTCTCCCTGCTCGGGACCGGGACGTCGAGAGGGTCGGGGGCGCCCTCCGGGGAGGGCACCTGGTACCTGTCGGGGTAGACGGGGCCTGCGGCGTAGGGATCCGCCGCCCCGCGCGCGGCGGGGCGGCGTCCGGGGGCGACCCCCTCCCGCCCGGACGGCACCCGGACGGTGCGCCCGCTCCTGAAGTCGACCACGTCCGCCTCGTCCGGGGCGTACGCGTCGAGGGCGTCCCCGGCGTCGTAGGGGTTGTCGCTGGCGCCGACGTAGCGCGGGGGCCTCCCGACGGCGCGGCTCTGCTTGTCAGACATAGGGGTCCAAACCTCGTGGCCGCCCCGGGGCCCGTCGGGGCCCGCCTCGCCTGGGGCGGCGAGCGTCTAGTCAGTCCACACGAACGATAGCATGACACCGCCCGCGCGAGCCTAGCGGCCGCGCTCGTTCCACTTGCCGCAGCGCTCGAGGATGCGCTTGCGGACCATGAGGTAGCTCGCCTCCACGCGCTCCGAGAGCGCCGTGGTCCAGATGTTCACGAACCCGCCGCGCACGACCGCCGCCAGCATGTCCACGCCGAGCGCCAGAGCGAGCGCGCCCCAGCAGACCCTCTGGGCGAGGTCGGACGCGGGCGCGGCCACGCAGCGGCCCGCGAGCCAGACCACGAGGGGCGCCATCAGGACGCTCCAGAGCTGGTTCCTGATCATGCGTGAGAGGGCGCAGCCGTAGCTCGCGCTCTTGGGCCTGAGGTCGTAGTAGGTGCCGCTCGCCCAGGAGAGGAGCCCGTTCAGGACCTCGCGGACGAGCCCCGAGACCTGGCCCGCCACGACCTCGACGGCGAGGAGGTAGGTGGGGTACACGAGCCCCGCCACGAGGCGCGCCACGCCGAGCAGGTCGGGGGTGCCGGAGCCCGCGGCGACGGGGTAGCGCGACAGGTTGTCGCCCACGAGCGGGAAGGTGCGCCACCACAGCCAGACGAAGAGTGCCGAGAAGGCCACGCGCAGCACGACGGGGCCGAGAAGGACGGTGCGCGGCGTCACGGGGACCTTGGCGTCGGCGGCGGAGGCGCCCTCGTCGGCGAAGCTCCAGAAGTCGTCGTCGGCCGCGCCGGAGACGTCCGCGTTCCACGACTCCGACCCCTCGTAGGTCCCGTAGTTGTTGGTCCCGTAGGCGCCGAAGCCGGAGCCGGCCCCCTTGCGGAAGTGGGCGCCGGAGGAGGGCGTGGGGTCGGGACCCGTGCCGTAGCGCCAGTCGACCCCGGCGAAGCCGCTCTCGATCCCGCTCGCGGCCGCCGCGGTCTCCCAGGTGCCGCGCACGACCACGCGGTCCTCGTTCGCCCCCTCGAACTGCCCCTTGAGGAAGTCGTAGGCCTTGTTCACGTCCGTCATCCGGGACTGGGCCTGCTCGGGGGTGAGGCCGTTGTGAGCCGCGGTGTCGGGGTGGTACTCACGGGCCTTCGCCGTGTAGCACTGCCTCAGGTCGCCCTTGGTGTACTGGCTCGGAACGCCGAGGATCCTCTCGGCACCCTCCTTGGTCATCTCCTGAAACCTCACGGAACCTCCCCGGACGGACGTCGTCCGCGTGCCCTCTCGCACCCAACCATCCGAGGGTCAATTGTAGGACCGGGGGCTCGCCGGCGGGGACGCGGGCGCCATCTACACGCGAACCCCAGCAGGCAGGAGCGCCGCGCGCCGGGGCGGGGCGCGCCGGGGCGGGTCTACGAGCCGGGGCGGGCCTTGCGCCAGGCGATCAGGTAGTCGACGACCAGGCCGTAGGAGCGCACGCCCTCCTCCTCGCCGAAGCTCGTGAGGTAGGTCTCGTTGACCGCGTCGCCCACCCGCTCGAAGCCGCTCCGGTAGGCCTCGTAGTGCTCGGCAGCATCGGCGCGGTCCTGGAGCACGAGGAGGACCCCCTCGGCCTCGGGACCGGCGGCGGCGTCCGCCACGACCTGCCGCGCGCGCTCCGGGTCCTGGGCGGCGAGGGCGTTCAGGCAGTAGCAGAAGGCGCTGTAGGAGCCCGCGTAGCCAAGCCTCGCGTCGTCGCTCGCCTCGCAGGCCAGGTAGGCCGCGAAGTTGGCCTCCCCCTCGCCCGCGATTCCCAGGCGGTGCGCCGCCTCGTGGCACATGACGAAGGGCAGGTCGGCCGCGGCGCAGTCCACGGGCACGCCCGCCTCGCCGGTCGGCGCCCAGAACAGGCCCACGTAGCCGCTCATGAGCAGCGGCCTCCCCCAGAGGAGGAGGGCCTTCACCGGGGCGGTCGAGCCGCCCCGGAAGACGGGGTAGCTCGGCGCGAGGGGCTCGAAGGCCGCGCCGGCGACGCGCGCCAGCCCCAGGAAGTCGGGCGTGGCGAGCCTGCCGTCGCCGTCGCGCGCCACCTCACCCGCGAGGCCGGCCGCGTCGGCGAGGTAGCCCTCGGTCGCCGAGGCGAGCTCGTCCGTGGAGTACTCGCCGACATCGAGGCCCACCTCGCTCGCGAGGGAGGGTGCGTAGTGGTCGAGCGCCCAGCCGCACAGCAGCGCCGCCGTCGTCGCGCAGGCGAGCAGGACCCACGAGAGCCACGGCAGGAGCGACCTCCTCCGCACGAGGGCGCGGACGAGCGCGACCAGCGCCCAGGCCAGAAGGGCGGCCAGGGCGAGGTCCCACACGGCGAAGGGCACAAGTCCGGTCGCTGCCGCGAGCGCGGACTCCACGGCCTTGGTGGCGGCGCGGTAGCCGGGGAAGAAGAGGGCGGGCGCGTGCGAGACGGCGGCCCACAGGAGCAGGCTCCAGGCGACGAGGGCGCCCGAGAGCGCGAGCCTCGCGCGCGTCCCGCGCGAGGCGCCGCGCCGGCGCCCCCCTCCCCCGTCCGGATGCGGCCCGGCCATGCGCGGCCTACTCGACCGTCACGGACTTGGCGAGGTTCCTGGGCTTGTCGACGTCGAGGCCCTTGGCGAGCGCGACGTAGCGCGCCAGCATCTGCAGATGCACCACCGCCACGATCGGCACCACGTACTCGTCCATCTGCGGGACCCACAGGACGTGGTCGGCGAGGTTGGCGACCTGCTCGTCGCCGTCGGTCGCCACGGCCACGATCCTCGCGCCCCTGGCCTTGGACTCCATGATGTTGGAGACGGTCTTGTCGTGCACGTGGTCGGCCGGGACGACCGCGAGCACCGGGAAGCCCGGCTGGATGAGGGCGATGGGGCCGTGCTTCATCTCGCCGGCCGGGTAGGCCTCGGCGTGGACGTAGGCGATCTCCTTCATCTTGAGCGCGCCCTCGTAGGCGGTCGTGGAGCTGGTGCCGCGCCCCAGGTAGAGCGCGCTCTGGGCGTCGCGGAAGAGGGGAACGGCCTGCTTGTCCTGCCAGCTGCGCCTGAAGACCTCGCGGATGGCGTCGGGGACCTTCTCGAGCTCATGGTAGACCTTCTCCACCTCCGCGCGCGTCATCTGGCCGCAGGCGAGCGCGAGCCTGAGCGCGAGCAGGGCACCGGCGACCATCTGGGCCGTGTAGGCCTTGGTGGAGGCGACGGCCACCTCCGGTCCCGCCTGGATGTAGAGCGTGCCGTCGGACTCGCGGGCCGCCGAGCTGCCGAGGACGTTGGTGATCGCGAAGACCTTGCAGCCCATCCCCTTGAGCCTGCGCGCCGCGGAGAGGGTGTCCGCCGTCTCGCCCGACTGGGTGACGATGACGCAGAGCGTGTGGTCGGTGACCAGGACGTCCGAGTAGTTGAACTCGGAGGCGTACTCCACGGAGACGAAGACCTTCGCCCAGTGCTCGATCATGGTCTTGGCGATGAGGCCCACGTGGTAGGAGGTGCCGCAGGCCACGATGTAGATGCGGTCGATGCGGGCGAGGTCCTCGTCGGTCATGTCGAGCTCGTCCATCTCGATCCCGTGCTCGCCCAGCCTGCCCTTGAGGAGGCGCTCGATCGCCTCGGGCTGCTCGGCGATCTCCTTGCTCATGAAGTCCGAGTAGCCGCCGAGGGTCGCCGCCGAGGCGTCCCAGTCGACGTCGAGGGTCTTCGGCTGGCGCACCGGCTCACCGGCGGCGTCGAAGACCTCGACCGAGCCGTCGCGCGAGAGCAGGGCGACGTCGCCGTCATCGAGCTGCGTGACGTGGCTCGTCACCGCCGCGAGCGGCATGACGTCGGAGGCGGCGAAGGCGCCCTCTGCGGTCGAGGCGACCACGAGCGGGCTGCCGTGGCGGGTCACCACGACCTGGCCGGGGGCGTCGGCGCACTCGACGGCGATCGACCAGGAGCCCTCGAGGCGGGCGGCGGTGTTACGCAGCGCGTCCACGAGGCTGCCGTGCGCGGGGCCGCGCCAGGCCTCCTCGAAGAGGTGGGCGATGACCTCGGAGTCCGTATCGCTCCTGAACTCGTGGCCCGAGAGGCGAAGCGTCTGGCGAAGCTCCTCGAAGTTCTCGATGATGCCGTTGTGGACGATCGCTATCCTGCCCGAGCAGTCCGTGTGGGGGTGGGAGTTGCGGTCGGAGGGGGCGCCGTGCGTCGCCCAGCGCGTGTGGCCGATTCCGCAGGTCCCCACGAGGTTCGCGGCCTGGCAGCGCTCGCGCAGCGTGGCGACGCGCCCCTTGCACTTGACCACGTGGATGTTGCCGGAGTCCGAGAGCACGGCGACGCCGGCCGAGTCGTACCCGCGGTACTCCAGCGCCTGGAGCCCGTCCAGGAGGTGGGCGACGGCCTGGTTGGCGCCGGTGTAGGCGATGATTCCGCACATGGGATGAGCCCCCTTGCTCGTTCGCTGGAATGACGGACGCTATTCTATGACACAATTCTTTTCAGGCTATGTTCAGTCTTTCGAAGCACGGTGGCACGCGGTCGCAAAGGACGTCCACCCCACTCGGAGACTCGGCATCACCGCAGCTCAGAGAGCCGCCATGCGACGTGTCGCGCACATGGGCGTTTTCTGTGACGCAAGGGTGCGGCAGGCGAGAAGAGCCTGCCGCACCACATTGTTATAATATATGCGCGGCCCCCGCCGGCAGGACCCAGACCACCCGGCGCGCACGGCGCGGACCCGGGGCGGCCCCGGGCACGGCCCTGGCCCCGCCCTAGAGCCCGGCCTCCGCGTCCTTCTCCGCCATGTAGACGAGAAGGTCGATCACCTTGTTGGAGTAGCCCCACTCGTTGTCGTACCAGGCGATGAGCTTGACGAAGGTGTCGTCGAGCATGATGCCCGCCTTCTCGTCGAAGATGCAGGCGTTGAAGTTGCCGCGCAGGTCACCCGAGACGAGCTCGTCGGTGTTGTACTCGATGACCCCCCTCATGGGACCCTCGGCGGCCGCGCGGATGGCCTGGCAGACCTCCTCGTAGCTGGTCTTGCGGGAGAGCTCCACCGTGAGGTCGACTACCGAGACGTCGTTGACCGGCACGCGGAAGCTCATGCCGGTGAGGCGCCCCTCGAGCTCGGGGATGACCTTGCCCACCGCGCGCGCCGCGCCGGTGCTGGAGGGGATGATGTTGTTGATGACGGAGCGGCCGGTCCTCCAGTCGCGCCCGCCGTTGGAGTCGACCGGCTTCTGCTTCGAGGTGGAGGCGTGGATGGTCGACATGAGGCCCTTCTCGATCCCGAAGGAGTCGTTCAGGACCTTGGCGAGGGGGGCGAGGCAGTTGGTGGTGCAGCTCGCGTTCGAGACGATCTGCATGGTGGCGGGGTCGTAGCCCTCGTTGTTGACGCCCATCACGAACATGGGCATGTCGTCCTTGCTCGGCGCGGTGAGCACGACGCGCTTCGCGCCGCCGAGCAGGTGCCTCCTGCAGGCGAGCAGCGTGCGGAACCTGCCGGTGGACTCGATCACGTACTCGGCGCCGCACGACGCCCAGTCGATGTCGGCCGGGTCGTCCTCGGAGAAGACGTGGATGTCGTGGCCGTTCACGCGGATGCCGTCGTCGGTCGCCTCGACGTCGCCCTGGAAGCGCCCGAAGACGGAGTCGTACTCGAACTGGTACGCCATGCGCGCGTGGTCCGCGTTGTGGATGTTGATCCCGCAGACCTCGACCTTGGTGTCGCGCATCTCCAGGCTCCGGAGGATGACGCGGCCGATGCGGCCGAACCCGTTGATGCCTACCTTGATCTTCTCCATGTGTCCCCTTCGCTCGAAGCTGTGCCCTGCGCCGACCCTGCGCACCCGAGCCTCGTAGGCCGGCCCTACGACCCCTACATGACCCCACGGGAAAGTTGGCTCGACACAAATTAAATCCTTGGTGATTGTCAAATAGCGAGGTACCCCTAGGGGAGCGGGTGGGGCGCACGCCCGAGCGGCGGGGGCCTGACGGCGGGCGGCGGGCGGTCCGCGGCCTGCGCCGAGCGGGGCGGGCGCGCCGCGACGCGATTCTCTCGCAGGCGATTAGCTTTTCTCGGAAAAACTACTCGCGTGCGAACCTTGCTCGCAAACCCGAATCGACCGCTCGCGCTTAACTGTTGCTGACAGTTTGCTTACGTTTCTATTATGTATCGCACGTTCGAGGCTGCGGCAGGCTCCGTAGCCGGGCTTATTCATCGAGAGTTATGGGGGTATACATGAAGTTCTGGAAGAGGTTCCTGGCGTGCGCGATGGCGCTGCTCGTCGTGGCGGGCTCGCTCGCCGCCTGCGGGAACACGGCGTCGCAGTCCGCGGGCACGGACCAGCAGGCGCAGCAGTCGGACGGCTCCTCGGGCGACTTCAAGAGCCAGATCATGTTCTGCGGGTCGACGTCGCTCTACCCGATCATGTCCTCCCTCGCGTCCTCCTTCACCGACCAGTACGTGACCTGGGACAAGGTCGACCCCTCCTTCCCCGACTCCAACATCTCCATCTACGTGGCGCCCGGCGGCTCCGGCGTGGGCGTGAGCGCCGTCGTCGACAAGACCTGCGACTTCGGCATGGTCGCCCGCGACGTCAAGGACTCCGAGAAGGAGAAGATCGGCTCCGGCTACAAGGCATACGTCATCGCCCGCGACGCGCTGACCGTCTCGGTCAACGCCCAGAACCCGCTCGTCGGCAAGACCGACAGCCTCGACACCGACACGATCAAGAAGGTCTTCTCCGGCGAGTACACCACCTGGAACCAGGTCGACCCGTCGCTTCCCGCCGAGAAGATCAACGTCTATATCCGAGACCTCTCGGGCGGTGCCTACGAGGTCTTCCAGAAGTCCATCATGGGCGACGAGAAGATCGCGGACTCCGCGACCCAGTCCTCGTCGATGACCGAGCTCGCCACCAACGTCGCCAACGACCCGTGGGGCATCGGCTACGTGGGCTTCGGCGCCTACAACAAGGCTAACGCCAGCTCCCAGGTCCTCACCGCCATGAAGGTCGACGGCGTGGAGGCCACCGAGGAGAACATCCTCTCCGGCGCCTACAAGGTCCAGCGCCCGGTCCAGATCGTCTCCGGCTCCGAGATCACGAACTCCGAGCAGGCGTTCCTCGACTACATCTTCTCCCAGACGGGCTACGACACGGTGGTCGCCAACGGCTACATCCCCGCGTTCAAGCCCGGCGAGGTCCCCTCTGGGGAGTAGGGCCAGGCTCGCATGTCCCCTCAACAACAGCTGACGGGGCGTGCTGAGACGGGGCGGCGGGGCGGCGGACTCACCCGCGGGAGCGTGGCAAACGCCTGCTTCCTGGCGGTCGTCCGGCTCCTCGCCGCCCTCTGCCTTGCCGCCCTCGCCTTCGTCGTCCTCTTCGTCGCCATCGAGGCCCTGCCGACCTTCGAGGAGGTGAGCCTCTCCGACTTCCTCCTCTCCGGCGAATGGATGCCCGTCGACTACGTCGGCGCCACCTCGTTCGGCATCGCCAACTTCGTGGCGGGCACGCTGGCGGTCTCCCTTCTCGCCCTGCTCTTCGCCACCGCCGTGGGCGTCGGCGCCGCCTCCTTCCTGGCGGCCGCCGCGGACGGGCGCGTGCGCGCTGCGCTGCTGCCGCTCGTCGACCTTCTCGCCGGAGTCCCCTCCGTGGTCTTCGGCTTCGTAGGCATCGAGGTCGTGACCCCCGCCTTCCGTCGCGCCGGCGTCTCCACCGGCTCGTGCGTCCTGGCGGCGGCCCTCGTGCTCGCTGCCATGATCGTGCCGTTCCTCGTGTCCTCCGTGACCGAGTCGCTCATGGAGCAGAGCCGCCGCTACGCCACGAGCTCCGACGCGCTCGGCGTCTCCCGCTGGCACTTCCTCGCCTGCGTGGGGATCCCGGCGTCCTGGCGCTCCATCCTGATGGCGCTCGTGCTGGCGGCAGGTCGCGCCATGGGCGAGACCATGGCGGTCATGATGGTGATCGGTGACGCAAACCTCTTCCCCACCCTGCTCGGCAAGGGCGAGTCGATCGCCGCGCTGATAGCGCTCGAGATGGGCACGGCGGAGGTGGGCTCCACCCACTACCATGCCCTCTACGCGGCCGGCCTGGTGCTCGTGGTCCTTGTCGCCCTCGTGAACCTCGCCGTCTGGGCGCTCAGGCGCGCCCTCGTCAAGGGGGGCGAGTAGCATGCGCTGGCGCGGACGCGCCCTCGCCTTGTGGGCGACGGTCTCGGTCGCCCTCGTCGTGGCGACGCCGCTCTTCCTCTTCGGCTACGTGCTCCTCAAGGGCGCGGGGGTCATCAGCTGGGAGTTCCTGACGCAGGCTCCCTCCGGGGCCGTCCTGGGCGAGCGGGGCGGAATCATGCCGGCGATCGCGGGAAGCCTCTGGTTCACGCTGCTCGCGTGCCTGCTCGGCGGCGTCCCCGCCATCGCCACTGCCGTCTACGTGGAGTTCCTCTGCCCCAGCCCGCGCATGGGCGCGCTGGTGCGCGGCGTCGTGCAGTGCATGTCGGGGATCCCCTCCATCGTGCTCGGGCTCTTCTCCTACTCCCTGCTCGTGCGCGACCTCGCCTGGGGACGCTGCATCCTCTCCTCGAGCGTGGCGCTCGCGATCATGATCGTTCCCTTCGTCGAGGTCCGGGTGGAGAAGGGCCTCCACGAGGTGCCCCGCTCGCTCGTCGAGTCCTCCTACGCGCTCGGTTGCTCCAAGCTCTACACGGTGCGCAACATCGTGCTGCCCGCCGCGCGCGGGTCGATCTGGGGTGCGCTGGCTCTCGGCGCGTGCTACGCCATGGGTGCCACGGCGCCGCTCATCTTCACTGGCGCGGTCGCCTACGCCGGCGTCCCCACGAGCGTCATGCAGCCGGCCATGGCGCTCCCTCTGCACCTGTACCTGCTGGTCGCCCAGGGCGCGACGTCGCTCGACCTCGCCTACGGGACGGCCTTCGTGATGATGGCCATCGTGCTTGTCGGCAACGTGGCCGTCGCCGCCTACTCGAGATGGAGCGTGAAGCGATGGATGAGGTCGTAGGGACGCACGGGGCCGCCGGGGTCGGCGCGGGCGCTGGCAACGAGGCCGGGGTCGGCGCTGGCGCAGGTAACGGCGCGGGAGGCGCCGCGGGGACGGGCGCGGACGCGAGGCCGGCCGACGAGGTCGTCGGCATCTCGCACCTCACGGTCTCCTACGACGGCACCGAGGCCCTGCACGACGTCTGCCTCTCCGTGCGCGACCGGCGGATCCTCGCGGTCATCGGCCCCTCGGGCTGCGGCAAGACGACGCTGTTGCGCTCGGTCAACCGCCTCGTGCTCGAGGAGCCGCGGGCGCAGGTCTCGGGCCAGGTGACCCTGCGGGGCCGAGACGTGGCGCGCATGCCCGCAGAGGAGCTGCGAAGGAACGTCGGGATGGTCTTCCAGGAGCCCTCCCCCTTTCCCTTCTCGATCTGGCGCAACGTCACCTACGCGCCGCGCTACTTCGGCAGCACGCCCAAGCGGGAGCTCGACGGGCTGGTACGGGAGAAGCTCGAGCTGGTGGGTCTGTGGGACGAGGTCTCCCGGGACCTGCGCAAGAGTGCGCTCAGGCTGTCCGGCGGGCAGCAGCAGCGGCTCTGCATCGCCCGCGCGATCGCCGTGGACCCCCAGGTCCTCCTGCTCGACGAGCCGTGCTCCGCGCTCGACGTCAACGCGACCGCCACGGTGGAGCGCGCCCTCGCCCGTCTGCGCGAGCGCTACGCCATCGTGGTGGTCACGCACAACATCGGCCAGGCGCGCCGCATCGCCGACGAGGTCGCGTTCATGAGCGAGGGGCGCATCGTGGAGCGGGGCACGGCGGAGCAGGTGCTCGACCACCCGCGGAGGGACGAGACGCGCGCCTTCCTGGCCGGCTGGCGCTAGCGCCTCAGCGCCGGGCGGCGGGCCGGCGCCGAGCGGCGGGCCGGGCGGCGTGCCGGGTTCCGCATGCGCGTGCGGATGCGGCACCGCGGGGCGAGCCGACGGGGGTTGCGCAATCCGACAGGGCATCCGTTGCAGTATTCGGAGTTAGGGACGGGTCCGGACACGCTTGCGGTCCTCGCCGCCAGACGGGCGACGGGCATTTGCCCAGGATTTCGTCGGACGACCCGGCGCCCGAGGCGGCCGGCCGGCCTTCTCACCACGCCGGACCCGTCCCTAAGTCCCGAAATTGCACTCGTCGCCATGAAGAGCTGCGCGGAGCCCGCGGAATCCTCCCCGCGGGGCCCGCGCGGGCAGAACGAAGGGGAGGCGCCCTCGTCGGGCGCCTCCCCTTCGTTCACAACATATTTGGAAGGTTTATCGCAGCCTGCTGGACAGGCGCGGTCGCCCGGGCAAACGGCTAGCTCAGACGGACCTCGGCTGCCTTGTCGGGACGGAAGTTGACCTCCATGTCGGAGATGTTGTAGTGAGTGAACTCGGAGGAGTGCTTGTCGTTCAGGGAGTAGGTCCGGATGAACTTGCCCTTGTCCAGCGAGGACCAGTACTCGGTGTCCCACTTCATGTAGCCGTCCTCGTCGGACTGCACGTCGTCGAAGTGGAGCTCGACCTGGCGGCCGTTCTTGATGAACTCGAGCAGGCCCTCCTTATCGGTATCCACCTTCGTGTGATTTACGGTATCTTCTACAATCACGACAAGCTCCCTTCAAGTACTCTTCTCACAGGTAGCGCCTCTTATGCGCAAATCACCACAGCGATGAGTATTCTATTGCGCCCGCCTTCGTCTCACGTCCGGCTTCACGCGAGCGGTCAGATTGGGCGCGCGATCGCCCGGCACCCCGCCGCGGCCGTCGTGCGCCGCGCCAACGCGCGCCGCGATCCATGCGTGCACCGCGCGTGCGCCACGGCCCGGACGCCCGCTACCTCAGGCTCGCGAGGGAGGGGTGCACCTTGTCCTTGGCGGAGAGCACCAGCTTGGAGGGGTCGAACGCATCGTCGCCCTCCAGCGGTGGCCACTCGACGCCGACCTCGGGGTCGTTCCACATGATGCCGCCCTCGTCGTTGGGGTGGTAGACGTCGTCGCACTTGTAGCAGAAGACCGCGCGGTCGGAGAGCACGAGGAAGCCGTGGGCGAAGCCCCGCGGGATGAACAGCTGGCGGCGGTTCTCGGACGTGAGGACGCAGCCCTCCCACCTGCCCCAGGTGGCGCTACCCGGCCTGAGGTCGACGGCCACGTCGAAGACGCTGCCCTCGACCACGCGCACGAGCTTGCTCTGCGGGTGCTCAATCTGGAAGTGCAGGCCCCTCAGCACGCCCTTGGTCGACATGGACTGGTTGTCCTGCACGAAGTCGACGTCGATGCCGCCCGCGACGAAGTCGGAGCGCTTGTAGGTCTCCATGAAGTAACCGCGCTCGTCGCCGTACGACTTCACGTCGACGACGATGACGCCCTCGATCGCGGTCCTCGTGAAGGTGAAGTTGCCCGAAGTTACCCGCTCTGCCATCGCTCTCCCCAGATTCTCTCGCCTGCCTGCCGTCTCGGCGCGCGGCGCGCAGCGCCCGGCGCCCGGCCTCGCTCCCCGGCGCGTCTGGCGCCTAGCGCCCCTCGTACATCCGCGCGTAGTAGCTCTGGTACGCGCCGCTGGTCACGTGCTCGACCCACTCCTCGTGGTCGAGGTACCAGCGGATCGTCTTCACGATGCCCTCCTCGTAGGGGGTCTCCGGGTACCAGCCGAGCTCCTCGCGGATCTTGTCCGGCGCCATGCCGTAGCGGCGGTCGTGTCCCTTGCGGTCCGTCACGTGGCGGATGAGCCCCTCGTCGATCCCGGAGTCGCCTGTGGCCTTGGCGACCTCCGCGATGATGGTGCGCACGATGTAGATGTTGGCGCGCTCGTTGTGGCCGCCGACGTTGTAGACCTCGCCGAGCCTGCCGCCTGAGAGCACCATGTCGATCGCCTTGCAGTGGTCGTCCACGTAGAGCCAGTCGCGCACGTTGAGGCCGTCGCCGTAGACGGGCAGCTCCACGTGGTTGACGCAGTTGTGGATCATCAGCGGGATGAGCTTCTCGGGGAACTGGTACGGGCCGTAGTTGTTGGAGCAGCGCGTGATCAGCGCGGGGAAGCCGTAGGTGTCGTGGTAGGCCTTCACGAAGAGGTCCGCCGAGGCCTTGGACGCGCTGTAGGGGCTGTGGGGCGAGAGGGGCGTGTCCTCGCGGAAGTAGTCGGCTGCCGCCGGGTCCGCCGGGCTGCCGTCCGGGTTCAGCTCCTCGGGGATCTGGAGCGTGCCGTAGACCTCGTCGGTCCCCACCTGCAGGAAGCGGTGGTCGCCGAAGCCGCCGGCGCCGTCGTCCCAGGCGGCGCGGGCGCAGTTGAGCATGTTGACCGTGCCCAGGACGTTGGTGTCGGCGAACACGCCGGGGTTCTCGATCGAGCGGTCCACGTGGCTCTCCGCCGCGAAGTTCACCACGTAGTCGGGCGAGAACTCCTCGAAGACGCGCGCGACGTCCTCGCGGGAGCGGATGTCGGCGTGCACGAAGCCGTAGCGCGGGTCGCCCTCCACGGACGCGAGGTTCTCGAGGTTGCCCGCGTAGGTCAGCGCGTCGACGTTCACGATGCGCACGTCGTCGTGCTTGCGCAGCATGTAGAGGACGAAGTTGGATCCGATGAAGCCGGCGCCGCCGGTGACGAGGTAGGTCTTCATAGCTCTCCTAACCGGCGAGTTCGCCGTAGTTGCGTGCGTAGCTGGCGAGGGCCTCGCGCCAGGGCCTCATCTCGTTGCCGAGGCCCCGCTCGAGGCGCGCGTTCTCGAGGCTCGAGAACCGCGGGCGGTCGGCCGAGCCCGGCACCATCCGCTTGTACTCCTCGGAGGTGCACCGCCTGACCTTGCAGTCGCGCCCGAAGGCGTCCATGATGGCCTCCGCGAAGTCCGCCCAGGAGCAGGTGCCCTCGTTCGTGCAGTGGTAGGTGCCAAAGTCCTCGGTGGCGGCGATGCGCAGCACCTCGTGCGCGACGTCCGCCGCGCTCGTGGGGTTGCCCAGCTGGTCGTCCACCACGGTGACGTGGTCGTGCGTGTCCGCGAGGCGAAGCATCGTCTTCACGAAGTTGCGTCCCACATAGCCGTAGAGCCAGGCCGTGCGCACCACCATCGTGCGCGGGTTGTTGGCGAGGGCGAGCCCCTCGCCGGCCAGCTTGGTCCTGCCGTACGCGCTGATGGGAGCGCAGACGTCGTCCTCCGTGCGCGGCGTGGGGTCGCTCCCCGGGAAGACGTAGTCGGTCGAGACGTGCACGAGCTTGGCGCCCTGCTCGCGGCTCGCGCGCGCGAGGTTCAGCGGCCCCAGCGCGTTGGCGCGGAAGGCGGCCGCCTCGTCGGTCTCGCAGCCGTCCACGTTGGTCATGGCCGCGCAGTTGACGAAGAGGTCGTAGGGTGCGCGGGCCGCCAGCCACGCGCTCGTGGCCGCCCAGTCCGAGACGTCGAAGTCGTCCAGGTCGACGAGGTCGACCTCGGCGCCGGAGAGCTCGGCGGGCACCTCCCCTATCTCCGTCCTGCCGCTCTCGAGCGCGCGCCCGAGCTCGTTGGCGAGCTGGCCGCGCGCGCCGGTGATGAGAATCCGCATGTCCTTCTCCCCTGCCTTGCCTTGCCTCAGCGGTCACGCCGGTCGCGGTGGCTGCGCTCGCTGCCGCGCCGAGGCCGCGTCCTTCTCCGCTAGGCCTCGTCGTAGTGCCGGTCCGGCACGATGCCGCCCGCCGCGACCATGCGCAGGTGCTTGCCGTAGTCGCTCTTGCCGTAGCGCTCCGCGCACTCCAGCAGCCGCTCCCGCGGGATCCAGCCGTTCTCGTAGCCGATCTCCTCGGGCACGGAGACGGGCAGGTCCTGGGCCTTCTCGACCGTGCGCACGAACTCGGAGGCCGCGAAGAGCGACTCCATGGTGCCGGTGTCGAGCCACGCGTAGCCGCGGCCGAGCGTCACCACGTCGAGGGAGCGGTCCTCGAGGTACATGCGGTTGAGGTCGGTGATCTCGTACTCGCCGCGCGCGGACGGGCGCACGCGAGCGGCGAGCTCCGTCACGCGCTCGTCGTAGAAGTACAGCCCCGTGACGGCGTAGCTGCTCTTGGGGTGCGCGGGCTTCTCCTCGATGGAGATCGCGTTGTAGTCCGCGTCGAACTCCACGACGCCGAAGCGCTCCGGGTCGTCCACGCGGTAGCCGAAGACCGTCGCGCGGCCCGCCTCGGCGTTCGCCTTCGCGCGGCGCAGGTGCCGGGTGAGGCCGTTACCGTAGAAGATGTTGTCGCCGAGCACCAGGGCGCAGGGGCCGCCCGCCACGAAGGGCGCGCCGATCACGAAGGCCTGCGCAAGCCCGTTGGGCTCGGGCTGCTCGGCGTAGGACAGCGAGACGCCGAAGTCCGACCCGTCGCCCAGGAGCCGCTCGAAGTTGGGGAGGTCGGCGGGGGTCGAGATGATCAGGATGTCCCTGATTCCCGCCAGCATGAGGGTGGAGAGCGGGTAGTAGACCATGGGCTTGTCGTAGACGGGCAGGAGCTGCTTGCTCGTCACGGTGGTGAGCGGGTACAGGCGCGTTCCGCTGCCTCCCGCCAGGATGATGCCCTTCATGCCGAACCTCCCGGAGATGCCTGTCGCGCCGCGCGGGCGCCATGCCGACTCACCATGCTACCAAGCGGCGGGCCGCCCGGCGCCACGCGTCGGCCGTATCCGGAAAATCAGCGCGTTAGCGCACGGTCTTGATGTGCGACCACGGGCGAGAAGGACGTGGGGCCGGCCGGGTGCCGGGGGCCGGGGGCCGGCCCGCCGGGCGGCGGCCAGGCGAGAAGGACGCGGGCTAGCGAGCCCCCGCGGAGGAGGGCACGGGGCTGCGGCTCCCCGTGAGGTCGAGCACGCTGTCCGCGAGCTCCGCGCAAGCCGCGTCGAAGTCCTCCTCGGGGGCGTCGAGCGGGAGGTTCCGCAGGTTGAGCTCACGCGCGCGCACGGCCGCGACGAGGTCCTCGAGCTGCTCCGAGGTCCTGGCAAGGTCGGAGCTCACGCTCGCCTTCTCCTCCGCGTGCGCGCCCATCCCCTGGCGGTTTGCGCGCACGAGCATGACCCGCAGGAACAGCACGACCACGCCGACGGCGACGAGCACGACCGCGAGCGGGGCGAACACCTCGGGGAACGCTGCGGGCGCGGCCGCGGCGACCGTGCCGTCGTGCGGCAGGAGGGTCGCGACGAGCATCAGCGCGCCGAGCACGACGAGGACGACGCCGACCCAGAGGCTCACGCCCGCCGTGCGCAGGTTGCCCTTGAGGAAGGAGTACTTGCCGCTGACCTTCTCGTGCTCCTCGCCCTTCACGCGCTCGAAGGCGGCGAGCGCGTCGGAGCAGGACCCCTCGGCGGCCGACGTTGCGAGCTCCACCTTGGGGACGCGCCTCGCGGCGACCTGGCACATCTGGTCGAGAAGGACCTGCTCCTGCGCCTGCGCCTGGGAGAAGCGCTCCTCGGCGTCGGCGCGGGCGCGCTCCATGTGTCGCTTGAGGTCGAGCGGGGCGAGCTCGAGCGCGAGCGCCCAGTCCTCGTCGTCGAAGGCGTCCTCGAAGGCCGCGCGGGCCTCGGCGAGGTTGGAGAGGCGCTGGTCGTAGGGGGCGCGGATGCCGTTAGCGGCGGTGTCGGCCAGGGTGGCGCGGACCTCGGCGCGCAGGGCGGCGGAGTCGGGGGCGGGCTCGGCGGCGGGCTCGGCCTCGGCCACGACCTCGCTGGCGGCGGGCTCGGCGGGGGCGGCCGCAGGGGCTTCGGGCTCGGGGGCTTCGCTCTCGGACTCGGTGTCGGAGCCGGTCACGGCCTCGGAGCCGGGCTCGGGCTCGGACTCGGTGTCGGGGCTGGTTGCGGCCTCGGAGCCGGCTGCGGCCTCGGAGCCGGGCTCGGCCGCGGGCTCGGATACGGCCGCAGGCCCGGGCGCGGGCGCTACCGCGGGCTCGGGCTCGCCGGCATCAGCCGCGGGCTGCCCGGACTCGAGGTCCTTCTCGGAACCCGCGCCCTGCGCGGCTTCGACGTCCTTCTCGGAGCTGGCTGACCGTTCGGTCTCCGCGACCTGCGCGCTGGCTGGCTCGTCCTTGGCGGCCGCCTTGCCCTCGGCGCCGACGCCCTTCTCGGCATCGTCGCCCTGCTCGGCCTCGGGACCCCGCTCGGCCTCGGGACCCTGCGCGGCGGCGCGCTCCGCTGCCGCGGCATCAAGCTCGGCCTGCAGTTGCAGGACGTCCGCCAGGGGCGTGCGCTCGGCGGGCGTGACCTCGATGATCTTCTCCGCGATGGCGGGCAGCTCCTCGAGGCCCATGAGGTGGCGGGAGGCCAGGTACAGCTGCAGATGTGCCTGGGGGCTCGACGAGTCCGCCTCGAGCGCGCGGGCGAAGTAGTCCGCCGCCGCATCCCAGTCCTGCTCCGCCAGGCTCTTGTTACCGTGCTTGACCAGCGAGTTCACGGCCGCCGCCGTCGCCCGCGTGCTGTAGTTGTCCATAGGGTCGCCGACCTCCCGGAAGGTGGTTTAGAAGCGGGGCGCGCCGCGCCCGTCAGGAACCTACGATAACCCAACGCGGCGCCGGTTCGCGCGTGCCGGCTCGCACGTGGCTGTCCGCACGTGACGGTCTGCGCGTGCCACCGGTTCGCGCGTGCCAGCTCGTCGGATGCCCGCACGCGAAGGGGCCCGCCCCCTCCCGACGCAACGGCTCCAGCCGGCGCTCGGGCAGGGACGGGCCCCGCTTGTCGCTATGTGAGGGTGAGCCACACGGGAGCTGCAAGAGGGCTGCAAGGCTCGTGCGAGTCGCTCACCGAGGACCGCCGGTTCTCGCCAGACGGCTCCTCCGAGGACGCGCTGAGGGGCTTACTCCTCCTCGGCGAGCGCCTCCTCGATCTCGTCGGTGCGGTTCATGGTGTCGTAGACGTTCTGGACGTCGTCGAGCTCCTCGAGGCGGTCGACGAGGCGCTGGACCTTCTTGGCGTCGCTCACGGAAACGTCCGTCGGGGTGGTCGGGATCATGGTGAGCTCGGAGCCCTTGACCTCGATGCCCTGGTCCTCGAGGCCCTTCACGACGTCCTGGAGCGCCGTGTAGTCGCAGGTGACGATCCACTCGTCGCCGGCGTCCTCGTAGTCGTCGCCGCCGGCCTCGGCCACGGCCATCATGAACTCGTCCTCGTTGACGGCGTTCTCGCGGTCGGCGACCTTCTTCTCGTCGGAGACGATGACCTTGTCGACGGCGATCTGGCCCTTGCGCTCGAACTGGAAGGCGACGGAGCCGGAGGTGCCGAGGTTGCCACCGGCGTGCGTGAAGGCGGAGCGGACGTCGGCCGCGGTGCGGTTGAGGTTGTCCGTCAGGCACTCGACGTAGAAGGCGACGCCAGCGGGGCCGTAGCCCTCGTAGGTGACCTCCTTGTAGACGACGGCCTCGGCGCCGGTGCCGAAGGCCTTGTCGATGGCAGCCTGGATCTTGGCGTTGGGCATGGAGACCATGCGGGCGCGGGCGACGGCCGCGGCGAGCGACGCGTTGTTGTCCGGGTTGGGGTCGCCACCGGTGCGGGCGGCGACGGTGATGTTGCGCGAGTGCTTGGAGAACAGCGCGGAGCGCTTGGCGTCGATCGCTGCCTTCTTGTGCTTGGTGGTTGCCCACTTAGAGTGTCCGGACATGCACATCTCCTTCTTGCCTGCCGGCACGTCGCGCTCTCCCGGCACCCTCCGCCGATCGCACCGCGCGTCGCGCCCGCTGGGCCACATCGAACTGCTTCGCTCTGAGGCCCGTGATGCCAGACGCGGCGAGAGCACGCGATAGCCCGGGGCCAAACATACGCATGTTACAAAAAACCATCGCAGGCTGTCGAGTCTCCTCGCGGTTTTTTCGAAGAGCCTGCACAAGGGCGTCGGCTGGCCGGTCGGGGGACGGGCCCTCCGGAGGCAGAAGACCTCTCGAGCCCGGCACGGCACGGCCCGGCACGGCTCCTACAGCACGCACACAACAAGCAAATCGCTTTTTCTCGACAATTTTCCAATATTTTGTTCACATTGCGCGATTTGCGCCCTCGCAAATCGCTTTTTCTCGACAAATTTTTCGATTTTTGTCGAGAAAAGTGGATTTGCTCCACGGTTCATCAAATGCTTAATCACAGGGCGGAGGTACTGGAGGCCCTCGAAAGGCCAAAGCGGCCCTCAGATCGCCTCTCATTCGGTCCCCTCGAAGGCCTCCGCGCGAGCCGGCATGCGGGGCCCGAGGCGTGCCGAGGCGCGGGGCCCGAGGCGAGCGGTGCCAAAGGCGGCCTCCGACCGACGAAGCAAGGCCAGTCGGCCGATCGGCCGGTCTGCCTGCCGCCTCTACGCCCCCGACGCAGAGCTCGCCGGCACGAAGGTGATGCGCTGGTAGAGGTCGCCCGAGTCGATCGCGTCGGTCGCCACGGAGGAGCCCGCGGAGACGTCGGAGGCCTCGATCGCGTTGCCGGTCGCCTTGTTCACCACGAGGTAGGAGCCGTCGCTGTTCTGTCGCAGCTGCCAGCGCTGCGTGTCGGAGCCCGAGGCGGCGCTCGCGTAGAGGGCCTGGCCGGCGGGCGCGGTCGCGTCGCCGCAGTCGAGCACGAGCCCGTTCGCGAACGAGAGCGTGCAGGTCTCGTCGTCGTTGACCGCAAGGGTCAGCTGCTCCGTGGAGGCGTCAGTCCCGAGGCGGGCGACAAGGACGGTGGTGTAGTCGCTGTCCTGGTGCCCGTTGGCGGCCAGGACCGCGCCGTCGTTGTCGGTCACCTCGAGGTAGTAGGTGCCTGCCGCAAGCCCGGCAATCTGGGTGGGCGCCTCGGCGGCGGCCTGCCCCTGCTGCGTCTGCGACTCCGACGCCGGGGCCGGCTGCCCCTGCTCGCCCGCGCGACGCGCCTTCGCCGAGCCGACGGCGAGCGCGACGCCCACGATGGCGACCGCGACGACGAGCACGCCGGCGACGAGCGGCAGCAACGGCGACTTCCTGCGGTCGATCCTGCCGGTCATGGGCGCGTTGTGCCTGCGCTGCGGGACCTCGGCGCGCGCCGGCTGCCGTGTGACCCCCTGCCGTGTGGTCCCCGGGCGCGCGGCCCCCTGCCGCGCGGCGGCCTGCCGCACGCTCGCCGGGATGGCCGAGCGCATCCCCGTCGCATGGGCGGCGCCTTCGCGCCTTGGCGCCTGGGGCGCACGTCCTTCTCCGACGCGCTCCTCGGCGCGGACGTGCGCCCCGCGCAGGTGGCCCTGCGGCGTGCGCTCCCCCTGCGCGGCGAATTCGTGCATGTCGTCGGCGTCGATGCGGGGCAGGCCCATGGTCAGGCCCCGCTCGTCGCGCGGACGGACCCTGCGGCGGGCCTCGTCCTCCCTGCCGAGGCGCCTCAGCTCGCCGGTGGAGCCGATGCCGCCCGTGCTGTCGATGTAGTTGGTGCCCTCGATCCGCGGCAGGGCGCCGGTGCGCTCGTGCGGGCGCTGCCTCTGTGCCCTGCCGGCGCCAGAACCCCGATGGTCGCTCTGCTGCATGAGTACCTCCCAAGACGAAGCGTCGCCGGACGGCCGCTCCGGGGACGTCCGGAGCGCTCTGACCTCTAGAGCCGCGGGGCGATGCGTACGATTATAGGTCCACGCGCGGACGCGACGCGCGCGACAAGCGGCCATTTCGCGACATAACCCCTGCTATCGGGCGCAGGAGGCCGAGAAGGACGCGCGCTCGCGACCGTCCGCCTAGAGGTGCCACCGCACGGGGCGCCGGCGGGTACCGCGCGGGCCCCTCTTGCTACAGTCTTTCGTGTAGCCCCGCCCCGCCCGCCGCGCAGGCAGGCTCGCGAAGGGCGCCCCGGAAGAGGGAGGTCGACATGCTCTACATCGGAAACTTCAGCTACAAGGACGCCAACGACACCAAGGACAACTTCGTGCTGCTCCCCACGGTCGTCAGCGCGCAGAGCCCGGAGGAGGCGCTCGAGAAGCTCGCGGTGATGTTCCAGGAGACCCGCCGCAGCTCCGACCTCCTCGACGGCGCCAAGGAGATCTACCTCGACTCCCTGACGGAGCTCGAGGAGGCGCCGGAGGACGGCCTGCTCGTCCAGTGGCAGAAGATCGTGCCCGCGGTCGACGGCCTGTGCTCCATCACGGCGGCGCTGCCGGACATCGACATCGAGTCGGACGACGTGAACGTCTACGACCTCAGGGAGGGCGGCGCCGAGGGCGACGACCTCGAGCTCGAGGACCTTCTCGACGACGAGGACGTGGACGCCGAGGCCGTGCCCGAGGACCCCTTCCTCGAGTTCTAGCAGGATTTCGACCCAGGGCAACGGCCAGCAGTCCCCTCCGCCGCCCGGGCCCGGCCGCCGTGCCGCGCCCGGGCGGCGCCTTGCGGCCTACGCGAGAGGCGCGAGGGAGCAGACGCGCTCGTAGGCGCCGAAGGCGAACCTCCCGTCCATCAGGCTGACCTCGATCCGATACCCCTGCAGGTTGGCGACCTGCCAGCGGAAGTACGCGAGCGGGTCGCGCCGGCGCGTGGGGCTGTCGACGAAGGCGCTCATCGCCGCCATGATCGTCCCGCCGTGCGCCACCACCACGGCCTGCCCGTCTCCGCGCGCGAACGACGTGGCGAGGATCCCCTCGAGCGCCGCGGAGGTCCTCCGCACGAGGTCGGCCCTGGACTCCCCGCCCGGGCAGCGCCCCACGCAGCAGCCGTCGACCCAGGCGCGGTAGGCGGCGTCGCCCGCCATGTCGTCCGCGCTCCTGCCCTCGAACTCGCCGAAGTCGAGCTCCCTGAGCCCGTCCACGACGACCTGCGCCGCGTCGGGGAAGCAGATTGCGGCGGTCTGGCGCGCGCGGACGAGCGGGCTCACGTAGACCAGGGGTACGCGCGAGCAGCTGCCCGCGCGACGGGCCTGCCGCCTCCCCTCCGGGCTGAGCGGCTCGTCGGTGTGCCCCACGTAGCGGTGCAGGTCGTTGCCGCTGGTCCTCCCGTGGCGGAGAAGGACGAGGGTCAGCGAGGCCCCTTCCGCGCCTCCGGCGCGCACCCGGGCCCCGGCGGCCGTGCGGGTTGCGACCCCGCCCGCCGGGCCCGCCCCGGCGACCCCGCCCGCCGGGGCGGCCGCCACCCGTGCGACCGGCTCGCCCTTGAGGACCTGCGGCACCCCGCAGACCATCCTCACCACGCACTCCGCGCGCTCCGCGAGGTCGCAGGCGAGCCGGCCCGCGCGCTCGCGCCAGGCGCGCTCGCCCGGCCCGGCGGGCACCACGCCGGCGCCCACCTCGGTCGCGACCACGACCTCGCGCCCCGCGAGGTCGGCGAGCGCCCCCTCCCCCACGGGGCCGGCGAGGGCGAGCAGCTGCGCGTCCACGACGACGGGCGCGCCGGGGTCGGGCAGCGCTCCGTCCGGGCTTGCATAGGCGAGGTCCTTCTCGGCAAAGCCAAGGGAGCGGACGTAGGTGCGCTTCCCCGAGGCGACGCCACCGGTGACGAGCATCATGGCAGCTCACAGCCCTTCTCTTCGAGGCCCGGGCGCAAGGCGCGCCGGGCGATCCATCGGTCAGCGCGCCGGGGCCCGGCGTGCGCAGGGCGGCGTCCGGCCAGAGCGCCGGGGCCCGGCAGGCGCCCGCGAGACGCGCCGGCCGCGGTACCTCACGCGAGGTGCGTCGCCACCACCAGGCAGGCGAGCATCACGAGCTCGGCGACCTCGAGGAAGAACCCCGCGAGGTCGCCGCTCATCCCGCCGAACTGGTGGGCGGCGAAGCGGCGGAGCCAGAGCAACGACGCGACGCCTCCTGCGGCCATGGCAGCCGCGGCGGCGCCGGAGACCCACGCCGCCGCGGCCACCCCGGCCGCCCATTCGGCGACGAGGGCCGCGAGCGAGCGGCGCTTGTCGGCCGAGGCGCCGAAGGCGGCGAGCATCCCCTGCCCGGAGCTCCGCGGGAAGGCGAGCGTCGCCACCCCGGAGAGGCAGCGGCTCTGCCAGTGCAGGCCGGCAAGCAGCGCGGCCGTGGCGGGCGCGGCGTCGAGCTCGGAGGCGAGCGCGAGGTAGGCCATGAGGTAGCAGGCCACGCCGACGATCGCGAAGGCGCCCGTGTGCGGGTCCTTGAGGATCTCGCGCTTGCGGGCGAGCTCGGCGTGGCTCGACTGCGCGTCCACGACGTCGGCGAGGCCGTCGAGGTGGATGCCGCCCGTGACCGCGACCGGCGCGAGCGCGACGCCGGCGGCGCGCAGCAGCACCCCCACGGAGGCCGCCCGGCACAGCGCGAGCCAGCCACAGAGCACGAGGCCGATCGCGAGGGCGACCCACGGAAAGAAGACCATCGCGTAGCGCATGCTGTCCCGGTCCCACTCCACCCGCGGCATGGGGACCTTGGAGAAGCACCCGAACGCCACGACGAGCGAGCGGACGAGCGTCCTAGCGCGCGACAAGGGCGTCCCCTCCCCTCAGGTAGTTGGGCCGCGAGGCCACGACCTCCACGACCTCGTCCGAGCCTCGCGCCACCCTGCACGCCAGTGTGCCCAGGAGCCGCACGTACCTCTCCGTCGCGAGGCGCGGGTCCCCCGGCCCCGCGAGGGCGCGCGCGCCGCCCGGGACGAGGCCGTCCACCCCCTCGCAGCCGACCTCGCAGCCGACGACGACCACGTCGTCGAAGCGCGCGTAGACGGCCTCGAGGTCCCCCTCGGCCCGCTCCAGGGCGAGCGCGGGCGCGACCTCGGCGCCGTCGGGCGAGAAGAGCCTGTTCGCGAGGAGGTTCCCCAGGTCCTCGACGAGGGCGCAGCCGCCCCGGAGGCCGAGGGAGTCGAGAAGGGCGCCCACGTCCGGCCCGGCCCCGGCGGTGCTGGGCCCCGCGGCCCCGGACCCCGCGGCCGGGTCCGGGCCCGCGTCCGCGCCGAAGAGCTCGACCGTCCGGAACCCCTTGCCGCGGCGCAGCTCGCGGTGGCGGCGGATCCTCGCGGCGGCCTCGCGCCCGGCGGGCGCCATGGTCGCCACGTACGTGCGCGGGGCCGCGAGCCCCATCGCGCGCGCCTCCGCCCAGGCGCTCTTGCCGCTCGAGGCGGCCCCCGTGACCAGCACCCTCATCGTCGCCTCCCGCACCGGGCCAAGGCCCGCGTCCTTCTCCGCCGCTCCCGCCTCCGGGCCACCGTCGCCCAGCTACAGGTCCGGGTCGTAGGCCACGACGCCGGCGTCCTCGAAGGTCGTCCCGTTGTAGAGGGAGAGGGCCATGTCGAGCAGCGGCACGAGGCAGACGGCGCCCGTCCCCTCGCCGAGGTGCATCCCGGCGTGCAGGACGGGGTCGAGGCCCAGCTCGTCCATGAGCGCCCGGGCGGCGGGCTCCACGGACAGGTGCGACGGCAGGATCGCACACCTGCATGAGGGGCAGAGCCTGACCGCCGTGAGGGCGCCCACCTCGCTGATGAAGCCGTCCATCACGACGGGCACGCGCCAGAGCGCGCCGCCCAGGAACATGCCGGCGAGCGCGGCGATGTCGAAGCCGCCGAGCTTGGCCAGGACGTCTACGGGGTCGTCCGCGTCCGGGCGCCGGGCCGCCACCGCCTCGCGGACGACCTCCACCTTGTGGCGGAAGTCCGCCTCGCTGAGGCCGGCGCCCTTGCCGGTGACCGCCTCGGCGCTCGCGCCCAGGTAGACGGAGGCCATCGCCGAGGAGGTCGTGGTGTTGCCGATGCCCATCTCGCCCGTCGCGACGAGGCCGTAGCCCTCGCGGGCGAGCTCGCCGACGAGGTCTACGCCCACCTGGACGGCCTCGAGCGCCTGCTCCCGGCTCATGGCCGGCTCGTGCAGGATGTCGCCGGTGCCGCGGGCGACGTTTCGGTCGAGCACGCGCGGGTCGGCCGACGGGCGCGCCATGCCCACGTCGACGGGCACCACGTCGATGCCCACCGGCCGGCACATGGCGCACACCGACGAGCGCCCCTGGGCGAGCGCGTCGGCGATGGCGAGGGTGATCTCGGAGCCGCCCTGGGTCACCCCCTCGGCCACCACGCCGTTGTCGGAGCACACGACCGCGACGCAGCGCCGGGAGACGTCGACGTCGGGCGAGCCGGTGAGCCCGGCGATCTGCGTGACGAGCTCCTCGAGCCTGCCGAGGCTCCCCACGGGCTTCGCGACCGCGTTCCACCGGTCGCGCGACGCCCGCATGGCCCCCTCGTCCAGGGGCCTGATCCTTGCTTCCAGCTCGCTGAAGTCGAGCATGATCCCACCTCTCGTTCGTCTCCACCACCGCGCCGGCGCGCCGCGGCGGCCGCGGGTGCGGCGCTACTCCCGCTCGTCGCCCGAGGCGACATAGAGCAGGGCGTTCACGATCGCCGCCGCCACGTTGCTGCCGCCCTTGCGCCCGCGCGCCACGATGCGGTCCACGTCGTGCGCGAGGAGCAGCTCCTTGGACTCCACCACGTTCACGAAGCCCACGGGCACGCCGACGACGAGCGCGGGCCGCACGAGCTCGCCGGAGTCGAGCAGCTCGCAGATGCGCACGAGGGCCGTCGGGGCGTTGCCCACGCAGAGCACGAGCGGCCGCCCGAGCGCGGCGGCCTTGTCCATCGCCACGGCCGAGCGGGTGAGCCCGAGCTCGCGGGCGCGCGCGGCCACGTCCTCGTCGCCGATGAAGTTGAGCACGCGGCCGCCGAAGCGCGCGAGCACCCGCTTGTTTATCCCAGCCATCGCCATCGTGGTGTCCGTCACCACGTCGCAGCCGCTCCTCAGGGCCTCGGCCCCCCGGCTGGTCGCGTGGGGCGAGAAGGACAGCGAGTCCGCGTAGTCGAGGTCGGCCGTGGTGTGGATCACGCGCTTGATGACCGGCGCGTCCTCGGGGTCGAGCACGCGGTCACCCAGCTCCTCGCCGATGATCTCGAAGCTCCGCCGCTCGATGTCGCGCGGCCGCACGAAGGCGAGCCCGCCGAGCTCCCGCGCGCCGCCCTCCGCGCTCACGTCCCTGTCGCTCATACGCCACGCTCCAGAATCTCGTAGACGAGCCCCATGTCCAGGTTCCCCCTCAGCAGGTCGGCCAGCCGGTCGAGCTGCTCCTCGCGGTAGGCGTCGAGGTCGCGCACCCGCACGGCGCCGGCGGGCAGGCCCCGGCGGGCGAGAAGGGCCTCGACCAGCGCCGAGGTGACCTCGCCCGAGTCGAGGAGGCCGTGCAGGTAGGTGCCGTAGACGCACCCCTCCTGGCAGCCCTCGGCCACCTCGCCGCCCGCGCCGTCGGCGAGCAGGCAGAGGGGGCTTCCGCCCGAGGCCACGGTCCGCCCCAGGTGGATCTGGTAGCCGAAGACCGCGCGCCCCGAGAGCGGCGCGAGGGGCCCTCCCACGGAGGCGAGTCTGCCGCTCGAGCGCACCTGGCACTTCTCGGGCACGAAGGTCGTCCGCACCGGGAGGAGCCCCAGGCCGCGGAGGGTCCCGCCGCCCTCGGTGCCGAGGGGGTCTGAGACCTCCTCGCCGAGCATCTGGTAGCCGCCGCAGATGCCGAGCACGGGGGTGCCGGCGCCCGCGCGCCTGACCACGAGCGCCTCGAGGCCGCTCTCCCGCATCCACCTGAGGTCGGCGAGGGTGGCCTTGGTGCCCGGCACCACGATCAGGTCCGGCTCGCCGAGCTCGCCCGGCCGCGAGACGTAGCGCACCCCCACGCCGGGCACCTGCGAGAGCGGCAGCAGGTCCGTGAAGTTGGAGATCCTCGGCAGCCTCACGACCGCCACGTCGAGCACCTGGGCCGGGTCGCGCACGTCGAGGCGCTCGGAGAGTGAGTCCTCGTCGTCGAGGTCGAGCCGCGCGTAGGGCACCACGCCGACGACGGGCACCCCCGAGCGCTCGCGCAGGACGTCGAGCCCCGGGTCGAGGATGGTCTTGTCGCCCCGGAACTTATTCACTATGGTGCCCCTGACCAGGGCGCGCTCGTCGGGGTCGAGCAGGAGCAGGGTGCCGAGGATCTGGGCGAAGACGCCGCCGCGGTCTATGTCGCCGGCGAGCAGCACCGGCGAGCGCGCGATCTTGGCCATGCCCATGTTCACGAAGTCGTCCCGCTTGAGGTTGACCTCCGCGGGGCTGCCCGCCCCCTCGATCACCACGACGTCGAAGCGCGAGGCGAGCTCCGCGAAGGAGCGCTCCACCACGGGGACGAGGGCGGCCTTGTAGGCGTAGTAGTCCCGGGCGGACATGGTCCCGAGCACGCGGCCGCCCACGATGACCTGCGAGCCCGTGTCCGTGGTGGGCTTGAGCAGGATGGGGTTCATCGCCGGCTCGGGCTCGATCCCCGCGGCCGCCGCCTGCAGGACCTGCGCGCGACCGATCTCCGCGCCGTCGGCCGTGACGCCGGAGTTGAGCGCCATGTTCTGCGCCTTGAACGGCGCCACCGAGAGGCCGTCCTGGCGAAGCACGCGGCACAGGCCCGCCACGAGCAGGCTCTTGCCCACGCCAGACATCGTCCCCTGCACCATGATCGGCCGAGCCGTCATCCGAGCACCTCCGCAAGCGCCCCGAGCAGGGCCTCGTTCTCCTCGTGCGTACGCACCGCCACACGGTACCACCACGGGCCGCCGCCGTCGCCGGGCGCGGCGGCGCCAGCCTCCCCGCAGCCCCCCGCGAGCCCGTGGAAGTTCTCGCAGCGGCGCACCAGGAACCCCCGGGCGAGCAGGGGCGAGAAGAGCTCGCGGTCGCTCCTCACGAGCAGGAAGTTGGCCTCCCCCTCCACGACGCCGAGGCCGAGCGCGCGCATGCCGGCCACGAGCCGGGCGCGCCCGGCCGCCACGTAGGCGCGCGTGCGCTCGACGAAGCCCGGCTCCGAGAGCGCAGCCACCCCCGCGACCTGCGCCGGCGTCGAGACCGCCCAGGGCTCGCCCTGCGCGGCGAGCCCCGCGAGGAGCCCCGCGTCGGAGCAGACGCCGTAGCCCACCCTGAGCCCCGCGAGCGCGAAGGTCTTTGTCAGGGCCTTCATGACCACGAGGTTGGGCCAGGCTCCGGCGAGCGCCACGCCCGAGGGCCGCTCGCAGAAGTCACAGAAGCACTCGTCGAGCACCACGGTCGCGCCGACCTCGGCGGCGCGCGCCACCACGCGCCCCAGCAGCCCGAGGTCCACCCCGAGCGAGGTGGGGTTGTTCGGCGAGGCGAGGAAGACGAGGTCGCAGCCGCAGACGTCGTCGAGCACGCGCTCGGTGAGCCTGAAGCCGTCGCGCTCGAGCAGGGCGTGGCGCACGACGGAGGCCCCCACCTGCTCCAGGGCCTGCTCGTAGCCCGAGTAGCACGGCGCCGTCACGAGCGCGCGCGCCGGGCGCAGCGCCCGGCAGACCCGCGCCATGAGGTCGCTCGCGCCGGCCGTCGGCAGCACCCAGGCGGCGTCGACGCCCTCGAAGGCGGCGATGGCGCGCCTGAGCGCCACGCAGTCCGGGTCGGGGTAGGCCGCGTACGAGTCGACCGAGCGCACGAGCGCCTCGCGCGCCGTGGCCGGCATCCCGAGCGGGTTGACGTTGGCGGAGAAGTCCGTGCACCCCGGGTGCGCCCACACGTCCCCACCGTGCTCGAAGCGCCCCATGGGGCGCCGGTCCCCCTCGCCCGCGGGCACGCCGGCGGCGCGCCGCAAGCGCGCGTCCTTCTCGCCCGCCTCCTTGCCTAGAGCCACAGCGGCACCTCCCATACTGTCGAGATCGCCCACGAGAGGGCGAGGCAGGCCGCCGCCGCGAGGCCCGCCGTCGCCAAGAGCAGCCGGTTGGCGCGCCTGACGTCGGCCGGCTCGACGGGGCGGTCGTCGTCGCCGATCCAGGGCTTGTGCACGACCTCGCCGAAGTAGCTCGCGTCGCCCGCGAGCCTCACGCCGAGCGCACCCGCGCAGGCGGCCTCCGTCCAGGCCGAGTTGGGCGAGGCGTGGCGCGCGTGGTCGCGACGCATGACGCGCCAGGCTCCGGCTGCGTCGAGGCCCACGAGGCCCGCGGCGGCGCACATGAGCGCGCCGGTGGCGCGGGCGGGCACGAGGTTGGCGACGTCGTCCGCGCGCGCGGCGGCGGTGCCGAAGTGGCGGTAGCGCTCGTTCCTGTAGCCGACCATGGAGTCCATGGTGTTCACGGCCTTGTACGCCACGCCGAGCGGCGCCCCGCCCAGGGCCATGAAGAGCATCGGCGCCACGACGCCGTCGGAGGAGTTCTCCGCCACGGTCTCCACGGCCGCGCGGGTGACGCCGGCCGCGTCGAGCGCGGCGGTGTCGCGCCCCACGATCATGGAGACCGCCTCGCGGGCGCCGGCGAGGTCGCCCGCCTCGAGGGCGCGGCAGACGCGCATGGACTCCACGCGCAGGGACCTGGTCGCGAGCATCTGGTAGCAGACCACGCACTCGAGCGCGAGCGAGAGGGGCGGCCACACGAGGGCGGCGAGCCCGAGCGCCAGGGCGCAGGCGCCCCACGAGGCGGCCACGACCAGCACGGCCATGGTCGCGCCCGCGGCGCGCTCGCCCGCGGGCGTCTTGGGGAAGGCGGGCCGGAGCAGCCCCTCCAGCCAGGATATGAGCCGGCCGATCCAGACGACGGGGTGCGGCCAGCCGTGGGGGTCGCCGAGGGCGAGGTCGAGGGCGAAGCCCACCGCCAGGGCGACGAGGTGCTGGTGCGGCATCACGAGGCGCTCACCCCCGCCCCGGCGTCCGCGCCCGGGCCGGCGGTGCGGCGCGCGTAGTCGCGGCAGGCGCGGGCGAAGCGCGCGGCCGCCCCCACCTCGGAGTAGAGGTCCACGTGCGGGAAGCCCGCATGGAGCGTAGGCGTCGCGTGCACGCACTCCCAGGAGCGCCCGGAGCGGGGCTTGGTGGCCGAGAAGGACGCGCCCGGATCCTCGCTGTCCCAGTAGTGGAACTCGTGCGCGCGCAGGGCACCCCCGCGCGCGGCGAGAAGGCCGTCCACGCGCGACTCGAGGCCCACGTAGCCGAAGCGCCTGAGCCTGTCGCAGCGGAAGGCGCGCGCATGCACGACCCCCGCCATCTCGTGCCAGGTGCCGTCGGCGCCCTTGAGGGCGTCGTGCAGGTAGAGGAAGCCGCCGCACTCGGCGACGGTCGGCAGGCCGGAGCGGACGGCGCGCGCCACCTCGGCGCGCATCCGCGCGTTGGCCTCGAGGGCGGCGGCGTGGAGCTCTGGGTAGCCGCCGCCGAGGTAGAGGCCGCAGGCGCCCTCAGGCAGGCGCCCGTCCGAGAGGGGCGAGAAGCCCACGAGCTCGCAGCCCAGCTCGCGCAGGGTGTCGAGGGCGTCCTCGTAGTAGAAGCAGAAGGCCTCGTCCCTGGCCACGGCGACGCGCGCGCCGGCGGCCACGGGCGCGAGCACGCGCGGCTCGTAGGCGAGCGGCGGGGCCTGGCGCGCCAGGGCGAGCAGGGCCTCCACGTCGAGCGTCTCCGCGAGGGCGTCCGCGACGAGGTCGACCTTCTCGCCCAGGCGCTCCACCTCGGCGGCCGTGACGAGCCCGAGGTGGCGGCTCTCGAGCGCGGCGCCCTCGAGCTGGGGCAGGTAGCCCAGGACGGGCACGCCCGACTCCTCCTCGACGGCCCGCCTGAGGGCGGGGAAGGCCGCGGCCGAGGCCCGGTTGAGCACGACGCCGGCCACCCGGCTGTCCTCGCGCATGCGCCGGACGCCCACGACCTCGGCGGCGAGGGTGCGCGCGCGGCCGCGGGCGTCGACCACGAGGACGCAGGGGGTCTCGGTGCGGCGCGCCACGTCCCAGCTCGAGGCCTCGTCGGTCAGGCCGACGCCGTCGTAGTAGCCCATGACGCCCTCGACGACGGTCACGCCCGCGCCGTCCGCGCCCTTGGCGAGCAGGCGCCGGACGTCGGCCTCGCCGGAGAGGTAGAGGTCGAGGTTGCGCGAAGGCACCCCCACCACCTCGCGGTGGAACATGGGGTCGATGAAGTCCGGCCCGCACTTGCACGCGCGGGGGGAGAGACCCCGCCGCGCGAGGAGCCTGAGCAGGCCGCAGGTGACGGTCGTCTTGCCGGCGCCGCTCGAGGTGGCCGCGACCATGACGCGCGGGACGCTTGCCGTGGCCACGCTAGGCCTCCCTTCCCGCTGCAGCGCCGCAGGCCTCGCCCGCGCCGTTCGCGGAGAAGACGAAGACCGGGTTCTGGGCGAGCATCAGGTGGTGGTCGCCCAGGGCGCGCGCCCTGCTGACGGAGACCTGCACCGCCTCCACGTCGGCCATGCCGAGCCCGGAGAGGCAGCCCGCCGCCTCGGCGACCGTCTCGAGCGAGACGGCCGTGACGACGACGCGCACGCGCGGGTTGGCCGCGAGCGCGGACGCCACGACCTCGCGCAGCCGCCCGGCCGACCCGCCGACGAAGACGCAGTCCGGCGCGGGCAGCCCCTCGAGCGCGGCGGGGGCCTCCCCGTGCACGACGGCCAGGTTGGCGAGGCCGAAGCGCTCCTTGTTGCGGCGAACCAGCTCGCAGGCGCGCCCGTCGCGCTCGACGGCGAAGACGCGCCCCGCCGGCGCCGCCAGCGCCGCCTCCACGGAGACGGAGCCGGTGCCGGCGCCGACGTCCCACACCACCGAGGAGGAGCGGAGCTTGAGCTTGCAGACCACGAGCTCCCTGACCTCCTCCTTCGTCATGGGCGCCTCCCCCCGCACGAAGGCGGAGTCGGGCAGGCACGGGGCCGACCCCGCGCGCGAGACGGGCCGCGCGTTGAGCACGATCAGCGACGTGAGGTCCGCGAAGGAGAAGGACGCGAGCTCGGCGGCGGTGCCGCGGACGACGCGCTCGTCGGCGTACGAGAGCCGCTCGCCGGCAACGACCTCGACGTCGCCGAGGCCGCGGCGCACGAGCTCGGCGCACACGTCCTGCGCCTTGGTAGCGCCGCCCGTGAGCACGAAGGTCTTCGCGTGCGCCTGCACGGCGCCGGCCGCGTCGCCCTCCCTTCCATGCACGGAGACGACGAAGGCGTCCTGCCAGGGCACGCGCGCCTTCGCCGCGAGGTAGGAGAGGGAGGAGACGCCCGGGACCTCCTCCACGTCCCAGCCCACGAGGCGCCCGGCGAGCAGGGCCGCCCCGCTGAAGAAGCCGACGTCGCCGGAGTAGACCACGCTCACCGTCTCCGCGCGCGCCCCCTCGAGGGCGGCGACGACGTCGTCCGCGCGCACGGCCGCCACGAGCCGCGGCGCGCCCGGGACGCCCGGGGCCGCGGGGGCCTCCGGCGCCGCACCCGGCGCAGCTGCCGACGCCGGCTCCTCGCCCGCGCCCGGGTCAAGGCGCAGCAGGTCGCGCACGCAGTCGAGCATGCGCGGCGCGCCCACGACGAACCCGCTCGCGGACAGCGCGTCGCGCGCCGCGAGCGTGAGCGTCGCCGGGTTCCCCATCCCTATGCCTACGAGGTAGACCTTCATCGCTACACCCCGAACCTCTCCGCCAGCAGGCGCTCGGCCTCGGCGAGGCCGAGGCCCTCCTCGTGCGTCGGCCGGTCGATGACCACCAGCTCGCAGCCCTCGGCCCGGGCCGCGCGGACCTTCTCCCAGAAGCCGCCGCTCGCGCCCGACGCCTTGGTCACCACGACCCCGATCCCAAGCTCGCGGATGAGCGCGCGGTTGAGGGCCTCCGAGAAGGGCCCCTGCATCGCGACGACGTGGCTCGCGGCGAGCCCCAGCCCGCTCGTGCGCTCGAGCGAGGCCGCGACGGGGAGCACCCGCACGTAGGCGCGCGCGGCGAAGTCGCGGACGCCTCGCGCGAAGCTCGCGAGCTCCTTGCTGCCCGTGGTGAGAAGCACCCTGCCCGGAAGCCCGTCCACGATCCGGGCCGCCTCGTCGGCGTCGGCGGCGAGGCGCCACGGCCCCTCCGGCACGCCCTCGCGGACGACGCGCACGAGCGGTGCGCCGAGCGCACCGGCGGCCTCGCGCACGCTGGCAGAGATCGAGGTCGCGAAGGGGTGCGTGGCGTCGACGACGCACGCGAAGCCCCCCTCAGCGAGGAGCCCCTCGATCTCCTGCTCGGGCAGGGGCCGGCCGATCGCGCGCACGTGCGGGCCCTCGCGGACGAGCGTGCCGCCGTAGGGCGTTGCCGAGCAGTACACGACGTCGGCGCCGCCTCGGCCCGCGAGCCACTCCACGAGCTCGCGCCCCTCGGTGGTGCCGCCGAAGACGAGCACGCGCGGCAGGTGCGCGGCGCCTGCCACCGACGCGTCCCTCTCCCCCGCGGCGTCCGCGACCAGCGCGTCCTTCTCCCCCGCGGCGTCTGCGACCGGCGCGTCCTTCCCCGCCACGGCGCCGCCGCGCCCGAGGTAGCCGCGTGGCGTCACCATGCGCCCGTCCACGACGCGGGTCGAGGAGCAGCCCACGAAGACCGTGCTGAACATGTCCACGCGCCTGTCGCGCAGCTCGCCCAGGGTGAGCACCTCGCTGGTCTCGCCCTCGCGGCCGACGTTGCGCACGATCCCGCAGACGGTCTCGGGCGGCCGGTAGCCGAGCACGAGGTCGCAGGCGCGCCTGAGGTAGTCCGCGCGCTTGTGCGACGAGGGGTTGTAGAGGCAGATCACCATGTCGGAGGAGGCGGCCGCGACGAGGCGCGCGCGAATCCGCTCGATGGGCGTGAGCAGGTCGGAGAGGGAGATCACGGCGAAGTCGCACATGAGCGGCGCGCCGAGGAGGGCCGCCCCTCCGGTGGCCGCCGTGACGCCGGGGACGACCTCGACCTCGACGTCGTCCCTGCCCTCGGCGAGCTCCAGGCACAGTCCCGCCATGCCGAAGACGCCCGGGTCCCCCGAGCACACCATCGCCACGCGCTGGCCGCGCGCCGCCTCCTCGAGCGCGGCCTCGCAGCGCTCTACCTCGCGGCGCATCGGCGTGGCGAGGGTCCGCTTGCCGGGGAAGGCCTCGCGCACGAGGTCGACGTAGACCGTGTAGCCCACGACGAGGTCGGCCTCCGCTATCGCGCGGCGCGCCCGTCGCGTGAGGTCGTCTGCGGCACCGGGGCCGAGGCCCACGACGCTGAGCACGCCGCGCCGGGCCGGGCCTGCCGCCGTGGCGGCCCCCGCGTCGCTGGTGGCCGCCTCGCCGCGGCCTGGCGCCGGCCCCGCCGCCGGGAAGGAGACGGGCGCGTCCGCTACGGCCACGGCCACCGTGACGCCGCCGCCGGCGCGCTTGGGCGAGACGAGCCTGCCGCCCGCGGCCAGCGCGGCGCGCTCGCAGACGTTGTCCACCCCCACGGTCCTCAGCACGAAGTCCGACGAGCTGAACTTGCCGGGCACGGCCGCGAGCTCGGCCGCGGAGAAGGTCGTGAGCTCCCAGCCCCTGTGCGCGCAGAGCGCCACGACCGCGGGCTCCTCCGCCTTGAGGTCGATGGTCGCGAGGCGTCGGACCGCCGCGCCCGCCACGCCCGCCGCCGCGAGCGCCGCGTCCACGGCGCCCGCGAGGTCGCCCTCGCCCGTGCCCCTGCGGCAGCCCACGCCCACCGTGACGTCGCGCACGAGGAGGTGGAGCGTCCGGGCGAAGGGGCTCCTCGCGGGGTCGCGCGTCACGCAGACGCCGACCTCGGCCTCGCCTCGCACGAACCCGGCGGGAAGCTCGCCCGCGACCGGCACGTCGCTCGCGAACCCCACGGGCTCGCCCGCGAGCAGCCGCGCCGAGACCTCCTTGGCGAGGTCCCACTCCAGGAGGTCGAGGCCCTGCTCCACCGCCCACGCGTCCACGGCGAGAAGGCCCCTCACGTCCGTCGCGGTCGAGACCGCGGCCACCCCGCCCGTCGCGCGGGCCACCTCGCGCGCCAGGTCGTTGGCGCCGCCGACGTGCCCTGAGAGCAACGGCACCGCGACGGAGCCCCGCTCGTCCACGCTCACCACCGCGGGGTCGCGGCGCTTGTCGGCCACGAGCGGCGCGACCGCGCGCACCGCTATGCCCGCGGCGCCCACGAACACGAGGGCGTCGTCGGCCGAGAAGCGCCTGCGCGCCCACGCGCCCACGGGGCCCGCGGGTGCGAGCCCGCGCGCCTCGGCGGCGCGTCCCCCCGCCGCGAGCTCCGCGACCCGCCAGCGCCCGCCGGCCTCGAGCGCGGCGGCGACCCTGCGGGCGAGCTCCGCCCCGGCGCCCGTGAAGGCGACGAGCGAGACCTGCCGCGGCTCCCGCCGGCCCGGGGCGCCGACGCCCGCGACCGCGCCGCCGGCCCTGCCGGCCTCGACGCGCGCCATCACGCCTCGCTCCCCTCGGACCGGCCGCGCGCGGGGCGGAAGCCCGTCTCGAAGGTGGGGTCGTAGAGCTTGGAGCGCAGGTAGGGCCCCTCGAGGAAGCCGCCCACGGCGACGATCGCCATCCTCGTGACCCCGGCCTCGGCGGCCGTCCGCGCGAGCGTGCCCACCGTGCAGCGCAGGACGCGCTCGTCCGGCCACGTGGCCTTGTAGACGATCGCCGCGGGCGTGTCCGGCCCGTAGGCGCCGCTCAGGAGCTCCTCCTGCACGCGGTCGAGCAGGCCCGCCGAGAGGAAGAGCACCATGGTGCAGCCGTGCGCCGCGAGCTCTGAGAGCCGCTCGCCGGCAGGCACGGGGGTCCTGCCCTCCATGCGGGTGACGATCACGGTCTGCGAGACGCCGGGCAGCGTGTACTCCGCCCCGAGCGCGGCGGCCGCCCCCGAGAGGGCGGACACCCCGGGGCAGACGTCGTAGGCGACGCCCGCCTCGTCGAGCAGGTCCATCTGCTCGCGGATGGCCCCGAAGATGGAGGGGTCGCCCGTGTGGAGCCGCACGACCTCCTCGCCCGCGGAGGAGGCCGCGACCATCGCCGAGACGACCTGCCCCAGGTCCATCCGCGCCGAGTCGAGGGTCCTGGCGCCCGGCTTGCAGCCCTCGAGTAGGGCAGGGTTCACGAGCGAGCCCGCGTACACCACGAGGTCGGCCGCCGCCAGCAGGCGCGCGCCCCGCACGGTTATGAGGTCGGGCGCGCCCGAGCCGGCGCCCACGAAGTGAACCATCAGATCTCTCCCTTCCGTCCGCGGGGACCCTCCCCGCCTGCGGCCCCGGACCGCAGGAGCGCGAGCAGGCGCGGCGCCCCCGCGGTCTCTCCGAGGACGCCCCAGCCGGGCGAGAACACGACCGCCTCCACGTCGAGCGCGCCCGCCGCCCGCCGCCGCAGCTGGTCGCCCAGGGCGGCGGTGACGGAGGCCATGGTCTCGCGCAGGATGCCCGCGCGCTCGAGCAGGGGCAGCGCCTCGTCGGTCGTCGCCGACCGCATGATCTCCCCCACGAGGTCGCGGCTCGCCCCCTGGAGGGCGGCGTGGGCCGCCAGCGTCTCGCGCCGGCCGTCGGCCACGCGCGAGTGCGTGTTCATGATGCCCGCCGCGACCTTCACGAGCTTGCCGAGCGAGCCCACGACGAGCATGGACCCGAAGCCCGCCTGGGCGGCGGCGTCGATCGTCTGGCCCACGTAGTTGGAGCACTGCACGCACCGCCCCGCGTCGAGGCCGAGCTCGCCGGCGGCGAAGTCGCGCCCGTAGTTGCCCGGCGCCACGAGCAGGTCGCGCACGCCCGCGGCGCGCTGGACGCGAAGCTCCAGCGCGATGGAGGCGACGAGGGCCTCCTCGCTCATGGGCCGCACGATTCCGGAGGTCCCGAGCACGGAGATGCCGCCCTCGATCCCGAGCCTGGGGTTGAAGGTGCGCTCCGCCAGGCGCACGCCCTCCGGGATGCTGACTACGACCGCGAGGCCGCCCCCGTAGCCGGCCGCGCGCATGGCCGCGCGCGCCTGCTCCTCGATCATGCGGCGGGGGATGCGGTTGATCGCCGCGGCGCCCACGGGCTGGTCGAGCCCGGCGCGCGTCACGCGGCCGACGCCGACCCCTCCGTCGACGGCGACGCCGCCCTCCGTGCGCGAGACGCGCGCGTACACGTAGGCGCCGTCCGTCACGTCCGGGTCGTCGCCCGCGTCCTTCCTGACCGCGCACTCCGCCCAGCCGGGCCCCGCGTCGTAGCGCGTAAGCTCCACGGGGACCTCGAGCCCCGAGGGGGTGGCTATCCGCGCGGCCGGCAGGGCCTCGCCCGTGAGCAGCAGCGTCGCCGCCCCCAGGGTCGCGGCCGCGGCGCAGGTGCCCGTGGTGTAGCCGCAGCGCAGGCGCCGCCGCCCGACCGTGACGTAGTGCTCGAACGCCTCCATCTACGCCTCCCCTCCGCGGCCCGGCGCCGCCGGTAGCCGCACCGCACCGGTCGCAGGGTCGTAGCTCCCCGGCTCGAGGTCGAAGAGCGCGTCGATCACCTCGGGCACGAAGACCTCGGCCGGCGTGCCGCAGGCGAAGACGCGCCCGTCGCGCACGCAGACGACCTGGTCGGAGACGACCCGCGCGAGCTGCAGCTCGTGCAGGGTGGCCACGACCGCCACCCCCTCCGTCCGCGCCAGCTCGCGCAGGATGGAGAGCAGCTCCACCTGGTAGCGGACGTCCAGGTAGGAGGTCGGCTCGTCGAGCAGCAAGACGTCGGGCTCCTGGCAGATCGCGCGGGCGAGAAGGACCCGCTGCCGCTGGCCGTCCGAGAGGCGCATGAAGTCCTCGTCGCGCATCCCCCACGTGTTGGTGAGCAGCATCGTGCGGCGCACGACCTCGCGGTCGTGCCCGCTCAGCGCGCCGAAGCGCCCGGTGTAGGGGTAGCGTCCGGACTCGACCACGTCCTCGCAGGTCAGAAGCTCGGTGCGCGGCCGGTCCGTGAGCACCACGGAGAGCCGGCGCGCCCGCTCGGCGGCGCCGAGGCGGCGAAGGGGCTCGCCGTCGACGAGCACGCGGCCGGCGACGGGCTCGAGCAGGGCGGCGAGGGTGCGGAGGATGGTCGACTTGCCCGCGCCGTTGGGGCCGACGAGGGTCGTGACCTCGCCGGCGCGCACCTCGAGCTCCACGCCGGAGACGACCGCGCGCCCCGCGTAGCCCGCGTCGAGCCCGCGCGCCGCGAGGCCCCGGGGCGCCGCGGCGACCGCGCCCGCGAGCCGCACGTCCTTCTCGCCCGCCATCTACTCCCGCCTCCTACGGAGGAGGACGGACAGGACCACCGGCGCGCCGAAGATCGCAGTCACCGTGGAGATGGAGAGCTCGGTCGGGGCGAGCAGGGTGCGCGCGACGAGGTCGCACACGAGGCAGAAGACCCCGCCGCCGAGGAAGGCCGCCGGGATCACCTGGAGCGGGCGCGAGGTGTTGAGCAGCCGCTTGGTGACGTGCGGGACCGCGACGCCCACGAAGGAGACCGGCCCCGCGAAGGCGGTGACGGTGCCCGCGAGCACGCTCGAGAGCACCACGAGCCCGGCGCGCAGGCGCCTGACGTCGACGCCCACGCTCCTTGCGTAGCCCTCCCCCAGCTGGAAGGCGCCCATCGGCTTTGAGAGCGCGAGCGCGCAGGCGAGGGCGGCGGCGACCACGACGGCCATGACCGCCACGTCGTCCCAGCGCGCGCCGGAGAAGCTGCCCTGCGACCAGTTGCGCAGGTTCACGATGTTCTGGTCGGAGGCGAAGGTCACGAGGAAGTCCGTGGCGGCCGAGCAGACGTAGCCGATCATCACGCCGGCCACGATCAGCACCGACGAGCTGCGCACGCGCCGCGACACGGCCAGCACCAGCGCCATCACGAGGAGGGACCCCACGAGGGCGGCGGCCACGAGCGTCCAGGAGGACATGACGCCGTAGGAGCCCACGACCACGACCATCACGAGGGCCACCACGAACTTGGCGCCGTTGGAGACGCCCAGGACGAAGGGGCTCGCGATAGGGTTGTTGAAGAAGGTCTGGAGCAGGAAGCCCGAGACGGCGAGCGCCCCGCCGAGCAGCGTGGCCGAGAAGACCCTCGGCAGCCGGATGCTCCACACGATCGCCGAGGCGGTGTCGGCGGCGTCGGGGTGCGCGAGGACGGAGGCGAGCCGGTCCGGCGGCACGGGGACGGTGCCCATGCAGACGTTGGCCACGAAGGCCGCGACGAGGGCCGCGGCGAGCCCCGCCATGACCAGGGCCGTCCTGCCGGCGCGCGTCTCGCGGACGGCCTCCTCGCCGGCGCGCGTCTTTCCCTCTCCCACAGCGCCCGCCATGCTAGCCCAGCCTGTGCAGGTACTCGAGGTCGGTCGCGGCGGGGTCGCAGAGCATCTCGTGGAAGTCCGAGATGATCGCGCCCGTGTCGGTCATCTGCTGGTACATGTCCTGCGAGGTGCACCAGACGTTTCCCTCCCTGACCGCCTTGAAGTCCGCGAGCAGCCGGTTCTTCTCCACCAGCTCGTCCACGGAGGAGACGCCCCCGTCGATCGAGGCGTTGTAGACGATGTAGTCCGCGTCGTGCGCCCCCTCGTAGAAGCGCTCCATCTCGAGCGTCACCGTGGAGCGCGCGGTGCCGTCGTCCTCGAGGCCGGAGAAGGCGTAGTCGCCCCCGGCGTACTGGATCATCTTGGTCACGTAGTCGCCGGGCTTGCGCACCACGGCGGAGCCGTTGGAGTTGACGTAGAAGAAGGCCACGGTCTTGCCGGTGTCCTCGCTGCGGGCGGCCTCGGCGAGCCGGACCTGCTCGTCGAAGAGCTCGCTCGCGCGCGCCTGCTGGCCGAGGAGGCTCCCCCAGAGCTTGATCCACTCCGTGCGCCCGAGCGGCTCGTCCTCGTAGCTCGCCATCTCCACCAGGACGGGGATGCCGAGCTCCCGGAGCTTCTCGCGCACGTCGGGCGTGTGGTTGACCATGGTCGACTCCACCGCGAGCCGCACGCCCTTGGAGAGCAGGAGGTCGTAGTCGGGGGCGCCGTACTTGCCGCCGTAGGCGATGGCGCCCGTGGCCATCGCCTCGCGCGCCGCCTCGATGCTCCAGTCCTCCTGCCGGATGCCGGAGACCGTGACGCGACCCGTCTCGCCGAGGGCGTCGAAGAGGCACATGCTGTCGGAGGCGGCGAGGTAGACGTCGCCCACCGGCTGCTGGATGCAGGTGATGTCGGCCGCGAGGCCCTCCGGCGCGCTCGCGCCCTCGGGCACGACGAGGTAGCGGCTGCCGTCGGCGATGCAGACGAGCTGGTAGCCGCCCTCGTAGTAGTCGACGGAGAAGCGCTTCGCGTAGTCGAGCTCGAGGCTGCCCGTAGGCTGCCAGCCGCAGCCGAGGTCGGTGTCGCGGAAGTCCGGGACGACGGTCGTGATGGGCGTGGCCTCGGCGGCGCCCTGGCCCGCCTGCGCGCCGCCGGCGGTACCGGTCGCCGCGCCCGAGCCGGCGGAGCCGGAGCCCGCCGCGCCCGCGCAGCCCGCGAGGGCGAGGGCCAGCGCCGCCGCGACCGCGCCAGCGCGCTGCGCCCGCGGGCGATGCGTCCTTCTCGACCTGCGGATCATTGCGCGCCCCCGTCGCGGCTCGCCGGGGTCGCCTCCGCGGCGCCCCTCCGCGCGCGCCTGCGGTGAACGAGGAGGGCCGCCCCCACGGCGACGGCTGCGGCCCCGAGACCCGCCGCGACGGTGCCGGCGACGGCGGGGCCTGCCGGCGCGCCCTGGCGCTGGGGGTCGGAGAAGGTCAGCGTGTAGTCGATCAGGTGCGGCCTGCTCATCGCCGTCGTCTCCGCCTGCACGGGGAGGGCCTCGCCCAGGGCGGAGACGGGCACCTCGAAGGTCGAGTTGCCGCCCTCGTTGACGGGCGAGAGGCGCTGGCCGTCCACCACCATGAGGTCGTAGTTGGGGCTGCTCCAGGTGACGGTGGCGACCATGGAGCCCGAGCTCACGGAGAGCTCGCAGGGGCTCTGGACGCTCGCGCGGCCCGAGCCGCCGCCGAGCTCGACGCTCACGGCGTAGGTGCCGTCGGCGAGGGCCGCGCCCTCGGCGGCCGCGGGCGCGGCCGGAGCGGCGAGGGCGAGCGCTGCCGCGGCGACGAGCGAGAGGACGAGGGCCAGCGCCCGGCGCCGCCCGACCCTTCGTGTGCCCATGTCCCTCACCTCTCCACGTCCTTCCCGGTCGCGGGGCCGCCCTGCCCCGCGTCCCTCTCGCCCGCGCCTCCGGACGCGCCGTCTAGCCCCGCGTCCTTCTCGCCCGCGCCGGGCGCACCCGCGTCCCGGCGAGCGAGCTCCGCGAGCTCGGGCCAGTGCAGCCTCACCAGGCGGGTGCCCGCGTCCCCCCTGTGCGTCATGGTGCAGGGCGTGCAGTCCTTGTAGCCCCGCTCGGTGTAACGGAAGCTCCCGCCGCAGCGCGGACCCAGCGCGTAGAGGGGGCAGTAGCAGAAGAGGCAGTTGAACTCCTCCGCCTCGATGCCCTCGTGGCAGGGGAAGTAGGGGCAATCCCTGTTGGTGAAGAAGGGGTACTCGTGCTCGCGGGACATCCCGCTCCTCTCGCTCGGGCGGCCGTGCGGCCGCCCCCTACGCTAGCGCATCCGGGCCGCCGGCGCACCCGCGCCGACGGCCCGGCAGACCTCGCCGCGCCCCGCCGGCCGGCGGGGCCTGCGCCTACGCCACGCTCGCGATGGCGTCGGCGGTGTGGGCGACGTAGATCTTCTGCACCGCGGGTATCTCGCCCAGGCCGGCGATCTGCGGCGCGACCTCGATGCCTGCGGCCTCGAACTGGCTCTTCCAGGAGTCGGCGTCATCTCCGGCCATGTCGTTGTGGGCGTGGTCGCCGGCGACGACCATGAGGGGCCTGAGCTGGATCTTGGTGTAGCCGGCCGCCTTGACCTTCTCGATCACGGCCTCGCAGGCGGTGTCGGCGGGCTTGCCCTCCACGGTCCCCACGTAGACGTTGTCGTAGCCGAGCTCGGCCATCTGCGCCTGCATCTGGTCGTAGGTGACGCTGGCCTCGTGCGAGGTGCCGTGGCCCATGAAGACGAAGGCGCAGCCGTCGGCCTTGGCGTCCTCCAGGCTGCCGTAGCCGGCCTCGCCCACGGCGGCGGCGGTGAGGTCTTCCGCCACGGCCCGCTTGTCGGCGTTGATGGCGGAGGCGTCGGTGCCCACCTCGCCCAGGAGCGGCTCGGCCACCACGACGTCCATCCTGTCGCGGTACTTGTCGGCCGCCTCGGTGAGCTCGTCGTACTCGGCGCCGTGCATGAGGTGGGTCGGCTGGATCACGAGCGTCTTGACGCCGTTGTCGACCGCGCGCTCGAGTGCCTGATCCATGTTGTCGATCTTCTCGCCGTCACGCGCCTGCACGTGGTTGATGATGATCTGCGAGGTGAAGGCGCGCCGCACGGACCATTCGGGGTAGGCCGCCTGGATCGCCTTCTCGATGGAGCCGATGTCGTTCACGCGGCTGTCGTTGTAGGAGGTGCCGAAGCTCGTGACCAGGATCTCGCGCTCGCCGATGCCGTCCTGGTTGAGCGGGTCGTCCAGGGAGGCGTCGCCCGTGTCGAGGCCGAAGTACTCGGGGCTGGCGTGCTCGCCCTCCACGAGGGCCCTCTGGTCCTCGGTCAGCGCGTCCCAGGCGGCCTTGGCCTCGGCGCACTGCGCGTCGGTCTGGTCGGTGCGCTCCTGGACGTAGATCTGGTCGATAAGGGCCGCCACCTTGTCGGCCGCCTGCTGGTCCGCGGACTTCGCGGCCTCGCCCGAGGCAGCCTGCCCGGAGTCCGCAGCGGCAGAGCCGCCCGTCTGCGCCGTCCCCGCGCAGCCGCCGAGCGCCACCGCCAGCGCGCCCGTGAGTATCGCCGCCGTCGCCTTACGCATCATCATCTCGCATCTCCCTCTCTCGTATCGCCGTCCCTCTCGGTCGCGCGCCTTCGTGCACCGCCGCAGCGCGCCGCCCCGGAGCCGCCGGCGCCTGCCGCTGCCGCCGCGTACCGGCCTAGCCCTCGGGGACCGGGTCGGACACGCTCACCTTGTGGTCGTACCACTTGCCCTTCTTGCCCAGGATCGCGACGTCGAACTCCTGGTCGAGCGCGGGCACCGGCACGTCGTAGCCGAAGGCCTCCTCCGTCGAGCCGTCCGGGTACGTGACGGTGTCGACCGTCGGCGAGAGAAGCTGGGCGCCCTCCTTCTGGGCGTCGGCCGCCGTGCCGACGAAGAGGTTCACGATGCCCTCGGAGGCGAGCGTCAGGTGGACGGTCATGCTGCCGTCCTTCACGGTGAGCTCGCCCTTGCCGTCCTTGGCCTCGTTCACGTGGAACATGTCGCTGTCGGTGGTGACGTCTACGGTGTAGAGGCCGTCTGCGAGGTCAGTGCTCGCGGCCGCGCCCGCCGTGGACGCCTGCGAGCCGGAGGCCGACTGCGCCTGGGACTGGGCCTGGCCGGAGCCGCCGGAGCCTCCCGCGGGCTGCGCCGTGCCGGCCGAGCCGCAGGCGCCGAGGGAGAGGGCTAGCGTAGCCGCGACGACGATGGGCACTGCCTTGGGGGTGTGCGTCGCCTTGTGCTTCATGGGTCGTACCTCCTGGTCGCGTTCCGTCTTCCGTGGACGTCGGGTGCGCGGGCGGGCGCGCCGCCGTGCGGCGGCTCCAGGCAGGGAGACCAGGCGAGAGGGGCCCTGGGCAGCAGGACCCGGGCGCGGCATGCGCGCCCTTCTCGGTACAGCCAGGATCTCGTGGCTTGGGGCCAGCCCCCGTACCCGACAGGCAGGTCTCCCGACTTATCGCTCGGACGCGCCCGCCCGCCTTCCCGGTCTCCCAGTGGCGTTGGGTGGGTGCTCGCGAATCACGGTGACGAGTTCGTGCGGGACGTTCGCCCGCTTCCCTTTTCACCGGGCGCCCATGGCCGCGTGGCCGAGAAGGGCGTCCGACACCTGTCTCTATGCAGTTGGCTGTCAGTGTAGCACGACAGATTGGGCTCGGGCGCACTGGACGACGGAGCGCGTGGCCGCCGGTGAGGGCGGGAGCGCACCACATGACGAACGCCTGGTCCCTGGCGCAGCGCTTCGCCCCAGATGAATACTGACAGTCATCTAACCGAGCTCCTGCAACCCGCGGGGCAGGCATCCCTTCCTCGCCCCTCGCCCGTACTCCCACGCGGCGTCCATGAAGGCGTCGAGGTTCTCCCTCGAGGTGCCGACGGGAGTGGTGCACCCGGGGCAGAGCGTGTACCCGCGAGGTGAGTCCGCCGCCTTCTTCAGACAGTCGAGGACGGCCTTACGCACGTCCTCGGGGCTTCCCTCGAGCAGCACGGCGACGGGCGGCACGTTTCCCGTGAGGGAGACCTGTTGCCCGTAGAGCTCCTTCAGCTCCCCGATGTCCTCCAGGTTGTCGACCCAGAACCCGCTCACGCCGGAGCCTACCACGAGGTCCCAGCGGTCCCGGGTGTGACCACAGATGTGGATGGCGGTGCTCCCCTGAAACTCGTTCATGCGCCTTACCGCCTGCTCGAGGTACGGCTTGTAGAACTGCTTGAACTGGCGAAGGCTGAGAAGGTCGCTCGAAGCCATGGGCTCCGAGAGCATGAGCCCAATGCCGAGGCGCTTGTGGATGTCGCGCGCGCACTTGACCACGTTGTCCGTGGCGTATTGCATGAGCTTGTGCACGCCGTCGCGGTCCTTGATCATCCCTCTCAGGAAGACCTCTGTGTCAATGAGCTGACCGGCCGTAGTGAGCGGTCCAGCCAGACCGGTGCCGAAGGTCCTGATGTCCCCATAGACGTCCATGAGCTTCTCGAACGACTCGATGATGATCGGGAGTCGCCCATCCTTGTCGACGTCCACGAGCTCGGCCCCGTCCACCTCGGCGAACGACTTGAACTTTGGCTCTACGACGTACGAGACACCCTTCTCCGGGTACTCGAGCCTCGTTCCGAGCGCCTCGACCAAGGCGCGAAGGCCCAGACCGACGCCCATGTTGTCCGCCCCGAAGTCCGCGGCGAGACGGCTCTCGACGTCGAACATGATGTCAGACGAGAAGTACCAGTCCCTGATCTTATAGCCGTAAAGGGGAGGTGCGGTCTCCCCCGCCGAGAGCGTGGTGGGGATGCGGTCCACCTCCTCGCCCGCGGCGTACGCGGCCAGCCGCTCCTTCGGCGTCATCTCAACTTCGTGCGATGTCACGAGGCTCACCCCTGCAATCTGACGACGGCCACGGACTGGGTGCCCGCGGCCGTCTCGTGTCCCTCTGTCCTTTGGCTTAGCTCCAGGTGGGGACCATGGAACCCTTCATCTCGTTCGCCAGGTAGTCCTTCAGGTGGTCGCACTGGACAGCCTTGGCGATACCGGTCGCCCACTCTGCGTTGGCGTCCTCCTTGCGGACGACGAAGCCCACCGCGTACTTCTCCTCGTCCTTGGAGCGCGCGATGTAGGAGTTGGCGTCCATCCCGGCGTTGACCATGTGGGCCGCGGCGAGGCAGATTCCGTCTACGTCGTTGATCGACTGCGGGAGTAGCTGCATCTCCGCCTCGACGAACTGGAGGTTCTTCGGGTTGTCCTTGACGTCGTGGATTGTCGGGGTGTCGACGCCGTCGACCAGGGTCAGCAGGCCGTGGTCCTTGAGCATAATCATGCCGCGCGCCTGGTTGGAGGCGTCGGAGCACATACCGAGCGTGGCGCCATCGGGCAGCTCCTCCAGACTCTTCCATTTGCTAGAGTACATGCCGAACAGGGGAGCGTAGCTCTTCGGCTCCACCATCACGAAGTCGGTGCCGTTGGACTTGTTGTACGCCTGGAGGTATGGCTCGTGCTGGTACCAGTTGCAGTCGATGCTGCCCTCGCCCAGCGCCTGGTTCGGGAGGACGGAGTCGTCGAAGGAGACAGCCTCGATCTTGTAACCCGCGGCCTCGATATCCGGGGTAACCGCAGCGAGCTTGTCCATGCTGTCCGCGCGGGTGCCGACCTTGATGGTCTTCTTCTCCGAGGACGATGCGGACGATCCGCCCTGGCCACAGGCAGCGAGGGTAGAGGCGATTCCCGCCATCCCCAGAAGCTGCAGTGCGGACCTACGAGTGAGCTGTAGAGCCATGTTCTTCTCCTAATCGATTGAGCACCTGGCCAGGTTCACCTGACGAGCGTGCGATTCCGCTTATTTGGCTCGTTGCACGGGCCCGTTACTTGAGCTTGCGGTAGATCCAGTCGCCGAAGTACTGAATCGCCGCCACGAGCACGATGAGGATGGCCACGATCGAGTACATGACGCGGACGTTGAAGTTCTGGTAGCCATACTGGAGCGCGACCGCACCAAGGCCGCCAGCGCCAACTGCGCCCGCCATCGCGGAGCAGCCGAGCAGGTTGATGAGGCCGAGACTCAGGCCGGAGATGACCGAGGGCAGACCTTCCTTGAGGTACACCTTGAGCATGATCTGCATCTTGGAGGCGCCGAAGGACTTCGCTGCCTCGATGAGGGCGGGGTCCACCTCCTTGAAGGCGTTCTGGAAGATGCGGCCCATGAACGGGCTGCACGCGACCGTGAGGGGCACCAACGCTGCGACCTCGCCGATCGAGGACCCGACGATGAGACGTGTGAGCGGGATGATCGTGACGATGAGGATGATGAACGGGAACGAGCGGATGATGTTAACGAATACGTCGAAGATCCTGAAGACGACCCTGTTGGGGCTCAGCCCGTCCTTGTCCGTGAGAACCAACACGATGCCTAGCACCATGCCGATGAGCGTCGCCAGCACGCCGGATATCAGCACCATCCTCAGGGTGGCGAAGAAGGCCGGGAGAATCAGCATCTGGAAGATCTCCCAGAAGGAGAACCTGCTAAGAACCATTCCGGGTCACCTACTCCTCTTCCTCGTCGCCGCGCGTGGACTCGGCGATCCATTCCTCGTCGATGCGGTCCCACTTCAGGGCAGCCCGGTCGAGGAAGCCTCCAGCCCTGCCCAGGTCCTCCTCGCGCACGTTCAGCGTGAAGAGGCCGGTGGCCCGGTTCCTAAAGTTCTGAATCCCTCCGTCGACGATTTGCGGGACGAACCCCGCCTCCTTTGAGAACGACTCGAAGAAGGACGCACCGGGACCCTCGGCTTCGTAGGCGACGCGCAGGTTCACCCCCTCGTCGGGCAGCGACGCCTGGTCTTCCCCAAGGAGGCGCAGCAGCGAGGCCGGCCTCCTGTAGAAGATGTCAAGCACATCGCCCATGCTCTTGATGACCCCCCGCTCCAGGATGCACGCCTTGCGGCACGCCTTGCGCACCACCTCCATCTGGTGGGTCACGATGACGATGGTGATTCCGGTCTCCCCGTTGATCTCCATCAGCAGGTCAAGAATCGAGCTGGTGGTCTTGGGGTCGAGGGCGGACGTCGCCTCGTCACAGAGCAGGATCTTGGGGTCCATGGTGAGGGCCCTTGCTATCGCGACCCTCTGCTTCTGTCCGCCCGAAAGGCCCCTTGGACGCGCGTCCTTTCGATCCGCAAGGCCGACGAGCTCGAGAAGGCTCATGACCTTCTTGTCGATCTCCTCGCTCTTGTAGCCCCAGCACTTCATGGGAAGGGCGACGTTGTTGTAGACGGTCTCCCTTTCAAGCAGCGAGAACTGCTGGAAGACCATCCCAATCTGTCTGCGGAGCTCTCGGATTTCCTTGTAGGGCATGTCCTTGATCTCGTGGCCGTCCACTACCATGCTGCCCGACTGGTAATCCGTCAGCCCATTGATACACCTGAGCAGCGTGGACTTTCCCGCACCACTACGCCCAACCAGGGCATACATCTCCCCGTCGGCGATGTCGAGGCTGATGTCCTTGAGGACCTCGCCTCCATCCGCCCAGCTTTTACCAAGGTGTTGTATCTCTATCACGTTTGAGCCCCCGACCGCATCCTGCTCGTCTATCTCGTCATATCCCTGCCGTATAGAGCCCAGAGATGGGTCAAATCACTGATAATTGCTGATGTCAATGCTTCTATCGGCAGGCGGAAAGCCGACTTATATTAACCAACCTGATCTTCATATTGGTTTTTCGATTCGATTATGTATTTCCCTGTATAATTATCGAACACTATTTCGATTTCTATGCACCTAGAACGGGGGTCACCGTACGTCGGCCTCGATGGGCCGAGTCCGGTGACCCCCTGTCGATTCGAGTGCCTTGTAACTCGTCCGAGTGCATGAAGATGAAGAGCGAGGCTTCGTAGTAGTTACTACTCCACCGTCTCGACCTCTCCGTGCGAGAACGCGTACTCACTGATCTCGTTCCCGATGCCCGGCAGCTCGGGAACCGAGAAGCGACCGTCGACCGGCTGGTAGTCGTACTTGCACAGCCTCCGGTTGTAGTCGAAGCGGTTGTAGACGTGGTGCTCGTGGATGGTGAAGTTCGGGAGGACGCACTCGACCTGGAGCGCCGCTGCCGTTAGGAGCGGGCTCGAGCAGACGTGCACTTGTACGCCCACGTCGTAGGTCTCCGCCATGTCCGCGACCTTCTTCACCTCGGTGATGCCACCGCAGTTGCCGAGGTCCGGCTGGATGAGCTGGACGGAGCCGTCCTCGAAGTAGGGGGCGTACTGCCAGCGGGTGTAGACGCGCTCGCCCTGCGAGACGGGAACTCCGAGCCTATTGAACACGCTCTTGGTCAGCTTCGGCGTCGGTGTGCACGGCTCCTCGAAGTAGTAGATGCCGTACTCCTTGACCGCCTCCCCGAGCTGGACCGCCGACTGCACGTCGACGCTCGAGTGGTTCTCCATGATGATGTCGACTTCTGGGCCCACCTCCTCGCGCACCGCCGCGAACCTACGCCTGACCATGTCGACGTACTTGTGGGGAAGGAGCCTCGTCGTGTCCTCATGGGAATAGCGGTGCCCGTCAGCCTCGTCAAAGGTGAAGAAGTCGTACTTGACTGCGTCGTAGCCCTCGTCGACCGCGGCCCGAGCGCTCCTCTTGTAGTCCTCGATTGTGACGGCGGGAGTCTTCTTGTCATACCAACCAAACTGCAGCTGGCTCGCATAACACCTCAGGCTCTCGCGGACTTTGCCTCCTAGCAACTGGTAGACGGGCACACCGAGTGCCTTGCCCTTGATGTCCCACAGGGCGACATCTATCGCAGACATCGCGGCGAAGACAACGGGTCCGCCGTTCTGCCCCCAGAACGTCCCCTTGTAGAGGTCTTGCCAGATGAGTTGGCTCTGGAAGGGATCCCTCCCGATAATCTGGCGGGAGAACTCGACGAGGGCGCTCCTCGCTGCCGTCGATGGGCAGCCGTAGGTCATGCCCGCCTCGCCATCTCCGTAGATTCCCTCGTCCGTGTACACGCGACAGAGGACGGGCGACCAGGCAGGGTTGTCGGCTGGCCTCTCCTCCAGATATATTACGTCGACTTTGGTAATCCTCATCATCATCACCCCGAGAACGAACGTCTAGTCAATGGACCAGGAGAGCAGGCGGGACTTGATGTGCTCGAACACCTGCATCACTATCACGAGCACCACTACCAGGAAGACGAAGCCCGCCCAGGTCTCCGCATAGAGGCCGTAGTCTGCATACTTCTTCACGAAGAAGCCCATGCCGTACTTCGCGCCGTACATCTCCGCGTAGACGAGCATCACGAAGGACCCCCTGAGGGATGTCACGAACCCCGAGAGTATCGACGGACTCGCCGCGGGGAGGATGACCTTGAAGAACTTCTTCGCCCCGTGTAGCTCGAGCGCCGCTGCGTTGTCAAGGTAGGTCTTATTGATGGTCTGGATGCCCGTGATAGTCGCGAAGAGAGTCGCCCAGATGGTCTGGTAGATAATCAGGAAGAGCGATGCCACCCAGAAATTGGGAGCGAGGAGGAGTGCGAAGGGCGAGAGGAGAATCGAGGGGATGACACTGATGGTGTACACCACCGGATGCAGCACTTCCCTCGCCCGCTTGTTCATTCCCAGCACGGACCCGACGACCAGGGCGATTGTGGTCGCGATAATCAGCGCGGGCACCAACAGCCCGAACGACGAGAACATGTTGATGAACATCGTCTGCCAGTATTGCTGGAACGCCTTGCCGATCTGCGCGGCGGGTGGGAACAGGAAGGCGTTAACCAGCCTGTTGTCAGCGATGACAACATAGGCGGCGACGATGCCCACAAAAACTAATATCGTAATCCAATACTTCTTGAAGAAGCTGCCCACTCTGCCCACGAGACCCCCTTCATTTCCTTGATACAGAGACGCTCTTACGCGTCGTGCTCCTGGAAGAACTCCTTGCGGCTCTTCCACCACTCGGGGTAGTCATCGGCATACTCCTGGGAGATCTCGTTCAGAGCCTCCTCGTAGAAGCTGGTGTCGATGTGGTCCTCGAGCTTGACCTTCGCAGCGGCGTCCGCATCCACGAGGCCGATCTGCTTCATGACCTCCCACGTCTGCTCCACCTGGTGCTTGACGGGGTCGGTGTCGGGAATGTAGTGCTCGTTCTTGAGGTAAGCGGCAACGTAGTCCTGGTCTGTGTTGAGCTCCTTGGCAAGAATCTCAACACACTCGTCAAGGTTCGCGTGGAAGTACGCGTTGGACCTCACCAACGCGCGCATGAGCGCCTTGACCGTCTTCGGATTGTCCTTCACGAACTGGGTCCTCATATTCATGCGGCAACAACCGTATGTGGGCATGAGCTCATCCGCATAGACGACGATGTCGACGTCAGGCGAGTTATTGACCGTGTAGAGCATATCGCCAGACATGTAGCCATAGTCGGCTTCCCCTGAGACCACGGCTGCATACCTGTCCGCGGACGTATTCGTGCTGACCCACGTCACGTCCTTGGTCGGGTCATATCCTGCCTGCAGCATGGCATAGCATACGGGGATCTGCGGCGCACTGTGCGAGATTCTCTTTCCGACAAGGTCTCCCACGCCGTTCCAGGTAGTCCCCTTCTTCGCAATCAGATACATGCCCTGAAGCATGTACCCACCGACGATTGTGAAGTCCTGCCCAGCTGCAATCTGCTGTAGCGGGCCGGAAGTCCCCTGGTTCGACGTTACGTCGACAGCACCCGTCGAGAGCGCGGTGAGCGCATCAGTGCTGGACTGGACAGGATCCTCAACGACGGTAAGACCCTCGTCCGCAAAGTAGCCCTTCTTCTGCCCAAGGGTGACGAAGATGTTGCCGCTGTTAGCCCTGCCCCAGTGGATGGTATCCACTTCCAGACCCTTGTCCCCGCTGGCAGGACTGGATTCCGCAGCAGCTCCAGACGTGCTGGAGCTGCCGCAGGCACTGAGCGCAAGTCCCGCTCCGAGGACTCCCATAGTAGATATGAAAGTACGGCGGCTCAGGTTCGCGTTCATTTGTGACATAGCGTTCTCCATTCCTAACGATGTCTTTCAGCAGGCACCGTCGCCTGCCGTTTGCCAAACTGCGAAGGTCACTCGACACGACAAGCGATGTCGCGGTTCATCTCCATAACCAACTTGTTGCGGAGGTCGAGTATCCACTTGTCGTCAAACTGCGTGTTCCTGGTGACCCGATGCTCCTCTGGTATCCTCTCATCGAGAATGACGTGACTCGGAGACTGGCCGAGCATGTAGATGTGCGTTGACAGGAGGAGCGCCTCATCCACGTCGTGGGTGACGAAGAAGATGGTCTTCTTCTCCTCTTCCTTGCCCCACAGCGATAGCACCAGGTCCTGCAGCCTCGCGCGAGTGACCGCATCGAGGGCACCAAAGGGCTCGTCCATTAGGAGCATTGGCGAATCGATGCCAAAGGCGCGTGCGATGGCGCAGCGCTGCTTCATCCCGCCGCTCAGCTCCTTGGGAAGCTTCCGGTATATCTTCGCGTCCAAGCCGACTGCCTCGAGGAGCTCGTACACGCGCTTCTTGAGGTCCGCCTTGTCGACATCGGGGAACTTCTGGGTCAGGCCGAGGAGAATGTTCTCACCGGCGCTCATCCACGGGAAGAGGCCGTAGTCCTGGAAGACAATCCCCCTCTCCAGGCTCGCACCGTGAATCGGCTCGCCGTCGAAGAGCAGCTCGCCCGACGTTGGCGACTCGAGCCCAGCTATGAGCCTGAGAAGGGTCGACTTGCCACATCCCGACTGACCCAGCAGGCAGACGAACTCACCGTCCTGGACGTCGATGTTCAGATGTTCGAGAATCAGGCGGTCGGTACCCTTGTATGAAAACGACAGGTCTTCGATGTGGACGCCCATTGAGTCTCCTATACACTGCTCGGGAATCTGCGTGAGAGATTGAAGCTGCTGATAGCGGGTGACTCGCGAGGACAACGTAGGAATGGAGAACGCGCGCTGGGATTCATCCGAGCCGCCATCGCTACCCATGCGGTCCACGCGATACGCAGCCGCAACCGATGCATGACCCGCTCTGATAACCACCGTTTGGGCAACCAGAGTGACGAGAGGCATCTGGCGCCATCGAATTCTAATGAGATTTCCCCTAGGCCAACATTTTGGGTTTGATTACTTTTAACGCATATAGTTAACTGATGACTTCATCTTGCGGAACGCCCGCACGTTCACTCATCGCTCGTGCCGTCATGCATCGAGCGTCTCGATGTCGCCATGAGTGAGACGGACGCGCGGATGCGCCGTCGCACCCGTCGCACCCATAGCCTCCCCTACGCGCCCCCGCGCAGCGCCCACGCAACCTTCGCGAGCTCGAGCAGCCGACGGTAGTCCGGTGGGCTGTCCAGCCGCACGACAGGTGCGTCGACCAGCGCGTGGAGGATGCCGCGCACCCGGAAGACGTCGTAGTCCGAGAGGCCCTCGGCCTTGGTGAGCACCAGGAGGCGCGCCTCCTCGAGCTTCCTGCACGCCGCGTTGGAGAGGGCGCGCGGCTCGGCTACTCTTGTGGCGTCCACCACGGTGATGGCGGCGCAGACCTCTAAGGGCTGCTCCCTCCCCACGTAGGAGACCACGCCCGCCACGTCGTCCACGGACGCGGCGTCGCACGCCTCCACGATCACGCACGCGGGCGGCGAAGAGCGCATGATCGTCGTGAGACCCTGGTGGAGGGTGTGGGGTAGCCCGTCGCCCGCGTCCGCGCGGCGCGCCGGCACGACCGGCCAGAGAGACACCCTCCCAGCGGAGATGAGGTCCCAGCTCACGGAGCTCTCCCCCGCCTCGCACTCGAGCACGACCGGCGGCTCGTCTAGCGCGTTGGCCGCGACGATGCCGTTGATGAGCGTCGTCTTGCCGGCGCCTCGCGCCCCCGAGATTATGATCACCTCAGTCATTGGGCCTCGCTCGAAGTACTCGCTCGCAGTCTCTTCTCGCCGCGCCTCGGTGCCGGCAGGCGCGGAGCTGGCGCCTGCCGGCATACTGCCCGCCCGCGAGTCGCCGCCGGCGGGCCGGTATCCAGGAGATGCTAGTGGGACCCTTTTGGTAATCGCTTCCCCGTCGTCCTTGTCGCCGGCGAACGGCAGGCGCCCAAACGAGTTGCGGAGGAACTGCGAAGGCCCCGCGCCCATGGGAGAATTCTTGCCGGAACCCCGCAATTGTCTTTCGGGCGCGCGTTTTTCTCACCTGCGCCGATTTGGGTTATCAACGGTGTTTCAACATCACGGGACGGCTTTTCAACAATATCTTGTGCTGAATGTCAATTTCTGGCACAAGAAGTTGTGCCATACTCTTCGCAGGCCATAGGAAACCAATCCCAGCGACGGCACGGCAGGCGCGGTTTGCGCGTTTGCCCAGCTAGTCTATGCCGCCGCCACGCAAGCGAGGAGAGCACGATGAAGATCATCAAGCGCAACGGCTCAGAGGTACCCTTCGACGTCAGCAAGATCTCCAACGCCATCGCCGGGGCCAACGCCGAGGCCGCCGAGGCCGACCGCCTGACCGAGCGCGAGATCACCTTCGCCTCCCTCAACGTGCAGGACGAGTGCGCCAAGGCCGGCCACACCGTCACGGTCGAGGAGGTCCAGGACCTCGTCGAGGACCAGCTCATGGCCCTCGACCACTTCGACGTGGCGCGTCGCTACATCATCTACCGCTACCTGCAGAACCAGAAGCGCCACAAGAACACCACGGACGACAAGATCCTCTCGCTGATCGAGGCCAACAACGAGGAGGTCAAGCAGGAGAACTCCAACAAGAACCCGACCGTGGTCAGCGTCCAGCGCGACTACATGGCCGGCGAGGTCTCCAAGGACCTGACGATGCGCCAGCTGCTGCCGCGCGACGTCGTGGAGGCCCACCAGGAGGGCATCATCCACTTCCACGACGCCGACTACTACGCCCAGCACATGCACAACTGCGACCTCGTGAACCTCGACGACATGCTGCAGAACGGCACGGTGATCAGCGGCACCATGATCGAGAAGCCCCACAGCTTCTCGACCGCCTGCAACATCGCCACGCAGATCATCGCCCAGGTGGCCTCCTGCCAGTACGGCGGCCAGTCCATCTCGCTCTACCACCTCGCCAAGTTCGTGGACGTCTCCCGCAAGAAGATCCGCCGCCAGGTGTACGCCGAGATGGAGGCCATCGACGCCCACCCCGGCGCCGACAAGGTCGACACCATCGTGGAGAAGCGCCTGCGCGACGAGGTGGCCCGCGGCATCCAGACCATCCAGTACCAGGTCGTCACCCTCATGACCACCAACGGCCAGGCGCCGTTCATCACCGTGTTCATGTACCTCAACGAGGCGCGCGACCCCCAGGAGAAGCACGACCTCGCGCTCTGCATCGAGGAGATGCTCAAGCAGCGCTACCAGGGTGTCAAGAACGAGGCCGGCGTGTGGATCACCCCCGCCTTCCCCAAGCTCATCTACGTGCTCGAGGAGGACAACATCCACCCCGGCGACCCCTACTTCTACCTCACGCAGCTGGCCGCCAAGTGCACCGCCAAGCGCATGGTGCCCGACTACATCTCCGAGAAGAAGATGCGCGAGTACAAGCTCTCCAAGGGCGAGGCCGAGGGCGAGGGCGACGTCTACACCTGCATGGGCTGCCGCTCCTTCCTGACGCCCGACCGCTCGGGCGACGGCTACGGCAACGTGGCCAAGGCCAAGAACTACGAGCCGGGCAAGCCCAAGTACTACGGCCGCTTCAACCAGGGCGTCGTCACGATCAACCTGCCCGACGTCGCGCTGTCCGCCGACCGAGACGTGGAGAAGTTCTGGCCGCTCTTCGACGAGCGCCTCGAGCTCTGCCACCGTGCGCTGCGCTGCCGCCACGACCGCCTCTGCGGCACGACCTCCGACGCCGCGCCGATCCTGTGGCAGTACGGCGCCCTCGCGCGCCTCGACAAGGGCGAGAAGATTGACAAGCTCCTCTATGGCGGCTACAGCACCATCAGCCTCGGCTACGCCGGCCTCTACGAGTGCGTGAAGGCCCTCACCGGCAAGAGCCACACCGACCCCGCCGCCGAGGACTTCGCCCTCTCGATCATGCAGCACATGAACGACAAGTGCGCCGAGTGGAAGGCCGCCGAGGACATCGACTACTCCCTCTACGGCACGCCGCTCGAGTCCACCACCTACAAGTTCGCCAAGTGCCTGCAGCGCCGCTTCGGCATCATCCCCGGCATCACGGACAAGGGCTACATCACCAACTCCTACCACGTCCACGTGACCGAGAAGATCGACGCCTTCACCAAGCTGCGCTTCGAGAGCAAGTTCCAGCGCCTCTCCCCCGGCGGCGCCATCTCCTACGTCGAGGTGCCCAACATGCAGGACAACCTCGAGGCCGTGGTCCGCGTGATGCAGTTCATCTACGAGAACATCATGTACGCCGAGCTCAACACCAAGAGCGACTACTGCCAGGTGTGCGGCTACGACGGGGAGATCAGGATCGTGGAGGACGACGGCAAGCTCGTGTGGGAGTGCCCCAACTGCGGCAACCGCGACCAGAGCAAGATGAACGTGGCCCGCAGGACCTGCGGCTACATCGGCACCCAGTTCTGGAACCAGGGTCGCACGCAGGAGATCAAGGACCGCGTGCTGCACCTGTAGCGCTACGGCCGCGAGAACGATCCAGGCCGAAGGGACCGCCGGATGGGCTCCCTTCGGCCTTCTCGCGTACCTATCGGCTCTAACGCCGTGCTACGCCAGTTGGGATTCAACCGAAAGATATGAAAAGAGCCGGGGAAAACGTCCCCGGCGCTTGGGGACCCTTCCTCACGGGAAAAGTCAGCTACTTTCTATCACATTCCAGCGCTCCCGTCGAAGGCGCCACCTGCACCACGCATTGTCGTGACGATGGGCGCCTTGTCGGTCTGCCCGAGGCGCCCTTTGGTGTCCCGTGCGTCAGATACAATTGCAAGGCGTTAAACCCATCCGTGGACGCGGCTCTCTCGCAGCACCACCCAAGAGGGAACCGTCCACGACCGAACCAGCCGAGGTGCAGCCATGAACTACGCGGAGATCAAGTACTGTGACATCGCCAACGGACCCGGCGTGAGGACCACCCTGTTCGTCTCCGGCTGCAGGCTGCACTGCCCCGGCTGCTTCAACGAGTCGGCGTGGAGCTTCACGGCGGGCGACCCCTTCACGCGCCAGGTGGAGGACAAGATCATCGAGTCCATGGAGCCGTTCTACGTCGACGGCCTCTCCGTCCTCGGCGGCGAGCCGACCGAGCCGGAGAACGCCGCGGCCCTCGCACCCTTCCTCAGGCGCGTGCGCGAGCGCTTCGGCACGGAGAAGAACGTCTGGCTGTACAGCGGGCGCACGCTCGAGGAGCTCCTGCCCGGCGGCTCGCACGGCTCCGAGGACCTGTCCTCGATTCTGGACTGCGTCGACGTGCTGGTCGACGGCCCCTGGGTCGCCGCAGAGCACGACATCAGTCTCCGCTTCCGCGGCTCGGCCAACCAGCGCCTCATCGACGTGCCCGCGACCCTCGCGGGGCACCGCGAGGGCGTCCTCTCCGGCAACGAGGCCGTGCTCTGGGAGGACGAGGCCGTCTACACCACGCACACGATGGAGTAGGGCGCAGGGCGGCGCGCTGGCGGACGTCCTTCTCGCCCGGCGCGCCTTGCGCCCCCGGCACACCTTGCGCCTCCGGCGCGGACGGCGGCCCTACGCGCCCTCGCCGCGCTCCACGTGGAACAACTCGTCCGCGAGCATGAAGCGCTCCCCCACCGCGACCATGGCGTGGTCGTTCACCGGCAAAAGGCCGCTCCTGAGCACGACGCCGTTCTCCGACCCGAGGTCGAAGATCTCCACGCCCCTGTCGCCGCAGACGACGGAGGCGTGCATCCTGCTGATGCCGAGGTTGCCCAGGACCTGCACGTCGCAGGCGGACGAGCGACCGATCACGTCCTCGACGCCCTCGTCCAGCGGGTAGCGCTCCCCCGTCGACTCGCGCACGAGCCAGAACGCCGGACCGGCGCCGCCCGCTTGGCCCGGCGCCGAGACGCTCCCCGTCGGCACGTCGTCCGCATCGCCCATGTCGCCGAAGCTGCCAGGCGTCGTGTTGCCCAGGTCGCCCGTGGCCCAGGGCGCGTCGAAGTCGCTCGGGACCTCGAGGCCCACGCCGTCCGGGTCCGTGGCCGAGAAGCGCCCGTCGCCCGCGTCCGCATCCGTGGGCGCGCCGCCATCGGCCCCGGCCGAGCCCTCGCCGCCGAGGCCGCCTGCCACCTCGCCGGCCCCGCCCCAGGTGTCATCCCAGGCGCAGGCGCCCTGCGAGAGCGAGCCCCTGAGCATGGTTCGCGGCACCTCGCGCGTCACCGCGCCGCCCCGACCGGCACCTCCCGCCACGGCGGTCACTGGCGCCGGCGGCACGGCGGCCCCCGCCCGCGCGCCTGCGGACGCCGCGTACGCGCGCTCGCGCCGCGGGCGCACCTGTTGCCTCGCGCCGGTCCTGACGCCGTACTCCGCCTCGAGGAAGTCCAGGTAGGCCGCAGAGTCGAAGCTGCGCATGGAGTCGAGGAGACGCACCAGCCGCTCCGCGCGACGCATGTCCTCGTCCGAGATGAACCTGAGGGCGCGCCCCGTCGCGAGGTGGTGCAGCAGGTCACGCGCGTCGGGCGGCTTGAGGAGCCGGGGCCTGCGCACCACGGGCACGACGATGAACCTGAGCGCGCCGTCGCCCAGCGCGAAGACGTGCTGCGGGCGGAAGTCCGCGGCCGCGAGCGAGCACGGCGCGGACTCCAGCGCAGAGGCGAGGTCCGCCACGGAGAAGAGCATGGCCTCGTACTGCTGGCGCGAGACGGCGTCGGCCCGCAGGAGCTCGGGGAGCGTCACGAGCCCGGTCACGTCGTAGAGCAGGGCGGGCGGCTCCGCGCCGGCGGCGCCCCGCACGCCGGGGCCACCCGCCCGTACGCGACGCACCTCCAGCAGGCTCCTGTCGCGCGTGCGCTCGAGCCACGTGGTGAGCCCCTCGTCGAGCTCCTCGTGGCGCGAGAGCTGCACCTCGATCCAGCGGGAGCGCGTCTCGCGGTCCCTGTAGTCGCGAAAGCGCATGAGCGCCCCTCCTTCCGTGGCCCGGGACGGCTCCTACCCCTCGGGGCCGACGACGAGGATGGTCAGGTTGTCGCCCTCGCCGAGGCTGAGGTCGCGCTTGACGACCCTGTGGCAGGCGAGCTCCAGGTCCTTCTCGCCCGCCTCCGTGAGGGGCGAGAAGGCCTGCGTGATCCCGGCGGCCTCCTGCAGGTGCCAGGCGCCGTCGCTCACGAGGACGAAGAGGTCGCCCGGCTCGTAGGCGCCCTCGTAGAAGATCGGCAGGATCGACTCCTGCGAACCGATGGCCTGCAGCAGCACGCTGCGCCGGTCGGACGTGCGCGCCTCCTCGCGCGTCATGCGGCCCTGGAGCACGTCGCGGGCGGCGAGCGTCTGGTCCTCGGTCACGAGGCGCGCCGAGGTGGGCGTCACGTGGTAGACGCGCGAGTCGCCCACCTGCACGGCGAGGAAGCGCCCGCGCGCGCAGAGCAGCGCCGAGAGCGTGGTGCCCATCTTGCCGCCGTGGGCGGCGGCGTAGCGCAGAATCGAGGCGTTCGCGCTGGCGACGAGGTTGTCGAGGGAGTCCATGACCCGCTGGGAGCAGATGCCGTCGCCGGCGGGGGCCGCGCCGGCGGGCGTCGCGCCGGCGGGCGCCGCGTCCTTCTCGCCCGAAGCCGCGCCTGCCTCGTCCGGCTCCGCGAGGACCTCGTCCAGGGTCTCGGAGAACCAGCGCTCGACCGCGCGCACCACGGTGGAGCTCGCGACCTCGCCCTGCGCGAGGCCGCCGACGCCGTCGCAGACCACGCCGAGCGTGACCTCGCCGAGGCTGGTCGAGCGGATGCCCGAGCCGTGGGAGTCCTGGTTGGAGCGACGCTTTCCTTGGTCGGTTACAGCTGCGATCCGTGCCATGCTAGAACGCCTCCGGATGGTTCCTGAAGAAGAGGATCATTTCGTTGGTGAGGCTCGACGTGTCGGGGAGGCGCTCGGGGATCTCCGAGCGGTCCGCCCACACGCCGAGCCTGAGCTCGCTCCTGTCGAGGGTGATACGCGGCGTGCCGTCGAGCTCGCAGAAGAAGCCGGCCAGCAGCGTGTCGGTGAAGGACCAAGGCTGGTCCTTGTAGTAGCGCAGGTGCTTCACGCGGATGCCGACCTCCTCCATGACCTCGCGGCGGCAGGTCTCCTCGAGCGACTCGCCGACCTCGTTGAACCCGGCCACCAGGGCGTAGTTGGTGTACTTGCGGCCGGCGTACTTGGTGAGGAGGATCTTGGAGCCGTGCGTGACGCCGCAGATGACCGCCGGCTGGATCTTGGGGTAGATCACCCTGTCGCACTGGGGGCAGCACAGCTCGCGGTTCCTCTCGACCCTGAGGGTGGGATGTCCGCACCTGCCGCAGAACCGGTTGTCCGCATACCAGTTGCGAAGCTGGTAGCCCGTGATGCAGGCGAACGCGCGCCAGCGCGGCCGGGCCGACCTCAGGGCGGAGACGGGCTCCCAGCCGAAGCCCCGCGGGACCGGCGCGCCCTCGTCCTCCGAGAGGTAGAAGCGGGTGTCGTCGATGGTGAAGAGGAAGGTCAGCCCCGCGGGGTCGACCTCGCCGGCGAGCTCGGAGACGAGCGGGAGCTCCAGCGCGGGCGCGGGCGCCGCGCCGCGCACGAGCACCGCCCCATCGCGGTAGCGGAGCAGCACGTCCGAGGGTCGGGCGGGCAGCGGGCGGTACGAGTTGTCGAAGCGATGCTCGCCGATGTCCTGGATCAAGGTGCCCTCCGAAGCCCCGTCCGCCCTGGCCTTGTGCCAGGCCTCCTCATAGCCGGCGCATCGTACCTGGGCGGTGCCATCAGTCGAGTCGCTATTGTAGGCCCCGCGGCCGGGACGTGCGCGACCCGGCGCGAGCGCACGAGAAACACCAGAAGGTGAAAGCGACCGAAAGACGACAAGACGAGGCGACAAGGGCTATAGTCATACGAGCTTGATGCCGACAGATTGAGGACTGCATGCCCAAATACGTACTGGTCGCAGAGACGGGATCTGACATCCACGAGGACACCGCGCGCGAGTACGGCATCGTGGTCGTCCCCATGCACGTGAACTTCGGCGGGCAGAGCCGCGATGACGACAGCTTCCCTCCCGAGGAGCTCTACGAGTACTTCGAGGAGACCGGCGAGTGCCCCCGCACCGCCGGCTGCTCCCCCGCCGACTTCGCCCCAGTCTTCGACAAGATCCACGCGGAGCAGCCCGACGCGCAGATCGTCTACCTCGCCTACTCCGCAGTGACCACCGTCTCCATGGAGTCGGCCCGGATCGCCGCGGAGGGACGCGACTACGTGACCCTGATCGACACAAAGGCGGTATCCTCCGCACAGCGCCTTATCGTCACCAACGTCGCCCGCTGGCTCAGGGAGAACCCCGACGCCACCCCGTACGACATCCGCGAGTTCGTGGCGGACCAGTCGCGCCGCATCCGCTTCGCCTTCCTGCCCGGCGAGCTCAAGTTCCTCCGCGCGGGCGGGCGCCTCACCAACGCGGCCTTCCTCGGCGCGACCCTCCTGCGCATCAAGCCCACCATCGAGATGGTGGACGGCAGGCTCGTCGCCACCAAGAAGCGCACCGGCTCCATCCGCAAGTGCATGACCGAGCTCTGCGAGCACTTCTGCACCCGCGAGCCCATGGACCTCTCCCGCGTCTGCTTCACCTACACCTCCGGCGACGAGCCGGACGAGAGGGTCCGCAAGGCGTGCGAGAAGGTCGTGCGCCACCACGGCGCACAGGAGATAGAGTGGGTGAAGTCCGGCTGCGTCATCGCATCCCACTCCGGCCCCAACTCCTTCGCCATCACCGCGCTGGCGGCCAAGGACTAGCGAAACCCGCCGCTCGGGCCACGGGGCGCCCTACCCCGCGACGTGGCGGTAGGGCGCCCCGTGACCACCCAGGACCAGCCACTCGCCCGCATCGAGCATCCCGAAGAGGGCCTTGCGCTCCCTCCTGCTGAGCTCGGGGTTCATGTCGACCGAGACCATGAGGTAGGGGGCGAGCGAGTCGAAGCGCCTCTGCTGCTTCGACTCGTCGTGCACGTTCACGAAGATGTCCCCCGAGACGCAGACGCGCTGCGCGCGGTCGACGAGGACGGTCTCGCCGGGCACGTGGCCGCCCGCGCCCTGCCAGACCTCGAAGCGGAACGGCGGGACCTCGAGCCAGGCCTCCTCTCCCGCGGCCGTGTAGCACCGCGCGATCGGGTCGTCTGAGAAGCGGTCCCTGTGGCCGATGCAGGAGAACCTGCCGTCGACGACGGGCGGCTCGTAGGAGGTCAGGACCTTGGCGATCTCCTCGTAGGCGCGGTGCAGGGGGTTGCCGGCGCGCCAGTTGGGCTCGCCCGCCGCCTCCATCCCGAAGTTGTCCAGCACGTCCCTCACCGCGTACACTGCGTCGAAGAGGTCCGTGCAGCCCGCATGGTCAATGTCTGCGTGCGTCAGGAGGAGCTCCTTCCTGCACCCGTCCCAGTCCGGGAAGAGCGAGCGGTAGAGTCCCTGGTACTCCCGCCGGAAGGCCCGGTAGCCCGAGTCGACGCAGAGCAGGCGCCCGTCGGCCTCGAGTATCCACGTGTTCGAGCCGGCCGGCGGCTCCACGCACGTGCAACGGACGCCTCCGGGCGTCTCGAGGCGCGTCACCCTGGTCGCGCGCGCGAACGCGTCGCCCCGGTACTCCTCGATGCCCGACGCGAAGTCGTCGAGGTACTCGAAGGGCTTGAAGGGGTTGGCGCCCGTGCCCTCCAGGCTCTGCACGATCCTGTTCGAGTTCACCAGGACCGTGTGCTCCTGCTCGGCCGAAAGCCCCAGCCTCCCGCCCATCCCACGGGCGAACGAGAGGTAGAAGTAGGAGTTGTCAATCACGTGCCGGCTCTTGTCGTAGGGCACGACGCGCGTGGGACAGATCCTACTCGCCTCGGCCAGGAAGGGGTCGAGGTCCTCCGCCTGCTCCACGTAGACGCCCACGAGCACCTTCTGGTCACCGGGAGACGTCACCCTCGCGTCGCAGAAGGTGATGTTGAAGCCGTAGCCGTAGATGAGCTCGAGTGCCGGCACGAGGGCGCCCACGGAGTCCCCCACCGTGAGCTCGAGCAGCGCCACCTCGCCGACCTCGGCGCTCGAGTCGAGCACCCCCATCTCGTCGAGGGAGGCGTCGGCGTCCGCGAGCGCGGCCCCCGTCCCCTCGGCGTCGACGAAGTAGGTGTGCGGGTCGACCACGGCGTTGTGGCTCACCCGCTTGACGTCCACGCCCGACTCCTCGAGCGCCCGCATCACGGAGAGCAGCTCCCCCGCACGGTCCGGCAGTATGACGACGTATGTCTTCCTCATGAGCCCTTCCCTGCATAGCTCCCTGCATGCCCGCGGCGACCCCGCCCGCCGCGTCCGGCGCGGCAGCTCCGGCCGCGCCCGGCGCCTCCCGGCGCCTCGCCTAGCTCGCGCGCCCCTCGAGGCCGAGGGTCTCCGCGATGCCCCTCCTCGCCGCGTCGGGGTCGAGGTAGCGCCCCTCCCCCGCCACCTCGAGGCCCCCGAAGGTGCCGACCTCGAAGTCGTAGACGCGCGGCACGCCCGTCGGCACGTTGATCGAGCGGATCTCCTCGTCCGAGACCCCCTCAATCACCTTGATGAGCGAGCGGCAGACCGACCCGTGGGTCACCACCAGGACCGTCTCGCCCTGCAGCAGGCACGGCGTCACGAACGCGTGCCAGAACGGGGTGAGGCGGGCGATCACGTCCTTGAGGCACTCGGAGCGGACCTTGCTCGGGTCGATGTGGTCGAGCCCGTCCTGGGCGACCATCCCGTAGCGCACGTCGCGCCCGGTGAAGAACTCCGAGTCGAGGTCAATCTCGGGCGGCCGCACGTCGAAGCTGCGCCGGTAGGTCCTGAAGAGCTCGTCGCCGTACCTCTCGCGCATGGCGGGGCGGGTCTGGCCCTGGAAGGAGCCGTAGTGCCGCTCGTTCAGCCGCCAGGTGCGGATGACGGGGACCCACATGCGGTCGACCACGTCGAGCGCGAGGTCGGCGCTCTCTATCGTCCTGCGCAGGACCGAGGTGAAGAGCGCGTCCGGCAGGATCCCGGCGTCGCGCATGAGCTCGCCCGCATGGCGCGCCTGCTCGCGGCCCCGCTCGGTGAGGGGGACGTCGACCCAGCCCGCGAAGCGGTTGACGGCCTTGTCGGTCCAGGTGCTCTCCCCGTGCCTCATGATGACGAGCCTCGCGCAGGACATTGCATGACTCCCTCCAGCTCGGACGCTTCCCCCATAGAAGATACCGCAGGCACGCCCCGCGTCCGCTTCCGCGGAGGCGGGGCGCCCTGCGCGATCGCCGCGACGGTGCGCCCCGCCCTCCGGCGCGGCCCCCTCGCCCTCGGGCGGCGATGCATGGCGTGCGGCGGGACGCACGGCTCCGTCCGAGCTCGTCCCCTCCCGTCGGGGCGGCTCGGGCGGTGCAAGGGGCAGGGGGTGCCTGAGGTCGAGCGTGGGCTCAGAGGCGCACCCGTGCGGTGCCGGCGCGAGGATCGGGCTGGCCACCAGGGTGGGGAGCGACGCGGGCGACGGCGCCGTGGTGGGCGCCGTCGCAGATGCGGGCGGCGTCGTCGGCGTGCAGGGTGGGCGCGCGAGCCTCGGCTCGCCTCGCCCGACCGCGGGCCGAATCTCGCGGGCGACCCCGGCACCCACGCCGGGACGCTCCCCTCTCCCGCGCGGCGCGACCCCCGGCCACGAGGCGGAGCGCCCCTGCGTCGCGCGGAGGCGGCCGAGCTCCTCGCGCGCACCCCTGACGTCGTCTTTGAGGTAGGCCCTCGCGGCGTACGCGCCCACGCAGAGGGAGGCGAGCATGAGCGCCGCCCCCAGCGCGAGGAGGACCTCCTGGACACCAGGCGCACCCTGCATCTTCCCCACCTCACCCCTTCAGACGTACGGTCGGGTTGCCAAAGACGTCCTCCACGTTCCTCCTGACGCCCTCGGCGCCCAGGGTCACCTCCATATACATCGCCCACGCCGACTCGCGGTTGGCATGGGCGAAGCCTGAGAGCGAGCGTGCCTGCTCCTCGACCCGCCGCGCCAGGGCCTCCGCCTCCTCCCTGCTCACGCCCGCGCGCCTCATCCCCTCGAGGTGCGCGGGCGAGGCGAGAGCCTCGTGCGCCATCTGGCAGAGACGTAGGGCGACGATGGGCTCGCGGCTCGCCTCGTCCCCCAGCGCCGCCTGTCCCAGGGCCGAGTCCAGGGTCCCCCAGAGGGAGGCGTAGAGCGCGGTGGCGTCCCTCCCCTCCCTCTGCGCCTCGACGAGGGCGAGGTGGAAGGTGGCGATGGTCTCGTAGTCGCCCGCGCGCGCGTACTCGTCGCAGCCGTCCGTGACCACCAGACCCCGGAAGTCCCCCCTCTCCGCGTCGCAGGCCCCTCGTGCGAGCCTGAACCACCCGGCGGCGCGACTGGCGCGCTCGAGGGCGCACCGTCCCGACCCCACGCCCGCGGTCCCGCCGCCCTCGGACGGGTCGTAGTAGCACAGGAAGAGGATGCCCGCGTCGTAGCAGACGCGGGCGAGCCGGTCGCTGCCCCCAAGAGCGCTCCCCCACTCCGCCCAGGTCGAGGCCCACCGCCGCGCCTCGGCCTCGCCGAACGTCCCGTCCTCCTTGTAGGCCGCCACCAGCGCCTCGTACGCCGCGGCGTCTCCCGGCGAGGTCGAGATTGCGCGACGGAGCGCCCCCTCCCGCGCCTCCGCGTCCTGGGCCGCGGTGGCCTCGCGCATCAGGCCCTCGTACGAGCGGGTCCGCGCCACGACGGAGCCGGCGAGGCACGAGGCCGACGCCGCGAGCAGCGAGCAGCCCAGGGCGGCCGACGCGCGGAAGCGCCGGAGCCTGGAGCGCAGGGCGGCCCGGTAGGCGCACGTCAGCCTCTCGTGGTGCTCCAGGTCGAGGCGCATCTCCGACATGTCCTGGTAGCGAAGCTCCCGGTCCGCGCTGGTCGCCCTCGCGACGACGCGACCGAGGCCCTCGGGGAGTCGGGGGTCGTCGAGTCGGGGTGCCCACTCCCCCGGCGACGTGACCTCCGAGGCGCCTGTCGGCACCTCCCCCGTCAGGAGGGAGTAGAGGGTCATCCCCAGCGCGTACACGTCTGCACGCCCGTCCAGGGGCAGCCGCCGGAGGCCCGGGTCGCTCATCTGCTCGGGCGCCGCGTAGCCCCGCGAGCCCACGAGCCTGCCGTCGCCCGAGCCGTCCGGGGCGAGCTCCTCGGCGATGCCGAAGTCGACGAGCCTGACCGTCCCGTCGTCTTTCGCTATGACGTTCGCCGGCTTCAGGTCCCTATAGACGACCGGGGGCTCGCGGTGGTGGAGGTAGCCCAGGACGTCGCAGAGCTGGAGGCCCCAGGAGACGACGTCCGCCTGGTCGAGTCCCCCAGGCGACTCTGCCATAAGCGAGGCGAGGGAGCGGCCCTCCACGTAGTCCATTACCACGTAGGGGCTGCCGTCCGCAAGCTCCGCGATCTCGACCACGCGCGGGATCGCGGGATGGTCGAGGCCCTTCATGAGGTTCGCCTCGTCGAGGATCGCCCTCCGGGCGGCCTCGCCCTGTGACGCGGGCACGTCCCGCCTCACCTCCTTGACCGCCCAGAGCTTCTGGAGCCTCGCGTCCCTGGCGAGCCAGACGCGGGACATGCCGCCCGCGCCGATGCCCGCGAGCACCTCGTACCTGCCGCCGACCACGTCGCCTACGCCGATTCCCATCGCGGGCCTCCCTCCCACGGATCCGACTGCGGGGCTAGCCCCGCCCTTCCCTCTCCTCGGACCTCCCCGACAGACGCCCGCGTCGACGGCGGAGCCATGCAACGAGGCCAGTGGCCGCCGTCAGGGACGCCGCGACCTCGGGCACGAGGGTGGACACGTAGACTCGGCCGCCGGCCGCGCGCGTCCTCCTGCCCGCGTAGTCGCAGACCTCCACCTCGAGCTCCCGTGACGCGAACGGCCGCGCGTAAATCCGCGCGACGTAGGTCCCCGTCCCCGCGGAAGGCCCCGTAACCTCGACCGGGACCCCGTCCGCCGAGGCCGTGACCACGTCCCCGTTGCTGATGTCGTCACGGACGCGGATCTCGACGTCGCACCATCTCCCCACCGCCACGCCGGCGGGCGTCGACACCCCCTCCACCTCAGGGCCCAGCTCGTCGAGGGTGAAGGAGAGGTCCGCGCTCTTCGCGTCCGCCGTCCCCGTCTCCAGGTCCACGTCCCAGTAGCCCGCGGTCGTGCTCACGTTGCCGGCCCTGTCCCGCGAGGAGAGACTGACGCCGTAGCTTCCCTGCCCGCCGTCGCCTGAGTCCGAGTCGCTTCCCAGGCCGAAGTTCCCGCTGCCTATCCGGTAGACGCACTCGGTCCATCCGACGCCCCCCGCCCTCCCCGAGCCTTCCGCCTCCTCGAGGCGCCAGCCGGCGTCGTCCTCGGGGGCGGGCGCGGGCGTGCGGGCGATCGGGGTCGTCCTGTTCGCGTACTCCTTCACGACCTCGCTCTCCCCCTCCCTGATGCCACAGACGCTGACCTCGCGCACACAGATCGTGGGAGGGCTCGTGAGCAGCACGTTGTTGCCTAGCTCGACGTCCCCTTCCCCGTCCGTCGCCTCCACGACGAAGTTAGAGCCGAACCTGTTGACGGAGAAGGCGACCTCGGCGCCCGCCTCGTTGCCCGCAAGGTCCTTCACCCGCACGCGCATCTCGTACACGTCGTCCGCCGAGGGGTCGTAGGCGGCACCCCCCTCCTCTCCCATGGAGCCGAGGTCGCGAAACCGCAGCTCCTCACCAGTTGAGGTCGCGCGTCGAGCCTCGACGGCCAGCTCGGCGGTGGAGTCCCCCCGCCTCGCCCCCACGAGCTCGTAGGATACCGACCCCTCCTCCAGCCCCACGCCGTCCGAGACGACGAGCGTAGGGGCGACGACGCCGTTGTAGGCGCCCCCGTCCTCGAGGGCGACCGAGCCGCCCTCCCCCGACGGGCCCACCACCTGGGCGACCCCGCCCAACGTGATGCTGGGGGCGGAGGAGTCGACGACGAAGTCGGGCTCCCTGACCTCCTCGGCGACGTTGCCGGCGAGGTCCGAGGCGCGAACCGCGAGGTGGTGGGCGCCGTCCTCCGCGAACCTGACCTCGCACCAGTGGTCGTCTCCGTCGTCGTGCCAGGGCTGGCGCGACCCGTCCGTGTCCAAGGAGACGAGCCCGGCGTCGAAGTTGCGCTCGGTCACGTGGACGGTGGCGGTCCGGGGCCTGTCGTAGTAGCTGCCGTTCCTCGCCTCTCCGGAGTCCCACGAGACGCTGATCGCCGGAGGGGTCCCGTCGATGGTGAACTCGCCTATCTCCGCAGGGGCGGACTCGTTGCCCGCACAGTCCACGAGCCGCGCGCTCACGAGGTAGCGCCCGTCCTCTCCGATCGTCTCCTCATGGGCCCAGGAGGAGCCCACAGGCGAGAAGGCGGCTACCGCAACCGTCCGCTCTTCACGCTCGCCCGTCACGCCCACGCGGACGACCCTCATGACCACCCGGCCGGGGTCGAGGAGCCTGAGGTAGGGGAAGTTGCGCTCCGTGACCGTCGCGCGGACGGCCCTGGGGCCGTCGTAGTACGCGCCCGCCTCGGCCCCGGAGAGGGCGACCTCGGGCACCTCGAGGTCCTCGACGAGCTCGAGGGGATGCCCCAGCCCCTCGATGGGCACGTTGGCGAGGGGCTCCTCGCCGCCGCGGTCGCTCGATACGGACCCCAGCGAGGCGAGACCCCACGTGCGCGAGTTGCCCACGAGGTCCGAGACGACGAGGAGCGAGGAGCGGTCCATGGCCGCGCCGGCGGAGGCGCCCGCGAGCGGGACCTCGACCCTCGCCCGAGGCAGTCCCCTCGCCCCGCCGGCGTCAGAGGCGCCGCCGAGGCCGCTCGCGTCCACCCCGCCCAGGAGGTGGTTGTCTTCCAGCCAGAACGTGAGGCTCTCGCGACGGTTGAAGAAGACGTAGGAGCCCCCGCCGAGCACGGCGCTCGGCGCCCCGCCCAGGGCGGCCCGCACGACGCGCGGGGCGCTGCGGTCAACCACGAAGGGGCCTCCGCCCGCGGCGGACGCGTTCCCCGCGAGGTCACGCGCTGAGACGGTCGGCTCGCTCAGCTCCCCGCCCGCCTCCCCCTCCGCGGGCTCGTCGTAGGTAACCTGCTCGGAGAGCGTGACGGTCCCGTCCTCGGCGGTCTCCCTCGCCCAGTCGAGGGGGTCCGGGAGGGACGGCGAGCCCACGCCGGGGACCACCCTCAGCGAGCCCTCGTCGAGGTTGCGGTCAGCTATCGAGAGGGTGACGCCCACCCTCGTCCGGTAGAGGTCGACGCCGCCGAACCTCGCGTCCGCCTCGGGGCGGCCCACGGCCACGGCGGGGAGCGTCCGGTCTATCACGAAGCCGCCGCACGAGACGGGCTCGGCGGGGTTGCCGGCACCGTCCGTCCCCGACACCTCGATCGAGTAGGTGCCGTCCCCCTCGAGGCGCACCTCCTGCTCGTGCACGTCCCCTCGGTCGACCCAGGCGGAGGGGACCTCCGTCGAGGTCCGCCCGCCGAGCGACCTGCGCACCACTACGCGCATCGCACCAGGGTCCCAGTTGCGCTCCCGCACGACGACGCGGGCGGTGCGTGCCGCGCCGTAGTGCACGCCGTCCGTGGAGGGCGCCTCGTCGGCCCAGCTAAGGCCGACCACGGGTCTGGTCGTGTCCACGAGCAGGTCGCGGAAGATCGCCTCGCCCACGTTGCCCGCCTCGTCCCTCGCCCGCACCGTGAGGCGCCCATGGCGGCCCTCGGGAAGGACGGCCACCCAGAGGCCACCCTCCCACGCCACCGGGAGCTCGATGCCGTCGAGCTCCGCCGAGACCGCGGAGAGCCGCTCCTCGTCCACGGGGAGGGCTACCCTCTCCTCCCCGGCTCTGACGCGCGCGCCGCGAGCCTCGAGCGCAGGACCCACGCCCGCTGCCCTGAGCGGCGCGCCCACGACGGGCGCCGTCGTGTCCACCACCGCCGCACCCTCCGCCACGCACGCTCGGACGGCGCGGCCGGCCCCGTCCCTCGCGACCACCTCGAGTCCCACCGGGCCGTCCGGGAGGCGGACCGTCGCGGAGCGGACCCGCGCCTCCCCTCGTTCGTGCGCCCAAGCGACCGGGGAAGCGGGTGCCCCGGCGGACGTGGCCACGCCCGAGCCGCCCTCGTCGAGCGAGGCGTCCTCCACCACCACCCGGACGCGCGCGTCGGCGAGGAGGAGCCCCGCGCCCGCGTCGAGTCCGAGGAGGTCGACCTCCCTGCCCGCGAGGTCGTGCGCGTACGCCGCTAGCACGCGGGGCGCCCGCGCGTCCACGACGAAGGACCCCTCCCCCGAGAAGGCGGCGGCACGCGCCTCCCCCGTGGGGCCCCTCCAAGCGACCTCCAGGTCGGAGTACTCGCCCTCCTCGGAGAGCGTCACGCGTGAGGCGAGCGCACGCGCCCGCTCGTCCCACAGCCATTCAGCCTCGACCGGCACGACCGACCCGTCACGCCTCACGGTGACCTCGGGCGGCTCCGCCGCGGACGTGGCGCCCACCACCCTTATGTCGACGGAGCGCGAGCGGAAGACCCCGGGCGCGAGCAGATCGTCGACTTCGGGTTCGATCTCCACGCACGGGGCGCCGGCGGCGTCCGGGGCCGTGGCCCTCGCACCGCACGCGTCCCCGGCACCGTCTCCCGCTCCCGGCGCCTCCTCGGCGGCGCGCGGAGCGGCGACGGCTGTCGGGGCCTGCGGCAGGGGAAGGGGCGACGCGGCCATCACGAGCGAGAGCAGCCCGGCGAGCACTCCACGGCCCGTCGAGGGGAGGCACAGCCCCTCCGAGCCGACGCCGTCGCACCCGGGCGCAGGCGCACCCAGGCCGCCAGGCGTATCCGCGGGCCGGCCGAACTCCCCTCTGCCCCGTCCGCTGCCGCGTCGCACAGCCTCTCGTCCCTCGTCCCTGAGCCCCATGGAAAGCCCCTCCCCCTCGGGCCCGGACGGTTCGTCCGGGCGTGGGAGACCATCCTAGGGAGGGGCAGGCGCGGGGTCACGTGATTCGTAACGAGTGGTCGCTCCCGTGTCACGACGTGCGGGGAGCGGGTGCCCCGGCCCTCGACTCAAAGGCGCCTCCCGACGTAGGCGGAGAAGGCCTCGCACACCGAGTCCCTCCTCCGCCTGCTAAGGGGTATGCGCTCGCCCGTCTTGAGCGCGAGGTCGTCTCCGGCGACCTCGCACACGCAGGAGAGGTTCACCAGGAAGCTCCTGTGGGGGCACACGAAGCGCGAGGGCAGCTGGGACGCCGCGTCCGCCATCGTCCCGTACGTCTCCAGCACCGCCGCGCCGGCGTGCACCCGAAGGAGCCTCCGGTCGCTCTCGATGAAGGAGATCGACCCGGGCGCCACGAGGCGCTCCACCCCCTCCGAGCGGAGCACGAGGGGCCTCTCGCGCAGGCGCTCGCGCAGGGTGAGCGCCCTGTCGACGGCGCGCGAGAAGTCCCCGGGGACGAGGGGCCAACCGAGCAGGTAGACGTGGGCGGTCTCGTAGACCCTGGTCGCGTTGCGGCCGGCCACGTCGACGTAGACGACCTGCACGCCCCTGCCTACCCCCACGACCCTGCGCACGACCTCGACCCCGTCCGCGCCGCGCGACCCGAGCACGACGAAGAGGACCTCGGCGCCACGCGACTCGACGGCGGCCGCGAGCTCGTCGACGCGGGCGAGCACCACGGGGTCAAGCTCGCAGCAGTGGGCGCGTGCGACACCCGTGACCTGCGGGTCATTGATGAGGTTCAGGATGGCGCGCGCTGCGGGGCACCCGTCGCAGGCGTCGGGGCGCCCCCACATGGAGGCGCCGTCCGTACGAGGCCCCCCTTGCCGCTCCCCGCCACCTTGGGGCCGCCCCGCGCACGGCCCCTCCGCGTCGAACACGCCCACCCTGACGACGTCCAGCCCGTCTCCCATGGAACCCTCCTGCCCCCGGACACCAAAAGGTCCCGCAATCCTACGCGCGCTTGCGCGCCGGGAGGCGCTCCTAGGACGCCTCTCGAAGAATCCGCTGCAGGTGGGAGGCACCGAGCTGGCACGGGGTTGCGAAGCGGAGCATCCACTCGCAGGCTGCGCCCGCGCCACGGGCTCGATGGGGCAGGAGGAGGCGCGATGGCGACCCCGCGCCATGCGGCAACAGAGGGGGCGGGCCCCCGAAGGAGCCCGCCCCAAGACCGTGCCATCGAGCGGAGGTCCTCCTCGCCTAGGCGAGGACGTCCGCGTACTCCTTGTGCTCGCCGAACCACTTCTTTGCGTAGGAGCAGGTGGCCTTGGCCTTCTTGCCATGGAAGCGCAGGTGGCGGGCGCAGGTGCCCATGAGCCTGCTCGCGAGCCCCATGCCCCTCTCGCTCGGCGCGACGTACACGGAGGTGATGTCGACCGTGTCCCCGCCGGCGTCGACGAAGTCGACCTTGCCCTTGACCTCACCGTAGTCGTCCAGGAAGACCACGTTGTCGTCGTTCGTCTGGAACAGCATTAGAGCCTCCTCCACTAAGCGAAGCCGCGCGGCCCAGAGGACCGCGCGGCTTGGCGGCTGGTATTTAAACGTAACTGATTATTTATCTACCCAGTTCGTTCGGTTTCCAAACGGCAGGTTGGTTTCCCAGCTGCACTGTGACAGGCACCCACCGCCTGCGGCCACTTTCATGCCGTCTGCCGTGCCGACGCGACCCCCGCGCGTCGTTGCCCGTACCGCCCGGCCCCCTCCGTGCCGTGGCGGCGCCGACGCCGGGCAGGCGCGCCGAGGCGGGCTACTCCAGCAGCTCGAGAAGGTCCTCGCGGGAGAGCGAGCCCAAGGCCGAGCCGGCCCCCTGCCCCACGACCTCGTCGGCCAGCGCGCTCTTGGCTTCCTGCATGTCGAGGATGCGCTCCTCGAGGGTGTTCTCGCAGATGACCTTGTAGACGCACACCTCCTTGGTCTGCCCGATCCTGTGCGCGCGGTCGGTCGCCTGGTTCTGCGCGGCGGCGTTCCACCAGGGGTCCGCGTGCAGCACGATGTTGGCCCCGGTGAGGTTGAGGCCGGTGCCGCCCGCCTTGAGGGAGATGAGGAACACCGGGGTGTCGTCCGAGTTGAACTTGTCCACCAGCTCGATCCTGCGCCTCTTGGGGGTCTGGCCGGTGATGGTGAGGTAGCCGACCCCGCGGCGGTCCAGCTCCTGGGCGATGATGTCGAGGTAGCTCGTGAACTGCGAGAAGAGCAGCATCTTCTGGCGGGCGTCCACGACCTGCTCCACGATCTCCATGATCGCCTCGAGCTTGGCAGAGGGACCTTCGTACTCGTCGAACACCAGGCGGGGGTCGCAGCATACCTGCCGCAGCCGCATCAGTCCCGCAAGGATCTGCATCTTGGAGCGGCCGACCTCGCTCGCGCTCTGCCTGCCGATGGACTCGCGCAGCTCCTGCGCGAGGGCCTCGTAGAGCTTGCGCTGCTCGTCGTCCATGTGGGTGCGCACCACCTGCTCGAGCTTGTCGGGCAGGTCGGTGAGGACGTCGCGCTTGAGCCTGCGCAGGATGAAGGGGCCTACGGCGGCCCTGAGGTGGGCGGACGTGGCCTCGCTCCCCTCCTCCACGATGGGCCGCTCGAAGCGGTCGCGGAAGCGCTCGTAGGTGCCGAGCAGGCCCGGCATGAGGAAGTCGAAGATGCTCCACAGCTCCGAGAGGCGGTTCTCCACGGGCGTGCCGGTGAGCGCGAAGCGGTGCTCGGCCCTGAGGTGCTTGACCGAGCGCGCGGCGAGCGTCTCGTGGTTCTTGATGTACTGCGCCTCGTCGAGGACGGCGGCCCACAGGCGCATGCCGGCGTAGTCCTGCACGTCTCGCCTGAGCAGATCGTAGCTCGTGACCATGACGTCGGGGCGCCGCGAGCGCCTGAGCTCCTGGCGCGCCTCCGCCGTGCCAACGACAACGAGGGTGTCGAGCTCGGGGGCGAACTTGGCGAACTCGGCCTGCCAGTTGTAGACGAGCGAGGCCGGGCACACCACGAGCACGGGGCCGCAGGCGCGCACCTGGTCGATGCAGGAGACTACGAGGGAGATGAGCTGGACGGACTTGCCCAGGCCCATCTCGTCCGCGAGGATCCCGCCGAAGCCCATCTCCGTGAGCGCCCGAAGCCACTGGTAGCCCGCCACCTGGTAGGGCCTGAGCACGCCCGCGAGCGAGGCGGGCGGGGCGAAGCCGGTGGGGTCCACCGCGCGGAAGCCCTCCACGTACCTGCGGAACGACTCCGCCTGCTCCTCGGGGTCGATCAGGTCCTCGAGCAGGAAGGCCTTGTAGGAGGGGACCTCCGCCTCGCCCGCCGTGAGCTCCGCCGGGCTCAGCGAGAGCTCCTGGGTGAGCTCGCTGATCTGGTCGAGGTCGACCGTGGAGAGGTCCAGGATCGAGCCGTCGCGCAGGCGGTGGTAGCGCCTCTTGAGCCGGTAGCTGGCGAGAAGGGCATGCAGGTCCTCGGCGGGGATGCCCGAGGTGGTCACCGTGAGGTCGATGAGGTTGTTCCTCATCGATACGCCCACGCTGACGGACGGGTGCGCCGTCGACTTGAGCCTGCGGAAGCCGTCCGTCACCATGACCTCGCCCAGGCGCGCCATCTCGCGCGTCCCCTCGAAGACGAGGGTCGCCAGCGCGGAGTCGCTCTTGGGCAGGGTCGCCGTCTTGTCGCCGTCGGTCACGGGCAGGTAGCGCAGGACGACCTCGCGCGCCCGCGCCTCGCCGGCCGCGTCGCGCGCGAGGTTCCTCTCCGCCGCCCCGCGGGGGCCGAGCACCGCGTAGGTCTTGTCGCCGTAGCACGCGACGGGCACGCAGGTGGCGCCGCGCTGCCCGTAGTCCAGGTAGAACCTGAGCGAGAGCGGCTGCGGGCGGAGGGCCTCGAGCCGCTCCGGGACGCTCGTGCGCACCGACGACTCGAGCTTGGGCAGGACCGCCGCGGCGAAGGCCTCGACGTCGCCCTTCGAGACGAGCAGGTGGTCCGAGGGGTCGGAGAAGGTCTCAGCGAGAAGGTCCGCGACCGGCGCGAGCCTCTCGGAGCAGATCCACAGGTGCTCCCCGTCGACCGCGACCGAGAGGCTCCCCGCCCTCACGAAGCGCGCGTCGCCGTGTCGCCTGAACTCGTAGGCGCCGCCCTGCACCTCCACGAGCTCCACGCTGACCTCGGGGTCGCCCCGCTCGACCGAGAGGGTCCTCGGCCCGGTGGCCCCCGGCATGAGCAGCTCCCCCTTCGAGGCGTCCTCGACCGAGACCTCCGTGCCGACGAGGAGGTCGAGGAACTCCTCGAGCTCGGGGGGCGAGAGACGCAGCTCCCGGGAGCTGGCGTGGTAGGTCCCCGCGTAGCCGCGGCCCACGAGGCGGTCGAGCGCGTAGGTGCGGCGGTTGCGGACGGCGCGCTCGACGAAGCGGACCATGGGCCGCGCGTCCTTCTCGAAGGCCTCCATGTCGTGGGTGAACGCGAGCTTCTTGCCGTAGCGCACGTACGAGCACGCGTCGAGCGCGTCAACGAGGGCACCTGGCGACTTGAGCACGTAGGAGCCGCGCTCGCCGGCGATCTTGAAGCGCACCGAGAAGCCCCCCAGATCGTAGACGAGCTGCGGCACGAGGCGCACGCTCCCCTGGCGCTCCTCCGAGCCGGCGGCGGTCGCGGCGACGCCGGAGGCGCGGCGTCTGTCGAGGAAGTGCGCGATGCTCCTGGACGTGACGACGTGGTGGGCCTCGTCGAAGCCCTCGTAGCGGTCGGAGCGGTCGTTGAAGTCGAGGCAGAGCGCGATCGCGTGCTTGCAGGGGCCCGCGTACTTGCGCGCAGCGGGGCACGTGCAGCCGTACCCCACGAGCCGGTCGGCCTCCTCGTCTATCCTGACGCTCGCCCGATACGGCGCGTCATAGCTGTACGTGGCGTCGACGCTGGCGGTGAGGATGGTGAGCTCGCCCTCGTACGAGCAGGTCCTGTCGTGGATCCTGAGGCCGCGGTCGGCGACGACGGCGGCGCGGCTCAGCACGGCCGGGCTGCAGGAGTTAGAGAGCGCGACCCTCGATATCAAGCTTGGTCCTCTCCGGGTGTGGTTCTGGTGCGATGGCGGCGCGGCGGCGGGTGGGCCCACGGGCGGCGTGCGCCCTCGTGGGGACACTCGCCACGCATGCGGGGCCTCTAAGAATAGCGCGTTCGGGCGCCGGCGGGGGCGGCCTACGCGCCGAGCGCCTCGAGGGTCCTGGAGACGCCCATCTCCACGTTGCTCCACCTCGTGACGTGGGTGGCGCGCGCCTTGACCGCCTCCTCGGCGTTGGCCATGGCGAAGGAGGTGCCCACCGCGGCCATGAGGTCCAGGTCGTTGAGGCCGTCGCCGAAGCCCGCGCAGTCCGCGGGGTCCACGCCGAGGTGCTCGCAGACGAGCCGCACGCCCGCGCCCTTGCTCACGCCGCCCGCCCCGATCTCGCACAGCTCCGCGCGCGAGCGGACGACCGCGAGCTCGGGGAAGCGCCGCGCGACCTCCCGCTCCGCCGCCAGGATCGCCCCCGGCTCGCCCATCAGCATGAACTTGTGCACCCCGCGCTCGCCGAAGCGGCCGCGCAGGTCGGGGTCCACGACGCTCTTGTCGCGCACGAAGTACTCCTCCTCGCGCACCCGCGGGTCCGAGTCGTCGTCCACGACCCAGGTGTCGAAGCCGTACGTGCAGCAGAACACCTGGGGCAGCTCGGTGGTGAGGAAGTCCTTTATCTCGCAGGCGGCGTCGATGCCGATCGTCTTCGAGAAGAGCTCGCGCCCGCAGGCGTCGCGCACGAGCGCGCCGCCGTAGGCGACGTAGGGGCCCTGGAAGCCGAGCTCACGCTGGACCGGCGTGATGCCGCCCGGGCCGCGCGAGGAGATGAGCACGAAGGGCACGCCCGCCGCCACCAGCCGCACGATGGGGCCGGCCGAGGCCGGCATCGCGTGGTGCTCGGCGTCGACCAGGGTGCCGTCTATGTCGCTGAAGACCGCCTTGTAGGGGAACATCCTTCACGCCTCCCGTCCGGCCGACGCGCGGCCAAAGACCCATTGCGCCACCGCCCGGGGAGACACCTCGGACAGGACGACCGCGAGGAAGATGAGGGCGAAGCCGCACATAAGGCGCCAGGTGAGCGGGTCGCCATAGAACAGGACCGAGAAGAGCACGCCGAAGACGCTCTCGAGCGAGAGCAGAATCGAGGCCTGCGTGGGGGGCACGTGGCTCTGGCCGACGTTCTGCAGGATGGAGCAGACGCACGACGAGAGGAGCGTCACGTAGAGCATCTGGAAGACCAGGTCACCCGTGACCTGCACGGCGGGGACGGGCTCGGTGAGCAGCGCCTTCACGAGCGAGACGAGCCCCATCGCGAAGACGTCGACCACCGTCAGGGTGCAGACGTCGTGTCCGGGGGCGAGGCGGTCGAGCTGGACGATCTGCACGGCGAAGCAGGCCGCGCCGAGCAGGGTCATCCAGTCGCCCCACCTGAGCGAGAACGCGAGGGAGTCTCCGAGCGAGACGAACCCGACGCCCGCCAGGCACAGCAGCGCCGCCACGAAGTTGTTCGCCCGCGGCCGGCGCCTGGTGAGCCCCCAGGAGAGGAAGGGCACCATGACGCAGTAGACGGCCGTGAGGAAGGCGTTGTTGGAGGGCGTGGTGTCGACGAGCCCCATGTTCTGGATCAGGTAGCCGAGGCCCCCCGAGACGCCGACGACCGCGCCGGCAAGGAGGTGGCTCCCGTCGAGGTTGGCGACGAGGCGCCGGCGGAACACGACGGCGAGCACGCAGCCGGACACGATGAAGCGGAAGGCGATGAGCCAGCCGGGGGATATGCTGTCGAGCGCGCCTTTGAGGATCATGAAGGACCCGCCCCAGATCGCCGCGGCGGAAAGAAGCATGAGCCGCCAGACCCAGGCCGGGCGCGAGGCGTCCCGCGCGGCGGCCTCCGAGTTCGCCGCGTCGCCGCGTGCCACGACCCTCTCGTCAGTCGTCCCCACGGCCTAGCCCCAGTACACGATCTTCTGCTTGGCCTCGGCGACCGCGTCCTCGCCGAGGTAGCGCCCCACGATCGCAAGGCCGAGGTCGGTCGCGGTGCCCATGCCCTGGCTCGTGAGCACGCTCCCGTCGACGACCACGCGCTCGTCGGCCACGACGACGCCGCCGTTCTCGGCGATCTCGTGCTGGAAGTTGGGGTTGCTCGTGGCGCGTCGCCCCCTGAGCAGGCCCCTGCGGGCGAGGACCACGGCCGGCGCGGCGCAGATGGCGGCCACGTCCCTGCCCTCGGCGACGAAGGCGTCCACGGCCGCAACCAGCGGCCCACAGGCCGCGAGGTTGTTGGTACCGGGCATCCCGCCGGGCAGGAAGAGCAGGTCGTAGTCGGCGAAGTCGACCTCGCCCACGACCTTGTCGCACGTGATGGCGACGCGGTGCGAGGAGGTGATGGTCCTGTCCTTCGACACGGCGACGAGGTCGCACGGGATGCCCATCCGGAAGAGCACATCCACCACGGCGAGGGCCTCCACCTCCTCGCAGCCGTCGGCGAGGAACGCCGCGACGCGCCGGTCGCATCTCTTGTCGAAGCTCATGGGGTCCTCCTTGGTCTCGTCTCACGTGAGACATTCTATCCGGAACGCGGCACGCAAGGCGTGCGGACGCGCCCCTCGCCCGCACGCCTCCGCCCCCGGGCGAGGGGCGCGGGGCGGCCCTGCGGAATTTCTCGTCCGCCGTTGTGAAATCGGCCGAGCGCGTTTATCATCACTGTAAATGGTCGATTGCGGGGGTCTGACGCGGCGCGAGCCGCCCTGCGCCCACCTGCGGCCGGCCGTGTCGGCACCCGCTCTCCCGTGCGCCGGCACACCTGCGCTTCCATGCTCCAACCGGCGTTTCCGTATGCATTTTGATGCACGCGCACTTTCAGAACCCACCTCGCGGCCTCGCGCCGCGAGACCGCGAGCTACGAGGCGGCCGGCCGAGGGGGACCGGCCCGCCGGCAACGACCGTGTGGCTTTACCAAATCAATGTGGCCCGCGCCGCGGGCCACGGGGTTTGTTGGAGAGGAGAATTCATGCAGTATTCCGCAGAAGTGGAGAGGATGTGCCCGGTCGCCAAGGGTGCATACCACGGCCCTGCGCCCATCCCCGAGGAGGGCAAGTGGGTCCAGGCGATGAAGATCGAGGACATCTCCGGCTACACGCACGGCGTGGGCTGGTGCGCCCCCCAGCAGGGTGCCTGCAAGCTGAGCCTCAACGTCAAGGACGGCATCATCGAGGAGTGCCTGATCGAGACGATCGGCTGCTCCGGCATGACGCACTCCGCCGCCATGGCCGCCGAGATCCTCCCCGGCAAGACCATCCTCGAGGCCCTGAACACCGACCTCGTCTGTGACGCCATCAACGTCGCCATGCGCGAGCTCTTCCTGCAGATCGTCTACGGCCGCACCCAGACGGCCTTCTCCGAGGGCGGCCTGCCCGTCGGCACCGGCCTCGACGACCTCGGCAAGGGCATGCGCTCCATGGTCGGCACCACCTACGGCACCAAGGCCAAGGGCGCCCGCTACCTCGAGCTCACGCAGGGCTACATCACCAAACTCGCCCTCAACGACAAGAACGAGATCATCGGCTTCGAGTTCCTGAACCTCGGCAAGTTCACCGACGCGATCAAGGCCGGCACCGACGCCAACGAGGCCGTGAAGGCCGCCATGGGCCGCTACGGCCAGTGGGACCAGGCCGTCAAGTCCATCGATCCGCGCACCGAGTAGAGAGAGGGAGGCTGAGACACAATGGCAGTTACGTTCGAGGGCTACGAGCGCCGCATCGACAAGATCAACAAGGTGCTCGACAGCTATGGCATCAACGGTCTCGAGGATGCCAAGAAGATCTGTGACGACAAGGGCGTGGACCCCTACGGCATCGTGATGGACACGCAGTCCATCGCCTTCGAGAACGCGGGCTGGGCCTACACCGCCGGCTGCGCCATCGCCATCAAGAAGGGCGTCAAGACCGCCCCTGAGGCAGCCTCCGCCATCGGCGAGGGCCTCCAGGCCTTCTGCGTCCCCGGCTCCGTCGCCGACGACCGCAAGGTCGGCCTCGGCCACGGCAACCTGGGCGCGATGCTGCTCGGCGAGGACACCGAGTGCTTCGCGTTCCTTGCCGGCCACGAGTCCTTCGCAGCCGCCGAGGGCGCCATCGGCATCGCCAACAACGCCAACAAGGCCCGCAAGAAGCCGCTGCGCGTCATCCTGAACGGCCTCGGCAAGGACGCCGCCCAGATCATCGCCCGCATCAACGGCTTCACCTACGTGAAGACCAAGTTCGACTACTTCACCGGCGAGCTCGAGGTCGTGGAGACCATCCCGTACTCCGACGGCCCGCGCGCCAAGGTCAACTGCTACGGCGCGGACGACGTCCGCGAGGGCGTCGCCATCATGTGGCACGAGAACGTCGACATCTCCATCACCGGCAACTCCACCAACCCGACGCGCTTCCAGCACCCCGTCGCGGGCACCTACAAGAAGGAGCGCCTCGCCGCGGGCAAGAAGTACTTCTCCGTCGCCTCCGGTGGCGGCACCGGCCGCACCCTGCACCCGGACAACATGGCCGCCGGCCCCGCCTCCTACGGCATGACCGACACCATGGGCCGCATGCACTCCGACGCCCAGTTCGCCGGCTCCAGCTCCGTGCCGGCGCACGTCGACATGATGGGCCTCATCGGCATGGGCAACAACCCCATGGTCGGCGCGACCGTCGCCTGCGCCGTCGCCGTCGAGGAGGCCATGAACAAGTAGGCCACGCCTCTTGTCCTGCGCACCAAGGGAGGGGTCCCGCCTCGGCGGGGCCCCTCTTTTGTACCGTCCTGCCGCCGGCCTGCCGGCAGCCGGGGCCTCGCCACGGAAGCCCGCCGACCTGCCGCGGCGCTACACCGGCAGCGCGAAGAAGCGCCGGTAGAGCTCGATCTCCGCCGGGGTGGACTTGCTCGAGCGGAACTCGACCGAGCCCTCGGCCCCCGCAGGGGCGAGAAGCCCGTCCTCCCCGAGCAGGCGTGCGAGCTGGTGGGCGGCGCCCTCGCCGCCGTCGAAGAAGGCGACGTCGCCCAGGACGTCGGCAATCTGGCGCTTGATGAAGGGGTAGTGCGTGCAGCCGAGCACCACGGAGTCGACCTGCCCGCGGTAGCGCCCGACCAGGCGCCAGAGGAGGTCGTGGAGCTCCGGTGCGTCGAGGTCGCCCCCCTCGATCAGCTGCACGAGGCCCACGCAGGGCACGCAGGTGACCTCGGCCTCCCCTCCCCACTCCTCCAGGAGGTTACGGAACTTCTCCAGCCGGAGCGTCGCCGCCGTGGCCATCACGAGGATGCGGCCGCCGTGCGAGTGGAGGGCGGCCGGCTTGAGCGCCGGCTCGCAGCCCACGATGGGGAGCCCCCGGTACTTCTCGCGCAGGTAGCTGGCAGAGGCGGAGGTCGCGGTGTTGCAGGCGATCACGATCGCCTTTGCGCCCTCGGCCACGAAGCGGTCGACGATGCCGGTCGAGAGCGCGCGGATCTCGTCGACGGTCCTGTCCCCGTAGGGGGCGTTGGCGGAGTCCCCGAAGAACACGAAGTGCTCGTGCGGGAGCTCGGCCACGAGCCTCTCGAGCACGCTGATCCCTCCCAGGCCGGAGTCGAAGACCCCGACGAAACCGTCCTTGGACACGTCCGCTCCCCCTCATGACGCCTCGCGCCGGCGATAGACATAGTTCACGTAAGCATACCCCTCGCAGGGCCCCGGGAACGGGAGGCCAGCCCCCTCCCCCGGTTGACCGAGCGTGCGGCCGCTGTTAGGGTGGGCACGTTCAGACGACGCCTTCGGGAAAGGGGGCACGATGCAGATTCGCCGCGCCGAGAGGGGTGACGTCTCCGGGATCGACAGGCTGCTCGCCGAGGTCAACCGGATCCACCACGAAGGTCGCCCCGACCTCTTCGACCTCGGCCGCAAGTACACGGACGACCAGATCGCCGAGATGCTGGGAGATGACTCCCGCCCGATCTTCGTGGCGGTGGACGAGGGAGGCGAGGTCCTCGGCTACGCCTTCTGCCAGCACCAGCAGATCATAGGGGACACCATCCGCACCCCCGTGAAGACGCTCTACATCGACGACCTCTGCGTGGACGAGGCGACCCGCGGCAGGGGCGTGGGTCGTTCGCTCTTCGACCACGTCCTCGCCTACGCGCGCGAGGCAGGCTGCCACGACGTCACCCTCAACGTGTGGGAGCTCAACCCCGGCGCCCGCGCCTTCTACGAGCGCATGGGCATGCGCCCCCTCAAGACCTGCATGGAGACCCTGCTCTAGCGTGCATGGGGCGGGCTTCCTTGGGTAGGATGGCAGGGTGCTAGGTTCCCGCAAGGAGCGGGACGCCATTCCCACCACGACAAGAGGAGATCAGGCCATGAGCAACGAGGGCAAGAAGGTCAAGGTCCACTACACCGGCACGCTCGACGACGGCACCAAGTTCGACTCGTCCTTTGACCGCAACGAGCCGCTGGAGTTCACCTGCATGGCTGGCCAGATGATCAAGGGGTTCGACGCCGCCGTGCGCGACATGGAGGTCGGCCAGACCGTGAACGTCCACCTCGAGCCCGCCGAGGCCTACGGCGAGCGCGACGAGGACAACGTCCGCACCTTCGCGCTCGAGCAGCTGCCCGGCGCGGAGAACGCCACCGTGGGGCAGCGCGTCTTCCTCTCCGGCCCCGACGGCCGCCCCTTCCCCGTCACCGTGACCGCGCTCGACGACCGCACGATCACGCTCGACGCCAACCACGAGATGGCCGGGAAGGCCCTCAACTTCGAGATCACCCTCCTCGAGGTCGAAGACTAGCCGCCAGGACTGAGCCAGGCGACAAGGACCGCGCATCGCAGCGACAGACGACGGCCGGCGGCGTCCTCGGGACGCCGCCGGCCGTCTCCTTGTCCTAGCCGGGTCCCGGCGCCCACGCCCCGAGGGGACGTGCGACTCGGACGCCGGTACCCTTGCCTAGGTCTCTACTGGAGCACCTTGGACTGCGGCTTGCTGAACGCCTTCACGTCGGGCGCGAGGGGCATGTCCCAGCCGAAGTGGTCGGTGTGGAGAAGGTGCTCGGCGCGCTCGGAGAGGGGCTCCTCGAGGTACTCGCTGTAGAGCGCCTGGATCGAGGGGTTCTCGTAGGAGTTGCGCAGGTCGGCCTTGCGGTCGAGGCCCCAGAGGACCTCGCCTCGCGACTCCGCGCGCTCCTCGCCGTCGTGAATCGGCTGGCCGCCGCCGCCGGCGCAGCCTCCCGGGCAGGCCATGATCTCGATGAAGTCGTAGTGGACCTCGCCGGACTCGAGCGCCTCGAGCAGATGGTGGGTGTTGCCAAGACCGCTGGCGACGGCCACGTGCAGCGGGGTGCCCGCCATGTTGAAGGTGGCCTCCTTCCAGCCCTTCATTCCGCGGACGTCCGAGAACATGTCGGGCTTGGGGGCCTCGCCGGTGACCGTGTGGTAGGCGGTGCGCAGCGCTGCCTCCATGACGCCGCCGGTGGCACCGAAGATGACCGCGGCGCCGGTCGCCTCGCTGATGGGCTTGTCGAACTCGGACTCGGGGAGCATCGCGATGTCGAGGTGCTCCTCGGAGACCATGCGGTCGAGCTCGCGGACGGTGATGACGCAGTCCACGTCGGGCGCCTCGCAGGCGTCGGCCTGGTTGGGCTCCTCGCACTCGGCCTTCTTGGCGAGGCAGGGCATGACGCTCACGACGAACATCTTGCGCGGGTCGACGCAGAGCCTCTCGGCGAAGAAGCTCTTGACCACGGCGCCGAACATCTGGTGCGGGCTCTTGCTCGTGGAGAGGTTGGCGGTGAGCTCGGGGTAGTGTCCCTTGAGGTAGCGGACCCAGCCCGGGCAGCAGCTGGTGAACATGGGAAGCGGGCCGTGCTCGGGGTGCTGCATGCGGTCGAGGAGCTCGCTGGCCTCCTCCATGATCGTGAGGTCGGCGGCGAAGTCGGTGTCGAAGACGTAGTCGAAGCCCATGCGCTTGAGGGCCGTGGCGAGGCGCCCCTCGGTCGCGACGTCGGGGCTGACGCCGAAGGCCTCGCCCCACGAGGAGCGGACGGCGGGCGCCACCTGGGCGATCGTGATGACGTCGGGGTCGGCGAGGGCGTCGAAGACGCGGGCGGTGTCATCGCGCTCGGAGAGGGCGCCGACGGGGCAGTGCGTGATGCACTGGCCGCACAGGGCGCACTCGGAGTTCTCGATGCGGCGCGCGCCGCCGACGTTGACCGCGGTGTGGCTCGAGCGGTTGACGAGGTCCCAGATGTCGACCTCCTGGATCTTGCTGCAGACCTGGATGCACCTCAGGCAGTTAACGCACTTGTTGTTGTCGCGCTGCAGCGGGTAGTCCTTCGGCCACTTCCAGCGCATGAGCTTGGGCTCGAAGGGCAGCTCGGTGATGCCGAGGTCGCGCGTGAGGCTCTGCAGGGTGCAGTTGCCGTTACGCACGCAGCTCGTGCACGTGGTGTTGTGGCGGGAGAGCAGGAACTCGACGTTCTCCCTGCGCGCCTCGCGGACCTTGGGGCTGTTGGTGTGGACGACCATGCCCTCCTCGACGTAGTTGTTGCAGGACGCCACGAGCTGGGGCAGTCCCTCGATCTCGACGAGGCAGACGCGGCAGGAGCCGATCTGGTTGATATCCTTGAGGTAGCACAGGGTCGGGATCTTGATCCCGACCGACGCCGCGGCGTCGAGGATGGTGGTGTGCTCGGGCACCTCCACGGGAATCGTGTCTATCGTGAGCCTTACCATGCGAAGATCCTCCCTCCGCGGAACGCGCCATAGCCGAAGTGGTCGCAGCACAGGCAGCGGTTCGCCTCCTGCTTTGCCTCTTCCTCCGTGAAGCCGATCTCCATGAGGTCGAAGTCGTGCTTGCGCTCGCAGGCCTCCCGCTCCTTGAGCTCGCAGCGGGCGCAGGCGACCTTGCCCTTGTACTGCACCTGCGGCATCTCGATGGGGACCGTGATCTCGTCCTTGTGGTTGTAGCCGAAGTAGCCGTCGATGTTGCCAGCGGCGACCTTGCCCGCCTTGATGGCGCGGATGACGGTGGCGGGGCCGGACTCGCAGTCGCCGCCGCTCCAGACGTTCTCGAAGCCGGGGACCATGCCGTCGGGGTTGGCGACGATGCGACCGCGCTGGCAGGGCACGCCGAGGTCCTCGAACGGCTTGGAGTTGATGGCCTGGCCGATTGCCACGGCCACGACGTCGCAGTCGAGGGTGACGTCGGGCGCGTCGGCCTTGCGCGGGGCGGGGCGGCCGTTGCGCGGGCCACCGATGATCTGCGGTTCGACCCTGAGGCCCACGACGTGACCGTCCTCGACCACGATCTCCTTGGGCGAGTGGAGCTCCAGGACCTCGCAGCCCTCGGCGCGGGCGCCCTCGATCTCCTCGACCTGGGCCGTCATGTCCTGGACGCGACGGCGGTAGACGATCGTGACCTTCTCGGCGCCGAGGCGGATGCTCGTGCGGGCGACGTCCATCGCAACGTTGCCGCCGCCGACGACGCAGACCCTCTTGCCCTTGAAGTCGGGCGGGTTGTCGTCGCCCATGGCGCGCAGCATCTTGACGGCCGAGATGACGCCCTCGGCGTCCTCGCCGGGGATGCCGAGCTTGCGGTCGTTGTGGGCGCCGATGGCGATGTAGACCGCGTCGTACTCCTTGCGGAGCTTGTCGATGTCGGTCACGTAGGTGTTGAGCTTCACCTCGACGCCGCAGTCGACAATCCACTTGATCTCTCGGTCGAGCTCCTCGTGCGGCAGGCGGTAGTCGGGGATGCCGTAGCGCAGCATGCCACCGAGGTGCTGGCGCGCCTCGAAGACGGTGCACTTGTGGCCCATGAGCGTCAGGAAGTACGCCGCGGACAGGCCGGCGGGGCCGCCGCCGATGACGGCCACGGTCTTGCCCGTCGGCTCGAGGATGACCGGCCTGTAGTCCTCCTCCATGTGGTCGACCGCGTAGCGCTTGAGGCCGCGGATGTTCATCGGGTCGTCGACCATGCCGCGACGGCAGCGCGCCTCGCAGGGGTGCTCGCAGATGAGGCCGCAGACGAGGGGAAGCGGGTTGTCCTTGCGGATGAGACGGACGGCGTCGGTGTAGCGGCCTGCGGAGACGAGCGAGATGTAGCCGGGGATGTCGACGTGGGCGGGGCAGCCGCTCACGCAGGGGACGTGGCGACGACGCCTGAAGTCGCAGCTCTGGTGCTCGATGTGGTGGACGAAGTCGTCGTGGAAGCCCTTGACCGCGAGAAGCGCCATCTCACCGGCCTCGTAGCCGATGGCGCAGTCCGCGGAGTTGTAGATGGTGCTGGCCGTGGACTCGATGAGCCTGAGCGTGCCCTCGTCGGCACGGCCCTCCAGGACGTCGTCCAGGAGCCCCTCGAGCACCTTGAGGCCCACGCGGCAGGGCGTGCACTTTCCGCAGCTCTGCGTGGCGCACATCGATACGACCGCACGCGTGAACTCGACCGGGCATGGCTCGAGCGAACTGCACTCGAGGCGCCTCTCGAGCGCCTGGTGCATCTCGTCCATCACCGCCTGGGCCTCGCTACGCTCCAATACATACATGCGAGACATATAGGTTTCCTCTCCTCACTGGTTTCCCGTATCCGCACGTGATTACACGTTCCGTCATGGAGCCGCTCTCCCCTTGAAGCGGGCAGAAAACGCGTGACGATAGTCTAACAACCAGTTATTAGATGTGATTCGCATTTGAGGTGAGAGGTCCTATGGCACGGCCAGTGGTTGTCCATCGTTTACCAGCGGCTCGCAACGACGTCCCATTTGAGTAATCAAATTGTTCCTACGCGACTATCCAATCCGGGCGCCCTGCCATGCACGGAGCCGCACGGGTATCATGGTTCGCATGCCGGCTCGCTCGGCCGGCGGCAGCGCCTCGTCTCTCGCTTGGGGTGGTCCATGGGCAACATCGTCACATACCTGCAGGAGCATGGGTCCGAGACCCTCGCCGACAGGCCCTTCAACGACGTCGACAACCTCGTCCTCGCGACCCTCTCCTACCTCGACCTCACGGGAATCGTCCCCACGGTCGAACAGCGCGGCCAGGTGAGCATGGAGCGGGCGATGAACTCCGCCATCCTCCTCGTCAAGCGCAGCAGCGGCGTGGGCGAGATGCGCCCCGCCTTCATCAAGGCGCTCGGCGAGTCGGCGCGCTTCGGCTCGGCACAGCTCAGGAACGGCTGCGTCGTGCTCGACGCCGAGAGCGGCACGCAGTTCTCGGCCCTCGAGATCGCGCTTCCGGACGGAACGAGCTACGTCTCCTTCCGCGGCACCGACAACTCCTTCGTGGGCTGGAAGGAGGACTTCACCATGGCCTACCAGGTGATGCCCTCCCAGGTGGAGGCGGCTCGCTACCTCGACCGCATCATGCGCCTGACCAGGCGCTACCGCGTCGGCGGCCACTCCAAGGGAGGGACCCTCGCCGAGTACGCAGTCCTCAAGTGCAACCCCCTCAAGCGCATGCGCGTCATCGAGGTCTACAACAACGACGGCCCAGGCCTGCCCACCGACGTGGTGGACCTCGCGGACTACGACAAGGTCGCGTCCAGGCTCACGCGCATCGTGCCCACGTTCGACGTCTTCGGCCAGGTCTTCCAGCACAGCCTACCAAACAAGATCGTCCGCTCGAGCGAGGAGGGCATCATGCAGCACGACAGCTTCTCCTGGCTGGTCGAGGATGACCACTTCGTCTGCACCTCCGAGCTCTCGCCCGACTGCGCCTTCATCAACCGGACGCTGCACGACTGGATCGAGTCGCTCGACCTGCCCGGCAGGCGCAGGTTCGTCGAGGGCTTCTTCGATGCGCTCGAGCGCAAGGGGATCCGCGAGCAGACCGAGTTCTCCGAGGGCGGGCCCCTGCTGCTCCAGGCGCTCGCGCTCCAGATCGTGGCCGAGCAGAACCCGGGGGCCGAGGGCGTCGTGAAGCTCGCGGCAGCGGGGATCGGCGCGCTCGACTCGCTCGACCTGCGCAGCTTCCTCCACAAGCAGCACATGACCCGCGGGGCCATCCTGTTCGGGCTCGGCCTGTTCTTCCTGGTCAACCCCGACTTCGCAGCGAGCTGGTTCTGCTACGTGATCGGCGTCGTGGCGCAGTTCTGGGTCGGCAGCAGGCTCGTCAAGGCCGCCGAGGACGCCAGCCTCGACACCTTCAACCGCCGCCTGCGCCTCGTCGGCTACGTCGTCGTCCTCTGCGTCGTGTCCTTCTCCATGGCGCAGCAGGCGCTGGTCACGCGCTTCGCCAACCTCGTGCTGGGAGGCCTCTTCCTCGTCGGCGCCTTCCGGGCGGCGCAGAAGGCGACCGTGCGCGACAAGCCCCGGTGGAACCGCGTCGGCGACGGCGTCGTCGCCGCAGGCAGCTTCGCCCTCGGCATGTTCCCCATGCTCACGGCGCGCACCCTGGTCGAGCAGTACATCTACGTCGCGTCGGTCGTCGTGACCCTCTACGGCGCCGCTTCGATAGTGTGGGGCATGTGGGTGGCGACCCACCCGGGCGCCGGCCTCCTGCGCCAGCTCCGCCCCGACGGAGCCGACCAGCAGGTCGCGCAGGCTGACGTGCAGGCGCCGCAGGCTGACGCGCAGGCGCCGCAGGCTGACGCGCAGGCGACCGGAAAGTCGCAGCCCCGCACGTAGGGCCACCTGCTAAACTTTGGGCAGCGCCGCCGCCCTTCGGACGCGCGGCACAGGCAGCCAGAATCGCAGCGGAAAGGAACAACGATGGCTTCCCACATGAGCACCGACGCGACCCCCAGGACCTCGACGGCCGACCTCACCGGCTTCACCGGCTTCAACCTGCCCCACGAGCTCGAGCCCATGGGCACCTGGGCCTACGTGGGGCTCACCATCCTCTACGCCGTCCCCGTGATCGGGTGGGTCTTCCTCATCGTGTTCTCCGTCTCGGGCAGAAACCTCAACCGCAGGAACTTCTCGCGCAGCATCCTGTTCTTCGACCTCGTCGCCCTTGTCGCCTACGTCGTCTGCGTCGTCCTCGGCGTAGCGCAGCTGCCGACGAGCGCCCTCGACGCCGCCGGGGCGTCCTCGCTCCTCCAGGGGCTGCCCTTCTAGGAGGCCCTAGGCGCCGAGCGTCGGACCCAGCGAGGAGACGATCTCGTCGGCCCTCGCCTGGGTCCGCTCTATGTAGACGGAGACGTCTGCCTCGGCCCCCGCGAAGGCGCCGCGCTTCTCGAAGGTCGCGATGATGCCCAGGTCCACCCTGGCGTCGCAGAGCTCGCCGAGCTCGTCCTGGGCCTTGCGCGAGGCCTCCGCCACGTTCCTGCGGTCCTCGTCGAGCAGGTCGCCGAGGTTCTCCGTCACGTAGCGGAGGCGCTTGATGCGCTTGCGCAGGGCGTGGGTCGCCTCGTCGTCGGTGAAGTCGCAGGTCTCCAGCCCCTCCTTGCAGGAGGCGTAGAGCGCGTCGAACTCCGCCCTGAAGTCCTCGACGCCGAGCCCGGCCGACTCGACCTCGGTCCTCCACTTGACGTTGCGCATCTCGTGCAAGGTCTCGCGCAGCTGCCGGCGCGTGTTGCGCCGCCTCAGGTAGCCGATGAGCCGCGTGCGCTCGTTGTCGCGCGCCTGCTCGCAGGCGAACAGGAAGGTGAGGTTGCCGGTCGAGCCCTCCCCCGCCGCACCGACCCGCTCGCACAGGCCGTCCAGCTCGCGCAGGAAGGAGCACGAGTGCTGGAAGTCCGCGAGAAGGGTGTCCAGCGCGATGTTCTGCCGGCGCTTCTGGAAGGGCCTGATGAAGGCCACGAGCGAGCGGGCGGTGCGCACGTCGACGCGGAACTTGTGGAGCGCCTCGGCCTCGCGCGGGTGCTCGAGCAGGTAGTCGAGGGAGGCCTCGATCCTCTTGGCGCACTTGGCGAGCCGCGACTCGACGGTGATGAGGGTCTCCCACCTCGACGCGTCAGGCCCCTGCACGAACCACTCGAGGACGGCGCCCTCCATCGTCTGGCCGGGGAAGACGATGCTCGCCGCCGCCCCCTTGTTGAAGCGGATCCTGTCGCCCGTGAGGTACTCGGTCAGCTGCTCCATGAAGGGCACGTGCCCCACGGCGACGACGGTGCCGGCCGAGAGACGCAGCTCGGTGATGAAGAGGCCCACGTCCTGCGCGTAGAGGTCGTCGTGCTGGGAGACGACGCCCCCGTCCTGGTGGAGGACCTCCGCGAGCGCCTTGGCCGTCTGGCGGGCGCGCTTGGCGGGGCTCGTCCAGATCTGGACGCCCCGGCGGGGCTCGAGCAGCGAGAGCTCGCTGGGCAGCGCGTCCGTGAGGGCGCGCAGGCCCCCCTCGGTCAGCGGCCGCTCGAGGTCCGGCCCGTCGAAGGTATAGTCCGGGGCACCGTGCCTCACGAGAACGAGCCTAGAGATCATCTTGCTCACCTGCCGTGACGTCGCATGGTCGAATCCGGCGGGCCCGGTCGCACGCCAGGCCCGCCACGCCTCAGATTATCCACCTGCCGCGGCGCGCGCGGAAGGCGGTCTGGCGCATCAGGAGTGAATCTTAACCGTCGTGCCCACGCTGACGAGGTCGAAGAGCTGCGCGGCCTTGTCGTACGGGAGGTTCACGCAGCCGTGGCTGCCGCCGGTCTGGTAGATGGAGCCGCCGAAGCTAGAGCGCCAGGTCGCGTCGTGCAGGCCGTACGAGCCGGCGTAGAAGGGCATCCAGTAGCTGACGTGGCTCTCGTAGTCGGGCTTGCCGTCCTTGTCCTCGTCCGCGCCCACGAGCGTGACGTTGGCCTCCTTGCTCTGGATCGCGAAAGTGCCCGTGGGGGTGTTGCGGCCCTGGCTGGTGTTGCCGGTGACGACGTAGCTCTCCCAGGTGACAGACCCGCTGGCGTCGTAGAGGCGCGCGTACTGGTTGGCCAGGTCGACGTCGAGGTAGGCGCCCGTGCCGTCCCAGGTTCCGGTCCCCATGCTCGAGGAGACCTGTCTGGGCTTCGCCTTGGCGCTCATGGGCACCTCGATGGCCGACGAGCTCTCGCCCATGACGGCGCCCTCGATGTCGCGGGCGAGCTCCGCCGACTTCACGGTGTAGCTGTAGGTGTCGTCGGAGGAGGCGAAGCGGTCGGCCACGCCGGAGACGTAGCTCTCGACCTTGTCGGGGTCGAGGGAGACCTCGTAGTCGTCGCCGATGGTGATCCAGCCGCGGATGACGTCCTTGTCGACCGTGGCCTTGGTGCTGCCGTCCCTGGTGAGGGGCACCGTGACCGCGAGCATCCGGTTCGCCTTGTCCACGGCCGCGACGAGCTCGGGGGTCGTGGAGGTGACACTCGGCCGCTCCACGGCGTCGTCGCCCAGGTCGGTCTGCTCGGAGAGGGAGCGCACGGAGTCGGCCGTCTGCGCGCTCACCGCGTCCTTGTCGACCACGCTGCCGGCCACCTCGGGGTTGATCACAAAGGCGCCCTGCTCGTCGCTGTAGATGATGGAGGCGTCCTGGGGGGACTCGGCTGTCTCGTTGTAGCTGTCGACCGCACTGGAGAGCGCCGCGTCGAGCTTGTCCTTATCGAAGCTCGTCGCCGCCTCGGAGATGTAGGAGTGGGACCCCGCGACCTCGAGCGGCCAGCGGTAGAGGTCCTGGGTCGCCTGGGCCATCGCCGCCTGGGCCGCCGCGGAGCCGTCGGTCGTGAAGCCGATCTGGTCGGCGGTCAGGGTGGTCGTGAAGTCGCCCACGGTGACCGTCTGGGTGTACCTCGAGCCCTCCTCGTCTATGAGGGCGGCGAGCTCGTCGGCGGTCTTGAGGCTCACGTCGATGCCGTTGACGGTCGTGTTGGGGAGGAAGTGCGTCGAGAAGTAGTGGACGCCGGCGGCGTAGGCGGTGCCGCTCGTGGCGAGAAGGGCGACGAGCACGCCGAGGGCGACCTTCGCCCCGCGGTGCCGGCGGCGCCCGGCCGAAGCCTGCCTCCTCCCGCGCCTGGAGGCGCTCCCGCGCGCCTCCGCCACCCTCAGCTTCTCCGCGCGCTTCTCCGCGCGCCGGGCCTTGCGCCCGGTCGCCTTCTTGCTCGCAAGGTGCTTGCCCTTAGGCTTTGCCACGATGAGCCCCTTAGGTCCGAGTGTCGTCCGTGCGCCCCCTGGGGGGGCCTGGTGTGTTCTGCTGCGTTTGGGGTGGGGCGAGAGCCCCGGCTGCCGCGAGGCAGCCGGGTAAGATTCTAAGGCTTCGGACGCCCGTGCGGGAGGCTCTCACAGAGACTGAAGAAACCGAGAAGGGCCGCGGGGCCGCGAAGGGGACGGCGACAGAAAGGGCGGGCGGCCACGTCCGTGTGCCGCCCGCCCTCTGGTACGTTTCTAGGCTCGGGTTGCTCGAGTCCCGGTCGCCTGCACATCCAAGATCTGCGTCTCGTGATGGTCGCTCGCGGCTCCCGTCTCAGCATCTCCGGGCCGCTCCAGAGCCCTTTGGACTCCCCTCCTCAGCTCGTGCCGCCCCGCAGGTACGGCAACCTGCTATGGAAAGCTCGCCTTCGTGCGAGCAACGCGACTCTAGTCTCAGCTTTCTCAAGTAGGATTCGGACAGTCGAAAGAAGCGCGCCTGCTCGCGGAACCACCTGTGTCGCTCGTCTGAGCTGGGAGAAGACCGGGGCACTCACGCGAGAGTCTGCCGCCGGAAGAGACCTTAGGCGTCCTCGGGCAGGCGCGCGCTAGAACACTCGTCTGAGCCCATCGGACAACACCTCCTAGGTCTGCCGCCCACCGGGCGGACAACCGATTGGTCAACTACATTCTGCCCGTACGACGGGTCGAAGCCCCCTGCCCGGGGCGGGTGGTCCGGTTTCGTCGCCAGACGGCCATCAGATGTACTCGACCTCCTCGTAGCCGTCGTCCGGCAGGTAGATGCCGGGGTTGCCCTCCCAGACAACGACGCCGTCCACGATGAGCCTCTCCAGCCCTTCGGTGTGCTCGCAGACCTTCGCGACCGACGGAGCCGCATGGTGGACGTGGTCCGACTCGAACTGGATCTCGACAATCCTGCGCGGACGGATGGGGTAGCCATCGTCGGTGCGGTCCGCGATCGGCGTTATCTCGAGCCCCATGATGTTGGTGACGGTGCGCCTCTCGTCGTCCTCCTCGAAGTCCGCGCTGGCCTCCTCCACGAAGGTCGAGAGCCGCGCGTGGGAGGTCGAGTGGAACGAGTCCTGCGCGGTCACATAGGTGTCGATGACCCCGTCGTTGTAGATGAGCGTGACCTTCATGTGCTTCCCCTTTCGGCCGAGGACGTGCTGAACCGACGGGGCGATGATACTTCAGGGCGCGCCTCCCCCCGCCCACGCATCCGCCACCATTCCGCGCACCTCGCCGAAGGGGGCTCGAAGGCGCACGGCGGCGGCGCGCCGCCGGACCCGCCTACCGCACGACGGCGTCCACGACGCCGCACTCGCCCGCGAGCACCTTGGACGCCCCGCTCACGAGGCCTGCCAGCCCGGCGTTTATCTCGTCGATGCCGATGTCGCCGTACTCGCCGTTGATCCAGGAGCTGTAGGTGCCCAGCAGGCCCGAGGAGATGTAGTCCGCCACCATGAGTGTGCGCGCGGCGTTGTCCGCGTACTGCCTCACCAGGAAGTCCTTGATCTGGCTGCGGACCCGCCCCTTGAGCGGGCCGGTGAAGGCGGAGAGGCTCTGGGACTCCATGAGCTTCTGCACGAGGTCGCGGTTGTCCTGGATGAAGCCGCTGATCTGTTGCAGGACCGGCATGGAGTCCTCCACGAAGGAGAGGTCCATGACCTGCTCGACCAGGTTGGAGAGGGTCTCGGCGAGGGAGTCCATCAGCTGGTTCATCAGGGCCTCTATGCTCGAGAAGTGCGCGTAGAAGGTGCCCCTGTTGAGGTCTGCCCTGCGGGTGACGTCGGTCACCGTGATCTTGTCGTAGGGTTTCTCCGCGAGGAGCTGCACGAAGGCCTCCTCGAGCAGGCGGATGGAGCGCTCCGCGTTGCGGTTGCGGGCGCGGGGCCTCGGCTTGCCCGCCACCTCCCCGGCCCTTGCTGCGCCCGCCCCGGAGGCGGCGACGCGCGCGCCCCCGTCCGCGTGCGACCGGGCAGCGGACCTCACCGCAGCGAACGACCTCTCGAGACCCGCAATGCTGACCGCGTCCTCAGACATGGTCTCGCCTTCCCCTCCTACGAGGCGCGCCACCCGGCGCGACCCCTGCTCCTTCACAGGAACGGACACTTACAGCCCACAGTGTCGGTACGTACACATATCGGCGGCAACTGATCGTTTCTTCCGTTCTCGAACGATTCTACCCACAAAACGGAAAAATGTACAAGTGTCGAAAATGCCACGTGTGGCTATGTTTGTACAGGTGGTTTGATTTCAGGACCGATACGGCCCCTCTGGCGCACGTGGCCTCCGACATGGTTCGACAGGGTCGGTAGGGACCCTCTGGTAGGTCAGGAAAGGAAGGAACCGATGGAGAAACTCTTCAGGGGGGTGCTCAGGCACCGCGTGGTCGTGCTCTGCGCCTTCCTCGCGCTGACACTGGTGAACCTCGCCTGCATCCCGCGGGTGGTGATCGACGCCAACATGAGCGACTACCTCCCGACGAGCGCCAAGTCGTCCCAGGACCTCACGCTCATGAAGGGCGTCTACGGAAATGACATCCCCGACGCCCGCGTCTACGTGACGGGCATCTCCCAGCCGGAGGCGGAGAGGTTCGCGGACGAGCTCAAGGACGAGGACGCGGTCGTCTCAGTCTCCTGGCTCGGCAGCCAGGTCAACCTCGACGAGCCGATGGAGGTCCAGGACCAGGACACCATCAAGGACTGGTACGACGGCGACGGCTACCTCTTCCAGGCGGTGCTCTCCTCCGAGGCCGACCAGGCCGAGGTCGACCACATCCGCGCCATCGCGCAGGGCCTCGACGGCGTGCAGGGCGTCTATATCGACGGCTCGGCCGTCTCAGACGCAGCCAACCTCGCCTCCATCAACACCGACATGACCAAGATCATGGCGATCGCGGTTGTGGTCGTCTTCCTCATCGTGATGCTCAACACCACGAGCTACCTGCACCCCGTCGTGATGCTCCTCACGATAGGCATCGCGATCGTCCTCAACATGGGCACCAATATCTTCCGCGGCACGATCTCCTCGATCACGCAGCTCGTGGCCTCGGTGCTGCAGCTCGCGGTGTCAATGGACTACTCGATCGTGCTCCTCACCAACTTCGGGCGCTGCCGCGAACACACGGACGACCAGTTCGAGGCCATGGTCGAGGCCATGACCAAGTCGTTCCCGGTCATCCTCTCCTCGGCGGCCGTCACGTTCTTCGGGTTCCTCTCGCTCGCCGCCATGCAGTTCCTGATCGGCGCCGACATGGGCATCGCGCTCGCCAAGGGCATCGTGTGCTCGTTCTTCTCCATCACGCTACTCATGCCCTGCGTCCTCTACATGATGCGCAACCTGGTGGAGAGGACCACGCACAAGCCGTTCATCAAGTCCTTCAGGCGGATGTCGCTCGTCTGCCACCGCTTCGCCGTGCCCGCCCTCGTCATCGCCCTCGTCTGCACGGTGCCGGCGCTCCTCGCCTCCAGCTCCGTGAGCTTCACCTACGGCTCCAGCTCCAACATCTCGGCGACCTCGCAGGTCAAGCTCGACGGCGACGTGATCGACAAGGCCTTCGGGGAGTCCCAGACCTGGGCCATCATGGTGCCCGAGGGCCGCTGGTCGGACGAGAACGCCCTCGTCGACGACCTCAAGGGCCTGCCCACGACCAAGAGCGTGCTCTCCTACGGCACGGTCGCGAGCTCCGCGCTGCCCTCCGAGCTGGGCGACGAGTCCGAGGTCAAGCAGCTCCTGAGCGGCGGCTTCAGCCGCATCGTGCTCACCTCCAAGATCCCGGACGAGTCCAAGGGGGCCTTCGACCTGGTGGACACCGTGCGCAGGATCTGCTCGGAGCACTACGGCGACGACTACCACCTGGTGGGCAACGCCGTGAGCTACTACGACATCCGCTCTGTCACCACCTCCGACAACCTCACCGTCAAGCTGGCCTCCATGCTCGCCATCGGCGCGGTCCTGCTCGTGATGTTCAAGTCCATCTCCATCCCCGTCCTGCTCATCGCGGCCATCGAGGTCTCGATCTGGATCAACGAGGCGGTGCCCTACTTCACCGGGGAGACCATCAACTTCGTCGCCTTCCTCGTGATCGATGCGGTGCAGCTCGGCGCGGCCGTCGACTACGCGATCATCTACACCGAGGAGTACCTCGCCAGGCGGCGGCGCATGGGCAAGCGCGAGGCCTCCGTCACCGCGATCGAGCACACCGCGCAGCCGATCATGACCTCGAGCTCCATCCTCATCCTCGCCTGCCTCGGCATCTACCTCTCCGTGAGCAGCCCGATGATCTCGCAGGTAGGCATGCTCATCGCCCGCGGAGCCCTCATCTCCGTCGTCGAGATCTTCTTCGTGCTCCCGCTGCTCTTCGAGGTCTTCGACTGGGTGGTCAGGCACACGAGCTACAAGATCGGCTTCCTCGTCGAGGACAAGGGACCCAAGGACGCAGGCCAGGCGCCGGAGGCCGCGCGCTAGCGCGCCCCCAGGCCCGCGCACGGCAGCCCCGGGCGCGCGGCGCACACGACAGCAACATGACCCCGGAACGGAGTGATTCAAGATGACCAGCAGGAACGGCAGGAAGATGCAGGAGCTCTCGGGCGTCCCCAGCCTCGGCAGGAGGATCGCGGCCGGCGCCATCACGGCGGCGCTCGGCCTCTCCATGAGCGTCCCCTACGGCGCCGTCGAGGCGCTCGCCGAGGAGGCCACGACGGGCCCCTCCGACGCATCGAGCCAGGACGGCAGCGCCAGCCAGTCCGCCAAGAACGAGATCGTCTACACCAAGACCGACGCCTCCGGCGCGAGCCAGGGCGTCTACGTGGTCAACTCCTTCGACACCACGGACGCCGTCGACGTCTCCGACCCCGGCACCTACACCAGCGTCAAGAACCTCTCGACCTCCCAGCAGCTGACGAACGAGGGCGGCTCGGTCCAGCTCACCACCACGGCCGGCAAGCCCTTCTACTACCAGGGCGACCTCGACTCCACGACCGCGCTCCCCTGGAAGGTGAGCCTCACCTACACGCTCGACGGCAAGCAGGTCTCGCCCGACGACCTCGCGGGCAAGAGCGGCAGGCTCGACATCGAGCTCAAGGTCGAGGGCGCAGACGACGACTCCGCCACCGCGGACTTCGCCAAGAGCTTCCTGCTGCAGGCGCAGGGCACCTTCCCCAAGGCGAACTTCAGGCTCGACGAGGCGCAGGACGCCACGACGGCCGAGGTCGGCAGCAACACCCTCGTCACCTACCTGGTGCTGCCCGGCTCGGACGGCGACTACCACATCACCGGCGACGCCCAGGACTTCACGTACGACGGCTGGCAGATAAGCGCGATGCCCCTCTCGCTCGCCATCGACGTGAACGACTACGACACCTCCGAGCTCACCGACGCCACGAGCGAGCTCGAGAGCGGCGTCGGCAAGCTCAACGACGGTGGCAAGTCCCTCGCGGCCGCCCTCGGCCTCATCAACGACGGGGCCGGCAGCGCGAGCGAGGGCTCGGCGTCCCTGGCCTCCGGGGCGGCGTCCGCCAAGGGCGGGTCGGCGGCGCTCGCCGAGGGCGCGGCAGAGCTCAAGGGCGGCACGGCATCCGCCGTCTCCGGCACGGCGCAGCTCGCCGCCGGGTCGGCCACGCTCACCCAGGGCGCCGGCTCCCTCGCCAGCGGGCTCTCTCAGCTCCAGGCCCAGGGCACGAGCCCCGTTGCCCAGGGCGCGAGCGACCTCAAGGACGGCACGGCCCAGGCGGTCGCCGGCACCACCAGGCTCGCCGCAGGCGCGACCGAGCTCGCCTCGGGCACGAGCCAGCTCAAGGGTGGCGCCGCGGCGCTCAAGGCCAAGCTCCAGGACTCCCAGCAAGTGAGCCAGCTCAACCAGCTCAAGGAGGGCGCCGCAGCGGTCTCCGAGGGCACCCAGCAGCTGAAGAGCGCTCTCGACTCCACGATACCGAGCATGCTCGGCTCCGCCAGCAAGAGCCTCGACCAGATCTCCAGCCGCCTCGACACCATCGACGGCAAGGTGGCGACCCTCGAGGCCCAGAGCTCCGAGGCGATGAAGACCGTCGGCGGCTACGCCACCAGCGCCAACGCTGACGGTTCCAAGGTCGCTCAGGACCTCCAGAAGCTCGGCTCCGACCTCCAGGGCATCTCGGGCGACCTCGGCTCCGCGGCAAGCTCCGCCCAGAGCGCGGCCGCGAGCGCCCAGGGCGCCGCGCAGACGGCGCAGGCGGCCGCCAGCGCTCAGGGCGACGTCTCCGGCAGCGCCTCCGCGGCCGCCAAGTCCGCCGGCGCCGCCGCCTCCGACATCAGCGCCGCCAGCTCGCAGCTCCAGGGCCTGCTCTCCGACCCGACCCTGACCGACGCGCAGAAGGCCGCCATCCAGAGCGCCCAGGGCTCGCTGGGCTCCGCGCAGACCAACGCGTCGAGCGCCCAGAGCTCGGCCACGAGCGCGGCCTCCGCGGCGGCCCCCGCGGCCGAGAAGATCGGCTCGGCGGCTCAGAGCATCGGAAGCGCGGCGAGCGAGATCGGCTCGGCGGCCCAGTCCGTCGGCTCGGCGGCCAAGGCGGCGCAGTCCGTCTCCGCCGACGCCCAGTCCTTCTCCGCGGACGCGGCCGCCCTTGCGCAGGACCTGCAGAACCTGCAGAAAAGCGCCGGCGGCATCTCCCAGATCACCCAGAGCGCGAGCGGCATCCTCGCCGAGTCCAGGGGCGTGGTCAAGGACTCCAAGTCCCTCGTGGGCGACACGCAGCAGAGCCTCGCCCAGATGCAGACGTCCATGCCCGGGCAGCTCGGCAAGCTCGCCGGCGGGGCGGAGCAGGTGAGCGACGGCGTGTCCCAGCTGGTGGGCAGCCTCACACAGCAGACCGACGCCAGCGGCAACCCCACCCTGCTCGGCGCAGCGACCGCCCTCGCCGAGGGCGCGGAGAAGGTCGACGGTGGCGCAAGCCAGCTCAAGGGCGGCATCGACACCCTCGGCTCGGGCGCGACCCAGCTCGACGACGGCGCCGCGAGGCTCGCGGCCGGCGCAAGCACCGTGGACGAGAAGGCCAAGGCAGCCGCGGCCGGCGCGGGCCAGCTCTCCCAGGGCGCCCAGGCGCTCGAGGCCGGCATCGACACGCTGCGCTCAGGCTCCACGCAGCTCGACGATGGCGCCGCAAGGCTCGCGAGCGGCGCCTCGACGCTCGACGACGGCATGGGGACCCTCGCCGACGGCGCCGACACCCTCTCCAGCGGCCTCGCCACCCTCGCCGACGGCACCTCCCAGGCCTACGACGGCTCCAACACGCTCTCGGACGGCCTCCAGCAGCTCGCGGACTCCGTCGACGGCATGGACCAGAAGGTGCTCGACAAGCTGCAGGACACGATCGACGAGAAGCTGGGCCGGGGCTACAAGCTCCACTCCTTCGTCGACCCCGCCAACACCGACGTCAACGAGGTCGAGTTCGTCTACGTCGTCTCCGGCGTCTCGAAGCCGGACAACACGACTGGCGCGTCCTCGGACGACTCCGCGTCCACCTCGAGCGACCAGGGGGGCCAGTCGTTCCTCGACCGACTCGCCGCGCTCTTCTCCCATGACAGGCAGGACGACTAGTCTCGCCTGACGCGCGAAGGCGCCACTGGACATCGTCTCGTCTCGCGCCGCCGGACACCTTCCTCCGACGGCGCAGGGCCGGCCGGGAACCCTACCCCCGACCGGCCCTTCTCTGTGCCTAGGGCCCCCGGCGCGCCGGGCACGCCCCACGCGCGGCCCTAGCGCCTCCTGAGCACCAGGTAGGCGTTGAGGGAGCCCGTCCGGCCGTCAGAGCGGAAGCGGTCTGCGACCTCGACCCCGCAGCCGAGGTCGCAGACCAGGGCGTCCACCTCGTCTCCGGAGAAGCTGTGGCAGTAGCGCCAGGCGCCGGGCACCCCCTGCCACCCGAGCAGGTAGTCGCCCTCGCCGAGCGACCCCGCGCCGAGGCCGAGCTCCGAAGCGGCCTCGGCAGTCGTACGGCGGGCGCGCTCGGCGAGGGCGGCGTCGCTCATGAAGCGCCAGAGGGAGACGCAGCAGGTCCCTCCCGGCGCGAGGCGCGCTGCGAGCGCGCGCAGCAGCCGGAGGCGCGCCGCGAAGGTCGGCACGTGGTGCAAAAAGCCGAAGCAGGCGACGAGGTCCTGCTCGCCTGCGCCCCCGAGGGCGTCGTCCAGGGCACAGGGTGCGCGGTCGTCGAGGAGGGCGCAGACGAGGTCGGCGCCCACGAGCCTCGCCTCCCAGCCAGCGGGCGGCACCCAGCCCCGCGCCAGCTCGGGGCAGGAGTCAACCCCCCGGTAGCGCACGGGCTCCCCGGGAAGCTCGTCTGCGAGTAAGCGCGCGAAGCGGAGGTTGCCGCAGGCGACGTCGAGCACCCGGAGCCGGCCCGCGCCCGGCACGCCGGCGGCCAGGCCCGCGTCCGCGAGGCAGCGCCGCCACCCCGGCCAGGGCGATCGGCGCGTAGAGGAGAAGGACGTCGCCTGCTCGCGGTAGAAGCGGGCGTTGACCTCGTCCATCAGCAGGGCGCAGTCGCGCCCCATGTCCCGCGTCGGCGCCCCGTCGCCACCCGCGCAGGGAGGCCGGCGCCCCTGTCTCTTCTCGTCCATGACGCGATTCTAGCAAGGCCGCGCCGGGCGTCGGGCCGGCGCGGCCGGCCGCTATAATGCACACCCATGGAGGAACTACTGCTCGACATACTCGAACGCCTGCGCCGCGAGCCCGACCGCGTCCTCGGCCCGGCGGAGCTCGACCGCGTCATCCGCGCCCACAACCGTGGCGTCCACGACAACGCGCGCCACCTCTCCAAGCGCCAGGTGCTCCCCTACTACCTACATGTGCGCGAGGCCGACCCGGAGCGCTGGTCCTCCTGGGAAGTCGACTGCGAGCTCGAGCGGCGGCTCGTGGAGACGCTGCGCCTGAAGCCGCGGCGCACCGCCTCGGGCGTCGCGACCGTCACGGTCCTCACCCGGCCCGCCCCCTGCTCCGGCAGCTGCGTCTTCTGTCCCAACGACGTGCGCATGCCCAAGAGCTACCTCCACCGCGAGCCCGCCTGCCGCCGGGCGGAGCAGGGCTTCTTCGACCCCTACCTCCAGGTCCACGCCCGCCTCAGGGCCCTCTCGCAGATGGGCCACCCGACCGACAAGGTCGAGCTCATCGTGCTCGGCGGCACGTGGAGCGACTACCCGCGCGCCTACCAGGTGTGGTTCGTCCGGGAGCTCTTCCGCGCCGTCAACGACTGGCCCGGCGGCGACGGTGAGGCCGAGCGCCTCCGGGCCCTCTACCGCGAGGCCGGGCTGACGGACGACGCGGAGGAGCTCGCCGAGCGCGTCCGCCCGACGCAGGAGCTGGTCGACGCCGGCAGGCTCTCCTACAACGACGCAGTGCGGCGCCTCTGGGGCCCGGGCGGCGACGGCGCGGCCGAGGGAGCGCGCGCCCTTCTCGCCCGCCAGACCGCGACGCTCGATGAGCTCGCCCGCGAGCACGCGCGCAACGAGGGGGCGGCGCACCGGGTGGTCGGCCTCGTCGTGGAGACCCGCCCCGACGCCGTCACGCCGGAGTGCCTGAGGCTCCTCCGCCGCCTCGGCTGCACCAAGGTCCAGGTGGGCGTCCAGAGCACCCGCGAGGACGCGCTTGCCGCCAACGGGCGCAACACCAGCCTGGAGGAGGTCAGGCGCGCCTTCGCCCTGATCAGGCTCTACGGCTTCAAGATTCACTCCCACCTGATGCTCAACCTCGTGGGCGCGACGCCCGAGCTCGACCGCAGGGACTTCTCCGCCCTCGTCTCCGACCCCGCCCTCAGGCCGGACGAGGTCAAGCTCTACCCGTGCGCGCTCGTCCCCGGCACGCGGCTGGTCGCCCTCTACGACCGCGGCGCATGGCGGCCGTACACGGTGGAGGAGCTCGTCGACGTCCTGGTGGCAGACGTCCTCGCCACCCCGCCCTACATGCGGATCTCCCGCATGATCAGGGACATAGGCGCGGACGACATCCTCGTGGGCAACAAGCACGCCAACCTGCGCCAGCTCGTGGACGAGAAGATCCGCACCTCCGGGCTCTCCCGGCGCGTCCGCGAGATCCGCTACCGGGAGATCGCGCGCAGGGAGGTCGACCTCTCCCGCCTCGAGCTCGTAGACGTCCCCTACGAGACGGACGTCACGCGCGAGCGCTTCCTCGAGTGGGTCACGCCCGAGGGGCGCATCGCCGGCTTCCTGCGCCTCTCCCTGCCCCGGTGGGAGCGGCTCCGCACGGACGAGCTCGCCACCAGGCCGGGAGACGCGATGATCCGGGAGGTCCACGTCTACGGCGAGGCGGCCCACCTCGGGCGCACGGACGCCTCGGCCCAGCACCGAGGGCTCGGCCGCGCCCTCGTCGAGCGCGCCGCGAGCATTGCCGCCGAGGAGGGCTACGCGGGGCTCTGCGTGGTCAGCTCCGTCGGCACGCGGGGCTACTACAGGAGGCTCGGCTTCGTGGACGACGGCCTCTACCAGCGAAGGGACCTCTCGGCCGCACCCGTGGCCCCCGCTGGCGAGCCGCAGGTCGCGCGTGGCGCGCGCCCGTAGCGCGGCGGCCGCGTTTCCAAACGAGGTACCCCCGTGTTTCCAAATCAAGTCACTTTGGCGCCCCGAGCGCATCTGTGGCAATCTAGCCACAACGCATCGGAAGGGCCGATGCACACGGTCGGGGGACAACGTCATGTCTAACGTTGAGGTTGCAATAGCACAGGCCGCCTGGCGCGCGCGTCGCGCCACGAGCGATCGCCACGCGCAGCTACTCGCCTCCCTCGACCTACGCCTAGCGCTATAGGGTCCCCCAGCGACCCAGCGCGCCGGCACGCGCTCCGCCCAGCCCCCTAGGGCAGGCGTCTGCAGCACGACCTCGCCGGCGGCGACGACTCGGAGCGCCCCGCCCCGGGCAGGCACCAAGCGGCCAGCACCACCCATCCCTCGCAACCTCACCGTAGAAGACGCACGTCCCTCGGCCACGAACCCAAGAGGACCACGACCGAGAGGATCTGCCATGACTCGCAAGATCGACATCTTCGACACCACCCTGCGCGACGGCGAGCAGTCGCCCGGCGCCTCCATGAACACCGAGGAGAAGCTCGTCATCGCCCAGCAGCTGCTCCGCATGCACGTCGACGTCATCGAGGCGGGCTTCCCCATCTCCTCGCCCGGCGACTTCCGCTCCGTGCAGGAGATCGGCCGCCTGGCGGGCGACGACGCGGTCGTCGTCGGCCTGACGCGCGCCGTCGACAAGGACATCGACCGCGCGGCCGAGGCCCTCTCGACCGCCAAGCGCCCGCGCATCCACACGGGCCTGGGCGTCTCCCCGCAGCACCTGCACGAGAAGCTCCGCATCAGCGAGGACGAGTGCGTC
>Ga0256406_1000228_pt1 | contig 108332 bp, 81 predicted proteins | sample RumenRJG_03DNA_FD_185986 | JGI IMG/M metagenome (GOLD analysis project Ga0256406, IMG submission 185986) | Bovine rumen microbial communities from Lethbridge, Alberta, Canada - RJG_03 | ecosystem: Host-associated > Mammals > Digestive system > Stomach > Rumen | place: Canada: Alberta...
GGCTAGATTAACATTAATAATCTATACCATTGAGAAACACCACAGAGGTTTGCCTTGCGGCTGGAGGCGTGAAGCCTCCAAAGAGCACTCTGGGCGTTTAGCCAATGCAAACATAGTAACTTTTACATCGTGATTTGGTAACGAATATATATCGTGTCAATATATTTCGCTTAATAAGAAGCAAAGTGGCTTTTACTGTGGGTAGGTATTCCTTGTTTCTGATATACATCATTATGACCCTATATTATAATATGTAATAGAATGAATGGATTATTGAGCAAAAGCAAACGATTTATAGTTTTTTTATCACAAAACCGAAGGAATATTTGGAATTTGATTTTTTATTTCATAACTTTGCAATCTATAACCTAATATTAATATTTATTTTTCCTGAGGTTTATGAAGAAATATTACGTGCTGGCGATAGCTATTATCGCTTTTTCAATGTTGGCACAAACACAAAAGCTAAACGCAGCGACAACTGATGAATCTCCTACTTATGGCTACACGTATGAGTTCGACGATTCACTTGATGTTTCCAACCCTGAATTTCATCCAGCTGGGTGGAAGCATATTGCCGACCCAATGCTTTCGTTTATCAGTATGTCGTACATCTATATGACATACGAATGGATGCCTCATGGCGGACTTGATAATTCAGGTGCCTTGCGTACATGTGGACAAGTCATTGAAGACCAGGATGGTAGTACGGCTGAGGTTCATGACATCATCGTTACTCCGGCAGTTACGGGCACGTCCCGCATATACGCCAAGAGCAATGAGGAAGACGACAGCTATATTGAATTCTACCATATCACAACCGATGAACTAGGAAATATCAGTCGTGGTGAACTTATCAGCCCGAGAGTAGTTGTCAGCAACATGAGCAACTATACAGCAATTAATATTCCGGCTGTTCAAGGCGAGCGTATCGGTTTGCGGTGCCACAATGTTGACATTGATCGCTTTCAAGCAGAACAGGTTGACCTCGTGATTCCGCGTAAGCTCTATATAAAGACCGTAAGGAATCTGTCAGGCGTATTCCAGCAGTGCGATACCGACAACAATTACACTCTTTCTTATAAAGTCGTGGTCAGAAACGATGGCGAAGTAAACATTAATGCCGACGACCCCGACAACAAGCTTAGCCTTTATCAGTTCCTTGAGCCGAACGACACCCTTGTGACCGTGCCCGTTGGTCAGACATTGAAGCCCGGACAAGAGTCCGATACGATAACTATCACTACGGTACAGAATTACTTGGAGAACAGCTATACAGGAAGTTATTATATTCACGAATACGTCAGCGGCAGCAACAAGTATGCTAATTATGCTCAGCCTCAAGCCAGAATAGGTGAACCTTACGTTAGTGTTGATGGCAGTTCGCTGCATGATGGTTCTACAGTTACAATCACTCCTGCGGACAGTACTTATCGGTACATTAGCATCCGCAATAATGGTGGTGGTGACCTGACAGTTACAAGTCTTACGACTACAGGCGATTTCTTTGTCGGTACAAGTGTTCCATTCACCGTAAAGCCTCACAGAGAGCGACTTATAAATCTCTCGCTCACGAGTTTTACTGCCGGAACACATACCGGAACTCTCGCTATCAAGGGTGATTATATTGACATTACACTTAATATAACAGCAACAGTTTCCATAGCTGATGGCATAACATCCGTGTCAGTCACCAGCCAGCCTGATAACTCTCCTGTCTACAACCTTTCCGGTCAGCGTGTTGGCTCAAGTTATCACGGTATCGTTATAAGTAAAGGAAAGAAATATATTAAATGATTTTTGATTATGAAGAAGAGTCTTATTTTCACAATACTTTCGGTTATATTGCCTTTGTGCGTTTGCAAAACTTACGCACAAGGACAGGGAACTCCGACAGTAGTGTCTGACTATACGGAGGACTTTAACCGTTTGCCTCTTGGCGACCAGCCACTAGGTTTTATTGTGTCGTCCAGTTGGGGGCACATTACAGACCCATTGGAGACAAGTGATTCGTATGTAAAGTATAATGTTAGCACTTACAGCGTTTCTCGTGACGGACATTATGTCAGTGATCAGCGAATTCAGGTTCCTGACCAAGAGGGCGACTATACGACCAACTATGCTAGATTCCATGATTATCTGGTGACTCCAAAAGTGTCAGGCACAGTTTCTATAGATGTATATTCTATGGCTAGCTATTACACAACAAAAGAATTGTCGTTCTACAAAGTCAGTGAGCAGAATGGCAAGTTGGCTGTTGGCGAGCTTATAAAGAAATTTACTGATGATGAAGGTGGCGGACTTGCCAACTATGCTTGGAGTACAGTTAGCGTAACATTGGAAGATACCTCACGTGTGGCTATTTTTGCCAATGATGTCTATATAGATAATTTCCACGCTTCTTTGGCAGAGATAAACTATCATCCTGCACTGACTATTTCGAGCGTTACCTCACCTGACTATTTTGACACAGATGCTAATGGGAATATTCAGATTAACTATAAAGTCAGTGTAAAAAATACGGGTGACTATGACCTTGATGGTGATAATTATAATGGTTATAAGCTTCAGTTGCTTGGAGTTAACGAAGACAGTACTGTATTGGCGGAGACGGCCATTGACAGTCCTCTCGAAAAGGATTCCGTCAAGGATAATATACAGTTAAGCGCAGTCTTAAATAGCAGCACAACTTATAATAAGTTCGTTATTAGGGAATGTATATCAAACAGTTCTGTTTATGCGCCTGACGCTAAGATTGTACCATACGAGCCTATTCTTACTTTGCTTGCAGGTAATGATACATTGACAAGCTCTTCTACACAAAATTACGGTATAATTAATACTCCTACATCAAAAGCCATCACCGTTGTAAATGACGGAGCGGCTCCTTTGAATATAGAAAGTATTTCAGCTAATAATGGATTCTCCGTAAGTGCCACTCCTTTCACTTTGGGAGCTCATGAGGATTCAACCATAATTGTAACATTGAATACTGATACTGTAGGCGAACATGACGGTAGCCTGAATATAGAGTCTAATGGAGGTAATGTTTCAATACCTCTTTCTGGAACTGTTGTTGACCCTCAGGTGTTCTTTGTAAACTTCGAGGATGGTAATGAGCCAAATGGTTTCGTCGGCTCTAGCTGGTATGTCTCAAGTGCTAATGCAAAGGATGGAAATAAGTATTGCTATGCTGTTGGAACTTACGAAAGTTCATTTACCACTCCAAAACTAACTGTTAAAGACGGCGAGTCAATGTCGTTCGATGTACAAAAGAGATATTATCAGGGCACATTGAATGTAGCTTATTCGGCTGATGGTCAGTCTTGGTCGCCTGCAATAAGTCTTGGTGCTAAAGATATGAGTCAGAAGGAATATAAAACATTCAAGATAACTACAATCCCTGCCGGTACTTATTATCTTAAATTCACTGGTCGCAGCTTGTATCTCGATAATATATATGGTTATCATCTTACATCAGATAAGCATTGGAAGATTCAGTCCAGCGATATTCCTTCTGTAGGAAATGTAGGTGAAGCGTATACGGCTACCGCTACCATTGAAAACAACTCTAAGACTAGTGATGCTTCGGGTAGCTATACAGTTGCTCTTAACATAGGTGGAAAGAAAGTTGCGGAAGCTCCGGCAAAGGATTTTAACTCTGGTACAACGGAGACCTTCAATTTGAGTTTCATCCCTAACCTGCCGCAGCGTACTAAGGGTGTGATAGTTATTTCGAATGGCTCTGATTCAGTTGCAACCGATTCTGTAGATGTAAGTTTTGCAAAAGACGGAATATTACCGGACTATAATCTTAAGGAGTATGCAGACAATCGCTTCCCAAGTGACATACAAGGTGTTAATGTAGTCGTTGAACGCATATTTACACCTGGTAAGTGGACAACTATATGCTTGCCGTTCACTTTAAGTCCTGATGAGATTAAATCGGTATTCGGAGAATCTACGGTCGTAGCCAAGTTCGTTAAGCAAGATAATATTAATGTGAACACTATGGATTTTGAAACAACAGATTCACTTAAGGCACGCTATCCATATCTCATTAAGCCTTCGGAAGAGACAGTCTATCCGTTGTTCCAAAATGTGAATATCCAAGAGGGTGGCGCATTTGCTTATGACAGCTACTATAATCCGGAGCTTTGTAATGACTTGGGATTCTATGGAACTTTATCGCCAACCCATCTCTTTGCTTACGACTATATCTTTAATGATTCTACACAGAAGATAGAACTCCATCCGGAGAATTTGACGGAAGTTCAGTCCATGCGTGGTTACTTCTCTTATATGGGTTATGATACCACATATCCGACTATTGATTTCACTGTCATTGATCCAGTAGCTAATGGCATAACTGCTATCAGTGGTAATGGAATGTCAGAGGCTGATAATTCATTCATTTATACCCTTGCTGGTGCTAAAGTCGGAAAGAATGTTAAAGCACTTCCAAGTGGAGTCTATATTATAAAAGGTAAGAAAGTAATTATTCGATGATATGTCTATGAAGAAAATAACAATTCTGAGTTTGACGTTTTTGGCATTTGTAGCGGATGCTTCTGCCCAGGTGCTGAAAGCGTCGTCAACACCCCAAATATGGGGTAATGTGATTTACTGCGAGTCATGGGACGGACTCGGAGAGTGGGGCGATGATTACTTAGAGGAATCAGAACGTCCTTATGGCTTGTATCGGTTTGCACCGGTCGCTCCATCGTACACTTATCCGATATATACAGATTTACGCCTAAAGGCAAATGGCGGCGGATTCTATAGAGACGGGAAGTTCTGTTTCATGAAGTTTAGTGGGGTAGTGTTCACAACACCGGTCTACTACGAGTTCGACACTAAGAGCAGAACATTTACAGACGGCAAGACAGTTGATGGTAGATTGACAGCTACCGATTTGGCTTATGACCATACTACCGGACATGTCTATGGCATATTCCGTACAGGTGAGACTGGCAAATATGCTATCGGTTGGTCAGACTTTGACTTAAGTAAGGATTCAATTACCCGTGTAGAACTTGCTCCGGCTGATACCAACTATTTGGCTTTGTCGGTCAATCGGAGTGGTAAGTTGTATGCAATAAGTGCGGAGGCAAGCCTGTACACTATTGATAAGGTTACTGGCAAGCAGTCGCTTGTCGGTCCGACAGGCATTAAGCCGGATACATACAACACAAGTATGTGTTTCGACTTGAGCAATGATACCCTCTATTTTGCTTGCACCCTTTCTAATGGTAATTCCGCTCTATATACTGTTAACACGACAACCGGACATGCAACAAAGGTCATGGATTTCCGTGATGGTGAACAAATCGTCGGAATGTATATGGAGAGCAATCAGCCGATAATAAACTCTTTAAGAGAAACAACAGTGAATACCACTGCCGGACATCTCCTAGAGAATCTCCAGGCGAAGTATGGTACTAATGACTATGATACAATACATACATTAAAGGTAGTCGGCTCTATAGATGGAAAAGACTTGAAGACATTGCGTCAACTTACCGGCGGTGCTGTTCCTGATGGAACTGATGTACTTGAGGAAATGTACGACGGTAACACTTATCCTTATGATATAATGATGCTGCCGCAGCAGGCGTCTACAGCGGAGGATAATACCCACAATGTTCTTTCTGATTTGGATCTCAGCGATGCTACGTTGTCGACAAATTCAGATACAATTTACTATTCGGATGCTCTTTATTATTATCAGTTGAAGGATAGTACAATGTTGCCTAACTACATGTTTGCCAATTGCCCAAGGCTTCGTAATTTGCAGTTGCCGAAGCAGAATATTACATCTGCCGGGTTCTTCGCATTGGCATCAAATGATAGTCTGCAAACGGTTGATTTGCCGATGGATTACAAGAGCTATGGCAATTATCTTTTGTTTAATGACAAAAGCGTTGCCGTCAATTCCGTTAAGTTTGGACCGAATACAAGAAACATCGGTCGTTTGGCTTTCCAAGGAGTTAATAACATTGAGTCGGTAGTTATTCCTGACAATGTGACGAGCATGGGAATCTATGCGTTCTCGGAGTGTGATTCACTTAAGTCGATTACGTTTGGAACCGGCTTGGGCTGTATTCCTGGCGATGTCTGTTGGAAAGATGAGAAGTTAACTGATATTACGATCCCTGAGGGCGTTGATAGTATTTGGGGTGGGGCATTCGAATTCTGTTATGCCCTTAAGGATGTTACGTTACCTTCGACCATGATATATGTCGGTTCCGGAGCCTTTGCTCATGACAAAGAACTTGACAGCGTGATATGTCTTGCTACTACTCCGCCAAAACTGGACCTTATTCTTTGGGACGATTCCACATTTGCTGACATTAATCCGAATGCCACTCTCTATGTTCCGGCTGGAACAAAAGCAGCTTACGAGGCAAGTGATTGGCACAACTTCTTTAAAACTATAAAGGAAATAGGAGTTACTGATGGAATTAATGCGATTACCAGAGACGATACTGAAGCCAATATAGACAGGAATGCATCTGTTTTCACAGTCGATGGTCGTTGCTTAGGTACAGTCGGCAATATGCCAGCTGATTATCGTGGTTTAGCAATCATTCGCTCAACTAATGAAACGGCAAGGAAGGTTTTGATAAAATAGAAATTACTGAGATTTATAGCATTATTCATTAAACACAACACGCATGAGAAAAACATTTTTCTTTTTGACCCTCATGGCAGTGATTTGGGGTACGCTACAGGCAAGAGCGTATGAGACGGAGACCATACAAAACTATACGTATGATTTTTCCGACCCATCGCTTACACCGGCGAACTACACATCCATTGCGCATGATTGGGCGCCTGCCGGATGGAGTCATATTATTGACTCTTACGAAGGCGATTACAACACGTACTACGTGGATTACTTTTACATTGGCACTGAAGGTGTGGATGGTAGTTCATGTATACGTGTGGGTGATCAACAAATTGGCGGTTATGGCTATGAAAGCTACGACGCTACTGACTTACTTGTAACACCTTTGGTTAGTGGTACAGTCACACTTCAGGTGAAGGCTTATGGCTACTATGGTGGTGAAATCAAATTCTACAATGTCAACGACTCGGATAACTCGATGTTTGCCGGTACACAGATTACTGACACAACCAGGTCTGGTGAGGTAAATCCAAACAGTTATGTGACGGTAACAGTTAATGTCGGTTCTACTCCAAAGCGTATTGGTATTCGTGCATCCGATGCTTATATCGACGATTTTACTGCTACTACAGCATATATTGAGAAGATACCTGCACTTAAGATTAGTGGTGTCAAGCAACTTTCAGCGGACTACATTGATACTGATTCCGATGGTAATTTCACGGTTCAGTTTAAGGCTGCTGTGGTTAATACCGGACTTGCTGACTTAGCTCCTGGCGATGAGGGATATTCTCTTGATTTGGTCAATTATACTGATTCTTCGCTCGTTAAGAACGTTCCAATAACTGTAGCTTTGGCTCAGGGTACTTCTGATTCTATTGATGTCAGCGCACAACTCAATGTCAGCCAATACCCGACTGAAGAGTCGGCTAGATTCAATATCCGTGAGAATGTCTCTGGAACATATCATTTTGCCGGACGTGCCGTTCCTGTGGCTTATGCCCCTCAATTCTCTATCCGTTCATCGGATGCATCACGTTTGTCTTCTCTTGAAGACAATGCCAACATTGATTTTGGTATGTCTGCTAAGCCGGTCAGCCGCCAGTATGTCATTTCCAATAATGGAGCAAAGTCTTTGAACATTACATCTGTTAGTATGCCAACTGGTTTCGTGGTCTCTCCAACAGCACCGCTGAACATTGCTGCTCATAAGGATACCACGATTACGGTTACTATGACAACAGATGTGTTTGGCACAAAGCAGGGCGTGGCTACATTCTCTATGGATGAGTTGGAAGACTTCCATCTTAATTTCTCCGGAACAGTAGCGGACAGTACTAAGTTCTTCGTAAACTTTGAAGACGGTGTCATTCCTGCAACATTCATTCCTCAATCTAATTGGGAGATTTCAACATGGCCATTGCAGGCTGGTATACCTGGTAACACAAGTTGCGCTATACAGCGTACAACATCTGACAGTACTAAACTCATAACTCCGAAACTCAATGTCGTCAAAGGAGAAAACCTGTCTTTCCAGGCAGGAAAGATTAACGGAGCATCTCACCTTGAGGTCCTCTATAGTACTGACAGACAGCACTGGACTCTCGTCAAAAGCATAAACGATGACGAAGCAACACTGGAAGAAAACCGATTCTCTGATGATAATATCGTTACATCATGGAGCACCAACTTCGCATTAAAGACTTTCACAATTAGTGGAATTCCGGCAGGTGAGAAATACATAGCTTTCCAGGCAGGTGGCGTTCATCTCGATAATATTTATGGCTTTACCGCAGTTAGTGTACCTCATGATATTGTCGTTACTTCTCTTACAGCTCCAAAGACAGCTATGGTTAACCATACTGCTGCATTTGCTGCAACAATAAAGAATGCTAACGACAAGACAGAGGATGCGGATTCATATACAGCTAAACTTATCTTTGGCGGTAACACATACGAAGGACAGGCTACTCAACTGATAGCAGGAGCCACAAAGGATTATACATTTAGTGTAACTCCTCATCAGGCAGGTAAGCTTCCTGCTGTATTTGTAGTAACTGCAAAGGACGGCTCAGTATCTACTTCTGATACAGTTTATGTTGACGTTAGTCAGGAATCAGCAAGCAACCGTCAGCAGGTCGGCACTCCAGATGCAAATTCAGCAGGTAATGAAGGCGTTATTTCACCATACTATGGCAATAGCCAGAGCGTTTCTGTTTACACAAGTAGTGACATTAACCTTCCGGCAGGATCAGCCATCCATGGTATAACATACCGTGGCTATCTGAGGGAAGGAGTCGCCAAGAATCTGCAGCTTTATATCCGTAACACTGATAAGACCGAGCTAACAGCTGATGACGCAATGACAGAAATTGCTGACACAGCTAACTTTACCAAAGTCTATGATGATGACTATGATTTGGCTCCTGGTGGTTCAGGTTCATTATCCTACTCTTCATCAACTATAGATGAGGCTGCCGACCTCATTCATATTGACTTCGCACAGCCGTTTATCTATACTGGCAATGGCATTGAAATAGCAGCGAATGCAAGCAACAGCAATTGGAAGAATATTGCTTGGGAGCGTTCTGCAGTACTAAATCAATCAGCCGTTCGTCATAACGACGGTTCACTGCCAGAGTATTTCTCATTAAGCAGAGAGCCGGTAGTATATCTTGATGTTGAACGTACACCGTCTACAGTCAGTGGTACAGTAACTTCTGCTTCGACATCTCAGCCAGTTGCCGATGTAGTCGTTAAGTTTGTCAATGACAATGTAGAATACTCTGACACGACAGATGCTAATGGTAAGTACAATGTAACTGTTATTCAAGACGCTTTGAAGTATCAGCTTACTGCTTCTAAGGCAGGTTACACTCCATACGTTAAGGATACTCTTAACCTTGCAGGACAGCATACCATTGACTTTGCTATCGCTGATGCCAGTGGCTTCTTCATCGAGAACAAGAACCTTCCTTCTAACGGAATGGTCAATTATGCATACACTGCAACAGTGAAAGCCCTGAATACCGAGGCTACTCCTATTGACTCAGCTGCATACACTGCCAAACTTTATTTCGGCAATGAGGTTGTTGCTGAATCAGAAGCTCCGGCTGTCGCTTCAGGTGCTGATCATGATTACACATTCACATTCACTCCTCATGAGGCAGGTCAGTACAAGGCATTTGTAGAACTGGCATACGGTGATAAGGTGACCCGCACAGACACTGTTGATGTGAAGGTTGCAGAGGAAGAGACAGCCAAAGAGGTTGTTGTCAACAATGCTACCGGAACATCTAACAATATTCCTCTGAACTTGTTCTATAAGAATTCAGAGAGCGAGCTCATCTATACTGCTGCTCAGCTTGGTCTGCCTACAGGAGTACGCATTAAGCGCATTGCTATTCGTGGTTATCAGAGCGGTTCAAAGAACTTCACTGCTACTTACAGCGCATTCATTGAGAATACCAATGACGACGCCCCTCAGTCGGCTGATGTGAACATAGTTGATACTCTCAGCATGACCCGCATTGCAAGTGATTCTGTAATAGATTTGAACGTGACACGTGGTTCCGCTACAAATCATGTCGACATGTTGGCAATCAACATCCCTGATGGATTCGTCTACACAGGAGGAAATATCCGCCTTGTATTCCATCATGAAGCATCTGACTATCTGTCGAACTTCTATTTCGATGTCGATAAAACAGTTCCTACATCTCAGAGCGTAATGCGCCAGAACGATAATAACCTTGCTGCTTCTTACTTCAGCACTATTTCTGATGGTCAGCCTGTTCTGTACCTCGATGTTCAGAGTGATGGAGAGGTTAGCGGAAAGGTAATCAACACCAATGGCGAAGGCATTGGCGGAGCCAAGGTTACACTGAATAACAACGATGTAATCTACTCTGCAGTCACCGATGATGAAGGCAACTATACCGTACCGGTTAAGCAGATTGATAAGGCTTATGACGTTACAGTATCTGCCGATGGCTATGCAACCCTCGTCAAGGAAGGTGCTATTGTCTTCGATGGTACAACTTCAGTTGTCGACATTGACACTCTGTTGAAGGTTGTCAGTGTATCCGGTACTGTTACCGGAGTCAATGTTGTCAATGGCGTCCTTAATGCAGAGCCAATTGAAGGCGCAACCGTAACCGTTAAGTTCAATGGCAAGCAGTCTGGCGACAATGCAGCATTGGCTAAGCAAGAGCCTGCTATTGGTGACGTTGTTGCAACTTCTACTACCGATGCCAACGGCAACTACACTATTGACGGACTCGTTGAGGGCAACCAGTATCTGCTTGTCTTCAATGCTAGCGGCTATCAGAGTGATTCTATTGTAACCACAATTGATGCCGAGAATACAACCGTAACGGCTAATGATACACTCTACACAGAGGATGCTTTGGGCATCAATGGTATCACAGCTGGCAGCAAGTCTAATGTTAAGGGTGCTGTTTACACTATCAGTGGACAGTATCTCGGAAGGAATATTAATGTCGCAACCCTGCGTAGCGGTATTTATATTATTGACGGAAAGAAGATTACTATTAAATAATATAGTCATCTGAATCATTTATAAGAAGAGGGTGTATCTCAATGTAGATGCACCCTTTTTTGCTGGATTATTGTAAGAGACAGTTAAAATAAGAACTGATTCGTTTGGCAATTCAAATTCTTAAGTGTAACTTTGTCGATTGAGACCTATTTTTATAGAAAAGGACTAAAAACGGATATATAACAGACAGATGAACACTGAGAAAGAACAGAAGAGTTCGGCTGCTGAATTTGCCAAACGATGGGAAGGGCACGGCTATGAGAAAGGGGAGAGCCAGCGATTTTGGCTTGATCTCCTTGAAAACGTGTATGGTGTCAAGAAGCCAACGGAATTTGTTCGCTTTGAGGAACAAGTCCAACTTGACAAGACGTCATTCATAGACGTTATGATACCTTCGACTCACGTCATGATAGAGCAGAAGTCACTAGGCAAGGACTTGCGCAAGCCTATCCGCCAGAGTGACGGCTCAGTGCTCACACCTTTCCAACAGGCTCAGCGTTATTCGGCTGTTCTGCCTTATTCAGAACGGCCGAGGTGGATAGTAACCTGCAACTTCGCCGAGTTTGATGTCTATGATATGGAGAATCCGAAAGGAGAGCCACAGCGCATCTATCTCAAAGACCTCGAAAGAGATTACTATCGGTTGCAGTTCCTTGTCGAGACTGGTAACGAGCATCTTCAGAAAGAGTTGGAAGTGTCGATGAAAGCCGGCGAGATAGTCGGCAGAATCTATGATGCGTTTATCAAACAGTATGATGGCAATGGCCCTCAGTCCCTCAGATACCTCAATATTCTTTGTGTTCGTCTTGTGTTCTGCCTTTATGCCGAAGATGCCGGAATCTTCGGCAATCCACATGGCGTGGATGCGTACAGTTTGTGGACGACTTAAGAGTGATTACAGTTATTCAAATACAATTGTCTACAACAACTTCCCATGGCCAACACCAACGGAATCTCAGAAGAGGAGGATAGAGCAGACCGCCCAAGCTATTCTTGACGTTCGTGCAAAGTACCCTGATAGTAGCCTTGCCGATCTCTATGATCCGACAACTATGCCATACGATCTGCTTGAGGCTCACCGCAATAACGACCGTGCGGTGATGGCTGCATACGGCTTTTCGACAAAGCTTACAGAGTCGGAATGCGTAGCAAAGCTATTTGAACTGTATTCCAAACTGGCTAAAGTTTAATTGCAAATAATGGTCTTTTAGGGTGTGAATGGGCATTAATTGCTTCGTAATTGGACCTCTTTTAGAAATGAAAATAAATTAAAAACAGAATAAAAACAATTTATTTTTATTGAAAAATAAATTAAAAACATTTCTAAAAGATACCCTTTTACAACACGAAAGGGCGTATCCTGCATCGGAAAAGATGGTTAAAGACAAACAAAAAAGGCAAGCCTTGTAGCTTGCCTTTTTATTTGGAGTTAATCGATGTCTTAAGCTTCGATAGCTGCTACGCCAGGGAGAGTCTTGCCCTCGATAGCCTCAAGCAGAGCGCCACCACCGGTAGAGATGTAGCTAACCTGGTCAGCAAGACCGAACTTGTTGATGCAAGCTACAGAGTCGCCACCACCGATGAGTGAGAATGCGCCTTCCTTTGTAGCCTCGGCAATGGCCTCAGCGATAGCGCGAGAGCCACCGGTGAAGTTGTCGAACTCGAATACGCCGGCAGGACCGTTCCACAGAATGGTCTTTGAACCCTTGATAGCGTCAGCGAATGCCTTGCGTGTGTCAGGACCTGCGTCCATGCCTTCCCATCCGTCAGGAATGTCGTTAGAAGGAGCAACCTTAGTGTTGGCGTCGTTTGAGAAGTTGTCTGCAATTACTGAATCTGTGCCGAGAATGAGCTTAACGTTGTTCTCCTTAGCCTTCTTGATAACGTCAAGAGCGATGTCGAGCTTGTCGTTCTCGCAGATAGAGTTACCAATCTTGCCGCCCTGAGCCTTAGCGAATGTGTAAGTCATACCACCGCAGAGGATGAGGGTGTCAACCTTTGTGAGCAGGTTCTCGATGATACCAATCTTGGTAGAAACCTTACTTCCACCCATGATTGCTGTGAATGGACGCTTGATGTTGTTAAGAACGTTGTCGACAGCCTTAACCTCTTTCTCCATCAGCAGACCGAGCATACGGTGATCCTTGTCGAAGAACTGGTCGATAACGGCTGTTGAAGCGTGCTTACGGTGAGCTGTACCGAATGCGTCCATTACATATACGTCAGCGTAAGAAGCGAGTTTCTTAGCGAACTCGAGCTGGCGCTTCTTCATGTCTTCCTTTGCCTCAGCGTACTTAGGATCGTCCTTGTCGATGCCTACTGGCTTGCCTTCCTCTTCAGGATAGAAGCGGAGGTTCTCGAGCAGCAGAGCCTCACCCGGCTTCAGGGCTTCAGCTTCCTTCTCAGCGTGAGCGCAGTCAGGTGCGAACTTTACATCGACACCGAGGTTGCGGCTAACATTAGGAACAATCTGCTTAAGGCTGAGCTTCGGGTTAACCTTACCCTTTGGCTTACCCATGTGGCTCATCATGATAACGGCACCACCGTCGTTGAGAATCTTCTTAAGTGTTGGGAGCGCACCCTTGATGCGGGTCTCGTCTGTTACATTTCCATTCTCGTCGAGTGGCACGTTGAAGTCAACGCGAACGATTGCCTTATGACCGGCAAAGTTGAAATCATTGATTTTCATTGTTCTTAGTTCTTTATAGTTTTAAAAGATTTATCATTTTTATGATGTTGCCGGTAGGGTTGTTATCCATTGCCAAGCAACACGTTAGTTATGATGTTGCAAAAATACAAAAAAGGATTGAGAATATATTGTTTAGTAGTAGATTATTAAACTTTTTTATAAACATATACAAATAAAATCCCCGCCAAGCTTCCACTTCGGGAGAGGCTTGGCGGGGATATTCTGTTGAGCGTATATGATTAGAAGTGGTAGCCTATTGTCAGCAAGAGCTGGCTGCGGTTGTTCTTGACTTCTGTAGCAGTAGCAATGTTGTCCTCTGGACTTGATGTTGTGCCTGCCTCATAGTAGCTTGCGAAAGGATAGAAGTCACCCTTCTGGCAGCTATACTGATAGGCGAGGTCGAAGTTCCATTTCTGAACTGTGTAGCCGAGACCACAAGTAAAGCGGTTGGTGCTCTTCCAGTTGGTGTAGTCGGATGTACTGTTGTAGTAAGTTCCGTTAGAGTAAACAGGGTTGCCGTTCTTGAGGAATCCCTTGACACCGGACTCTTCGAACATCGGGCTGACATAGTTGTAACCCAGACGGATAGCGAAGTCCTTTACAGGCTTGTACTCAATACCGAGTTTCAATGTGCTGACACCCTTGAGAGTCTCTTCGGTATGCTTGTTCATTGCGCGGTCCTTGTGGCTTGTCTCATATCCGTCGTAATAGCCGTCCCAACCATCATAATAATAGTCGTAAGCAACGCCGTCGTTGATGCGTGACTTCATAGAGCCGTAGTCCTCATACTCGTAGGTTGCTCCGAGAGCGAGGTAGTTGCCAACAGTATGTCCGAGAGAAACGCCGAACTTCCAAGGTGTTGTAATCTTGTAGTCGTAGACATTGTTCGGATCATAGTCGTTGACAGCATACTGTTTCTTTCCGTCGCCGATAGTACTGTAGTTCTCGGTTGTGAGGTCATACCATGTAGGAGTCTTCACGTAGACACCGATTCTGAAAGGCGATGTCTCGAACGGGCGGACGATAGCACCGAGGGTTACATCAAATCCTGTTCCGTGGATGTGACGATGGTCGGTGTATTCGATAGTGTTGCCGTTGAGAACCTCGTCATACCATCCGCCGTGAGTATAGTGTACGTCCTTTATTCCGAATGTAACACCGAGATATACACGGTCGTGAATGTTTCCACTGATATTGAAGTCGTAGTTGCCGATATATCCAGATTGCTCACGGCTCAGTCCGTATTCAGAAGCAGCATAGTTGGCAGAGTCTTGCTTCATGTTGAAGTAGTTGACGTTCAGGTAGTCGACCTGACTGTATGCTCCGTCGCCGTTGTCGAACGCGCCGTTACGCATCTTCTGATAAGTAAGCTTGTTGCTTGAAGCGTTGTTCAGGGCGCCTGTGGCTCCGAGTATGAAGTCGAAGTTCTTGCTCTTACTGTAGTTGAACGCAAAGTTCAGGAATGAATTCTTACGAGTGCGGACAGAATAGACGAAGCCTGCCTGATCGAAGCTGGCGTGGGTCTTGCTGCCGTCAGTGTAAGAAGGAACGTCGCCCTGGAAGAGCAGTCCGCCACTAACGTTGACTGTGCTGTGGCGGAACAGTCCGATGCCTGCAGGGTTGGAACTGATGGTAGAAATATCAGCACCAAGTGCCTCCATTGCTCCACCCATACCAACGTAGCGGGCAGTACCGTTTAGGTCGTTGCCTACGAGCTTTGTGTTCTCGTATGTCTCCTGAGCCGCTGCCGGAAGTGCCAGCAATGCTGCGGCTATCATCATATATTTAGCTTTCATCGTTGAAAAATGTTTTAAAATTATTGTTGTAGAGTTTGCTGTCAATCAGAGGGTAGGGGTGTTACCGGCGACCGCCACCGAAGTGACCACCGCCACCACCTCCGAAGCTGCGACCACCGCCGCCTCCGAAGCTACGTCCGCCACCGCCAAAGCTGCGGCTGCCTCCGAAACTGCTGTTGCCGAAACTGCGTGTTCCGCTGTTTGATGGAGTGTATGACCTTGTACTGCCAAATGAATTGTTGCCCGGGTTGTATTGCTGTGTGCCACGCCATCCGCCACGGCTCGAATTGATTGAGCCGGCTGTGGTGTTGCCCCATGTGCTGGCAGGACGATTGCCAAACGAGCCGCGTCCGTTGCCGAAACTGCCGTAAGTGCGTCCGCTGTTGCCATTCCTCATGCTGCCCGGAACATAGTTGCCATTGCCCGGACGGTATCCGCCGCCATAAGAGTGACCGCGTGTGCCGGTGTGACCGCCTCGCCATGCATAGCCGGGACCCCAGCCCCAACCATCATACCAAGGACCTCCCCAGCCCCAGCGGTAGTACCAAGGGTCGTACCAGCCATAATAGCCGCACCAGCCCCAGCCGTAATACCAAGGGTCGTACCAGCCCCAGCCTGCACGCCAGTAAGGACCGTAGCCATAGTATGGATAGTCCCAATAAAGGTCGCTGTAGAAGTATGGGTCGTACCATCCGTAGGCATCGTCGAATCTGTTCATCCGGCGGCTGTAGGTAAATGCGTCATCATCGTCGCCGTAGGCATAATACTGCTGTGAACCGGGATAGATGGTGTCGAGCACGAGCGAATCCGGATATTGTCCGTTGCCTGCATGGAACTGGATAATGTCGTTTCCGAGAGAATCAGAACCAATTTTCTGATAGTAGCTGCTAACGCGTCCGCGGCGATTGTACTCGTCGACGTTGCGGTTGCTGCCGCTGTAGTAAGCCGGAGCATCGTCTTGATGCTGGCGTGCTGGTGTTGCCTCACTCTCTTTCTCACTCTTCGATGGAGTGAAATAGAGGTCGTCCTGTGCTGTCATTCCTAATGGCAGAGCACTCAACAGGACTGCAAGAAGTACCAACTTTTTCATAGTCTTGTTCCTTTATATATTGTTATTTTATATTCTACATTAATCACAATGCAAAAATACTGCCACTTTCTCTACAAAATTACGGAATTTCCCTAATCTTTAGTAGGTTTTCCCCTATTTTTTATAATTTTGCACTAAAATTTTAACTAATTATGAAATATTACGAGGCAATATTCACTATAACACCCGACTCTGAACCTGCAAGGGACATCGTTTCTGCACTTGCCGGGGAGGCTGGCTTTGAGTCGTTTGACAATGAGGCAGACGGGCTGAAAGGATATGTTCAAGTTGACCTTTTCGATAAGGAGAAACTGAACACTTTGCTGAACGGTTTCCCTATTGATGGCGTTCATGTGGATTATAAAATATCTGAGGTAAATGATGAAGACTGGAATGCTACGTGGGAGCAGGAAGGATTTGAGCCGATAAAGATAGCTGACAAATGTGTCATTTATGATGCCAAGGATGCTGACAAGATAAATTCTGACGATTCGCTGCCAAAGATGAAGATTGGCATAGATGCCCGTCAGGCGTTTGGCACGGGAACACACGAAACGACTCAGATGATGGTTGGTACATTGCTTGAACTCGATTTAAAGGGCAAGCATGTGCTCGATTGTGGCTGTGGTACCGGTATTCTGGGAATTGTTGCGGCTAAGTGTGGCGCTTCAGAGGTCGTCGGCTATGACATTGACGACTGGAGCGTACGCAATGCCTTGCATAATGCCGAGCTTAATGGGGTGAAGATGGAAGTCTTTGAGGGCGACAAGGGAGTCCTGTCACATGTAAGCGGTCTGTTCGATGTTGTTCTGGCAAATATCAATCGTAATATACTGCTTGCGGACATGCCTGCGTTTCGGGATGTCATGGGGAGTGACTCGCTCCTTATAATAAGCGGTTTCTATGAGGAAGATATTCCAGTGTTGCTGGACAAAGCAAAGGAATTAGGATTGAAGGAAGTTTCCAGAAAGACGAATGGCGACTGGGCTTGTGTGAAATTAGCTAACGCCTAGTCGTCATCGCCCATGTCAATGGAGTCGTCTTCTACTGTTATCGTGTCAAGCGGTGCATCGTCATTGACATCGCTTGGCGGGATGAGCAACTGCTTAAGGTCGTAGAAGCTACCATTATATATATCCAAGTCGACATATCCGTTGATGCCCGGTAGTCTGGCGGCGTCGGTATGCTGCCAGAATTTCCATTGTCCGCGGTATTCCATCTTGTCGACGTAATAATGGGCTATCCAATAGGGATAACCGTCAAAACGCTCATCGGACAAGTATAAGTCCTTGAATTTATAATAGGTGTAAATAATCGGCTTCACCTGATATTTGTTCTCGACAATATGAAGCCACGTGAGAACTTCCCGCTGGAAATCCTCAATGCTCATTTTCTGTGGCTTGCGTTCGACGTCGAGAACAGGAGGCAAGTCACCTTCTTCAAGATTAACCTTGGAAATGAAGAAGTTGGCTTGAGAGCGTGCGCTAGAGTTCGGGCTTAGATAATGGTAAGCCCCGCGGATGAAGCCATTCTCCTTGGCTAGCGCGAAGTTCTGCTCGAAATTCTCGTCAACGTATTTATTGCCTTCTGTGGCTTTGATGATTACAAACCGGACAGGAGACCCGTTAATCATGGCATTGCGCAGGCGATCCCAGTTGATGGTGCCCTGGTGATGACTTATGTCTATACCACGGATCTCATAACCGTCAGGGTAGTGCGGGTCGCCATATATGGCACGCCAGCGGAATCCTGTCGGACTAACGAAAAACGCATCGAATGCCCAAACGTATAAGACCACAATTACCACTCCCGAAAGCCATAGGGTCCACCGAGGCCATCGGCTTAAAAAAGAGGGTAATTGTGGTCTTTGCTTTGTCATGCATTAAATGTGTTTTATTTATGCTTCGTGCTCGAGTTTTAGGGTTATTGTCGGGCGGTCGCAAACTTCTTCTGGTCCGAAGTACTGGATTGGACCAGGATAAACGAAGCATGTCATCTCTGCCCACTCGTCACGATGGCGCTTGTATTCCTGATATGGACGTCCGTTGAGGTCGACAAGTGCTTTCTTGATAACTGGCTTGAGCTGACCGTTACGGCGTTCCATGTTGAGCATGCTGGTGATTGGCACGCCGCCTGCCTTCCATTGGTCAGTTGGCGCAATAGTGTTCTTGACTACAGCCATGTAGCCGGTCTTGCCGTTGGCGATGAGCTGTGCGGCGCTTACGCCGAGAGAATAGCAGTAGTCGGCATCGAAGTTCGAAGGTATAGCGCAACGTCCTTCATAACCGAAGAAGTGGTGCTGTGTATGGAAATGTCCTTTGAATTTTCCTTCTTCCTTCCAAAGACGGAGCTTTGCTGCAACCATGCGGGAAATAAGCTTATCGGTCTCGATGCTGGAAACCTGAACGTTTCCGTGAGGGTCACGCTCCAAGCTAAGCTGACGAGCTACATCGTAAGGCAGGGTCTCGAAGGTGTTGGCGTTGTCCTTGCTGAGATGCTCAAGGATGTATCGGCGCTGGTCAGCCTTGTCGAGGTTCTTGTATTCGTCACCGTGTTCAGCAAGAAGGTCGTTAAGCTCGGCGATAAGTCGTCCGATCGCTGGTATGAACTCTATTAGTCCTTCTGGTATAAGCACTACACCATAGTTCATTCCGTGGGCTGCGCGGTTGGCTACAATTCCTGCGATATAATCTACAATGTCGTTAAGCGAATCGTCGTTAGCCTGTACTTCCTCTGAGATAAGGCAGACGCTCGGGTGGGTTTGCAGGGCGCACTCCAGTGCGATGTGTGAAGCTGAGCGTCCCATCAGCTTTACGAAATGCCAGTATTTCTGTGCCGATGCGCAGTCACGCTCAATGTTTCCGATAAGCTCGCTGTATGTCTTGGTTGCCGTGTCGAATCCGAAACTGGTTTCGATTTGGTCGTTCTTTAAGTCACCGTCAATGGTCTTAGGCACACCGATAACCTGAATGCCATCGCCATGCTCTTTGTAGTATTCTGCGAGAACAGCAGCGTTTGTGTTGGAGTCGTCGCCGCCTATGATTACCAGTGCCTTGATGTCGAGTTTGTTGATAATCTGCAGTCCTTTTTCGAATTGCTCCTCTGTCTCCAGTTTTGTACGCCCTGAGCCGATGATGTCGAAACCACCGGTATTGCGGTATTCCTCGATTATGTCGGCAGTGAGTTCCATGTACTCATGAGATACCAGACCGGCAGGACCAAGTAGGAATCCGAACAAACGGTTGTCCGGATTAAGACGTTTGATTTCGTCGAATAGACCGGAAATGACGTTATGTCCTCCAGGAGCCTGACCGCCACTGAGGATTACGCCAACGTTCATGGCTTGCTGGACGGGCTCTTCGCCCGGCTCGAATTCAACCATTGGCATTCCGTATGTGTTCGGGAACAGACTTTTAATAATCTGCTGGTCGCGGACACTGCTGGTTGGCTCTCCATCTACAGCCTTGACATTTCCCTGTAAAGCCAATGGGAGTTTCGGCTTGTAGCCTGAACGAATTTTCTCTAAAATACTTTTTTCCATTTATGTTATGCTTGAGTTTAGTTCGGTTGTCAATACTCTGCAAAATTACTTTTTTTCTTCGACAAAACAGAACTAAAAAGGATTAATTTCACGTTTTCAGATAATTTTTTGAAATATTGACAAGAGTTTCGAAAGTTTTTTCCTATCTTTGAATCCGATTCAAAAGTAACATATAAAAAACCAACTAATATTATGTCTAATAAAAGAGATCTTAAGAAGGCTATTCGCAATATTTGCACCGAACTTTTCACTGAGTGCGCCAGTGCTGCTTTGTATTGCGCAAAAGACCAGAAAGAGAATGGCGAGGCTTTGCTAACGTCAATTGTCGCACTGAACAATAATTATATTTGCCGTGTTTCTCATCCAGAGCCTGGAATGAAGGCAAATGCTTATTACAAGAACCTAATACAGGACTTCAACAAGGAAGCTGCTGCAATCATCGACCAAATTCAAACGATAGCATAAGTTTATATGCTGAAAGGGTATTAATAAGAAATTTATGCTAAAACATTTTTGTAGCTGGCTATTATATAAATGTATGGGGTGGTCGACAAACGTAACTGTTGAACGACCCGACAAGTATATCATAGCTCTCGCTCCTCATACTAGCAACTGGGATTTTGTACTTGGCCAACTCTATGCTTCTGCTGAGGGAATGAAGATTAATTTCCTTATGAAGAAGGAATGGTTCTTTTGGCCTCTCGGACCTATATTCCGTCGAATGGGAGGAATTCCTGTGTGGCGCAGTAAGCATACGAGCCTTACTGACAGATTAGCAGATGAAGCACGGAATGCAAAGACTTTCGCTTTGTGTATCACGCCGGAAGGAACTCGCTCACTAAACCCTGATTGGAAGTTGGGCTTCTATTATATTGCTAAGAAAGCAGGTATTCCTATTCTACTTTATGGTGTCGATTATGAGAAGAAACTCATACAATGCACTAAAGAGATTGTCCCTTCAGGTGATGATGATAAGAACATCAGGGATGTAAAATTGTATTTTAAGGATTTCAAAGGCAAACATCCTGAAAGATTTACTGTGGGTGTGATTTAAAGAGCTATATCAACGCAATCGGACGCTGTTTGCGGTTATTTACTATTTGCAGGATGAAGAAAATTTTAACTATATTGTTTGTGCTATTGATTGTTTCCGCCAATTCGTTGGCTCAGGGCAATAGCAATCAGATAGAGACAAATATAAAATCGGCTCTTGCCAAGATTGACTGGCAACAGACTGGAATTACATCGGCTCCTAAGTTATTGTCGTATGAGGCAAATGCTGACATGGAATCAATAACAATCAAGCTAGACGATTCTCTTGCAAAAGGAAAATTTGATACGAAAACAGCTGAGAAGATAAGCAAACAGATTCGTAAGGGGATTCCTTCATCTTACAAGAAGTATGACTTGATTATAATTTCCGATGGAAAGACTCTCAATGATATAGCAGAAGACTCGCAGGCAGGCAATCAAAAAACTAAATATAACTGGGAAAGTACAGATTACAAAGGTAATCCGTGGGTTCAGAATGTGTCTAAGCCAATTAAAATTACGAAAGGATTACAGGATAGGCACATTTCTATTTGGGCAAGTCATGGAAGATATTATGATATAGGTAAAGGTAGATGGCAGTGGCAACGACCTAACCTCTTTGGTACAACAGAGGACTTGTATTCTCAGACTGTTGTTATACCTTATCTTATACCAATGTTGCAGAATGCCGGAGCCGTGGTATTCTCTCCACGTGAACGTGATTGGCAAAAGCAAGAGGTCATCGTTGATAATGACGGAGTACACCGTGGTTATATAGAATACGGTTCTAAGCATTGGACTTCGACTTCAACGCAGGGCTTCGCTGTTCATGCCGGAAATTATTCTGATGGCGAGAATCCTTTTACAAAGGGTACAGCTAGAAAGGTTAAGACAACCAAAGGTAAGAATGTTACGATGGCTAGTTATCAGCCAACATTCCCTGAATCTGGAGATTATGCAGTGTATGTAAGCTATCAGACTGTCAAGAAAAGTATTGGCGATGCTGAGTATGTAGTTTACCATAAGGGACAAGCCACTACTTTCCATGTTAATCAACAAATGGGAAGTGGTACATGGGTTTATCTCGGAACATTTAACTTTGACAAGGGAAGCAGTGAATTCAACCGAGTAGTCGTAACAAATCACAGTGATAGCAAAGGTGTTGTCACAACAGATGCAGTACGTTTTGGTGGAGGAATGGGAAATATTGAAAGAGGAGGAGAGATCAGTGGACTTCCTCGTTGCCTTGAAGGTGCTCGATACAGTACCCAATGGTATGGAGCTCCAAGGGAAGTCGTAAGTATTTTCCAGGGTCAGAATGATTATAATGATGACATAAATTGCCGCTCTTTAATGATGAATTGGTTGGCTGGTGGCAGCCCATACGTTCCTTATCAGCAGGGACTAAAAGTACCAATTGAACTTTCTTTGGCTGTACATAGCGATGCAGGATACACCAAAGATGGCAGTTTGACTGGTACATTAGGAATTTGTACAACTGATTATAAAGGTGATACAAGACTGAACTCAGGACTTTCACGTAGTGTATCAAAGGACTTCGCACAAGGAATTGTTGACCAGATAAAGAACGACTTACAGTCAAAGTTCAATATTTCTTGGTCTACTCGTGGTGTATGGGATAAGAACTATAATGAGAGTCGTCGCCCCGAGGTGCCATCAGCTATACTTGAAATGCTTTCACATCAGAATTTCAATGACATGAAATTCGGGCAAGATCCAAACTTTAAGTTCACATTAGCCCGTGCTGCTTACAAGGAAATAACCAAATATATAGCATCTCTTCATAATACAACATACGTAATCCAGCCTCTTGCGCCAGACCATTTCTGCACTCGATTTATATCTAAAGGTAAGTTGCAGTTGTCCTGGCAACCGGTTTATGATAAACTCGAAAGCTCTGCACAGCCGACATCTTATATTGTTTACACTGCAATAAACAATGGAGGATTTGACAATGGTACTGTCGTTAATTCCACAAATTATACTATAGACCTTGAGCCAGGAAGCCTTTATCGTTTCCGCGTAGCAGCTATTAATGCGGGTGGAGAAAGTTTCCCAACAGAGGAACTGGCCGCTGAATACAATAAAGATGCAAGCAAGAACGTTCTAATAGTAAATAATTTCCATCGCTTGTCTTCGCCTGCAATCATTGATAATGATTTGGAACAAGGATTCGATTTCAATACAGACCCTGGCGTTCCTTACGGAAAATATGCCGGATGGAATGGATTCCAAACGAATTTCGATAAAACGATGATGGGAAAGGAAGGTAGCTCCGCACTGGGCTTTGGAGGTGATGAACTGGCTGGAACTTTCATCATGGGTAATACTTTCGACTATACCACAGAGCATGCCCGTGCCATAAGCTCGGCTAAGAAATACAATATCGTCAGTTGCTCAGTCGATGCAGTTGAGATTGGATCTGTTAATCTTGCTGATTATAATGCTGTCGACCTCATAGAAGGCCTTGAAGAGAATGACGGTCACTCACTTGTGGCTTATAAGTCCTTCTCAACAACTCTTCAGCAGAAGATACTTGATTATCTAAACGGACATGGGCGGTTGTTCGTAAGTGGGGCATATATTGGCAGTGATATGACTTCTGATGGAGAAAAGACGTTCCTTGCCAATGCCTTGAAGGTCAATTATAACGGACAGAATCGTGATCAAATAAATACTGTCGTAACCGGTATGGGAACGCAGATGGATGTTTGGCGTGCTATCAATGAGCAACATTATGCTGCCGTTTCTGCCGATGTACTGAATGCAGTTGGGCAGGGCTATTGTGCCATGAAGTATGCTGATGGTACAAGTGCGGCTGTTGCTTACGACGGAACGGATTATAAAACTTTCACCATGGGATTCCCTGTGGAATGTATCAAAGATGTTAACACAAGAAGAGCAGTTATAAAAGGAATAATTGCCTTCATACTTAAATAATTAGATTATGAAAATTACAGCAAACGCTTCCGGAACCCGGAGTATAGAAATTAGTGAGAAACATCTGGTGACTATTCGTAAGTATTCTCTTTTAGATGGATTGGTTGATTCAAACGGAATAATCGATGAAAGCGTGCTTGACAAGTTGAAACTTAACGTTCGCTCACTTCTCGAATCACCAACAGTAAAGGACAATGACTTACTTGACCTATGTCTTGATGTCATCTACAATCAGAATATGAAAGCCATTGGCTTACAGAATCTTGTATCACTGTATAAAGAGTGGCTTAAGACCGCTGAACCTTCTTCTGAGGCGGAAGAGACAACTGACGATAACGAGGTTACTGACTAATGGAAAACAATAATCGCGGATATATGCTAACAGACTTCCTTCCTACAACAAAGAAGGAAGTCGAACTTCGTGGATGGGATCAGTTGGACGTTATTCTCTTCTCTGGAGATGCTTATGTTGACCACCCATCATTCGGAGCTGCAGTTATAGGGCGTGTACTTGAAGCACACGGATTCAAAGTCGCCATAGTTCCACAGCCAGACTGGCACGGCGACTTCCGTGATTTCAAGAAACTTGGGCGTCCTCGTTTGTGCTTTGCGATTTCACCTGGCGCTATGGACTCTATGGTTAATCGCTATACAGCCAACCGTCGTAAGCGCCATGATGATGCCTACAGCCCAGACTCACGTCATGATATGCGTCCTGATTATCCGTCGATTGTTTATACCCAAATTCTAAAGAAACTGTTCCCTGATGTTCCTGTGCTGTTAGGCGGTATAGAAGCCTCGATGCGTCGTCTTACACATTATGACTACTGGCAAGATAAACTGCATAAGTGCATATTGTGTGACAGTGGTGCCGACATGATTCTGTATGGTATGGGAGAGAAGAATACAGTGGCAGTTTGTCAGGCTCTTGCCGAAGGCAGGAATATCCGTGATATAAAGGAAATTCCACAGACCGTCTATTTATGTAAGGAGGAAGATATTCCCGGAGGCATTACAGATGAAGATATAGTCCTGCATAGCCATGAGGAATGCTTGCGGAATAAGAAATTCGAGGCAGAGAATTTCCGTCATATAGAGGAAGAGTCGAATAAGATGCATGCCCAGAGAATACTTCAGAGTGTTGACGGAGTCTACGCTGTTGTCAATCCTCCTTATCCTCCAATGACGACCGAAGAACTGGATGCAGCTTATGACTTGCCTTATACCCGTCTTCCTCATCCAAAGTATCGTGGCAAGACCATACCGGCTTACGAGATGATAAAGTTCTCAATAACTTTACATCGGGGCTGTTTTGGTGGTTGTGCCTTCTGTACTATTTCTGCCCATCAAGGAAAGTTCGTCGTCTGTCGGTCGAAGAAGAGCATAATGCGAGAGGTCAATCAAGTCGTACACATGCCCGATTTCAAAGGCTATATCTCCGATTTGGGTGGTCCGTCGGCTAATATGTATGGCATGCATGGTCGAAACTTGAAGGCTTGTGAGCATTGCAAACGTCCTTCATGCATTAATCCTGCAATTTGTCCTAACCTCATAACTGACCATTCAAAGCTTCTTGATATTTACCATGCGGTTGACGCATTGCCAGAGGTTAAGAAAAGTTTTATTGGCAGTGGAGTGCGCTATGACCTGCTTCTTCACCGTGGAAAAGATGAGGCTAGTAACAAAGCCGCTGAGCAATATACCCGCGAGTTGATAGTCAAGCATGTCAGCGGACGCTTGAAGGTTGCCCCGGAACATACATCCGACCGTGTGCTTAAGCTGATGCGTAAGCCTTCTTTCTCTGAATTTTATGAATTCAAGAGGATATTCGACAGAATCAATCGGGAAGAAAACCTTCACGAGCAGATTATTCCTTACTTCATATCTTCCCATCCTGGTTGTCATGAAGAAGATATGGCAGAGCTTGCTGTGCTTACCAAAGACCTTGACTTTCATCTAGAGCAAGTTCAGGACTTCACACCAACTCCAATGACTGTGTCTACTGAGACATGGTATACGGGCTATGACCCTTACTCCCTGGAACCCGTATTCTCAGCAAAGACACCGCGAGAGAAACTCGCACAACGTCAGTTCTTCTTCTGGTATAAGCCAGAGGAAAGACGTAACATTGAGCATGAACTCCGTCGGATAGGTCGTCCTGACCTTATCGAAAAACTCTATGGTGGCAAGAATAATCAGCAGAATTCCCGGCATCAACACGATAATCCCCGCCACTCTAAGGATAATCATCATACCCGGAATACCCAGAATTCGTCACCATTCAACCGTCATCCCGAAGTGCACTATGACCCTAAGGCTGTCGGAAGCTCACCGGAGTATCATAAAAGCAAACGTAATGAAGACAATGATGTAAGGTCAATAAGACAGAAGAACAGAAGAAGACGCCGATAAGAAAAAGAGATATTCGTTTGCAAAAAATTTGGCAGTTTCGTATTAAAAGTTTAACTTTGCATTGTAAAAATAACAATAGCTTAAACCTTATCTTATATATGTGCCAACACAAACGGACACTTCTTTTGTCCTTAATACTATTACTTAACACAATTGTCTGCATCGCACAGCCATCCACAATTGGATTCCGTCGTTTGCCGATGGATCCTTCTGTTGCCAGTTCGCAAATAAATTGCATTATGCGTGATTCCCATGGCTATATTTGGCTTGGGACTCAGTATGGAATGGCACGTTATGATGGATTCCGTTTCTCCGTGTTGCTTCATCAAGATGGAGTAAGCAATTCCTTAGCGAACAACATTGTCGACCAGATTCAGGAAGACCGTAAAGGGCATTTGTGGGTTCATACAGCAAATGGCTATTGCGTGTATGATAATTTCTATGAGAGCTTTATCAACGACACACATGATTACCTAAGCAATTATGGTATTAGCGGCACACTGGATCTTCTCTATATTGACGAGGAAAAGAACCTGTGGGTGGCTATAACCGGTAAGGGACTTTATAAAGTTGATGCCAATACCGATAAGACAACATTCCTTGCATACGGCAAGCAAATCCATAACTCCCCAATAACATGTATTGTTCGTGACGGCGACCATGTCTTCGTCAACTTTTCCGATGGACTGTTGGTCTCGCTTGATGCCAATTCCCTTCGCCAGCGTTGGCAGGCCGACTATATAAAGAAAAACCGTGGAGCAGCAAGTGATAAATACACAACATACGTTGACGACCGTGGCGACCTGTGGGTTATAGCCGGCAAGACCACATACGTTTATGGCATTGACAAGGCTACATGGTACAGTACACCACGTGATCATTTCAATGCTTTGGGATACAAGCTGCCATTCGAAGGCGACTTGTTGCTTAAAGGCATTACCAGCGATAGGAATCATCACTTATGGATTGCTACCGACCATAACGGTCTTCTCATGTTCGACCATGAAACCCGGTCCGTCCGTCAATTCCTTTATAACCGTAATGACATTTCTTCTGTACCAGACAATTCTATTCAATGTCTTTATGTTGACAGTCTAGGAGCATTGTGGATTGGAACATACAAGAATGGAATTGCCTACTATTCCCCTTCTGAACAGAAATTCGAAACCATTTATCTAGGTGATATTTGCACAATTACCCAAGACGCAGCCGGACTGCTATGGTGCGGTTCCAACGATAGTGGAATCATCACCTATAATCCTATTACCGGCGACAAGCAAACTATAGACAAGTCTCAGTCGGGGCTTGGCTCTAATACAGTCGTCAGTTCTCTTACAGCTTCCGATGGCTCTTTATGGTTTGGCACTTATAATGGAGGCTTAGCCCATTACAGTGGAGGCAGTTGGAAAATTTACCGTGCGAACGATGGCTCAGGTCTTGCCAACGATAATGTATGGTCGCTATGCCAGCTGCCTGACGGACGAATCGTTTTGGGAACACTCGGTTCCGGCGTTCAGATATTTGACGTGAACTCAGGTAAGTTTACTACCTATAACATGAAACATGGTGGACTTACCTCTGACTATATCAGCTCCGTGACTATTGGTAACGACGGAAGGATAATTGCGTCCCATTCCGAAGGCTTGTCAGTAATAGATAGCCGAAACGGAAAGGTCGAGAATATCCACGGCAATCGCCAAGGCATTCTGTTCCCAAGTCAGCAGTTCAATCAAGTATATCAGGATAGCCGTGGTATTATTTGGTGTGCTACTCTGTCAGGGACGGTTGCCTTCGACCCGAAATCCGGGCAGATGAGTTCTGTAAAGACAGTTGGTGGTGTGGCTGGTTCAGTCGTTTGCTCTGTTGCCGAAGACAAGAACCATGATATTTGGGTTGTCAATGAGCATTCTATCTCTAAGATAAATGTCCGGAAAGATAATAAAGGACAATGGGATTACTTCGTGTCTTCTTACAATAGTCTTGACGGATTACAGGAGCGCCTTTTCAACTACCGTTCCATTCGCCTGCTTGCCAATGGCGACATTGTAGCCGGAGGACAGGATGGCATAAACATGATTACACCTCAAAAGCTAAGTCATAAGGAGAACAACGCACGAGTAATGTTCTCTGGTGTAATCCTTTTCGACCACCCAATGCATGTAGGCGAAGAGTATAATGGTCGTGTCATTCTTAAGAGTAATATTGACGAAAGCCGTGAGATAAAACTGAAATATGGTGAGAATGCATTCACTATACTGCTCGCATCAAGTGAGATAACCGTTCCCCAAAAATCACGATTCCTATATAGGCTTAAGGGCTTCTCCGACAAATGGATATTGACACCGGAGGATCAGAGTACAGTGACCTTCACCAATCTTTTGCCGGGCAGCTATACCCTTGAGGCTCGCGTCATCAACCGTGATGGTTCCGAAGGCAAGAATATAAGTAGTCTGAGTATAATCATAGCCCCGCCATTCTATCTGTCTATATGGGCAATACTGCTGTATATCGCAATTATATCATTGGCTATATGGTATTGGCGTCGGCTACTCCTGCGCAGGCAGAAGTCAAAGCTAGAGGTCGAACAATATCAGCGTGAAGCCGAGCGTACCCGCGAGATGGAGGAAATGAAGCTAACATTCTTCACAAATGTCAGCCATGAACTCCGTACCCCATTGATGCTCATAATCTCACCTTTGCAGGCTTTGCTCAGAAAAGAGACTGACCCAAAGAAGCATAAGACCCTTGAGCTCATCTATCGCAATGCACAGCGGTTGCTTGGCATGGTCGGTCAGATACTGGACTTCCGTAAGGTTGAGAAGGGCAAGGAAACGTTGAATCTGCTGTCAGGCGACATTGTAGGATATGTCAGAAACCTGGTCAGCAACTTCCAGTCACTTGGTGGAAAGAATATAGCTATTTCCTTCCATTCCCAGGTTGATTCATTCAATATGGCGTTCGACTCTGATAAAGTCAGGAAGATTATCGACAACCTCATGTCGAATGCCCTGAAGTATACCCCTGACGGAGGAAAGGTAGATGTATCTATAAGCATTCATTATGCTGATAGCGCTGCACAGACTAACATGCTCGAAATAGCTGTTGCTGACAATGGCGTTGGCATTAGCGACGATGACAAGAAACACATATTCGAGCGCTTCTATATGACTCATAATGTTTCCAGCCCTTACGGAGGAACGGGCGTTGGTCTTAGCTTGGCCCGCGACTTTGCCATCTTGCATGGTGGCGACTTGACAGTAGCCGACAATAAGGGTGGAGGAACAGTATTCACCGTTTCCCTGCCTATTAAGCATAAAGTAAATTCGGCAGATAATATGTCATCTTCAGGCAAAAAGACAAAAGATGACACTAAGAAGAATCAAGTCGAGGAAGTGTTCCTTACCAAGCCAATCGTCGACGTCGATACAGAGAGTGCTGAAAAGCAAGAATCGAATGCCGCGTTTACCGATGGCAATAAGGGTTCTATAACATCCAAGGCTAAACCTACGGCTTCAGGCAATCACCGACCTTCCATCCTTGTTGTCGACGACAGTACCGATTTCCTGTCATTCATCACTGATGAACTCGGACAGCATTATGAAGTACGTACTGCCGAGAATGGACGCGAGGCTTTGGATAAGATTTCTGAGCGAAAGCCTGACCTCATCCTCAGCGATGTCATGATGCCGGTTATGGACGGCAATGAACTCTGCAAGGCTGTCAAGAGCAACAAGCACACGGCTGATATTCCGTTTGTCATGCTCACCGCCCGCCTTGCTCAGGAGCACCAGATAGAAGGACTTGCCATTGGAGCCGACGACTACATCACCAAGCCTTTCAACCTCGACATGCTGTACATGCGCATAAACAACCTGCTCAAGTGGCATAATGCCATTCCAGACAAGCAGTTCGGCAAGTTGCAGCCGGAACTGAAACATGTAGAGATAACATCGCTTGACAAACAGCTTGTCGATAAGGCAACCCAATATGTCGATGACAATATCAGAGACTCCAGTCTTAATGTTGAGTCAATGGCAAAGGCAATGGGCATGAGCCGCGTCCAGCTTTACAAACGGCTGTTGCCTATTACCGGAAGCACGCCTACAGAGTTTATCCGACAGATTCGTCTGCGCCGTGCCGAGCAGCTTCTGCGTGAAAGTCAGCTGTCTGTCAGTGAGGTTGCTTATAGTGTAGGATTCAACAACCCACGCTATTTCTCCAAGTACTTTAAGGAGATGTATGGCGTCATGCCATCGCAATATAAGAAATAATTAACCGATTGTACCTTTTTTGGTAACATTCGGAACTCTTTTAGTTAGACCTAAGGCTTGTATAAGTCTTAGGTTTTTTGTAATTTTGCAGTGGAATCAATCGTTTCGAATCAAAAAAATAAACTTATCAACTATATGAGAACAATTAAAAGCCTTTTAGCAGGTTTTTTGCTGATGACCTCATTGTGTGTGTCAGCGGCCGATTACACTGTTAACAACAATTATGTTACCATTCCTGTAAAGACTGCTCTAGCTGATGGTGCCAAAACTGTCAGGCTTCAAGTAGTCAACAGTAAGATTATCAGAGTAGAGGCAACTGCGGCTTCCTCTTTCCCGGAGAAGAAGAGTCTGATAATCCTTCCTCAACCCGCATTTTCCAACTTCAAAGTTTCAGAAACCGGTTCTGACGTCACTGTCAAAACAGACGACGTTACAGCTATCGTTAACGCCAATACCGGTCACGTCAAGTTCTTCGACAATAGCGGAAAGCTTCTGCTCGACGAAGTAGCCGATGGTAAAGGCAAGGTGTTCAAGCCATATACCGTTCCTGAGCGTGAGATTGGCGTTGACAGCCATCTTACCGAGGCTCAGAAGCATGGCTGGACTTGGACGGCAACATTCGAGAGCCCTGACGATGAGGCTTTCTTCGGCTTGGGTCAGCACCAGAGCGAAGAGCTGAATATGAAGGGACGCAACGAAGACCTGTTCCAGTATAACACTAAGATTTCCATTCCGTTTGTTGTTTCCAATAAGAACTATGGTGTGCTTTGGGACAGCTACAGCTATTGCCGTTTCGGTAATCCTAATGATTATCAACAGCTCAACCACGCCTTCAAACTCTACAACAAGGATGGGGTAGAGGGCTCGCTTACCGGAACTTACACTGACAAGGACGGCAAGACGATAACCCGTGATGAGGACAGCATATACTTTGAGTTCGCACTTCCTGACATTGCGGCTCGTGGTCTGACTGATGTCGGCGTGGCTAATCTGCCTAAAGGATTCAATCTCGATGGAGCCCATGTCACTTACGAAGGCTATATCGAGGCACCGGTCGAGAACCTCTATCATTTCCTGCTCTATTATGCAGGCTACACCAAGGTGTTCATCGATGGTAATGAGGTCGTGCCTGAGCGTTGGCGCACAGCATGGAACCCTAATTCCCATAAGTTCGAATACAAGCTTGACAAGGGCAACCGCCATAAGATTCTTATCGACTGGTATCCTGACGGAAGCGTAAGCTATTGCGGTCTGCGAGTGGCTACACCACGTTCTCAGGCTGAGCAGAACCGCCTCTGTATATGGAGTGAGATGGCTCAGGACATGGACTACTACTTCATTGCAGGCAACAACATCGACCAGGTAATCTCAGGCTACCGCACACTTACCGGTAAGGCGCAGGTAATGCCAAAGTGGGTAATGGGATTCTGGCAGAGCCGTGAGCGCTATTCAACATCCGAGCAGATAGAGTCTACACTCAAGCATTTCCGCGACCATCATATTCCTGTCGACAATATCGTTCAGGACTGGAACTACTGGAAGCTCGACTCATGGGGTGACCACACATTCGAGAAGAGCCGCTACCCGAATCCACAGGCACTCCTCGACAGTGTTCATGCCATGCACGGAAGATTCATGATTTCCGTTTGGCCTAAGTTCTACTGCTCTGTCAAGAACTATAAGGAGCTCGATTCTCACGGATGGATGTACCATCAGGCAGTTCACGATTCTATCTACGACTGGCTCGGATTCATGGGCTCTTTCTATGATGCCTACGATGCCGGTGCCCGCAAGATGTTCTGGCGTCAGATGGACGAGAATCTCTATTCGAAGTATAAGTTCGGAATCGACGCATGGTGGATGGATGCTTCAGAGCCTAATGTCCGAGACTGCACACCAATGTGGTATCGCAAGGCTCTGTGCGGTCCTACAGCCCTTGGCTCTTCAACCGAATATTTCAATGCTTATAGCATAGTCAATGCCGACGCTATCTATAATGGACAGCGGTCGGTCAATCCTAATCAGCGCGTCTTCCTGCTGACTCGAAGTGGATTTGCCGGTGAGCAGCGTTACAGCACTGCAAGCTGGAGTGGTGATATTGGTACCCGTTGGGAGGATATGCGTGCACAGCTGACAGCCGGACTGAACTATTCTATCTCAGGTGTGCCATTCTGGGGAATGGACATCGGTGGATTCTCTGTTGAGAAGCGTTATGTCAGCGGTCAGCAAGAGTTCGACAAGACAGGCGTTGAGAATGCCGACCTTAAGGAGTGGCGTGAGCTTCAGGCACGTTGGAATGAGTTCGGTGCTTTCGTCCCTCTGTATCGTACTCATGGTCAGTGGCCATTGCGTGAGGTTTGGAACATTGCACCGGAGAACCATCCGGCTTACAAGGCAATCCTCTATTATGACAAGCTTCGTTACCGCCTGATGCCTTACCTTTATAGTATGGCCGGTGCTGTCCACTTCGCCGACTATACCCCGATGCGTGCCCTTGTTATGGATTTCAATGGCGATGATAAGGTCTATGATATTAAGGATCAGTTCATGTTCGGTCCTGCATTGATGGCTTGCCCGGTTATGAAGTACAAGACTTACAGCCGTGAAGTTTACCTCCCGAAGCAGAAGGGTTGGTACGACCTCTATACTAATAAGTACTATGCCGGTGGTCAGACAATTACTGCCGATGCTCCATACGATCGGATTCCGGTATTTGTTCCGGAAGGAAGCATCCTGTTGTTCGGTCCTGAAATGGAATGGAGCGACCAGAAGCCTGCCGACAACATAACTGTTTATGTATATGCCGGTAAGGACGGCGAGTTCACTCTCTATGAGGATGAGAACACCAACTATGACTATGAAAAGGGTGAGTATGCTACAATCAAGTTCACTTACAACAATGCAAAGCGCACCCTTACCATCAGCGACCGCAACGGCGAGTTCCCTGGAATGCTGAAGAACCGCAAGTTCAATGTTGTCCTCCGCACTCCGCAGGTTACTGCCGATGGTCTTAATCCTGATGCTGCAACCGGTAAGACAGTCAGCTATTCAGGCAAGAAAGTCGCAGTAAAATTGTAATGAATAATCAAAAGCACGCAAGTGCTTAATAATCAATAGCTTTGTAAAAGGGTATCTTTTAGTTTCTAAAAGATACTCTTTTAGGCTCTAAAAGATACTCTTTTAGGCTCTAAAAGATACCCAATTACAATATAAGTAATGGTCTTTTAGAACAGAGTTAGTATCTTTCTATATTTTTGAACTCATAATTTCATTCTAATGAGAAAAATCCTTTTATTTCTTTTTTCTTTCCTGTTGACTATTCCTTCATCAGCTCGTGACCATAAGTTGTTCGATGCTGGTTGGCTGTTTACGCTCGGCGACAGTGCGGCAATGGCTAAGCCGGATTATAACGATTCGGGTTGGCGCCGGTTGAACCTGCCTCATGACTGGGCTATCGAAGGCGATTTCCTTGACAGCAATCCGTCGGGTGCAGGTGGCGGAGCCCTTCCCGGAGGAATAGGCTGGTACAGAAAGCATTTCACCGTTAACGATTTTGACCAAGTTCGCAAGGATAACACAAAGTTCTGGATAGCTTTCGATGGAGTATACATGAACTCAACTGTTTATGTCAATGGCAAGGAAGTAGGTCATCGTCCGTATGGTTACAGCTCTTTCGAGTATGACATAACCAATGAACTTAAGGCAGGCGATAACGTCATTGCCGTTAAAGTCGACAACAGCGACCAGCCGAATTCACGTTGGTATAGTGGTTGCGGAATCTATCGTCATGTATGGCTCACTACAACAAGTCCTCTTCACTTCGACCATTGGGGAGTTCAAGTTGTCACAAACGCAAAGGGCGGGGTATTCGTTAATGCCAAGTACACCGATGAAAATAAGTCGGGCGTTCATCCGGCAATCCGCAATACCGTTTATGATGCTAATGGCAAAGTAGTCGCTCAGAAGGAAAGTGGCACTTCATCACAACAGCTTAAGGTATCGAAGCCGCACCTCTGGTCGGTCGAGACACCTTATATATATAATGTAAAGACTGAACTCATTGTTAACGGAAAGACCGTTGACGAGGTTTATACAACCACCGGATTCCGTGAATTCCATTTCGATGCTAAGACAGGCTTCTGGCTCAATGGCAAGAACTTCAAACTGAATGGAGTCTGTGAGCATCACGACCTCGGTGCTCTCGGTGCTGCTTTCAATGAGGATGCCATGCACCGCAAGCTCCTTCGGTTGAAGGATATGGGCGTGAATGCACTGCGTTGTACTCATAATCCACCAGCTCCCGAGTTGCTGGATATGTGTGACACGATGGGCATTGTTGTCCTTGACGAGAGTTTCGACATGTGGCGCCGCAAGAAGACAAAAAATGATTACGCCCGTTTCTTCGATGAGTGGCATGAGCGTGACTTGTCCGATCTCGTCCTTCGTGACCGCAATCATCCTTCGATTATCGCTTGGAGTATAGGTAACGAGGTCCTTGAACAGTGGACTTCGACTGGTTCTGATGAGCTGACTCTTGAACAAGCAAACATGATTCTCAATGCCGGTCACAAGGTGGTTAACACTGATGGCATGCATCCTAACTCAATCCTGACAAAGCATCTCGCCCAGATTATCCGTGACAACGACCCACTTCCTGCAGGAAAAGAGTGGAAAGGTTCTTTCCGTCCTGTAACTGCCGGATGCAATGAGCCTGACCCGGGTAACCTTCTCTTTAAGAGTGGAGCTATCGACCTTATAGGTTTCAACTATCATCATCAGTGGATTAAGGATGTTCAGAAGAACTTCCCGGGCAAGCCTTTCTTCATGTCGGAGAGCGTTTCAGGATTGATGACACGTGGTTATTATCCTCAGCCGTCTGATACTATAATCATGGCTCCGTCGCGTTGGGACCTTCCTTACACCAATCCTTCGATGATGTGCTCGGCTTATGACAATACTCATGCGCCTTGGAGTGCAACCCATGAGGAGACATGGAATGCCGTTAAGCATACTCCTTATTGCTTCGGTCAGTTCATCTGGACAGGCTCCGACTATATCGGTGAGCCTACTCCATATAGTTTCCCGGCTCATAGTTCTTACTTCGGAATTATTGATTTGGCTGGATTCCCTAAGGATGTCTATTACATGTATCAGAGTGAATGGACTAAGAAAGATGTGCTGCATCTCTTCCCTCATTGGAACTGGCTGCCGGGACAGACTGTCGATATGTGGTGTTACTATAATAATGCCGATGAGGTTGAGCTGTTCGTCAATGGCAAGAGTCAGGGCGTTCGCCGCAAGTCTGGTCCAGAGCCGGCTGACGAGTGGTATAAGCTTCACAATAATCTGAACCTTGACTCAACAGAATTCCATGTCGGATGGCGTGTAAAGTTTGAGCCGGGCGAGGTGAAAGTTGTAGCTCGGAAGAATGGAAAGGTAGTTCGTTCGGAGGTTATTAGGACAGCCGGTGCTCCTGACCATATCCGTCTTACGGTTGATTATGACGGAAGAAAGCTCAACACTCATCACCAGTCAATCAACTCTAATCTCGGAAATAACTCTAATCTCACATCCAACTCTAATCATTTGGTCTTCGTGAATGTTGAAGTTGTCGACAAGGACGGCAATCTCTGTCCTAATGCTGACAATCAGATATTCTTTGATGTAAAGGGTGGAACTATTGCTGGAGTTGACAATGGCAGTGAGTTCTCTCTCGAACGCTTCAAGGCTGACAACCGAAAGGCTTTCTTCGGAAAGTGTATGGTCATTGTCGCTCCTGATGCTAATGGCAAGGTAAGCCTTAAGGCTCGTGCCGTTGACCTCAAGGATGCAAGCATCAATCTTTAATATTAATCCTCGGTCTCTGTATTGGTGTTACACTGAGTGGCATCGATACAGAGACTTTGAGAGTATAACAAATAGAGTCTAATAAAATAACTAAGTAGAATGAAGAAAATATTACTAACTGTTTGTGCTTTGCTCAGTATGGCTACGGGCTTTGCTCAGATACAGACTAACGATGGGGTGGAGTATCTCCAGAACCTGTCTCGTGATATGTCGACTGATTTCAGTGATATGGGAAACACTTATTTCCTTGCTGACAGTCTTGCAAGTTTTGACACGGCAAAGGGTGAAGGACTGGTCAACTGGAAACGCTATCGCATGTCGCCGCGTCAGGCTTTCAACCTTAATGGCTATTGGCCGGTAAGGATGAAGATGCTAGACTTCCCTGATACTCAGTATGATAATGACCCTAACTTGAAGATTCGGGTTAAGGTTATTGACGACAGAACTGTCCGTGTGACAATGCTTACCAGTCCTATAGAATCTTCTTATAAGGATTCTGACAACCCAATGCTATCTCCGGAATTCCTGAAGAAGGAAGCTGGACTGACTTCTAACGTGTCGGCTAAGCTCGGGAACAATTCAGTTGATTATGTCCTTCCTTCCGGAACATTGGAAATTCAGAAGTATCCGTTCCGTTTGATATTGAAGGATAAGAATGGAAAGATACTCACTCAGACACGTCATATCATAGATGATGACTCTACTCAGGTAAAGCTTCTCCCGTTCTCCTTCATCAAGCGTGGGTCCGACAACTCACGAAGTATTAATCCTGTTTTGCTCCTTTCGCCGGGTGAAAGGATTTATGGATGTGGCGAAAGCTTCACTTCATTAAATAAGGTAGGGCAGAAGGTGAATCTTTATGTTACTGACCCGCAGGGTCCGGAGACGGATGGTGAGTACAAGCCAGTGCCGTTCTTCTTCTCAAATCGTGGCTATGGTATTTTCATGAATACCTCTGCTCCTGCCACTTGTGACTTTGGACAGAGCTATATAGGTGCTCAGAGATTGTTCCTCGGAGATGAGACTATGGACTTCTTCATCTTTTTCGGTGAGCCAAAGGAGATACTCGATGCTTATACAAACGTTACTGGCAAGAGTCCGATGCTGCCTCTTTGGACTTTTGGTACATGGATGAGCCGAATCAGTTATTTCTCACAGAAGGAAGGACTGGATGTCGCCAAGCAGCTGCGTGCACATAAGATTCCGTCTGATGTTATCCATTTCGATACCGGTTGGTTCGGTGTTGACTGGCAGTGTGACTATGAATTTGCAAAAGACCGCTTCCCTAATCCAGACGCAATGTTGAAGAGTTTGAAGAAGGATGGCTTCCATGCTTGTCTTTGGCAGTTGCCTTACTTCACTCCAAAGAACCGCTACTTCAATGAACTCGTCAGCAATGGGCTTGCCGTTAAGAATGGTAATGGGACATTGCCTTACGAAGATGCGGTCTTGGATTTCTCTAATCCTGCAACCGTTGACTGGTATCAGTCGAAGATAGGTGGTCTTATTAAGAAAGGTGTTTCGGTCATCAAGGGCGATTTTGGCGAGGCGGCTCCTTTCAATGGACTGTATCATAGTGGTCGGACTGGATTCTATGAGCATAACCTTTATCCCCTTCGATATAACAAGGCTTTGTTTGAAGGCATTGCAAAGGCTGAGGGAGTTATTGCTCCTGGCAGTGAAGAAGCTATTGCTTCTGGTGTTTCTCCTGTTATTTGGGGTCGCTCCGCTTGGGCAGGCTCACAGCGTTATCCGCTTCATTGGGGTGGTGATGCGTCAACAAATGAGGTCGGCTCGACTGGAATGATGGGCGATTTGCGAGGTGGATTGAGTTTCGGTTTGAGTGGATTCTCATTCTGGAGTCATGATATGGGCGGCTTTGTAACAAAGAGTCCGGATGATCTTTATCGCCGTTGGTTGCCTTTCGGTTTCTTGTCAAGCCATACCCGTGCTCATGGTGCACCTCCAACAGAGCCATGGCTTATCAGCGATTCATTCACAGATGCATTCCGGGATTGTGCTGAAATGAAGTATAAGCTGATGCCATACGTGTTTGCTCAGGCAAAGCTCTGTACAGATCAGGGTCTTCCAATGGTTCGAGCTTTGTTCGTAGAGTTCCCTCATGATGCCGGGGCTTGGCTTACTGAGGATGAATATATGTATGGTTCACAGATTCTTGTTGCCCCATTGCTGGAATCAGGAGATTCCCGTACCGTTTATCTTCCTAAGGGAAAGTGGATTGATTATCAAACTCATAAGGTAGTGAATGGCGGAGGTTATGAAACTTTGTCAGTTCCTCAGAAATCTGAAATGGTCGCTGGCTTTAGCAAGAATCCTATTCCTTGCATCATCCTTGTGCGTGATGGTTCCCTCATTCCTAACGTACCTGTTGCGCAGAGTACCAACGATATTGATTGGAATAAGGTAACATGGATTCCTTTCAAGGCTGATGCCGTTACTTGTACGGGCTACTTCTTCAAGCCGGGTGACAAGGAAGTACAAAAAATTGAGCAATAAATTTCATGAAAGGAAATACTAAATTCCACTAAATGAAATAAGTTAATTCTACTAAATGAAATAAGTTAATTCCACTAAAAGGAATACTCCTATAATAACAAAAGCAGCCTTCTCATAATGGGAAAGCTGCTTTTGTTATATGGACTTTTAGCCCACAATGTTGCTATTCGGGTAAGAGTTCACATTTTACTTAAGTTCCAATTCTTTCTGTAATCGGATAATCTCGTCACGATATTGAGCTGCCTGAAGGAAGTCAAGGTTCTTAGCGGCCTCTTTCATGAGCTCAGTTGTATTGGCGATACTCTTCTCAAGCTGCGGTCGAGTCATACGTTGAACGATAGGATCGGCAGCAAATGCTCCAACTTCCTCCTGCTCTTGATATGCCACACTTTGCTTGTTGGTCTTAAGCGAAACCTGCTTTGGCTTGAGCTGGTGCATAGAACTTTGGTATGAAGTCTCTTCTGAAGGCTGTTGGGTAGGCAGAGTATTGTGGATCTCCTTTACTATTTGCTTTGGAGTGATATGGTGATCCTCATTGAATTTCAGCTGTTTCATTCGCCGACGGTTAGTCTCGTCAATGGTCTTCTGCATGCTTTCAGTGATTGTGTCGGCATACATTATAACCTTGCCATTGACGTTTCGTGCTGCACGCCCAGCCGTCTGAGTGAGACTTCTGTGTGAGCGGAGGAATCCTTCCTTGTCTGCATCGAGTATGGCAACCAAAGAAACCTCCGGCAGGTCAAGTCCCTCACGCAACAGGTTGACACCGACAAGAACATCATAGACACCGGCTCTGAGGTCATTGATAATCTTCACACGGTCGAGTCCTGCCACATCGCTGTGAATGTAGGCTGTCTGAACATCGTGCTCAAGTAGATATTCTGTCAGCTCCTCAGCCATTCTCTTTGTCAGAGTAGTAACCAGTACACGCTCATGACGCTCACGACGTTCCTCTATCTCTTCCATCAGGTCATCAATCTGATTCTCTGACGGACGCACCTCTATTTCCGGATCAAGCAGTCCGGTCGGTCGGATAAGCTGTTCTACTACCACACCTTCAGCCTCACGAAGTTCATAATCAGCCGGTGTAGCACTAACGTATATTACCTGATTGATAAGACTGTGGAACTCCTCGAACTTCAATGGTCGGTTGTCAAAGGCAGCAGGCAGGCGGAAACCATACTCGACAAGGTTCTTCTTGCGTGCCCGGTCGCCGCCATACATTGCACTTATCTGAGGAACGCTGACGTGGCTTTCATCAATAACCATCAGGTAATCCTTCGGGAAAAAGTCAAGTAGACAGTAAGGACGTTCGCCAGCCTTACGGCCATCAAAGTATCGGCTGTAATTCTCTATGCCCGAACAATGTCCGAGTTCCTTTATCATTTCTATATCATACTCAACACGTTCTTTTATTCGTTGAGCCTTGATATTGTCTCCAATTTCCTTAAAATAGTCGACCTGCTTTACCAAGTCGTCTTGTATTTCCCTAATAGCAATTTCTGTTTGTTCCTTGCTCGTCACGAAAAGATTCGCCGGATAAATTTCATATTCATCGAAAGACGCAAGCCTATGGAACGCCACAGAATCGACTTCCTCTATCGAGTCGATTTCGTCATCCCACCAAGTGACTCGCAGAATATTATCGCTGTAAGCCATCGCAATGTCGACAGTCTCTCCCTTAACTCGGAAATTGCCACGTTGCAAGTCAATGTCGTTACGAACATAAAGAGCATCGACAAGCTGGCGAAGGAAAACATTTCGGTCGAGCTTCTGCCCCTTGTGAATCTTTATGATACTCGACTGCATGGCAACAGGTCCGCCCATACCATAGATGCATGATACCGACGATACCACAATGACATCCTTTCTTCCTGAAAGCAATGCCGAAACTGCTGAGAGCCGCAACTTGTCGATCTCGTCATTAATCGCCAAGTCCTTTTCTATATAAGTATCTGTCGACGGCAAATAAGCTTCCGGTTGATAATAATCATAGTAAGAAACATAATACTCCACGGCATTGTCGGGGAAGAAACCCTTCATCTCTTCATAGAGCTGTGCCGCAAGAGTCTTGTTATGGCTCAATATAAGCGTAGGCTTATTGACGTTGGCAATGACGTTTGCAACGGTAAACGTCTTACCCGAGCCGGTTACTCCGAGCAGTACCTGGCTCTTGTCGCCATGGCGAATGCCGTCAGTTAATTCCTTGATTGCCTCCGGCTGATCACCCGTTGGCTTATATTTTGATGTTAGTTTAAATTCCATTGTAATTTGCAAAGGTACAAAATAAGTATATACTTTAATGCTTAAACCGTGATTTTTTGCTAAAAAACGTGTATAAGGTTTTGATGTTAAGCGAATAATGTGTAACTTTGCACTTCAAAGCCATACAAAATGAACAAAAAGATTCTATATATATTCTTCGCGGCTGTGTCATTACTCTTCACCAGTTGTGCCAAAGAGTACAATCAGGTGTTTAAGACAGGAGATTTGGACTATAAGTACGAATATGCCAAGGAGTGCTTTGCCAAAGGCAAATACTCTTTCGCAACGACATTGCTTCAGGACTTGGTGACAATCAAAAAGGGTACAACTGACGCACAGGAGTGCCTCTATATGTTGGCGATGTCAGAGTATGGTCAGAAAGATTACGAAGCCGCTTCCGAGACTTTCAAGAAATACTATCAGAGCTATCCGCGTGGATATTACGCAGAGATGGCATCTTTCTATGTCGGTCAGAGCCTTTACATGAGCACCCCGGAGCCACGTCTTGACCAAAGCCAGACTGTAGCAGCCATTGCCGCTTTGCAGGAATATCGTGACATGTTCCCTGACGGAAAGCTCAAGGGACTGGCAGAGGAACGACTGATGGAACTTCAGGACAAGCTCGTTGAGAAGGAATACTTGAACGCCAAACTGTATTATGACCTTGGCTCTTACTTCGGAAACTGCACGTATGGAGGCAATAACTATGAGGCTTGTGTCATAACAGCGCAGAACGCGCTAAATGATTATCCCTATACTTCCATGCGTGAAGATTTTGCCATACTTATAATGAAGAGCAAGTATGAGCTTGCGCAAATGAGTGTAGAGTCGAAAAAGCTTCAGCGTTACCAGGATGCCGAGGATGAATGTTACGGATTCATCAATGAGTATCCGGACAGCAAGGAACGTGAGACAGCTGAGAAGTATATAAAGAAATGCAAAGAAATCACTAAAGATTAATATGGATTATAAGAAGTCAAAAGCACCGGTTAATACCGTGACCCGTGACCTTCCTGACTTGTGGAAGGAGACAGGCAACATTTATGAGACAGTAGCAATTATCGCAAAGCGTGCCAATCAGATTGCTGTTGAGATAAAGCAGGATCTGAGCAAGAAACTCGCAGAGTTCGCTTCTTACAACGATACTCTTGAGGAGGTCTTCGAGAATCGTGAGCAAATAGAGATAAGCCGCTACTATGAGAAGTTGCCGAAGCCGACACTGCTCGCTACCCAAGAGTATATTGAAGGCAATATCTATTGGCGAGACCCATCAAAGGATGAGGCTAACGACAGCAAAGAGGAGGACAAATAAGCATGTGGCAGCGTAAACAGACACTGTTCCTACTGTGTTCACTGGCGGCAGTAATTGTTTGCTTGCTTTCGCCGGTGGGCGCTGTAACATCAGAGACTGTCGGAGCGGCAAATCTCCTGACCAATTTAGGCTGGTCGGGCGAATCAGTAGAAGGGCTTCCGGCTTGGCCATTGTTCATTTTTATGGCAATTACCGGTATCCTCTCTGTAGTTGACATCTTTCTGTATCACAACCGTAAACGTCAGATGAGCATCTGCTCTTATGCTATGCTTTCTGATTTGTTGTGGTATGTTTACTACATTGTGTTCTATGCTGGTATTTCCGCTTCAATGCATATCCGTTTTGCGGCGTGCCTTCCACTGGTCTCTTGCATATTCCTGTTCATGGCAAAGAAGGGCATCAAAGCAGATGATGACCTTGTCAAGAGCATGGATAGAATAAGATAAAGATAATTTGTTTGACTCTCGGTATAATATGCTGATAATCAAATGATTTTGCGAATGACGGCTAATTGGTTTGTAAAAGATACCCAATTAGCTCGTAAAAGATACCCAATTAGAGTCTAAAAGATACCCTTTTAGAAGCTAAATGGGTATCTTTTAGAAATAGGTTTATAAACTAGCGCTGATTTGTCGTTAGTTCTTTGGTTTATCGATTATTATAAACCGAGTCCTTTCAGAGCCTTGCCGGCAGCCTTGTTAACTGCGTCATTGGCTTTCTGGTTTGCCTTGTTGACAGCTTCATTTGCCTTGTTCTGAGCCTTGGTTACTTCCTTTGTAGCCTTGTCCTCAGCGGCTTTCTTTGCTGCATTGGCTGCATTTGTAGCTTCATTGACCTTGCTGTTTACAGCGTTCTCGGCAGTACTCTTGGCTGTCTCAGCTGCACTGTTGGCAATGTTCTTGGCATCGGTTCCGGCAGCTGAAGCAATAGCAGAAACTACTTTTTCAGGGTTAAGGCTCTTGACCTCGTCAACAACCTGGTTAACAGTTGCGTTGCCACCGGCGATTGCCTTTATTTCGCTGGCGTGCTGATTGATATACTGCTGCAGCTGTGATACGTATGCCTTGGCAGCGCTTGGGTCACTCTTTGCCAGTTCTGCAATTTTTGCTTTTGCGTTTGCCAGTAAGGTGGTAAGTCCCTGGGTATCCTTAGAAGCAATGCGTGCCTGGATTTCCTTGGTAAGGGCTGCTACGGTAGCAGGTGCTGCCTTAGCGTCGCCTGACTGAATTGCTGATACAGTCGAATCATTTGCTGCTGAGTCAACTGCTGCTGTTGTGTCAGTTGCTGTTGAGTCTGCATTAGCACTTGCATTTGATTTGTTGCCGCAGCTGGCAAGTGAAAGGGCTGCAACGGCGAATGCCATTAAAACAATCTTCTTCATATTGCTGTAATTTATTATATGGTTATTATTACTTTCTGCAAATATAACGATTAAAATTGCGCGATGTTGTTACTTTTGCATCATTTAACGTAAAAAGGGACTCCCCTCAACGGGAAGTCCCTTTCAAAGATATATTGATAATACTATTTTACAATTAGATAATCTCGCTCCAGTCCTCCTGGCTCTTACGGATGTAAGACTGATAACGGCGCTTAGCAGCCTTCTCGGTCTCTTCGTACAGTTCCTCTGCCTCGTTAGGACGAACCTTCTTAAGAGAAGCGAAACGAACCTCACCGAGCAGGTAGTTGCGGAAGTCTTCCCACTTCGGAGCCTTAGAATCAAGCTGGAATGGGTTCTTGCCTTCCTTGGCGAGTTCTGGGTTGAAGCGCCACAGATGCCAGTATCCGCACTTAACTGCGAGATCCTCCTCATGCTGTGAGCGGTTCATGCCACGCTTCTTACCGTCAGCTTCCTTACCCTTGATACCGTGGTTGATACATGGTGCGTAAGCGATGATAAGTGATGGCCCTGGATATGCCTCAGCCTCACGGATAGCCTTCAGTGTCTGAGCATTGTCGGCACCCATTGCAACCTGAGCAACATAGATGTAGCCATAAGTTGTCTCCATCAGACCGAGATCCTTCTTGCTGACACGCTTACCGGCAGCAGCGAACTGTGCGATAGCGCCCAGAGGAGTAGACTTAGATGACTGACCACCAGTGTTAGAGTAAACCTCAGTATCCAGAACGAGGATGTTGACATCCTCACCAGAAGCGAGTACGTGGTCGAGACCACCGTAACCAATATCGTAAGATGCACCATCACCACCGATGATCCACTGTGAACGCTTAACGAGATAGTGGTCGAGGGTCTTCAGCTCCTTAGAGATTGGGCAACCAGCCTCAGCGTCCTTCTCGATGAGAGGCTTCAGAACAGCAGCTGCAGCCTTAGAGCCATCAGCATCGTTCTTGTTGTCAATCCACTGCTGAGCAGCAGCCTTGAACTCGTCGCTTGTCTTGTCGCTAGCAATCTTCTCGTTGAGAAGCATTGTGATGCGGTTCTTCATCTTCTTGTTACCAAGTGCCATACCAAGACCGAACTCGCAGAAGTCCTCGAACAGTGAGTTGTCAAATGCAGGACCCTGACCCTTAGCGTTCTTAGTGTATGGAGTTGATGGGATAGAAGCAGAGTAAATTGAAGAGCAACCTGTTGCGTTAGCGATCATCTCACGGTCACCGAAGAGCTGAGAGATAAGCTTAACGTATGGAGTCTCACCGCAACCAGAGCAAGCACCAGAGAACTCAAACAGAGGAGTAGCGAACTGAGAGTTCTTAGGGCTCTGCTTGATGTCTACGAGATCCTGCTTTGACTTAACGTTCTTAACGAGCCAATCCCAGTTCTCAGCCTCCTGCTTCATTGCAGGCTCGTCAACGTTGAACGGAATCATCTTCAGAGCCTTCTCACCGGTCTGACGGTTAACGCCCATGCAGACGTCTGCGCAGTTACCGCAGCCAAGGCAGTCGAGAACAGAAGTCTCAATGCGGAAGTGCATACCCTTCAGAGCCTTAGGAGCTTTCATCTCAAGAGTTGTAGCCTTGAAGCCTGCAACCTCATTCTCATCGAGAACGAACGGACGGATAGCTGCGTGAGGGCAAACGTATGCACACTTGTTACACTGGATACAGTTTTCAGGATTCCAAACCGGAACCATAGCCTCAACACCACGCTTCTCGTATGCAGCGGTGCCGTTCTGCCATGTACCGTCAACTGTCTCGTTGTTTACGAAGTCAGAAACCTTCAGAAGGTCACCAGACTGGGCGTTGATAGGACGAACAAGCTCCTTGACGAACTTCGGTGCGTCATCTTCCTTATTCTCATCCTCTGGGAGGTTAGCCCATGCTGGATCAACAGTGAGTTCCTTGTACTCGCCACCACGGTCTACAGCTGCGTAGTTCATGTTGACAACATCCTCACCCTTCTTACCGTAAGACTTAACGATGAACTTCTTCATCTGCTCAACGGCGAGGTCCTCAGGAATAACCTTTGTGATGCGGAAGAATGCTGACTGCAGGATGGTGTTGGTACGGTTGCCAAGACCAATCTCGCGGCCAATCTTGCTTGCGTTGATGTAGTAAACCTTGATGTGGTGCTGAGCGAAGTACTTCTTAACGTGGTTAGGAATGAAGTTGATCAGTTCGTCGCCATCGAAGATAGTGTTCAGCAGGAATGTACCGTTGTCGCGGAGACCACGTGTTACATCGTACATGTGCAGGTAAGCCTGAACGTGGCAAGCTACGAAGTTAGGAGTATTTACGAGATAAGCAGAGTGGATAGGCTCGTCACCGAAACGAAGGTGAGAGCAAGTGAAACCACCTGACTTCTTAGAGTCGTAAGAGAAGTAAGCCTGGCAGTACTTATTGGTGTTGTTACCAATGATCTGTACGGAGTTCTTGTTAGCACCAACGGTACCATCAGAACCAAGACCGAAGAACTTAGCCTCGAAGAGTGAATCGCCACCCATTGGGATCTCAGGAACCTCTGGGAGTGATGTGAATGTAACATCATCAACGATACCAACAGTGAAGTGGTTCTTTGGCTCAGGGAGCTCAAGGTTGTTGAATACAGAGATAATCTTAGCAGGAGTTGTATCGCTAGAACCAAGACCATAACGACCACCAACGATAAGAGGCTTGCGTGGATCGTCATAGAGAGCTGACTTAACGTCGAGGTACAGAGGCTCACCCTCAGCACCCGGCTCCTTTGTACGGTCGAGAACAGCAATGCGCTTTACTGTGTCAGGGATAGCTTTGCGGATAGCCTCAACAGAGAATGGACGATACAGGTGAACTGCAACCATACCGACCTTCTTGCCCTGCTTTGTGAGGTAGTCGATAGCCTCACGAGCTGGCTCTGTAGCTGAACCCATCAGAACGATGATGTTCTCAGCATCCTCAGCGCCATAGTAGTTGAAGAGGTGATACTCACGGCCAGTGATCTTAGAGATCTCGCCGAGGTACTTCTCTACAACTGCAGGAACCTTGTCATAGTACTCGTTGCTAGCCTCACGATGTGTGAAGAAAGTCTCAGGGTTCTCAGCGGTACCACGAGTTACAGGACGCTCTGGAGAGAGTGCGCGGTCGCGGAAACGCTTGATGTAGTCCATGTTAACGAGTGGACGAATATCCTCCTGATCCATTTCCTCGACCTTGTGGTACTCGTGAGATGTACGGAAGCCATCGAAGAAGTTGATGAATGGAACCTCTGTCTCAAGTGTAGCGAGGTAAGGAACAGCTGTAAGATCCATAACCTCCTGTACAGAACCAGAGCAGAACATAGCGAAACCTGTCTGACGGCAAGCCATTACATCCTGGTGGTCACCGAAGATACACAGAGAGTGAGAAGCAAGTGTACGTGCTGAAACATTGAACACGCAAGGAAGCAGTTCACCTGCAATCTTATACATGTTAGGTATCATCAGCAACAAACCCTGTGAAGCAGTGTAGGTTGATGTCAGAGCACCAGCCTGCAGTGAACCGTGAACGGCACCTGCAGCACCACCCTCAGACTCCATTTCCTGAACGGTTACAGTCTGACCAAACAGATTCTTACGACCTTGGGCTGCCCACTCGTCAACGTGCTCAGCCATAGGTGAAGACGGTGTGATAGGGTAGATAGCTGCTACCTCAGTAAACATATAGCTTACATGAGCGGCGGCGGTGTTACCATCACAGGTCACAAACTTTTTTTCTTTAGCCATTTTGTTAACTTATTAAAATGAATATTGTTTATAATGTTTTTGAATATCTCAATTATCTGATTCTAATAAAGAAATCCGAAGAGCCACAACGGAATCTTATTCCCTTCGCCGATTTCCGTGTTGTATCGGGCGTAAGTTATGTCGTTGTTGTATCGAACTTTCCTGTTGTCGGCATCACAGATGCGGAATCTGTGCTCTCCGTCTATGATGTAATAACCGGGCTTGCTGCCGACGTTCACTTTGTGGTCTTTCTTCAGGGTTCCGACAAAGAATGTCTCCATTACGTCCTGCTCACTGAATGTCATTGGATATATGACATATTGCAAGTTTGTGTTATGCAACATCACCCTTGCCGGCTTCTTAGGAAACTCTTCGCCTACCGGATAAATGATGTTAACCAAACGTGCCTCAGCGAGGTACTTGATGTAGTTCATAACGGTTGCACGGCTTGTGCTTATGTCTTTCGCTAGCTCGCTGATGTTAGGAGCCTTTGGACCGTTGATGGCAATTTGGTAGAAGAGCTTCTTAATCTTTGAAAGATATTTCAGCTCTATTTGCTTTATGAGCAGGATGTCAACCTCTGTCATCATGTTCATCGTCTTCAGAAGATTCTCTGAGAAATTCCTGTTTTCAAGGAAGAACGGATAGAACCCATGATGAAGGTAATCATCGAAGTACTTCTGCGGACTAGTGTCTGGCAGTATGTGCTTAATGATGTATTCGTGGTCTTTCAGTATTTCATCAAGTGTGTAAGGCTTGAATTTGTATCCCGTCATTAGATTCAAGTACTCTCTGAAGGAGAATCCTCTGAGGCTGTAGCTCTTCGCTATGCCTTTAAGTTCAGGATAATCCTCGTTCATTCTCATGACGCTTGAGCCTGTAAAGACAATCTTCAAACCGGGATAATAGTCAAAACACTGACGTAACTCATGGCTCCAGTTAGGCTGCTTGAACACTTGATCTATCAGCAATGTGCGTCCGCCTCGACGGTAGAACTCGCCTGCAAAGTCACAAATGCCACGCCCCTGGAAATAGAAATTGTTCATGTTGATATACAGGCACTGGTGGTCACGTGTGTCAAAGTGCTCCTTAGCGTATTGCAGAAGGAATGTTGTCTTGCCTATTCCTCGTGAACCGCGAATGCCAATCATACGGTCACGCCAATCTATCTCATCCATTAGGGTGCGACGGACGGGCGCGTTAGTGTGCTCGACAAGATATGCGTGGGTACGAAAGAAGGCTTCCATTCTGTTGTTTTAGCTTTATCTTAGCTTGTAGAACTTTATTTTGTTTCTCCTAAGCTTTATAGGTGCAAAGTTAATACTTTATTCTTTATTTGCAAACTCTATATTGCAAAAAATCTATTTTTTTTATTATTTTTGCACTCTCTATTTAATGTATAGCAATAGATTGGAATGAAGTTGCATGTTTTTAACCCTGAGCATGACATTGCTTTGGCTCATAATGATAAATATTTCACAGCCCCTCGTGCTGGAAGAATACTTCGTGAGGATTGTGGATTCTTACCTGCTTTATGGGCTGAAGAGGGTGACTTTGTCCTTGTGAATGATATTTCTAAATCGGAAAAAGGGTTATTGAATATACCTGAGACTTACAGAAAAAGAGCGCAAAATATACGTTTCATTACTTTACAAAACTTACGAAGATTACCTGCTGATATAGCTGTGGAGCCCTGGGGTTGGGATAGTGCATTGTGTTTTCAATTGTCTAGAAACGGGTTCTCTGATAAAGTCCTTCCAGATGAAGCCTCTCTTAATGAAATAAGAGCATTAAGCAATCGTCGGTTTTCTTCTATAGTATTACGTGAATTGAGGCGAAGGATAGATCCTTATGGTGACTTTACTGTAGGTGAATCTCAATATGTTAGCAATGTAGATGACCTGTTCTCTGCTATAGAGAGTAACCATCATTCAGTTCTTAAAGAGCCTTGGAGTAGCAGCGGACGCGGTGTTAGATATGTAGGGGATGTAATAGACGAGCCTACTACCAACTGGATTAAGAACATTATTAACTCACAAGAAGGCATCATGGTAGAGCCATGGTATGATAAAGTTTGTGACTTCGGAATGGAGTTCTTGTCAGATAATGATGGTGTACATTATCGTGGTCTGTCTTTGTTTGAAACAGAGAATGGATTCTATATCGGTAATATTATTGCATCGGAGGCAAAGAAAGAGCGTGCAATGTCACAATATTTGTCAACTGATAAGTTGGATTTGCTGCGTTCTACCATTGAATCATTATTGAATCCATATCTTAGTAAAATGTATAAAGGACCATTAGGAGTTGACATGATGATTGTTCGTTCAAAAGAAGAAAGTCTTCGTTTACATCCGATGGTAGAGATTAACTTGCGAAGGACAATGGGTCATGTTGCCATTGAACTTTCAAAAGAACATCACGAAAGCACTGCGACCATGCGTATTGTTTATGAAAACAAACAATATCACATGCTCGTAGAACCTTCTTCTATTCAGCTATAGTCACCCATATTGCAAGAGCTATCACTATTGCGGTTATAGCAGTTACTATAAGCAGCATGACTTCTTTCTCAACATGCCGTCTGCGTCTTGGCGACAACTTATGGTAGTAACTTGAACTCTGGTCAGCCTTATCATGGTGACTATGGTGATTATAGTGGTGGTGATGGTGATGATGCACGCCACTGCCATCGTGTGATTCATGGTGATGGTGCTCTTCTTGGTATTGATATAATTGTTCCTTTTGTTGATTATCTTTTCCCCTAATGTTATTATCTTCTTCTGTCATTATTTGTAGATTAACAACTGGGACCATGACAATCAATAACCATGATCCCAGTTGAAATTGAATTAAATATCGTTACATGCAAGCTACTGTCAATCCCGCCATTACAATGCTGACCATCGACATAAGCTTTATAAGAATATTGAGTGAAGGTCCGGATGTATCTTTGAACGGATCGCCCACGGTATCACCAACGATAGTCGCTTTGTGGCATTCAGAGCCTTTACCTCCAAAGTGTCCTTCCTCAACATATTTCTTAGCATTATCCCATGCACCACCGGCATTTGCCATGAAGACAGCCAATGTAAATCCGGCAGCAAGACCACCGACAAGCAGTCCCAAGACGCCGCTTACACCGAGGATTAGTCCAACTAGTATTGGAATAACTATAGCCAACAGTGACGGAATAATCATCTCATGCTGTGCACTCTGTGTTGAAATCTCAACGCAGCGGCCATAGTCAGGAGTTGCCTTGCCTTCAAGGATACCCTTTATCTCATGGAACTGACGGCGAACTTCCTCTACCATCTTCCCAGCTGCACGTCCAACAGCACCCATTGTGAGACCGCAGAACAAGAATGCTGCCATTGCTCCAATGAAAGCGCCTACAAGAACCTTCGGGTTCATGAGGTTAACCTGGAAGAAATTCATGAAGTCTGGAATGGTTGCCTGGGCTGCATCGATGACATCGCCTTGAACGTTTGTCATTGTCTCGCCTACACGATGCATGGCAATTTTAATCTCTTCGATATAGGAAGCAAGCAAAGCCAAGGCTGTAAGAGCTGCCGAACCAATGGCGAATCCCTTACCGGTGGCAGCCGTTGTATTGCCAAGAGCATCGAGCGCATCAGTACGGTTGCGGACTTCTTCTCCCAGTTCGCTCATCTCAGCGTTACCTCCGGCATTGTCAGCGATAGGTCCGTAAGCATCAGTAGCAAGTGTTATACCCAGTGTTGAGAGCATACCAACGGCTGCAATTCCGATTCCATAAAGACCATGCTGTATAGACTCTGCGCTCATCGACATGTCAAAGCCATTGGCACAGAGATAGCTAAGCATAATGGCAACGGATATAGTAAGGACTGGAATGCATGTTGAAATCATTCCCGTTCCTATACCTTTTATAATAACGGTGGCTGCTCCAGTCTTCGAAGCTGCAGATATTTCCCTGGTCGGTTTATAGCTTTGTGATGTATAATACTCTGTAGCCTGACCAATTATGACACCGGCAGCAAGTCCTGAAATGACAGAGAAACTTACACCGACCCAGTTGTCAATGCCAAGCAGATAGAGTATTGGGAACGTAGCGACAGCAATAAGTATAGCCGCAGTGTTAGTCCCCAGTCCCAATGAATGCAGCAAATCCTTCATCGAAGCACCATCCTTTGTGCGGACGAGGAATATTCCTATCAAACTCAGGAACACACCGACAGCCGCAATAATCATTGGTGCGATGACGGCACGGAGCTGCATACCCTCAACGGTTGATGTCGCAAATGCTGTTGCTCCGAGAGCCGCAGTACTGAGAACACTTCCACAATAACTCTCATACAAGTCAGCACCCATTCCTGCAACGTCGCCAACGTTATCACCTACATTATCGGCGATTGTAGCCGGATTACGCGGATCATCCTCCGGAATATTCTCCTCAACCTTGCCAACAAGGTCGGCACCAACATCGGCAGCCTTAGTATATATACCGCCACCTACACGGGCGAACAGAGCCTGGGTTGAAGCACCCATGCCGAACGTCAGCATTGTGGTAGTAATAGTGATAAGCATCTCGCTCATTGGCATCTTCCCGTCATAGAAAGCATTGAGAATCAGGAACCAAATAGCGATGTCGAGCAGTCCCAGTCCTACAACAACCAGACCCATTACTGAGCCTGAGCGGAATGCAATTTTCAGCCCCTTGTCCAGTCCCTGGCGTGCAGCCTCGGCAGTACGACCGCTTGCATACGTAGCAGTCTTCATTCCGAAGAAACCTGCAAGACCTGAAAAGAAACCACCGGTAAGGAAAGCGAACGGAACCCACGGGTTCTGGGCGTTGAATCCGTAAGCCATAATAGCGAAGATAATAGCCAGTACAATGAACACGATAAGCACCACTTTGTACTGTTGTTTCAGATAAGCCATAGCGCCCTTACGGACATACTCAGCAATCTCTCTCATCCTTGGTGTACCTTCATCGGCTTTCATCATGGTCTTAAAGAAGTACCATGCCATACCCAATGCGCACACCGACGCAATAGGCACAAGCCAGAAAACAATTGGAATATTACACATATCTCTTCAAATAGTTAGGTTTAATTGCTATATAGTTTTTGGTTTTCGATTGCAAATGTAGTGAAAATATTTATTATTTATTAATAAAACAATAATTTTTTTGGTTTCAAAGCGTTTTTCAGTACTTTTGTAGGTAAAATAAATATATTGTACAGATGAAACGAATTAAGCTCGATTGGAAGCATGCTCTGTTCTTCTTTTTGCTTATGGGAGGTATATATTGCATCACCGAGTCTTTCTTTATGTCGCTTGGTATTATGCTGTTGCTGTTTGTAGTTGATTATTTCTTACAGCAACTGGACGAAAAACTAAAAGAAAAGGCTAACCGAAATAACGAAGAACAGCAATGAAACAACTTGTCGAATTATATAAAAGGTGGAGTGGGCATGAGCCTAAAGATATAGAGAAACTGCCCGGTCAGGGTAGCAACCGTCAGTATTACCGCCTGTGGGCTGACGATGGAAGCCGTGTTATAGGCGTCATTGGAACAAGCCGGGACGAGAATCACGCCTTTGTCTACCTCGCCAAACACTTTACTCAACGTCAGCTGCCAGTGCCGCATATCCTTGCAGTCAGCGATGATGAGACCCGATATCTGCAAACCGACTTGGGAACAGTGTCACTTTATGACGCCATCCGTGGCGGTCGTGAGGCTGGCGGACGTTACAATCTGCACGAGCAGGAACTCTTGAAGAAGGCAATCCGTGAGTTGCCAAACGTACAGATTCGCGGAGCCCGTGGACTAGACTGGTCGAACTGCTACCCTCAGCCGGAGTTCGATATGAACAGCGTGCTCTTCGACCTCAACTATTTCAAGTATTGCTTCCTGAAGGCAACCGAGCTCGACTTCCATGAGTTGAAGCTCGAAGCCAACTTCCGCATGTTTGCCCGAGACCTTACTTCCGAGCCGATGGAGTCATTCCTCTATCGTGATTTCCAGGCACGTAACATCATGGTCGACAAGGATGGCAACCCGTACTTCATCGATTTCCAAGGCGGAAGGAAAGGACCTTACTACTATGATGTGGCTTCTTTCCTCTGGCAGGCAAGTGCCAAGTATTCATTCAAGCTCCGTCGGGAACTCGTCTATGAATATTACCAAAGCCTTTCACACTATACCGAAGTGCCGAGTGTCCGCCATTTCGCCGGCCGTCTGGCTCTGTTTGTGCTCTTCCGTACCCTCCAAGTATTGGGAGCATACGGTTTCCGAGGATATTTCGAGCGCAAGAAGCACTTCCTCGATTCCATTCCTCCCGCAATCCAGAACCTGCGTGACTTGCTGAAGATGGACCAGCGCATCTTCCCTTACCCGTACATGATGGACATGTTGCGCCGCCTGACCGAACTGCCACAGTTCGCTGTCATTGAGCAACCGGCTAAATCGCGTGCCGACGGATTCAAGACAGCCGTCAATGATGTCTATAAAGCCAATCCATTGGACGGTCCGGCAACATTCTCAAAATATGATGGCAAAGGTCCGCTGGTGGTTCACGTCTACAGCTTCTCTTATAGGAAAGGAATCCCTGAAGACCCTAGCGGCAATGGCGGAGGCTATGTCTTCGATTGCCGCAGTACTCATAACCCGGGTCGTTATGAGCCTTATAAGAAACTTACAGGACTCGACGAACCTGTCATCCGCTTCCTTGAGGACGATGGCGAGATAGTAGAATTCCTCAAACCGGTTTATCAGCTTGCCGACCATCACGTCGAACGCTACATGCAGCGGGGCTTTACCTCGTTGATGTTCTGCTTCGGTTGTACCGGCGGACAGCACCGTTCTGTCTATTCAGCCCAGCACCTTGCCGAGCACATAAACAAGAAATATGGAATAGAAGTGGAGATAACCCATCGTGAGCAGGGCATCCACCAAATCCTTCCCGCTAAGTCAAAGTAAAGAAAAGAAGGCATGAGAAAGTCTGACATATATAATAATGTATTATTGTTGTTGGCATTTCTCATGCCTTCTTTTTTGTTTGCCCAGAATTCAGTCAAACCTCAGTACACTATCGACGGCAATGGATTCGAATGCTTTAACGGCGCAAACAAATACACCCGAGCACTTTATTGTGGAACCTCCGGCTATAGGATAGAGACCTCCGACCGCCCGATATTTGGCGTCTACACCAAGAAAGTCAAACGGAACATCCGTTTCTACTTGAATGCTTACGGCAGAGAAGTGCCTCTCGATTCATTGGATTGCTTGTCGAAGTATGCTAATGGCTGTCGATCTTATATAGAGACAGGGTGGGGAACAATCATCGATGTCGAGCCACTACTTAATACCGACGGAGCATTGTTCGCCTTCTTCCCTCGTTATCACGATGATACCCCGACATTGAAAGCCGTAATCAGTGTGGTAAAGAACCCGAAGATGAAACGCAATGGCGATATGGGCTTAGACTCTGCCGATTCTTTCGACCCCGCAAGAAAGTTGGAAGAATATAATTTCGGCACAATGCCAAGTACTCCATTTGTGATAAAACTCATTGGCACTGACTCACTTACATTGGTCTCGATAGACGAATACTCTAACGCATTAAAGGCAAAACAGAGTCTGTCGACAATCAATGTCAATACCCCCGATTCGCTGATTAATGCCGCTGTAAATGCCCTTCCGTTTGCTGCCAATGGTATTTGGGACGGCAGGACATTCCGCCACGGTGCTGTCGGATGGCGAACAGAGCTGCCGGGTTGGCGAGGCGCATATATAGGAGATGTGCTGGGCTGGCGTGACAGAGCCCGGAGGCATTTCGACTATTATTCCAATGAACAGATAAAAGACGTTCCGCCGATTTTCCCTCATCCAACGCAAGACTCTTCGAAGAACCTCGCTAGAGCCGAAAAACGGTGGGGAACCCAAATGTACTCTAATGGTTACATCACCTCGAACCGCAAGTTGAACCATTATGACATGAACTTGGTCTACATCGACGAGTTGCTTTGGCACTTCCAGTTCGATGCCGACACGGCTTACATGCGTAAGATGTGGCATGTCATAAAGAGTTCACTGGAATGGGAGAAACGCAATTTCGACCCCGATGGCGACCACCTTTATGACGCTTACGCCTGTATATGGGCGTCGGATGCACTCTATTATAATGGCGGAGCCGTGACCCATTCGTCGGCATACAACTATCGGGCTAACCTTCTTGCTGCGAAGATAGCACGGCTGATAGGCGAGGATGACAAGCCGTATCAGGCTGAGGCTGATGCCATTTTGAAGGCAATGAACCGTCAACTATGGGTCGACAGTCTGAGCCATTGGGCTGAGTATAAGGATAAAATGGGGCTTCGCCGGGTCCACAATGATGCGGCTCTATGGTCATACTATACCCCTATAGACGAAGGAATCCTTAATCCAATCGATTTCGCAAGTATAGACAAACTGAAAGTCCCGACCTCTTGGGGCGGCTATGTCTATCGCACATCCGACTGGCAGCCTTACGCATGGAGCATGAACAACGTTGCCGCGGCAGAGAATTACCATCTTGCCCTCGCCTTCTTCGAGGCTGGCGAGAAACAGCGTGGCTATGAATTGCTTCGGAACACCATGCTTGACAATATGGTCTATGGTCATAGCCCCGGCAATTACGGCCAACTTCTAACTGAGGATGAACACCGGGGCGAATGCTATCGCGACTTTGCCGATTGCATCGGTATAGCATCCCGTGCCATTGTCGAGGGATTGTTCGGCATTGTACCTGACGCCATTGACGGGAAATGCTATATCCGTCCGGGATTCCCCGAGTCGTGGGACTCAGTGTCAGTCAGTCTCCCTTACATTTCTTATAAGTATAGCAAGAGCAGGGGAGTCTATGATGTAGTCCGGAATTTTCCGCAGCATTTGCAGATAATTGTCGATTCCGTCCGACAGACTCCGGCTCTTAAACCGGTTGCTGACTCCAAAGGTTACTATATAAATAATGTATATACAAAATCCGGTAAGTCTTGTCCGGTAAACCTTGACACATATTACAATGCCCGTGTCTGCGACCTATATAATAATAGGTATATGTCGCCACGCCCCGATGTAACCACACTCGAACTGCCTGTTCAAGGCGCAGGAGACTGGTGCTCAACTGATTATAAGCCAACGCTGACCGATTCTTCACGGGTTGTCTATACATCCTTGTGGGACAACTATCCGGACAGTGTGGTTATTCCCGTTGACAAGAAGGCAGAAAGACTAGACATAACACTGTTTGGCACGACCAATTGGATGCAAAGCCATATAGCCAACGGGGTGCTTAAATTGACCTATTCAGACGGTTCGCAATCGTCACTTTTCCTTGTCAATCCTTACAACTGGCTTCCGGAAGACAAGCCTGTCCATATCACTATGCCAGCCGACAGACGTCGGAAGATAAAGACCCTGACCCTCAAAACATTATCCAATGATGTCGTTATAGGCATAATGAACTTGAACTTGGTAAGGTAACCAATGTGGCTAATGCCCTGTCAGACATGTAATTTTTGCATTTTTTATTTTGTTGTTATGCCAAAAATTAGTACCTTTGCACCCGATTTATGCCGTATGGGCTCGAAAAAGCGCAGGTGATGCTCCTGCCGCCTGGCGGTGAAACCCGTTTTACAATAATAAATAATGTACGCAATTGTAGAAATTAACGGTCAGCAGTTCAAGGCTGAGGAGGGCAAGAAGCTCTTCGTCAACCACATCAAAGATGCCGAGGAAGGCAAGACTGTTGAGTTTGACAAGGTTCTGCTCGTTGACAACGACGGAACAGTCACAGTAGGCGCACCGACTGTTGATGGTGCAAAAGTAGTAGCTGAGGTTGTTAATCCTCTCGTTAAGGGCGACAAGGTTGTTGTCTTCAAGATGAAGAGACGTAAGGATTCACGCACGAAGAACGGTCATCGCACCCACTTCACTCAGGTAGAAATCAAATCAATTAACGCTTAAAAAAGGAGGACACGAAATGGCACATAAGAAAGGTCAGACAAGTTCACGTAACGGTCGTGAGTCAGCTTCAAAGCGTTTAGGTGTGAAGATTTGGGGCGGTCAGAAGATCACTGCCGGCAACATCATCGTCCGTCAGCGCGGTAACAAGCACTTCGCAGGCGAGAATGTAGCTCAGGGCAAGGATGATACTCTGTATGCTCTTACTGACGGTATTGTTTACTTCCACAAGGGTAAGTTCAACAAGAGCACAGTCTCTGTACTTTCCGCTGAGGAGTATGCCGCTAAGACAGCACCTGAGGCTTAACTCAAAACAAAACAACTATTCCAAACAAACATAGGAGCCTGTTCCCACCCGGGAGCAGGCTTCTGCCGTTTATAGGGTCAATATTTTATCATCCTTATCATGCCGGAAATGTACTTTCTAACCCATTGATAATCAGACGGCTTTTAATTGGGCATCTTTTAGCCTCTAAAAGATACCCAATTAGGACGTAAAAGATACCGTTTTACAATCTATTTGGGCATCTTTTACGATGCGTTTAGCCGTTATTTGCAATGCGTGTAATGATGTTTCATATCATAAACTGCGCTTATATTGCAATTTAGAAGAATTATTCTTAAAAAAGTAATAGATTATTTGGTTATATCATTTTAATTGTTTAATTTTGCAACCGATAACAAGATAAAAGTATGAAGAATATTTCAAGTTTGCTAAGCATTATTATTAACATTCGACTGCGTAGGGTGGGCGGAAGTGATAAGGTGTGCATGTAACTTGACGTATGTGATACATAGAGCCTTTCCCACTTCCGCAGTGTGAAAGGCTTTTTTGATATTTACACATAGGAAAACAAGGTTAAAACAATACAGATATGAGTGAGAGACTTTACATTTTCGACACGACACTCCGCGACGGCGAACAAGTTCCGGGATGTCAGCTGAACACTGTCGAAAAGATTCAGGTAGCAAAACAGCTCGAGCAGCTTGGTGTAGATGTTATTGAAGCAGGATTCCCAATCTCAAGTCCCGGCGACTTCAATTCGGTTGTCGAGATAAGCAAGGCAGTAACGTGGCCTACCATCTGCGCCCTGACACGTGCCAAGGAAAAGGATATTGACGTTGCTGCCGACAGCCTTAAGTACGCTAAGCGCAAGCGCATACACACAGGACTCGGAACCAGCGACAGCCACATTAAATATAAGTTCAACTCCAACCGTGAGGAGATTCTCGAGTGGGCAGTCCGCGCTGTTAAGTATGCCAAGAAGTACGTCGAGGATGTAGAGTTCTATGCCGAGGACGCAGGTCGTACCGACAATGAGTATCTTGCCCGTGTCATTGAGGCTGTTATCAAGGCAGGTGCTACCGTAGTCAATATCCCTGATACCACAGGCTATTGTCTCCCACAGGAGTATGGCAATAAGATTAAGTACCTCATGGAGCATGTCGATGGCATTGAGAAAGCGCAAATATCTACCCACTGCCACAACGACCTTGGTATGGCTACAGCCAATACTTTTGAGGGCGTAATCAATGGTGCCCGTCAGGTTGAGGTGACAATCAACGGAATAGGTGAGCGTGCAGGAAATACCGCCCTTGAGGAGATAGCCATGATTCTGAAGTGCCATAAGAACCTCGGAATCGACACCAATATCAATACAACTAAGATTTACAATACATCACGCATGGTCTCTTCACTGATGAACATGCCTGTCCAGCCTAACAAGGCTATCGTCGGACGTAATGCCTTCGCTCATTCGTCGGGTATCCATCAGGATGGAGTGCTGAAGAATGCACAGACCTACGAGATTATGAACCCGAAGGATGTGGGTATCGACGACAACTCTATCGTTCTTACAGCCCGCTCCGGTCGTGCGGCTCTTAAGTACCGTCTCGAGATTAACGGTGTCGACATCAAGGACGAGAACAAGCTCGATAAGATTTATAAGAAGTTCCTTGAATTTGCCGACAAGAAGAAAGAGGTCACCGATGATGATATTCTGATGCTTGCCGGTGCCGACACAGCTGCCGAACATGCCGTCAAGCTCGACTATCTGCAGGTTACTACCGGTAAGGGTGTCAAGAGCGTTGCTTCTATCGGTCTCGATATTGCAGGCCAGAAGTTTGAGGAATGTGCCTCGGGTAATGGTCCTGTTGATGCCGCCATCAAGGCTCTGAAGCGAATCATCACCAAGAACATGACCCTTAAGGAGTTCACCATTCAGGCTATCGACAAGGGCTCCGACGATGTTGGTAAGGTTCACATGCAGGTCGAGTACAACGGTCATGTCTACTATGGATTCGGTGCCGACACCGACATTGTCACTGCCTCAGTTGAAGCTTACATAGATTGTATAAACAAATTTAGAAACTAAGTTTAAATAACAAATTATAATGTATAAATATCACTCTTGCATTTATTTATACATTATACATTATAATTTATACATTAAATATAATGAACACACTTTTCGACAAGATATGGGACTCACACGTGGTGCAGATAGTGCCCGACGGTCCGACACAATTATATATTGACCGACTCTATTGTCATGAGGTGACATCGCCGCAGGCTTTCGACGGACTTCGTCAGCGTGGGCTGAAGGTCTTTCGTCCAAAGCAGGTTTACTGTATGCCTGACCATAATGTCCAGACTCACGATCAGGACAAGCCTGTTGCCGACCCGATAGGTCGCAAGCAGATTGATACTCTCGACAAGAACTGTGCTGAATTCGGACTTACCGAGTTCAAGATGAACACCAAGGATAATGGTATCATCCATGTCATAGGTCCGGAGAAAGGACTCTCTATGCCGGGAATGACCATTGTCTGTGGCGATTCTCACACGTCTACTCACGGTGCTGTCGGTGCTGTTGCCTTTGGTATCGGTACGTCTGAGGTTGAGATGGTGCTTGCCTCTCAGTGCATCCTTCAGCAGAAACCGAAGTCGATGCGCATCAACATCAATGGTAAACTAGGTAAGGGCGTAACGGCTAAGGATGTCGCCCTCTACCTGATGTCGAAGATTACAACATCTGGAGCCACCGGATATTTTGTCGAGTATAGTGGCGATGTTGTCCGCAATATGAGCATGGACGGACGACTCACCCTCTGCAACCTTAGCATAGAGATGGGTGCCCGTGGTGGATTCGTTGCCCCTGACGAGAAAACATTCGAGTTCCTCAAAGGTCGTGAATATGCTCCGAAAGGTGAGGACTGGGATAAGGCTGTAGCCTACTGGAAGACTTTGAAGAGTGGCGATGATGCAGTATTCGATAAGGAACTGAACTTCGATGGTGCTGACATTGAGCCGCGCATTACTTACGGCACAAACCCGGGAATGGGTATAGGCATCACCGAAAGTGTGCCGACTCTCGATTCCATCCCAGAGGAAGAGCAGGCTGGATTCAAGAAGGCTCTGAACTATATGGGCTTTGAGCCTGGCGAGAAACTTGAGGGTCATCCTATTGATTATGTATTCCTCGGAGCGTGCACCAACGGTCGAATCGAGGATTTCCGTGCTTTCACCAGTCTTGTCAAGGGTAAGCATAAAGCCGACAATGTTGTTGCATGGCTTGTCCCGGGCAGTTGGCATGTAAAACAGCAGATTGAGGACGAGGGACTCGACAAGATTCTTGCCGACGCCGGCTTTGAGATTCGCCAGCCTGGATGCTCAGCTTGCCTTGCCATGAACGACGACAAGGTTCCTGCAGGCAAGTATTGCGTCTCTACCAGCAACCGCAACTTCGAAGGTCGTCAAGGACCTGGTGCCCGCACTATCCTTGCTTCGCCGCTAGTAGCTGCTGCCGCAGCAATAACTGGAAGAATCACTGACCCTAGAAAGCTATAAAAACCATCAAGAACAATGAAACAGAAATTCAACGTTATAACATCGACCTGTGCTCCACTGCCTTTGGAGAACGTCGATACCGACCAGATAATACCTGCCCGATTCCTTAAGGCTACTGATAAAAAAGGATTCGGCGATAACCTCTTCCGTGATTGGCGATACAATAAGGATGGCACACCGAAGAAAGACTTCGTCCTCAACAAGCCCGAATTCAAGGATGCAGTAATCCTTGTTGCCGGAAAGAACTTCGGCTCCGGTTCCAGCCGCGAGCATGCCGCATGGGCTATTGCCGGTTATGGATTCCGTGTGGTTATCAGTTCTTTCTTTGCTGATATTCACAAGAACAACGAGCTCAATAACTTCGTACTGCCGGTTGTCGTCACTGAGCCGTTCCTTAAGGAGCTCTTCGAAAGCATTGATAAAGACTCTGAAACGACAGTAACCGTCGACCTCCCTAACCAGACTGTAACCAACAATGCCACCGGAAAGAGTGAGCACTTCGAGATTAATGGCTACAAGAAGCACTGTCTTGAGAATGGTCTCGATGATGTCGACTTCCTTGTTCAGAACCGGGACAAAGTGGAGGAATACGAACGTAAAAGAGTGTAGCATTTAACTCCCCTAGTGAAACGTTAACTCCCCTTTAACTCCCTCAAAAATAAAGAACTATGGAAAAGATTGAGATAATGGACTCGACTCTCCGTGACGGCGAGCAGACCAATGGAGTTTCTTTCCTACCACACGAGAAGTTGCAGATAGCCGCTGCACTGATGAGGTATGTCAATGTCGACCGCATAGAAGTGGCTTCGGCGCGTGTCTCCGAGGGAGAGAAGGACTCTGTGAGCATGATATGCAGGTACGCCCGGACTATCGGAATGTTGAAGAAAGTCGAAGTCCTGGGATTTGTTGATGGTCATTTGTCAGTCGACTGGATAGACGATTGTGGCGGAAAGGTCATTAACCTGCTTGCCAAGGGTTCTCTCAAACATTGTGAGCACCAACTGCATAAGACTCCTGAAGAGCATATTGATGATATTAAGAAGGTTATTGAATATGCCGGGACGAAAGGTATGGATGTCAATCTGTATCTTGAGGATTGGAGCTCAGGTATGAAGGATAGTCCCGATTATGTCTGGCAGATGATGGACGCTATGAAGGATGAGAACATCACGCGATTCCTTCTGCCCGACACTCTCGGAATCCTCACACCTCTGGAGACCCTCGAATACATCAAACAGATGGTTAGCCGCTATCCCGATAAGCACTTCGATTTCCATGCTCATAACGATTATGACATGGCTGTTGGTGACTCGCTGGCTGCCGTTGAGGGTGGGGCGAAAGGACTTCACGTTACCGTAAACGGACTTGGTGAGCGTTGTGGTAATGCTCCGTTAGCCAGTGTTCAGGTTATGTTGAAGGATATGCTCAATATTGATACGAGTATCCATGAGGACCGGTTGAATGAGATTTCCCGACTGGTGGCAGGATATAGTGGTATAGCCGTAGCGCCAAACCAGCCTGTTGTCGGTGAGAATGTGTTCACTCAGGTTGCAGGTGTTCATGCCGATGGCGACCGCAAAGACCATCTTTACAGTAATGCCCTCGTTCCTGAACGATTCGGACGAAAGCGTGAGTATGCCCTCGGAAAGAATTCCGGTAAGGCAAACATCGCGCAGAACCTTAAGGAACTCGGTCTCGAACTGACCCCCGACCAGACCCGTGCGGTTACAAAACGGATAACCGAACTTGGTGACCGTAAGGAAATTGTAACACCAGACGACCTGCCGTTCATAGTCTCTGATGTTCTGAAACATAATACTCCAGAGAACCGTGTGAAACTCCTGAGCTATATGGTAACAACCAGCTATGGTCTGAAGCCTATCGCCAGCATCAAGGTAGAGATAAATGGAAAGGCTTACGCAGCCGATTCAACCGGTGACGGACAGTATGACGCCTTCGTGAAAGCACTCAGGAAGATTTATAAGGAATCACTTCAGCGTACTTTCCCTCTGCTTTATGACTATCAGGTAACCATTCCGCCAGGCGGTCGTACCGATGCACTTGTACAGACAGTCATTACATGGGAAAATAATGGTAACCTCATCCGTACACATGCTGTCGATGCCGACCAGACCGAAGCTGCCATTAAGGCAACTATCAAGATGCTCAATATCATTGAGGATGAGATAGCAATGCCATATAAGAAACCGTATGAAACACATCCATAATAATATGAAACTGAATATAGCCGTTCTCTCAGGCGACGGTATTGGTCCTGAGATTATGAAACAAGGCGTGGCTGTTCTCGATGCCATTGCCAAGAAGTATAATCATGAGTTCGTTTACCATGAGGCAATAACCGGAGCCCATGCCATTGATGCCGTTGGCGATCCGTTCCCTGACGAGGCATTCAAGACTTGCATGGATGCCGATGCTGTGTTGTTCGCCGCTGTTGGTGACCCTCGTTTCGACAACGATCCTACTGCAAAGGTGCGTCCTGAGCAGGGCTTGCTGGCTATGCGCAAGAAGCTTGGTCTCTTTGCCAATGTCCGTCCTGTGGCAACATTCGATTGCCTTATCCACAAGTCGCCACTGAAGGATGAGCTCCTTCGTGGAGCCGACTTTGTCGTTATTCGTGAGCTTACCGGAGGAATGTACTTTGGTGAGAAGCATCAGGACAATGATGTAGCTTGGGATACCGACATATACCATCGTAATGAAATAGAACGCATTCTGAAGGTTGCTTTTGAGTTTGCCGAGCGCCGTAAAAAGCATCTGACCGTTGTCGACAAGGCTAACGTCCTTGCCAGTTCACGTCTCTGGCGTCAGATAGCAAAGGAGATGGAACCAAAGTATCCGGATGTAACTACCGACTACATGTTCATCGACAATGCTTCAATGCGTGTACTTACAGAGCCTCGCTTCTTCGATGTTATCGTTACAGAGAACACCTTCGGTGATATTCTTACTGATGAGACCAGTTGTATAACCGGTTCTATGGGTCTCCAGCCATCGGCTTCACTTGGTGAGCACACTCCACTCTTTGAGCCTGTTCATGGTTCTTGGCCTCAGGCTGCCGGTAAAAACATCGCCAACCCTATAGCTCAGATTCTGTCTGCTGCCATGCTCCTTGAGCACTTCGGACTTAAGGAAGAGGGTGCGAAGATTCGTGAGGCAGTAACTGCAAGTCTTGATGCCAATGTCCGCACGCCTGAGATTCAGGTTGAAGGCGGCAAGCACTATGGAACTACGGAAGTCGGTCAGTGGATTGTCGATTACATAAACGAGCATTAATCTGCAAAGATTTAATAAATAATCATAAGAAGCGGACTGCTATCGTGGCAGTTCGCTTTTTTTCGTCTACTTTTGCAAGTGTATTCTTGAAATATAAATAATGAGAAAGATTCTGTTTATTATATTGCTGGCACTATTCACTTGTAATGTCTATGGTCAGAATAATAACCCATTGAGGGATTCCCTTGATATAGCTGAGAAGCAACTCTTTTTGCGTCCTGACAGTATTGACTTGAGGTTGAAGAAGGCTAGGTGGAATATTGAACTTGGCGAGTGGGATTATGCTAAGGATGAGTATGATTATATTCTCAGGCATCAGCCGGACAATATAGCGGCATTGTATTTCCGTGCGTTTGCCAATACAAAACTAGGACGCTATGGCTTTGCACGTCAGGATTACATGAATGTCTTAAGACAGGTTCCTAACAACTATGAGGCTAAACTCGGGCTGGCATTGCTTGATGACAAGGATAACAAGAAGACGAAGGCTTATGATGAGATAAATCTCTTGGTTCAGGCTTTCCCTGACAGTGCCTCGGCTTACGCTGTTCGTGCGGGAATGGAGAAAGACCGCCAGATGAATTATCTCGCCGTCTATGACTATAATGAGGCTATACTCCGTGATCCTACGAACACTGATTATATCCTCAATCGTGCCGACTTGCTATTGACTTTAGGTAATAAAGAAGAAGCACGTCGTGACCTTGAACTCCTCGTTCGATTAGGAATTCCACGTGCATCTCTCGTCGATTACTACAAACGCCTAAAGTAATTAAACAAATGAAGGTATCTTCGTAAAGTCACGAAGATACCTTCATCAGTTATTGGAGATATGTTCTTTTATTTCTTATTCAGAAGGAGGCAACTGTCTTGGTTGCACTTGATCTTCTCAACGTAAGCATCGATGACGGCGATGGCAGTTATATTCACAACATCGCGAACTGAGCATTCGAAGTCGGTGAAGTGGATAGGCTTGTTAAGCCCCATCTGGATAGGACCGATAATCTCAGCGTCAGGGTTCAAAGCCTGAAGAAGCTTGTAACTTGCGTTGGCACTCGACAGGTTAGGGAAGATAAGTGTGTTGACCTTCTTGCCCTTCAGGCGGGTGAACGGGTACTTGTTGTCGCGGAGCTCATCGTTCAGTGCGAAGTTGACCTGCATCTCACCATCGATAGCAAGCTCAGGGTATTCCTGCTGCATGCGCTCAACGGCTTTATGAACCTTTACTGGTGAGCCTACCTGATCGGTACCGAAGTTGGAGTAGCTTATCATTGCTATGTTAGGCTCCTCGTTGAAGAAGCGAACACTGTCGGCGGTGAGCTTTGCTATATCGTAGAGTGTATCTTCATCCGGGTGACGGTTGATGAGCGTGTCGGAAAGATAGAAGATACCCTTCTTGGTATTCAGAATGTGCATCGTACCGAAGTGCTTGTATTCAGGACGGATTCCGATAACCTCCTTGGCAACCTTAATTGTATTGCTGTACTTGGTATAGAGACCGGTAATGAATGCATCGGCATCGCCATTCTCAACCATTGACATACCGAAGTAGTTACGTTCATACATTTTATCGTAAGCTTCCTCGAATGTGTAACCCATGCGCGCACGCTTCTCGGCAAGATGCTTGGCGTAAGTTGCACGACGACCTTGTTCCTTGTCGGCACGCATATCGATAATCTGAATATCGGAAAGGTCGAGCTTCAGACGGTTGGCGATACGGTTCAGACGATCAGGGTTACCGAGAAGAATTGGCTCGCAGATACCTTCCTGCTTAGCCTGAACGGCAGCCTTCATCATAGTCTGGTGACCACCTTCGGCAAATACGACACGCTGTGGATGCTGGGCTGCTGTAGCATGAAGTGTACGTGTGAGCTTTGTCTCCTGACCTAGCAGCTGGCGGAGGTGCTCTTTGTATTCATCCCAATCGGTGATGGTACGGCGGGCAACACCACTTTCAATAGCTGCCTTGGCAACGGCAGAGCTGACCTCAGTGATAAGACGTGGGTCAACAGGCTTCGGGATAAAGTACTTTGGACCGAAAGTAAGGTCGTTGACATGGTAGACCTCATTGACAATGTCAGGCACCGGTTCCTTGGCAAGCTGGGCAATAGCCTTGGCTGCTGCCATCTTCATTTCCTCATTGATAGCCTTGGCATGAACGTCGAGAGCACCGCGGAATATGTAAGGGAATCCGATGACATTGTTGATCTGGTTAGGTTTGTCGGAACGACCGGTTGACATCAGTACATCAGGACGTGCTGCCATAGCATCCTCATAGCTAATCTCAGGTACTGGGTTGGCAAGAGCGAAGACAATTGGTTTGTCAGCCATTGAGCGAACCATATCCTGAGTGAGGACATTACCCTTTGACAGACCAACGAAAACGTCAGCTCCCTTGATAGCTTCCTCAAGAGTGTGAACGTCGCGGCGGTCAGTAGCAAACAGCTTCTTCTGTGGAGTAAGATTTGGACGGTCGGAGGTTATCACACCCTTTGAGTCGAGCATGACAATATTTTCCTTCTTTGCGCCGAAAGAGCAATAAAGCTTTGTGCAGCTTATTGCTGCGGCACCGGCTCCGTTGACAACGATCTTAACCTCGTCAATCTTCTTGCCGGCAACCTCAAGGGCGTTCATGAGTCCTGCGGCTGAGATGATGGCTGTACCATGCTGGTCGTCATGCATTACAGGAATATCGAGAGTCTTCTTCAGACGCTCCTCAATGGCGAAGCATTCAGGGGCCTTGATGTCCTCGAGGTTAATGCCACCGAATGTCGGAGCGATCTTCTCGACGGCCTCACAGAACTTGTCAGGGTCTTTCTCGTTGATTTCTATATCGAAGACATCAATGCCTCCGTATATCTTGAACAACAGTCCCTTGCCTTCCATGACAGGCTTTCCACTCATTGCGCCGATGTCACCAAGACCAAGAACGGCGGTGCCGTTACTGATTACAGCGACAAGATTGCCCTTATCTGTGTACTTGTAAACGTCGTTAGGATTCTTTTGAATCTCCAAACACGGATAGGCAACGCCTGGCGAATAAGCAAGACTGAGGTCTGTTTGAGTTTGGTAAGGTTTTGTTGGTTTTACTTCGATTTTTCCCGGACGGCCGTCGTGATGGTATGCAAGAGCGGCCTCTTTCGTGATTTTCACCATATTTCTTTTACGTTTTTTTGTTTGTTCGCGTTATAGTTCCAATGGCAAAGTTACGCATTTTTACTCACAATAATAAATAATTAAGCATTTTTATTTTTGCCATTTATAAGGAAAGTTGTAATTTTGCAAACGTTAAAGTAATTATACAATAAATGCAGAATAATTCTCATCGACAAGAGCTTAAAGACAAGATAGTCGACACCGCATTAAGGATGTTTTTGAACCAAGGCATCCGTCAGGTGCGGATGGACGATATTGCCAAGACTTTGTCTATCTCGAAGCGCACGCTTTATGAGATTTATGAGAATAAGGAACAGTTGTTAATGGATGCTGTAAAGTTGCAAGAATCGATGCATCTTAAGGTTATTAATAATCTGTCCCATGCAAAATTGAACACTATTGAGTGGCTTGTCGAGGGCTATCGTTTGCAGATGAAAGAGCTAAGTACTGTTTCACCTTCTTTCTTCTCTGACCTCGGGCTATATAAGAACGTGAGGGATTTTCTTTACGAAGAGCATCTGAAGCGTAAAGCTGAAAGCCGTAGATTTATTGACGAAGGAATAAGGGAAGGCTATTTCCTGGCAAACCTTAATTATGAGGTTATTAACAATATCCTTGATGCTGCTTCGCAATATATATTGAATGCTAACATGTACAAGGAATATGGGATGCCGTCATTGTTCCATAATTTTGTGGTAGTGTTCTTGAGAGGTATATGTACACAGAAAGGTATAGAACTGCTTGACAAACTTATGCAAAACGTTGATGATAAATAATGAGGGATAACACTTATAAGACACTGTTGTTGGTGACGCTGGTCATCGTATTTCTCCTTTTACTTCACTTCTTGCCTCAGTTTTCTGTTTTCGGAATGAAACTTCGCAAGATAAATATTCTAAGCCAGATAATTAAGCTACCTGGTGATGATGAGTCTATTGATGTTATACCAAAGCCGAAAGATCCAAAGAGTTTTACTAGGACAAAGGACGGCAGACTGATAGACTTCAAGGAAATTTGGCCGAAGGGAGTACAGCCGGTCTTGGATTACAGTGAGGAGAATGTCGGAGGAATGGATCATTTCTATGCTATGGTTGATTCTGCGGCACGACATAAGCTAAAGGACCGTCCTGTGAGGATAGCCTACTATGGTGACAGTTTCATTGAGGCTGATATTCTGGTTGCTGACCTCCGTGAGATGATGCAATCAAAATATGGAGGATGTGGAGTTGGCTGGATAGATGCAGGCAATGATCTGGAACAGTATAAGCGTTCTATCGAGGCTACATTTTCGGGTATGACTGAGCACATGGTCATGAAAAAACCTTCATATAATGTTGCTGAGGCTGGTATATCCGAGAGATATTATACTACAGACGGAAAGGCTTCGCTTATACTCAATGGCACTAAGACTTATCCGCATGCATCACGGTGGACTGACACAAGGTTCTATTTGCGTTCATCCGGCTCGGTGAATGTCAGCTGTAAAGTTGATGGAAAGCCATGGAGCAGGAAGACTCTTAGTGGTTCTCCGTCAGTGCAGGTTATAGACAAACCGGATTCTACATCTTCGGCGAAGTTTGAGTTCAAGGGTAGTCCGACTCTTTTTGGTGCAGCACTTGAAGGTGATGGCGGCATTACGGTTGATAATTTCAGCATGCGAGGCTCAAAAGGCTCTACGCTTGCTGACCTTCCTGATAATACCCTTCGTGACTTTAATGCAGTCCGTCCTTATGATCTTATTATCCTTCAGTTTGGAGTAAATGCTGTTGATGGCAGCTCTACAACTAAGGATATGCACGACTATCTGGCTGACATGAAGCGTGTTATACAGAAATTCCGCCGTTGCTTCCCTGAGGCTAGCATACTTATTGTCAGTACTCCTGACCGTGGCGGAGGTGAGAATGGCGCAACGATGCCAAACATTAAAGCCCTTGAAGGTTATCAGAAAGAACTTGCTGCCGAAGAGAAAGTCGGCTTCTACAGTCTCTTCCATGCAATGGGTGGAGAAGGCTCTATGGCTAAACTGCATGAGAAAGGTATGAGCTCTGCTGATTATGTTCATGTTAGTCATGGAGGAGGAAAGATTATTGCCCGACAGATGTTTAACTCTCTGGTGGCTGCTGAGAACAATTATCTCCGTCGAAGAAAACTTGAGAATGGAAATTAAAAAATGGAATACATTAACAAAATACTAGATTTACTCCAATATAATCCGAAGGAGCCATTGCTTTTTAACACGGGACTCTTCTTGTTTCTGTTCCTTTTCGTTGCGCTGGGCTATTTTGCTTTACGAAAGAAGTTGACGGCACGGCTTGTATTTGTGACGCTGTTCTCTTATTACTTCTATTATAAGAGTTCCGGTGCTTACTTCTGTTTGCTCGCTGTCGTTACAATTTCAGACTGGCTTATTGCAAAACGTATAGCGTTGCCATTTGTATCGAAAGACGATAGCAACAGTGAAGCTGAGTCAACCGGAGAAGATGAAAGCAAGAGGGGCAATCGCTGGTGGCTTCTGTTGAGCCTCGTTATTGACTTAGGCTTGCTGGCTTATTTTAAGTATACAAACTTTTTTGCAGGACTCATTAGCCAGGCAATAGGCGAGAACTTCCAACCGTGGGATATTTTCTTACCGGCGGGTATTTCGTTCTTTACATTTAAAAGCATCTCGTATACTATTGATGTATATCGTGGAAAGATGAAGCCAGTTGACAGCTTACTTGATTATGCTTTCTATGTAAGTTTCTTCCCTGTATTGTTGGCAGGACCTATTGTACGTGCTACCGACTTCATTTCTCAAATTCGAAAGCCTCTATGCATCACACGCCGAATGTTTGCGTTCGGTGCTTACCTTATTATAATAGGTCTCTTCAAGAAGATGGTTATTAGTGACTATATAAGCGCTAATTTCGTCAGTCGTGTATTCGATAATCCTACTCTCTTTTCTGGTGGCGAAATTCTGATGGCTCTTTATGGTTACAGCATTCAGCTTTATTGTGACTTCTCTGGATATAGTGATATGGCTATAGGTATTTCTGCCTTACTTGGATTTAATATCCCAGCCAACTTCAATGCTCCTTATAAGGCCGACTCTCTGAGTGATTTCTGGCGCAGATGGCATATATCTCTCTCGTCATGGATAAGGGATTACATTTATATCTCACTTGGCGGAAACCGCAAGGGAAAGGTCCGTATGTACCTTAATCAAATGATTGCGATGACTCTTTGTGGTCTTTGGCATGGAGCTTCTTTGAACTTCGTTCTTTGGGGTGTGCTTCACGGATTGGGAGTATGTATCCATAAGTTCTTCTCGCAGTCAGTTCTTCATCATGACAGACATTATCATCCGTCAGGAATCAGAAGGTTCTTTGCAGTGATATTGACATTCCATTTGGTTACATTCCTCTGGATTTTCTTCCGTTCGCAAGATTTTCAGGCTGCGTCTTTGCTGATAAATCAACTTTTTTCGAAGTTCGATGTCTCTCTCTTCCCGGCAATATTCGCAGCTTACAAGTATGTTTTCGCAATTATGGCTTTCGCATTGATTACGCATTGGCTCCCTGATTCATGGCAGAATCGAATAGTTTCTGGATTTGAGAAGGGTGGGGTGCTTGTTTGTGCATTGGCTCTTACTTTTATCATTTATCTTGCTATGCAAGTGAAATCCAGCGACATACAGCCATTTATCTACCTGCAATTCTAAATGCCGGTTTCTTAATAAAAGTTAACGTAGAAATATTTATTTGATTTATGTTTCGGTGTTTGACGAAAAAGCATTACCTTTGCAACCGCATTTAGAGAAATGCACTTGCGTAACGCAAGCACGCGGCAATAGCTCAGTTGGTAGAGCGCGACCTTGCCAAGGTCGAGGTCGCGGGTCCGAGTCCCGTTTGCCGCTCTTTGGAATCTTGAATATTATGAATAGAGAACCAATTGGTTAATGCCCAGGTGGCGGAATTGGTAGACGCGCACGTTTCAGGTGCGTGTGTTTCACGACGTGCAGGTTCGAGTCCTGTTCTGGGCACAATCTTTATTCAAGATTCAACATACATGTTGGAGAGGTGGCGGAATTGGTAGACGCGCTACTTTGAGGGGGTAGTGATAATTGTATCGTGGGAGTTCGAGTCTCCTCCTCTTCACATTTTATTTGAAATACACAAAAGACATTTACTAAACAATTTGCGGCAATAGCTCAGTTGGTAGAGCGCGACCTTGCCAAGGTCGAGGTCGCGGGTCCGAGTCCCGTTTGCCGCTCTTGTTATGAATGAAACTAATCCGTTCATGAACTTATATATTAGATTCTTCGATAACGAAACATTGGTTCACAATGTTGAAGAGGCACTTGACTTCTTAGCCTCAATTCCTGAAATTCCACTTGATAAGAATATGGAAAATGACATACGAAGTTATGTTGATAGTGATGTCACTTTCCCGAAGCGTTGCAAGGTTCGTCCTCATGTCTATTTTATAATTATCAAGACAGAGGCAGAGACTATGCAGGACTTCAAAGATAAAAAGGCTTTGCGCAGCAACGATTCCAATCGCCGTGAAGCCAACGAAGTTGTTATGGAATTGAACCGTGAGAGGGAAGGATGGTACGAAGGGTCTCTCGACTTTAAGCGAGTGGTGCTGATTCCGGCAACCGGTAAACATGAATACCGTGATACTCATTTCGTTGCCCGTTGTAAGGCTGTTTCAGGTCTTGACTGCTATAATCGTATTGTTGATTACTTGCAGACACGTGTTGACCGTCGCAGTCAGTTCCCTTCGGTAAAGGGCAAGAACTTCAAGTTCAAGTATCTTGGTATGTGGAAATAATCCCAAATAATATCTGCTGAGACTATGAATAAGGCAATGCTTATAGGCAATGTCGGTCAGGATCCAGAAGTTCATTATTATGATAGTGACCAGTGTGTAGCACGAGTCCGATTGGCTACTACAGAAAGAGGATATACGCTGCAGAATGGCACTAAAGTACCTGATAGAACTGATTGGCATAATGTTATCTTCTATCATGGACTGGCTAAGATTGTTGACAAATACGTACATAAGGGCGATAAGCTTTATGTTGAAGGACGTCTGCGGAATCGAAGCTATGATGATAAGAAGGGGCAGCGTCGTTTTGTAACGGAAATCTATGCGGAGAACATGGAACTTCTTACTCCAAGACGAATGCACGAAAAGTCTGCAGATAATCAAACTCAAACACAAACAACAGCTGGTCAGGCTGAATCTTTGGGAGAAACAAATAAATTACCGTTTTGATAATGATTCCTTTAGTTGATATTTCTTCTTTAGTAACATTTAATCCTATATCTACTGGGGCGATAGTTGCTTTTGTCCTTGCAGCTTTACTTCTTTTAATGTCAGGATTTGCCAGCGGCTCTGAGATAGCTTTCTTTAGTTTATCTCCTACAGACATTAATGAACTTGAACAGCATAAGAATGCAATAGACACGAAGATACAGATGCTTCGGGATGATAGCGAGCGCACTCTTGCAACTATCCTTATAACCAATAATTTGGTGAATGTTACGATAATCATGCTCTTGAATTATGCTTTTGGGCTGATAATCGTATTTAAGGCAGCATGGCTTGAATTTGTCTGCATTACTGTACTCCTTACTTTCTTATTGTTGCTCTTCGGAGAGATAATGCCGAAAGTATATAGCCGGCAGAATCCATTGGCTTTTTGTCGTCGTGCTGTCAAGGGTGTCCTTTTCCTTCGTAAGCTTTTCTGGCCGGTAGAAAACATTCTGCTAAAGAGCGGTAACTTTGCGGAGAAAGTTATTCAGAAGGAATCACATCAATTGTCTGTAGATGATCTTGAGCAGGCTCTTGAACTTACTGACAGCGCTGATATTCGTGACGAGCAGAGTATGCTTAAGGGCATTATACGCTTTGGTGATGAAACGGCAAAGGAAGTTATGACTTCACGCCAGGATATTATCGACCTTGATATTCATTCTTCTTATAAGGAAGTGTTGAAGTGTATTGTAGATAATAATTATTCTCGTATACCTGTTTATCAGGATAATGAGGATAATATTCGAGGTATTTTGTATATCAAAGATTTACTTCCACACCTTAACAAGCCTGATAATTTCCGTTGGCAGAGTCTTATTCGTCCTCCTTATTTCGTACCGGAAACCAAGAAAATTGACGACTTACTTCGTGAATTCCAGGAGAACAAGGTTCATATCGCAATTGTTGTTGATGAATTTGGAGGAACAAGTGGACTTGTAACTCTTGAAGATATACTTGAAGAAATCGTAGGCGAGATCAATGACGAGTACGACGAGGAAGAGAAGACTTACTCTAAGTTGAGCTATAACACATATATTTTTGAAGGCAAGACCCTTCTTAGTGACTTCACTAAGATTCTGAATATCGACGACGATGAGTTTGCCGATGTTGAGGGCGATGCCGATACGCTTGCCGGTTTACTTCTCGAAATAAAGGGCGACTTCCTTAGTCTTCATGAAAAGGTGGATTATAAGAATTACGAGTTTGAAGTCTTGGAAATCGAAGAGCGCCGAATTAGTAAAGTAAAGGTCACCATTCATCCGAAGGCTAAAGCCGTGGCTAAAACTGACAAAGAATAGCTGTGTAGAAAAGAAAGATTGAAATGAAAGTTTTTCATCCGTCAGTTGATATTGTAATAGCAATTACTAAAGTTCCCTTTAAAGAAGCTTTGAATGCGCGTGAGAGGGAGCGTCAGGCTATTGATAATCTTCTTAGGCAACTGCTTGGAAACTATGAATTGACTCATAACGAGAGTGGAAAGCCTGAATTGAAAGGGTGGAATATCAGTATTTCTCATAGCTTGAATCGTCAGATTGGCTTTGCTGCTGTTATTCTGTCAAGAACTCATATTGTAGGAATTGACATTGAATACCGAAGTGAACGTATAATGAAGATAGCTGACCGCTTCCTTCGTGACGATGAGAAACCTTCTACAGTTGAAGACAATTTAGTTTATTGGTGTGCCAAAGAGGCTGTCTATAAACTATTCTCAGCTGAAGATTTGACCTACCAACAGATGCGGGTTAACAGCCAAATGACAGAAGTTGAAAATCTTAAGAGTAATACATTGGCACATATTGACACAATGATTACTAATGAATATGTCCTTGTCTGGACTTCAAAATAATCGATTAATGGAAGTAAGAATAAAGAGAATCTACTCTGCGCCTAGCCAAGATGACGGCTTACGTGTGCTTGTTGACCGTTTATGGCCTAGGGGGATAAAGAAGGAAAACGCTCATATTGACCTTTGGATAAAGAATATTGCTCCTTCAACAGAACTTCGGAAATGGTTCTCACATGATGTCAATAAATGGACGGAATTCCAAGAGAAATACAAGCAGGAATTAGCTGATAATCCCTCTTTTGATTCCTTCAAGGAACAGATTGCTGATAAACCCGTAGTAACTCTTCTTTTTGGAGCTAAGGATGAAGAGCATAACAATGCTGTTGTCCTTGCATCATTATTAAATTAAACACTGAAACTTAATATCTAAAAAAATATAAACAATATATTTTTTCTTTGGCATTCACGTGAAAGTTCTTATATTTGCAGAAACTTTGAACAGAATGAAAAGAATCAATATATTAGCAATTATATTTATGTTTGGGCTCTTGGTTGCCCATGCTCAGGTTTTGCAAAGTGATGGGAAATCCTCTGTAGAGCCAATAGAACCACAGAGTTTGCAAGGTCCTCGTGAGGCAACTGAAGCTGAGAAGGAGTATGCCCGTCAATGGGAAAAGGATAAAGAAGAACAGGAGCAGATAGATTATAACTTGCCTTCTGTTGATGAGAATGGTCAAGTAGTTACTCCGGCTGACGATTACTATTACCCGTTTTGGGGTGGTTGGGGCTTTAACAGATGGCGACTTCACAAAGGATTGAATGTCAATATCGGTGCTTCTGCATTTGTAACGTCTGGTAATGGTTGGGGAACTCATGGCGGCTTCACTCAGGACGTAAGCCTTATGTACGTCACCAATTTATCTAAGAAAGCAACGCTAGCTGTTGGAGGCTATTTCAATAATATGCAATATCGTGGCGATAATTACACTACGGCAGGAGTATCGGCTCTGTTCGGCTATCGGTTTAATGAGCATTGGAGTGCGTATGCATTTGTTCAGAAAGCATTCAACAGTGATAATTTCGGACCTTCATACAGCTATTATAATCCGTATGGAGGTTATTATGGCGCTTACGGCGGCTTTTATCGTCCTGCATATTGGGGCGGCTATGGATATGCCTCCGGAATGTATGGTCCAATGGATAATCGCTTTATGGATAGGATTGGCGGTGGCGTAACTTACCAATGGGGTGAAAATAATCAGAACTTCCTGTCTATTCAGATAGAAGTTGACCATGTTCCAAACCAGCATTGGGGGTATGACACCAGAAGGTATGATTATCCGGTAAGATAAGTTTCGTCGTAAATAAAATAATAAAAGGGATCCAATTGATTTTTAATTGGATACCTTTTTTCGTCTTAAATAAGATCACTAAGAGTATATTGAGTGTCTACTTACAACCTAAGTAGCGTCTACTTGTCATCTGTTTGGTCATTACTTGACCACTAATTAGCCATTACTTGACAACTATTTAACCGTTACTTGTAACTCGATTAGTGGTCTTTTATAATCAGTTTTAAAGTTCAGTGTAGCCATGCTATTTAACTAGCTTAAGTCTTAAGGAATTAAGAACGACACTGACTGATGACATTGCCATGAGTGCGCTGCCCCACATTGGAGTAAGTTTTATAGGCGGATCTGTGAAGAATAAATATAGGATTCCGGCTGCTAGTGGTATGCATACTATATTGTAGATGAATGCCCAGAAGAGATTTTCCCATATCATTTTTACCGTTTTCTTGCTCAGATTAATGCTGTATGGTATTGCCTTGAGGTCATCAGTCATAAGCGTAACCTGTGCGACATCCATTGCAACATCAGTACCAGTGCCTATGGCGATACTTACATCGGCTAAAGCCAATGCCTGAGTATCGTTAATTCCATCGCCTATCATTGCAACTGTCTTGCCTTCCGACTTTAACTTCCTTACGAGTTCTTCTTTGTCTGAGGGAACACATTTTGCTTTGAAATGCTTAATTCCAGCCTTGTCAGCCCAGTAATTAGCGGCATCTTCTTTATCTCCGCTCATCATCCAAACCTCGATTCCATGACTTTCAAGTTCTTCCATCGCTTCACGAGCGTTCGGCTTTAGAGTCTCACGTTCTTCGAGTGGAAGGTTATCTGCTTTCGTGAAATCAATATTCTTATTAGGAATGGTAAGCGTTCCTGTCTTGTCAGTAACCAAAGCATTTACTTTGCGGAGTCTCTCCAGGGCAGTAGCGTCCTTTATCAGCACATGTTTGTCGGCTGCTTTGCCAATTCCAACCATCAATGCTGTAGGTGTAGCAAGTCCCATGGCGCATGGACAAGCTATTACCAATACTGTTACTGCTGAGATTATAGCTTGTGGCAACTTGTCTGTTCCACCGATAATAATCCAAGCGAAGAACGTAATAATGGCAAGGATCCCAACAACAGGGACAAATATCAGAGCGGCCTTGTCAACTATCCGTTGTACCGGAGCTTTAGAACCTTCGGCTTCTTGCACCATTTTTATTATATGAGCAAGAGCCGTGTTTTCACCAACTTGGCGTGCACGCATGCGGAATTTGCCTTGACTGGGAATAGTGCCTGCCAGAACCTTTGAGCCTTTTTGCTTCTTAGCAGGAGTTGGCTCACCGGTTATCATACTCTCGTCAACGTAAGCGGCATCCGGCGTCATGAAACTTTCAGCGGATATTACTTCGCCATCCACTGGGACTTTCTCTCCAGGACGCACTTCAAGAACATCACCGACATCAATTGTCTTGATTGGTACTTCTTGTACATTGCCATCTTCATCAACGATATGTGCGGTCTTTGGAGCCATTCCCATGAGTTGACGGATACTCGTCGCAGTACCATCCTTCGCTTTTTCTTCAAGCATACGACCGGTAAGAACGAACGTTATTATCATTCCGCAGGAGTCAAAGTATGTCAGGCTTTGGTCACCAAATAATGTATTGTATGCGCTGAAAAGGAAGGCTATGCTTGTCGACAATGCAACCAGTGTGTCCATGTTTGCAGCGCCATGCCTGATTTGCTTGACGGTACTGTTATAGAAAGAACGACCGCAAAAATACATATTGGCTAAGGCAATGAGCATTGCCACCTGATTGGTAAACGAATCGCCTCCAATCTTCACCCAGTGCATATTGATGCACATACCGACAACCGACAATATCCATGAGAGTATTGTCCTGCGCTTTAGTAGTGTATATTCTTGCTTTCTGATTGTTTCGACAGATGTACCGGAATCAATGACCAAGTCATAACCAATGCCATTGATTTCCTTTTTCATTGTCTCCAGAGATATTTTATCCGGGTCGTAGTCAACAAGAGCCGATCTGCCAGCTAACGAAACGCTAGCCGAATTAATTCCGTCAAGAGAATTAAGCTTGCGCTCGATGTTGGCTGAACACGAGGCGCAAGCCATACCTATAACAGGAATTGTCTTCTTCATAATATCCTCCTTTTATCCTCTCATACGGGAGGTCATGATATTAAAAAATCCTTTTCTTCAATTAAGCATTCATTTCATAGCGTCCAAGAGCATTGACTGCTTCTGTCATTTGCTCTGGAGTAACGTTTGCCTCGTCATAGTCGACGGTTACGTTGTTTGCGTTATGGTCTGCTTTAGCTGAATTTACGCCATTAAGCTCCTTGAGAGCGTTCTCTACACGAGCTTCGCAATGCTCGCATTTCATACCTGTAACTGTGAATGTCTTTTTCATTTTCTTTGTGTTTTATATTTCTTTTCGTTTGCAAAGTTACAATATTTATATTCACGTTATATTATAGAATTACGGAATTGTTTTATGACTTTCCTTGTATATTCGGATGGATTAAACTACCTTTGCAGGCATGAGGCATGAAATAACTGATTTGAATATTTCCGGACATGAAGTAACTTTGTTCACTGAATCTAATCCTGAAAGCGTATTAATTCAGCCGGTTGATTCACACGACATGGAAGAGATGTCCAAGGAAATTGAATACATAGAACATCACTGCAACCATAACTTTGTCCTGGCTGCGGTAAAGATTAATAAGTGGAACGAGGAACTGACACCATGGCCTGCACCTCCTGTATTTGGTAAAATTCCTTTTGGTGATGGTGCCGGTAAGACACTCTGCTTTATAACAGAGAATCTTTTACCATGGTTTAAGACAAAGCTAGACCGTAAAGTATCTGTCTTTCTAGGTGGATATTCGCTGGCTGGACTCTTTTCTTTGTGGGCTTGCTACAATACGGATGTGTTCGATGGGGTAGTAGCTGCTTCTCCGTCTGTATGGTACAATGATTGGCTTGACTATTCAAGACAGAATAAATGTAAAACCGCGAAGGTTTATCTTAGTCTGGGCGATATGGAGTGGCACAGTAAAAACAAACTGATGGCAACTGTTGCCGACGCCATAAAGCAACAGAAGATAATACTTGATGAACAAGGTGTCGCCAATGCTTTAGTTTGGAATCCCGGCAATCACTTTACGGACAATGGGGTTAGGACAGCTAAAGGATTCGTGTGGGTTGGTTAGGAAACGACTATATCTTATCCAATGCTTTCCTCGTGTTCTCTTTCAAGTTCTTGAACTGTGTAGGTGTCATACCGGTCACACTCTTGAACTGACTGGATAGATATGCTGTGGAAGAATAGTTCATCTTCCATGCAATCTGAGTCAAAGAGAGTTCATCATATTTGATGAGTTCCTTAACCCTTTCAACACGCTGCTCAATATAGTATCGTTCAATAGTCTTACCTTCAACTTCGGAGAACAGCTTACTTAGTGCGCTGTAATCCTGATGAAGTTCTGAAGAAAGATAATCACTGAGGTTTAGTGTAGAGTTATTATCGCGATAATGCACAAGTTGTATTATCGCGTTTTTTATTTTATTAATAGTCTGTTGACGCTTGTCATCAAGAAGCTCAAATCCCAACTGCTCCAATTCATTACGAAGTCTTTCCCGTTGTTCTTTGCTCAGAGCATCTTCTTCTATATTTACTTCTCCGAGATCAACATTCGTCGGATGAAGTCCCTCGTTACGAAGAGTGTGGTCTACTGCCATTTTGCAGCGGTCGCAAACCATATTCTTTATATATAATGTAGTCATAAACAGATGATTTTAATGTCCGTAAATATAGATAAAAAATTACCCTCCGATTCACATCGAAGGGTAACAACAACACAAACACAAAAATAGCCCACCCACGGGGAGTGGGCTTTATCTTTACATCACTCCGTCTTCACGGAGTTTCAGTTGCCATTTCCATGCAGAGCGAAGCACATCGTCGAGAGGTGTCTCAGCTTTCCAGCCGAGTACCTTGTTGGCTTTTGTGCAATCGCCCCAAATCTTTTCGATGTCTCCTTCGCGACGTGGACCGAACTTCCAGTTCAGCTTAACACCAGTAGCCTTCTCGAATGTTTCTACAATCTCGAGTGTAGAATTGCCCTTGCCGGTACCAATGTTGAAGTATTCTATTGGCTCTGTATCCTTGTCAAGTACACGTGCCATAGCTGCTACATGAGCCTTTGCTAGGTCGACAACATAAATGTAGTCACGAATACATGTACCGTCAGGAGTATTATAGTCATTGCCAAAGATGGTGAGCTGCTTGCGGATTCCGATTGCTGTCTGAGTAACGTATGGAATCAAGTTGTTTGGCACACCATTAGGCAACTCTCCTATAAGTGCTGATGGATGAGCACCAATAGGGTTGAAGTAGCGCAGAATAATGCTCTTTATAGGAGCACCACTGTGTATATCATCATATATGATTTGCTCGTTTATCTCCTTTGTATTACCGTATGGAGAAGTAGCTTTCTGATGAGGAGCATCCTCTGTCACAGGCAGATTCTCCGGCTTTGGCTGTCCGTAAACAGTGCATGAAGACGAGAATATAATGCCTTTGACATTGTATTTTGGCATGAGCTCAAGAAGGTTGACAAGAGAGATTACATTGTTGCGGTAATAAAGCAACGGCTTCTGTACGCTCTCGCCTACAGCTTTTGAAGCTGCAAAATGGATTATACCTTCTATCTTAGGATACTTTTTGAACACACCCTCAGTGGCTTCCTTGTCACGTAAGTCAATCTGCTCAAATGCCGGACGTACTCCGGTTATCTTCTCTATACCATCAAGTACCTCAATCTTGGAGTTGCTGAGGTTATCAACGATAACCACATCGTATCCTGCTTCAATGAGTTCTACTGTAGTATGGCTTCCAATGAAACCTGTACCGCCAGTTACCAAAATAGTTTGCTTCATAAGATAAGTTAGCTTAGTTCAAAAGACAAAGGTACGAATATTATTCTGAATTTCAAAATTCTTACTGCAAAATTCAAAATTATGCATGCCTTCTTGGCATAGATTAACATCTGTTCAGACATTCACAAGCAGATGTGAACATAATTTTGAACTTTGCAGTAGGATTTTATGGCTTATTTAGTTTACGCCGAAGAGAGTTCCGAGACCTGTCTGCAAACCGCTGAAGCCCATGAAAGCAAGGGCAAGAAGCGATGCTGTTATCAGAACGATAGGCATGCCGCGCATTCCCTTTGGTATGTTTACGAGAGCCAGTTGCTCACGAATACCGGCGAATGTTACCAATGCAACTGCGAATCCCAGTGCTGTTGAGAATGCGTAAACAACACTCTCAAGCAGGTTGTAGTCACGCTGGATAACCAGAATGGCGACACCAAGTACTGCACAGTTGGTAGTGATAAGAGGAAGGAAAATTCCCAAAGCCTGATAGAGGGCAGGGGAGACCTTCTTCAAGATAATTTCAACCATCTGCACAAGAGCGGCAATAACCTGAATGAATGCCAGTGTCTGAAGGTATTGCAGACCTAATGGGTCGAGTACGCACTTCTGTACAAGATATGTAACGATGGTAGAAAGAGTCAGCACAAAGGTAACAGCTGCGCCCATACCAAGTGATGTACTAATCTTCTTGCTCACTCCCAGGAACGGACAGATACCGAGGAACTGGGAGAGAACGATATTGTTGACGAATATCGCGGATATAAATATCAGTAAATATTCCATAATATCTAATGTATAATGTATAAATTATAATGTATAAATGAGGCTATGGACTTACTTGTTGACCTTGCGAATCTTATTGAAGATAGCAACCAGATAGCCAAGTGTCAGGAATGCTCCAGGAGGAAGAACGAACAGCAGAACGTTTGTAACCTCTGGAAGAATCTGTATTCCGAAGAGCGAACCTGCACCAATCAATTCACGTACACAACCCAGAAGAGTCAGTGCGAGCGCAAATCCTAAACCAATTCCCAGACCATCGAATGCGCTGGCTATAGGTGTGTTCTTGCAGGCGAATGACTCAGCTCGACCGAGAATGATACAGTTTACAACGATAAGTGGAATGTAAATACCCAGTGCCTTGTTTATTGAGTCAGGTGCGTAAGCCGACATGAACATTTGCAGCACGGTTACGAATCCGGCAATGACAACGATGTACACAGGAATGTGCACCATGTCAGGCACCAGTTTGCGGATGCATGAAATAACGAAGTTGGTGCAGATGAGCACCGCCATTGTGGCAAGTCCCATTGACAAGCCGTTGATGGCGCTTGTCGTTGTTGCCAGTGTAGGACACATACCAAGGAAGAGCACGAACGTTGGGTTCTCCTTGATGAGTCCGTTCATAAAAATCTTAAAGTTACTCATTGTTCTTACCCTTTCTTGTTTTCTTGTTTAGAGGCGCCAGATGCGCCGTCAACATTTTGTTTACTGTAAGCGGCGTATGCCTGGTTGATAGCATTGAGGAATGCACGGCTTGTAATAGTTGAAGCCGTGATAGCGTCAACCTGACCACCGTCCTTGCTTACTTTCAGCTCACCGTCCTTAGGACTTAGACCGATAACGCAGCTCTTGCCGCCTTTGCCGCCGTCCTTTGCATCCTGGAACCACTTGTCGGCTTTAGCGCCAAGTCCTGGGGTCTCAGATGTCTCGAGGATAGTGTAACCGAGAATCTTACCATCGTTGTCGAATCCAACAAGAACCTTGAGGTCACCGCCGAATCCCGTTGTAGTGCTCTCAACGGCAGCACCCAATGGTTTGCCACTCTTGTCGGCAGTCTTGTGTACAACGTATGCCAATTGCTTGCCGTCGACTTCTGTCTTGACGGTATCGTCGGCGGTAACTTGCAGTCCGTCGACCTTCATCACATCTTTAATGCCTTGTGCCAATGTAGCCTTTGCCTTCTCAGCAATAGGATCCTCTGTGATGTGGTTGACGTAAGCAAGAATGAATCCTACTACAACAGACACACCAACGAGCACAAGAACCATATTCTTTAGTGTTGGTTTTAATTTTTCCATTTCTTTTCCTCCTTACTTTTTAGCCGGTACTTCGCCGTAGCGTTTCGGCTTGATGTAATAGTTAATAAGAGGTGTGAAGCCGTTCATGATAAGAATGGCAAACGACATTCCTTCTGGGTAAGAGCCCCAGTTACGGATAACTACAGTCAGGAATCCGATGAGCACACCATAGAGTATCTGACCCTTGTGTGTCATTGGGCTTGTGACATAGTCGGTAGCCATGAAGATAGCACCGAGCATCAAGCCACCTGAAAGAATCTCTGTCAGCGGATCAGCATAGACAGGATTAGCAAGATGGAGCAGTCCTGAGAATACGAATACTGTAGCAATGATGGATATTGGAATATGCCATGTGATAATCTTTCTCCAGAGCATGAAGCAAAGACCGAGGATAAGAGCAAGTGCGCAAACCTCACCAATAGTACCGGCACCGCCAGCTGGGTTGTTACCGAGAAGCAAGTGCAGTGCGTCAGGAACCTGATTGAGCACTGACGGGTCATTGGTCTTGATTGCTGTCTTCATCAGTGAAAGAGGAGTAGCACCGGTTACAGCATCAGAGTATTTGCCGAGCTGTCCTATTACCGGCCAGCTTGTCATCTGTGCCGGGAAAGAAACGAGAAGGAAGCAACGTCCAACCAGTGCTGGGTTGAACGGGTTGTGACCAAGGCCTCCGAAAGACATCTTACCTACACCAATGGCAACAAGAGCACCAATGATGATGATCCACAATGGAAGATTTGAAGGCAGGTTCATGCCCAGCAGCAAGCCGGTGACGATAGCCGAGCCGTCAGTAAGTGTCGGCTCCTGCTTCAACATATATTTTGTTATTGCCCACTCGAAGAATACGCAGGCAGCCACACTTGTCAGACAGACTATCACCGAGCCTAATCCAAAGTATAGGAATGAGACGAGCAGAGCCGGAATCAGTGCTATTACAACACCGAACATGTTGCGCTCTACCGTGTCATTGCCGTGTGCGTGTGGCGAAAGAGAAACTACTAGTTTTCCCATCTTTTTATTTAATGTTCAATTTATTAATTAATGGTGTTCCAATTTAATTCAAAATTCAAAATTATAAATTCATAATTATGATTACCATGCTAATCTATTCAATGTTGTCTTACATTAATATCTGATGTAGAAGTTATCATAATTTTGAATTTTGAACTTTGAATTTTGAATTACTGATTATGCTTTTGCTTTGTCGGCTTCTGCCTTGGCAGCTTTCGCCTTGGCGGCGCGTCCCTTGATAATGCCCATGACATGACCCTTACCGAAGGAGATATTGTCGAGCAACGGACGATGAGCCGGGCATGTAAACTGGCAGCAACCACAAGAGATGCAGCTAGTTACATCGTTGGCTTCCAGACGTTCCCAGTCCTGATTGACTGAAAGTGTTGCAAGCAGATAAGGCTCCAGTCCCATAGGACATGCCGAAACGCACTTTGCGCAACGAATACAATTCTGTGCCTTCTTGCGGTGAGCATCAGCGCCAGACAGTACTGTAATAGAGTTAGTGCCCTTGCAGACAGGAACATCAAGGCTTACAACCGACTTACCCATCATTGGACCACCGGCAAGAACCTTGTTGTCGCCCTCAGGTAGTCCGCCGCAAGCGTCGATGAGCTGGCTGAAAGGAGTACCCATGCGGACAAGGAAGTTGCCCGGATTCTTTATCTCAAGTCCGGTAACTGTAGTATAGCGCTCGAACAATGGCTTATGTTTCATAACAGCCTGATAGACAGCGTATGCTGTACCTACGTTCTGAACGATGGCGCCAACGTTGACAGGAATTGCAGGAGGAGCAGGAACCTGACGGCGGATAACTGCGTCGACAAGCTGTTTCTCACCACCTTGCGGATATTTCTTTGCCAGTGGAACGACCTCAATCCGAGGGTCATTGGCTGTTTTCTCGGTAAGTAGTTCAATAGCCTTAGGCTTGTTGTCCTCAATGCCGATGTAGCCTTTGTCGACCTTTACTGCCTTCATCAGCAGGTAGAGACCCTGGATAATCTCGTCGGCATGTTCCATCATCAGACGGTAGTCGGCTGTGATATAAGGCTCACACTCAACGCCATTGATGATGACGCACTCAGCCTTTGCTGTTGGAGGCGGCATCAGTTTGATGAATGTAGGGAATCCGGCGCCACCCATTCCGGTAACACCGGCAACCTTCACGCGGTTGATAATCTCCTCAGGTGTCAGCTCCGGATGCTTGTCCAGCGTCTCGAGCTTGTCTGAACGGTCGATACTCTCTTCCCATTCGTCACCTTCAACATCTATTATAATCACCGGCTTGCGGTAACCGGTGGCATCTATCGACTCGTCAATCTTAGCTACAGTGCCGCTTACAGAACTGTAAATCGGGGCACTGACGAATCCGCCAGCCTCGGCGATGAGTGTTCCTACTTTCACTTTGTCGCCACGCTTCACTACAGGTTTGGCTGGAGCACCGATGTGCTGGCTGAGTGGGAATATAGCTTTCTTAGGCAGTTCGGCAACCTTAGTGGCAACCTCTGCCGTGAGCTTGTGGGCGTCAGGATGAACGCCACCTATTCTGAATGTATGCAGTTTCATGCTTTTGCCTCCTCTTTATCGTTAGACTTTGGTGCAGCAGGCTCTGTCGCAGCCTGTTTTGCCTCGGCTGCTACCGTAGCTGGCTTTGCTGCCTCTGCCTTTGGCTCAACTGGTCTTGGCTTGCGAACAGGGAAGTTCACCTTTACAATAGCACCTGTCGGGCACTCGTCAACACACTTTGTGCACAAGCGGCACTTGTTCGGATCGATGTAAGACAGGTTGTTCTCGATGGTGATAGCTTCGAACTTACAAACCCTGAAGCACTTTCCACAACCGATACAAGCCACCTTGCAGTTCTTGCGGGCAACGGCGCCCTTGTCCTTGTTGACGCAACGCACATAGACACGGCGTCCCTTAGGACCCTTCTTGCGAAGCTCGATGATGTGACGGGGACATGCCTTAACGCATCCGCCACAAGCAGTGCACTTCTCTTCGTCGACCTCGGCAATTCCTGTCTCCGGGTTGATGTGAATGGCATCGAAGTTGCAGGCACGTACGCAGTCGCCACATCCTAGGCAACCGAATCCGCATCCTGTCTCGCCCTGACCGGTAGAATTGACGGCCGCACAAGTCATCAGTCCGTCATACTCGGCTATCCTTGGACGGAACTCGCAGGTACCATTACAACGGACAACTGCAACTTTCGGCTCAGCGTTGGCTACTGCCATCCCGAGCAAATCGGCTACCTGTCCCATTACAGCTTGTCCGCCAACCGGGCAAAGCAGTCCATCGAGAGACCCGCTATCGCACGCCTTTACCAGGGCTCCGGCCATGTCGGCACAACCGGCAAATCCACAGCCACCGCAGTTTGCGCCCGGCAGCAGTTCCTGAACTTGTCCGATTCGTGGATCTTCATACACAGCAAACTTCTTGGAACACGCATATAGCACGACAGCGGCTATCAGTCCGATTGCTCCAAGTACGAGTACTGCACTAAGAATAAAGTTCATAATATTTTAGTTTTTAAGTTTTTATTATCTGCAATAGTTGCTCTTTCAGATTTAGTTTAAGGTTCTTTTGCCAGTCTCCATGCCTATTTTTCCACGGCAAATGAGAAATCTTTCCTCAGATGTCCGCGCATTATATATATAATAAGGTAATAGGGGACGAGTGCAAGAATGCTCACCAGCGCAGCCAACGGCTCAGAATTGGTAAGAGAGTAGGTTATGGCAAGTGCTGCTACAAGCACGATGAGCGGAATTCCAAAGCCTATCATGACAGCTTTGCGACCTGTCGAGCCACTTGCCGTAACGGTGACATTGTCGCCGGGCTTATGACCCTCGATTGACTGCTTGTCGAAGATGTCGATTACCTTCACCTTCTTCTCGGCAGCATTGCAGAATGAAGCAGCCTTGCAACCGGCACAGGCTGATGTCTGGAGGATGCGCACCTTCATACAATCAGGGTCGACTGACTCGACAATTCCGCTATGCTTTATCTTTTCGCTCATAATGTTTGAGTATGGATTTTGCTATCCGTAGTTTGCAAATGCAAAGTTAATACATTATTTTACAATAATGAAATAAAATGAGCTTTTTTTTCCGAAATCGTTTACAATACAGACGGATAGCTGTTGTCGAAAAATTTGTTGTGTCTTGAAATCTAAAAAAATCTTAAATCAAAAGATTCGTTTAAAAGTTGTTTTGCCAATTCATTGAAATTTAGTACCTTTGCACGCTGTTTGGAATAGGTATCAATTAACGAATCAAGAAACGAAAGATAGAAATGTCTAAGATTTGTCAAATCACTGGAAAGAAGGCACAGTTAGGTTGTAATGTGTCTCACTCAAAGCATCACACAAAGCGTAGCTTTGACGTTAACCTTTTCAGCAAGAAATTCTACTATGTAGAAGAGGGTTGCTGGATTAGCCTTAAGATTAGCGCTGCAGGTCTCCGCCTGATCAACAAGATCGGACTGGATGCTGCCTTGAAGCAGGCTGTCAAGAAGGGCTATGTCGATTGGAAGGATATTAAAGTTATAGGAGATTAATAAGTCATGGCAAAGAAAGCTAAGGGAAATAGAGTTCAGGTCATCCTGGAATGCACAGAGATGAAGAACAGTGGTCTGCCAGGCACAAGCCGTTACATCACCACAAAGAATCGTAAGAATACTCCGGGCCGTCTTGAGCTCATGAAGTATAATCCTATCCTTAAGAAGATGACTCTTCACAAGGAGATTAAGTAATCAGAATTAATAAAGACTAAGTAATATGGCAAAGAAAGCGGTTGCTACCCTCCATGAAGGTTCAACGGATGGGCGCGCATATTCTAAGGTTATAAAGATGGTCAAGAGCCCAAAGACTGGTGCATACATCTTCGATGAGCAGATGGTTCCTAATGAGGCTGTTAAGGACTTCTTTAAATAAGGTATTGAATTATATTCAACTATCATAAGGGTTGTAATCCACTAGTGGGTTGCAACCCTTTTTCTGTAAATTATATTTATTTTATCGGGCGATTTATAATGGCTTTGTAACTACCTGACTATCAATGGGATTGTAAAACATGCCTTTTTACGTTGTAAAAGATACCCGATTAGAAGCTAAAAGGGCATCTTTTACAAGCTGTTTAGCCGTTACTTGGAAATCGGGTAAATATCTTTTGTATTCTACTTTTTTGCTGACTATTTATCCTTTTCTCATTGATTTTTAGTAACTTTGTGCCAAATTAGGTTATTATGGCATTATTCGGACTCTTCAATAAGCAAAAGAAAGAGACTCTGGACAAGGGTCTCGAGAAAACTAAGCAGAGTGTTTTTTCAAAGATAGCACGTGCCGTTGCCGGTAAATCAAAGGTCGACGACGATGTTCTCGACAATCTAGAGGAAGTGCTTATATCGTCGGATGTCGGCGTTGACACTACTATCAAGATCATCGACCGCATACAGGAGCGTGTTGCCCGTGACAAGTATGTCTCTACATCAGAGCTCAACGGTATCCTTCGTGGTGCTATTGCAGATTTGCTTACGGAGAATAACACGGGCGATAACAGCAATTGGGACCTGCCTACCGATCACAAGCCATACGTCATACTGGTAGTCGGAGTGAATGGAGTTGGCAAGACCACAACTATCGGTAAGCTTGCTTATCAGTTCAAGAAAGCTGGAAAGAAGGTCTATCTTGGTGCTGCCGATACTTTCCGTGCCGCCGCTGTAGAGCAGATTCAGATTTGGGGCGACCGTGTTGGAGTGCCGGTTGTCAAGCAGCAGATGGGGTCTGACCCTGCTAGTGTTGCCTTCGATACTATTCAAAGTGCCAAGGCAAATAATGCTGATGTTGTACTTATCGATACCGCCGGTCGTCTTCATAACAAGGTAGGACTCATGAATGAGTTGAAAAAGATTAAGGACGTTATGAAGAAAGTTATGCCTACAGCTCCTGACGAGGTTCTTCTTGTGCTGGATGGTAGTACCGGTCAGAATGCCTTTGAGCAGGCTAAGCAGTTCGCGGCTGTAACTCAGATAACGTCTCTTGCCATTACCAAACTTGACGGTACAGCCAAGGGCGGTGTCGTTATCGGCATCAGCGACCAGTTGAAAGTGCCTGTCAAGTACATTGGACTTGGCGAGGGTATGGAAGATTTGCAGCTCTTCAACAAGAAAGAGTTCGTCGACTCATTGTTTAAGGACAATTAGTATTCCTCTCCAGGCTTCCCACCCAACGGGATGCTTGGTGGGAAGTTGAAATGAATTATGAAGAAGAATAGGATAGACTTTGTGACGATGGGGTGCTCGAAAAACCTCGTCGACTCAGAGAAACTTATACGAAAATTTGATGATGAGGGCTATTCTTGTGTCCATGATCCCAAGCGGCCACAGGGTGAGATAGCTGTTATTAATACTTGCGGATTCATTGAAAGCGCTAAGGAGGAGAGTATTAATACCATACTGGAATTTGTCGAAAGGAAGAAAGAAGGCAAACTTCATAAACTTTATGTAATGGGCTGTCTTTCACAGCGTTACCGTAAAGAACTCGAGGAAAGCATTCCTGAGGTCGACAAGTTCTACGGAAAGTTCGATTACAATCAGTTGCTGAAAGACTTGGGACCTGCCGACAATAAGATGGTTGTTGACAGCTCCATAGCTAAGCAACGTTCAACCCGTGTACTGACAACTCCTCATCATTATGCATACATTAAGATTGCTGAAGGTTGCGACCGTCATTGTACTTATTGCGCTATTCCTTTGATTACCGGTCCGCACAGAAGCCGTCCTATGGAGGAAATTCTTGATGAAGTCCATGAGCTTGTTTCGGAAGGCGTCAAGGAGTTTCAGGTCATTGAGCAGGAGCTTACTTATTATGGAGTTGACATATATGGGCATACCCGCATAGCAGAATTGATTTCTCAGATGGCAGACATCAAGGGCGTGGAGTGGATCCGACTGCATTATGCTTATCCTAATCAGTTCCCTCTGGAGTTGCTCGATGTGATGCGTGAGAAGCCTAATGTATGTAAATATCTCGACATCGCTTTGCAGCATATCAGTGATAATATGCTTAAGAGGATGCACCGCCATGTGACCAAGGAGGATACTCTGAATCTTATTCATACTATCCGTGAGCGTGTCCCGGGCATAAATATCCGTACAACGCTTATGGTTGGCTTCCCCGGTGAGACAGAGGAAGACTTCAATGAACTGATGGACTTTGTCAGTGAGGAGCGTTTTGAGAGAATGGGAGCGTTCGCTTACTCGGAGGAAGAGGGTACTTATAGCGCTGAACATTATAAGGATGATGTACCGCCGGAGGTAAAGCAGGATCGTCTTGACCGTCTGATGGCTTTGCAGGAAGAAATAAGTGCAAGTGTAGAAGCCGAGAAGGTGGGTAAAATCATGAAGGTGATTATCGACCGAAAGGAAGGTGAGTACTACGTAGGACGTACAGAGTTCTGCTCGCCTGAGGTTGACCCGGAGGTTCTTATACCGGCAAATGAGAAACGGCTTCGCACCGGATGCTTCTATAATGTGCGTATAACTGACAGTGATGATTATGATTTGTTTGCTACGGCAAACATCTAAATAACAATAGTTTACGTTAACTATTTAAATTAACGAATGAATAACAAGGACTTTATATCAAGGTTGTCGGAGATTACCGATATGCCGGCGACGGAGACACAACATGTCGTCGATACTATTATCAGTGCCATGGGACGCCAGTTTGAGAATGGCGATGTGGTGCAGATTGCTTCCTTTGGCCAGTTCGAGGTGAAGAAGCATAAGGAGCGTGTGATGGTTAATCCAACCACAGGCAAGCGCATGCTTGTTCCGCCGAAGCTTGTCCTTGGTTTCAAACCGTCGTCGTCAATCCGCATTCATTTCAAGAAAGGAGGTGAGGACTGATGGCTAAGAATTCTATAAATGAGATTGCTGCTCTGGTTGCCAGGAAGCAGAAGATTGGCAAAAAGGAGGCTGCCGATATAGTAACGGCGTTTTTCAATACTATAGCTGACGGGCTTCGTGATGACCGTCTGGTCAAAGTCCGTGGATTAGGCACCTTCAAAGTAACAGCTGTCAAGGCTCGCGAAAGTGTCAATGTCAATACCGGCGAGCGTGTTGTTATCGGAGGTCATGACAAAGTTTCCTTTGTCCCTGACCAGTCAATGAAGGATCTTGTCAACAAGCCTTTTGCTCAGTTTACTACTGTTGTGGTTAATGATGGTGTCAACTTCGACAGTGTGGATGCTGCAGCAGCTGCTGAGGAGAGCAAGATGGGAGTGCAGGAAGACAATGAATCCGATACTGATGAGGATTCTGAGGTCGACGATGAGCAGCTTGACAATGAACAACCTGAGGTTGAACAGCCTTCTGAGGAAGTTCCAGTTGTTAAGGATCAGAATGTAGATGAACAGCAAGAAAGCCCTGTAGAAGAGCAGCCTATAATCTCTTCTGTAGTCCTTTCTGAGCCAGCCGAGTCTGAAACAGAGCTTGTTAAGTCTGAAACAGAGTCTATTAAGACTGAGCACGAACCTGCTAAGACTGAGCCTGAGTCTGTTAAGGCTGAGTCGGAGTCTGTTATTCAGTCAAAGATTCCAGAGCCGAGCCATTCGGCTGGGCCTACAGAGAAGGTTGAGCCTAGTATTCCAAGGCATACAACCGAGTCTCTTGAATCCAGAGAACAAGAGAATAAACAGTCGGTTGTTGATGATTCAACAGAGAACAATGTATCGCGTGAGTACTTCGATGAACAGATGGCAACATGTCGTCGCCGTTGTAACAGGAATCTGATCCTGTCGTTGGTTCTCCTTGTTGTTGGATTAGTCGCGGGCTTCTTCGTTGGTCGTTATGTAGGCAATGCAAATGAAGTTGCGACTACTAAACCATCAGTTGACACAACAAAAGTGGCTAAAGCGGCAAAGCCGGATGCTAAACCAGTTGTTTCTCAGGTTGTCAAGGATACCGTTCCGCAATCTGTTGATACTGTAAGGACAATGGCAAAGGAGGAAGAGAAAGTAGAAAAGGAAGAGGAAAAGCCTGCTGAGGTTGAGGAAGATGATGTCGATGCTGATATAAAGAAGTTGAATTCCGACCGACGTTTGCGCTTCGGAGCTTACGAAATAACCGGTATTGATAAGGTCATTAGGCTTAAGAAAGGTCAGACGATGAAGTCATACAGCAATAAGACACTTGGTAAGGATATGGTTGTTTACTTCCAAGTACTTAATGGTGTAGAAGATATGAAAGCTGGCGAAACTCTTAAGGTTCCAAAGATTAGACTTAAGAAGAAGTTCAGGAAAAACAAATAATGGATTTATAAAATTTATCCCCTCCCATATAAGGAGGGGATAAATGTTTTATTAAAGGTTCTCGAAGAACCACTCAGAAACCTGTCTCAGCAGATGGTTGCGTGTGTTTCCACCATATATGCTATGGTTTCGGTTGGTATAGTAGTTCTCTTTGAAGTCCTTGTCAGCTTGTACAAGAGCTTCGGCATATTCAAATGTATTCTGTGGATGAACATTGTCGTCGGCTACTCCGTGACAGATAAGCAGCTTGCCGTGCAGTGCCTTGGCGCGGTTTATCGGGTTGATGGCATATCCATCATGATTCTCCTTTGGTGTACGCATATACCTTTCTGTATATATCGTGTCATAGAACTTCCAGTTTGTCGGAGGGGCTACAGCCACACCAGCCTTGAAAACAGGTCTGCCTTCGCTCATACTCATTAGGGTATTGAAACCGCCATAGCTCCATCCCCATATTCCAATGCGTGTAGAGTCGATGTAGCTTTGCTTTCCTAGCCAGATGGCTGTCTCTACTTGGTCTTTAGATTCCAGGTCTCCAATCTTTAAGTATGTGCACTTCTCGAAATCAGCACCACGTCCGCCGGTTCCTCGTCCGTCCACACATACAACGATATATCCGTGCTGTGCGAAGTAATAATCATACATTCCGCCATTGCCCATAGAACCAACGCCCCAGTTATTGATAACTTGCTGATTGCCGGGACCGCTGTATTGGAACATAACGACCGGATATTTCTTGCTTGCATCGAAGTCGGTTGGCTTAACCATCCATCCGTTAAGCTCAACTCCTTCTGATGTCTTGAACTTGAAGAACTCCTTTGGACGAAGGTTGAACTTAGAAAGCTTTTCAACTAATTCGTTGTTATTCAAGACTTCACGAATCTTCTTTCCGCTGTTATCCTTGATGGTATAAACGTAAGGATGGTTAGCATCACTCCATGTATTGAGGAAGTATTGATAATCGCCGGAGAACCGTGCAGAGTTCCATCCTTCCAAGCCTGTAATGTCGTGGGAGGACTTTGGACTTACAATGCTTACCGTTCTGTCCATTGGTGTGGCTCCTACGGTTTGAATATATGCCTTCCCGCTATTCTCATCATATCCATATACGTCGGTAACTTCACGTTTGGTAGGGTATTTGCCAAGTAGTTTGCCATTAATGTCATATAGATACAAACTCATGATTCCGTCACGGTCGGATGGCAGAAGGATACGTTTCTTGCCAATGACGATACCTTCCATTGCTTCTTCCTTGACATATTTCGGGTTTGTCTCTTCAAGAATAAGCTTACAACTGCCGTCTGCCGGGTTGGCAGCATATATCTTCAAACTGTTCTGATGGCGGTTCATAGTGAACAGAACGATACGGGCTGCATCATTAGTCGTCCGTATCCTTGGGATATAACCGTCAGAGTCGAGTGGGAGAGAGTACTGAATGGTCTTTCCGCTGGCAAGGTCGTAACTCCAGGCTGATACCTTTGAGTTGTCTTGACCGGCTTTAGGATACTTGTAACTGTACAGACCCGGATAATCAGAGTATTCGTCTAACTCAGGATTTGAGCCCTTGAACATCTGAAGTGAGTAGGTTTTGACCTTGCTCTCATCATATTTGATCCAACTAAGAGTCTTTGAATCCGCACTCCAAGCAAGAGCATTGTTGAAAGAGAACTCCTCTTCGTTGACCCAGTCGGGCAGTCCGTTAATTATCTTATTGAACTCGCCGTCAGTTGTAATCTGCTTTTCTCCATTGCCATCAGTAATGAAGATGTTATTCTTCCGGACGAAAGCAATCTTCTTTCCGTCAGGTGAGAACGTCGGAATCTGCTCCGAACCATTCTCCGAAAGCTTCTTAAGATTCTTTGTCTCTACATTATATATATAGTAGTCTGCGGTGAACGAACGGCGGTAAATGCGTTTGTAGTTGGTTTCGATAAGCAGGAACTTACCGTTGTCGGTCATCTCATAATCATCGAAAGCATCTATTTTTGCGCCTTTGGTGTCATTGACATCAAACAAGACCTTGGTCTGTTTGCCGGTTTTGAAAGAGAAAGCAACAATCTGTTTGCCGTCACCGGAGATTTGAGCAAACTCCGATGTCCCGCTAATTGGCGTCATGCCGGATATTCGTTTTGCGGCAAACTCGCCGTCGGTGAAGGCTTTAAGTGAAATGGAATCGCCCGCATGTAGGAGCGTTGCCGTTAATACAGCTGCACACATAAGTAAAAATCGTTTCATTTTCGTATGGTTTTATGTTTGCAAAAGTACTAAAATTTAGTATCTTTGCAAAGCAAATGGACCAATTATATAACGATTTCAGTCATTGGATTCGCCGTCAGTTCCCATTCCGTGTTCAGAAGCTGTCGGTTGATGCGGGCTTTACCTGTCCTAACCGTGACGGCAGGCTGAGCACGGGTGGCTGTATTTATTGCGACAATAATACATTCAATCCAGCATATTGTGACCGCAAAAAGACTGTTGCTGAGCAGTTGGAAGACGGCAAGAGATTCTTTTCCAGAAAATATCCGGAGATGAAGTATCTTGCATACTTCCAGGCTTTCACCAATACTTACGGGTCAATTGACCATTTGAAAATGCTCTATGAAGAGGCGCTGGACGTTGAAGATATTGTTGGAATAGTCATCGGGACACGACCGGATTGCGTCAGTGAGGATTTACTTGATTATCTTCAAGAGCTCAGCAAGCATACATTTGTCCTAGTGGAATACGGAATAGAAACGACAAATGACGATACTCTCCGACTTATAAACCGTGGTCATGATTTTGAATGCAGCCGTCGGGCGATAGAAGAAACGGCTAAAAGAGGAATATTAACAGGTGGACATATCATACTTGGGCTGCCCGGTGAGGATGCATCAGAAAGTATTCGTCAGGCTTCCGTCATATCTTCATTGCCACTTAATATCCTCAAAGTCCATCAACTTCAAGTCATCCGTGGCACGAAGTTGGCTAGAATGTATAGCGAAAAGCCATTCCATCTCTATTCTGTCGACGAATATATTCATCTTATAGGGGAATACATTCGTCACCTCAGGCCATCGCTGGTACTGGAACGCTTTGTAAGCCAGAGTCCGAAAGAATTGTTGATTGCTCCGAAATGGGGCTTGAAGAATTATGAATTCACCAATCTTCTTAACAATTACCTTAAGAAGAATGGAATTTATCAGGGTGAATTATTTGCCGAGCATGTGTGAGAAGTCATCCATCTTAAGAAGCTCTTCAGTACTAGTCTTTGAATTCTTCTTCATGAAAATGTTGACCTTGTCGATGTTGTCACTGCTAAAGAAATTGTGACCCATCGACTGGTTGACTACCCATTGTATGCGGGCAACATGCATGTCACGCTCAATCTGACTGCGTGCGTCGAAGCTCTTGAGTGGATATTGGCTCATAAGATAGAACACTACACAATCAGGAACAATATTGTCACGGGTCATGGCTTTCCGCTGTTCGGCTGAATAGTATTTCTTATAGACCGGATAATTGGCTCCGAGATACTTGTCCAGAGAGATTCCGATAGTCTGATCGCCCACAATTACACTTTGGTCTAAAGCCGAAAGCTGTGCGTAAATGCGTGGAATCTTCAAGTCCGGAAGCAACTTCTTCAAGTGAGTGAACACTGAATTGAACTGAGCATTGAGTGAATCCATGTTCGCATACTGGGTCTCCGCGTCTGTCATAAGACTCTGTAGACGAGGATCTTGATAGAAGTTGATAAACTTATTGTTGATGTCAGGGTCTGTTGCATCGCCCAACTGCAGTACATCTTCAAGCAACGTACGGGTCTCCATAGGATACTCAGTGTTCATCTCCTGAAGTGCAGAGTAGTCGGCAGTAGTCAGATAGCGGTATTCCAGACGGTCATAGCGCTCTACTTTGACAAGTGGGGCATTCTCGTCGTCGTCGGCTTGGAATTTCATCTGGCAGCCAACGCAGAGTACTATCATCAGAATTAATATGGAATAAAGCTTTTTCAATGACAATCAGTTTCTTTATCGATTACGACTGCAAAAGTACTTAAATTAATTTTAAAAGCCAAACATTTTGCTAAAAAAGTTAAATTTAAATCCGCTAAAATGTCGTTTAACTTTAAAATAGTGAAAAATATAGTATCTTTGTAGACCAAATAAAGATACAAAACAACTTGAAATGAACAAGCGCAAACTAACAACTATTCTATTTGCTGCCCTCGCGTCGACAATGATGGCGGCTCAAAAACAATTCACTGTTATTGTGACAAATCCTTCGTCAAAGGCTAAGGAAGACGCTCCGGTAGCAGTTACAATACCCCATGACGGTGCATGGCAGAGTGCTATCGTCACACTAAATGGTAAGGAAATTCCTTCACAGTTGGACGATTTAGACCAAGACGGATGGATGGACGAACTGGCTTTCACGACAAATATCGCAAAGAAAGAAACTCAACGTTTTACCGTCACACTGAAAGATGAACTGCCGGATAAGGCTTATCCGGCACGTACATTTGCCGAGATAGTTCTCCGCAATCCTAAAGTAAAGGAGAAGAACAAGCACAACTACTACTTGCAGGAGCTTTCGCTCAACAAGGAGTGCTATGATCCATACCATCTTCCTCATCATCATGGAGTGGCATTCGAGAACGAACTCATCGCAATGCGTATCTATTTTGATGAACGCCAGACCATCGACCTATATGGAAAATATCACAAAGGACTGGAGCTGAAGGAAACTCAGTTCTATACAGATAAGGCTCAGAAGGCCGCAGGCTATGGTGATGATATTCTCTGGGTTGGCAAGACTTTCGGCTTCGGAGCACTCCGTGGCTGGGACGGCACTAACTCCCTGATGATAACCGATGTTGAAAACCGTGACCAGCGCATCATCAGTCAAGGTCCCGCAAGGACAATTGTCGAGGTGGTAGACAGAGGCTGGAAACCTCAGGGAAGCAAGATCAGAATGAATATGACAATCCGTTACACATTGTGGGCTGGTCATCGTGACATGGACGTTGATGTTCATTTGTCTCACCCGGCAGCCAATGTCGGATTCTCAACAGGTCTGATAAACGTCAAGAACTCGGCAGAATTCTCCGACAAGCACGGTCTTCGCGGATTGTGGGGAACCGATTGGCCTGCCGGAACAAGCGATACCATAAACTGGAAGCGTGAGACTGTCGGCATGGGAATCTATATTCCCGACAGCATTCTTAAGAAAGAACTGCCGGCGAATAGCGATAACTATGGTTTCGTGATTGGCACAACCGGACGTGACATGAGGTATAAGTTGACTTATACCAGTGATGATGAGGACTTTGGATACCATAACTCAAAGGATTGGTTCAACTTCCTTAAGGATTGGCGGAAGGACGTTGAGAGTCCTGTAGAAGTCAAGGTAGAAGGCTAGTAAATTCATATCAGAAAACAAGTAACGGCTAAACGCTTTGTAAAAGATGCCCAATTGGCTTGTAAAAGATACCCAATTAGCTTGTAAAAGATACCCAATTAGAAGCTAAAAGATACCCTTTTACAAACCAATCAGGCACGTTTTAGCAAAGAGGTTGATAATCAACAGTTTATAATGATATTCTATTTTTCAGGCACAGGCAATACCCGTTGGGCGGCAAAAGAGGTTGCTAAGGCAACAAATGAGCAGCTGGTTTACATCCCGGATGTAATTTCCGGCGACTGTACTTTTACCCTTCAACCGGACGAGAGGATAGGATTCGTCTTTCCGATTCACGGCTGGCGACCTCCGGTACTTGTCCTGAAATTCATCAGCAAACTCCACATAGACCACAGCGGGCACTATACCTACGCGCTTGTTACGGCTGGCGACAGTATCGGATTGGCTATGGATTATCTCTCCCGACCACTGGCTGAAAAAGGAATGCACATTGATTCAGCCTTCTCGCTCATCATGCCGGAGAGCTACGTCGGTTTGCCGTTCATGGATGTTGACCCGAAAGAGCGTGAAAAAAGAAAGAAACAAAAGGCAGCGGCTGACCTCCAAAGATATATAAGTGTTATAGACAAACGGGAGAAAGGTGTTAATGAACTTATTTTCGGACTATTGCCGGGATTCTTCTCAGGACCCGTTGGCAGTTTCTTTGTCAAGCACCTTATTACAGATAAGCCATTCCATGTTGACAGTGACAAGTGTATTGGCTGCGGAACATGTGAGAAGGTCTGCCCTGTTGATGACATATCGCTCATTGACTATCAGGAAAAGAAAGTACCGGAGTGGAATCACAATGGTGAATGTCTGACATGTTTCTCTTGCTATCATCATTGTCCTGTCAAAGCGATAGAGTACGGACACAGGACAAAGCATAAGGGACAGTACTTCTTTAAATTATAAATCAGAAATTATAAATTAGAAACAAGAGTATGAGAAAGATTCTACTTTCGATTTGTTTTGCACTGATTTCGCTTGGCATGCATGCCTCGAAAGCGAACTCTCTGCCTGTTGTGGTAACGCAACCTGACGGAACTACACTCACCGTTATGCTTCATGGCGATGAGAATGTAAGCTGGTACACGGCTCTCGATGGTACATTGCTTGTCAATGAAGGTGGTAATTATTATGTTGCCGAGGTATCAGACAATGGCTCACTGACGGCTAGCAGTATTCTGGCTCATGACCCATTGCAGCGCACTCAGACAGAAGCCAATCTCGCTCTGGCGCAGGATAAGTTAGCATTCGTCCGCTATGCATCCCCTCTACTAGGTCAGGCAGGAGCTCCTTCCTTGTTTGCTCAGCACCATGGACTGACAAAGCAGATGCAAATCCGCAATGACAGTACGCTTTTCCCGCATGTAGGCAGCCCTAAGGCACTTGTTATCCTTGTGGAATTCTCTGATTCTTTGTTTACCATCAGTAATCCTAAGGCAAGCTTCAACGATTATCTCAACAATGAATCCGGAGGCATTGCCAATCGTGGAAATGGCGAAAACAAAAACCCGAAAGGCGTAAGAGGATATTTCAAGGACATTAGCTTCGGTAAGTTCTCGCCGGAGTTCGATTTGGTAGGACCAGTCCGCTTGCAGCATCCGATGTCTTACTATGGAGCTGGCAATGACAATACAAACGCTTTGGTACGCGATGCTTGCAATGCCATTGACGATAGCGTTGATTTCAGCCAGTATGATTCCAACAATGACGGCTATGTCGATTTGGTTTATGTTATCTATGCCGGGCATTCAGAAAGTGAGTCGGGCAATAACAGAAATGATATATGGCCTGAGTCAGGATACGGCAGTTTCGGCACTTATGATGGCAAGACGGTATACAGATATGGAGTCAACAATGAGTTGAACGGACGTGAGACCAGCCGCAATAAATATATAAACGGTATAGGTCTCTTCTGCCATGAGTTCTCCCATTGCATGGGACTTCCTGATGTTTATGCGACAGACGGCTCAGTTGGCTACAACGCCGACAACTTCGGAATGGAGTATTGGGACGTTATGGATGGCGGAGAGTATGTCCGTAGTGGACGTTATCCGACAGCTTACACCGCTTGGGAGAGAGAAGTAATGGGCTGGACTTCAGTCGATACTCTGTCAGATACTACCCATGTTGAGATGGCTTATATTGACAAGGAAAATGACTCATTGGCCCGTGCGTATAAGGTTGTTAACCCGTCTGTCAGCAATGAAGCATTCTATCTGCAGAATATCCAGAACCAAGGATGGAACAGATATTTGCCAGGTCACGGACTGCTAGCTTATCGTGTAAGCTATTCCAAGGACGATGTGTATTTCCTGGACAATCCGAATAACGGTTCGAAACCACGGATTGTTTGCATTCCGGCTGACGGACGACTCGGAGCAATGGCAAGTTACTCGGGCGACCCGACACCTGAAAACTACTATGCCGATATGGCAGGGGACACTTATCCTGGTACAACGGGCAATGACTCTATACCTTTCTTTATAACTTATGCAGGAGATTCGATTGTAAAGCCACTGCTCAATATAAAGGAGGAAAATAAAATAGTGTCATTCGATTTCCTTGGTGCTAAGCGAATTGTTGACGCTATTGCCAATGTCAAGGTAGACAATAAGGCAGACGGAAAGATATATAATATCAATGGTCAATTTGTCGGTACTGACCCGGCACGTTTGCCGAAGGGATTATATATCATGAATGGAAAGAAAGTTATACTGTAAATAACATATAACCAATAAAAAGAAGAATCCCCATCAGGCTAACCAATTAGTTGTGCTTGGTGGGGATTCTTCTTTGCTTAATAAACTCTTGGACCGAATATTGCGGTGCCAACCCGTACCAAAGTGCTCCGGCACTGGACGGCTATCTTGTAATCGTGAGACATGCCCCAAGAGCGTTCCTTGAACTCATCGTCATCGGCGAAGTATTTCGCTTTGACTTCGTCAAAGAAGTTAGCGGCTGTCATCATCTCATGGCGGATCTGTTCCTGTTCATCGACATTCGATGCCATCATCATCAATCCGCAGATATGGACGTTCTTCAGGTCTCGCCATTCGCCATCAGCCAACAGCTGGCGGCAGGCATCCAAGGTCAATCCGTACTTCGTTTCCTCTTCAGCTATGTGAAGTTCCAACAGAATCTTTATGACTCTGTCGTGCTTTGCAGCTTGCTTGTTGATTTCCTTCATCAGCTTCATGCTGTCGACAGCCTCTATCATTGAAATATATGGGGCTATATATTTCACTTTGTTTGTTTGCAGATGACCGATGAAGTGCCACTCAATATCCTTTGGAAGAGTCTCTACCTTCTTCTGGAGTTCCTGCTCATGGCTCTCGCCGAATACCCTCTGACCGGCTTTGTAGGCAGCTTCGATATATTCATTGGGATGAAATTTACTGATAGCTACCAGACGGACGCCGTCAGGCAGGTTGTCCAGGACATCATGTAAATTCTTAGCTACGTCAACCATTCGTTAAACCTCCTTGGTGCTCTGTGCCGTGTGCTCGAAGACATCCATTATCTTTGTCTCAGTGACAGCGGCAATGACATAATCAATGGCAGTGCCATTCATGACTTCCTCGACATTCTTGACGGCTGACTGTACAGTGCCGCCCTGAACTAAGTAGGTCACGCTAGTGCGCTTCTCTTTCTCTGTCTTCTCGTCTATGGTAATGAATGACAGCTTTGCCTTGTACCAACGGTCGTCGGACTCGGCATCACTAAAGAATATCTCTCCGTATGAAGCAGGTGTGATGGCTTTAACTTCGAATTCGCCGCTTATGTAGTGGCTCATTTCCTTAGTTATACGCTCCTCAGCCTCGCCGAAACTTAACGCATCGACAACATACTGCTCGATTACTTTCTTTTGCTGACCGTCCTCCATCATCTTGTCATAACGGACTCGCGTTTCAAACCATTGTGCGGTTCTTGTTCTCATATTTCTTGTGTTTTACTTATTTTTTATCTTTTCAGCGTGCAAAGATAATAAAAAAATCTGTACCTTTGCAATTCAGTAGAAAAGAATAAATTATTATGCCAGAAATTTCAGTACGCGGATTAGAGATGCCTGAGTCGCCAATCAGAAAGTTGGCGCCACTTGCAAACGATGCAAAGAAGCGTGGCATTAAGGTGTATCATCTGAACATAGGTCAGCCCGACCTTCCTACACCTCAGTGCGGACTTGATGCATTGAAGAAGATTGACCGCAAAATACTTGAATATTCTCCAAGCCAGGGTTACTTGAGTTACAGGCAGAAACTTATACCTTATTATAAGAAGTTCAATATCAACATAACTCCTGACGATATTATCATAACAAGTGGAGGCTCCGAGGCTGTGCTCTTTGCTTTCATGGCGTGCCTTAATCCCGGAGATGAGATTATCGTTCCTGAGCCGGCTTATGCCAACTATATGGCTTTCGCTATATCTGCCGGAGCAAAGATACGTACTATCACGACAAGTATTGAAGAGGGATTTGCCCTGCCTAAGGTTGAGAAGTTCGAGGAACTTATCAATGAGAAGACAAGGGCAATTATGATATGTAATCCTAACAATCCTACGGGCTATCTTTATACTCGTCGGGAGATGAATCAGATTCGTGACCTTGTCCGTAAGTATGACCTGTATCTTTTCTCTGATGAGGTTTATCGTGAGTACATCTATACAGGTTCGCCTTATATCAGTGTGCTGAATCTCGAAGGATTGGAAGATAACGCAGTACTTATAGACTCTGTTTCAAAGCGCTACAGTGAATGCGGAATCCGTATCGGAACCCTTATAACCCGTAATCCTGAGATCCGTCGGGCTGTGATGAAATTCTGTCAGGCTCGTCTTTCTCCACCATTGATAGGACAGATTGTCGCTGAGGCTTCATTGGATGCCCCGGAAAGCTATTATAGAGATGTCTATGATGAATATGTTGAGCGTCGAAAGACACTCATCGATGGTCTTAACCGTATTCCGGGAGTCTATTCTCCAATTCCAATGGGTGCTTTCTATACAGTGGCTAAGCTTCCTGTCGACGACAGTGAGAAGTTCTGCCGTTGGTGTCTTACCGACTTCAATTATGAGGGTGAGACGGTTATGATGGCTCCTGCATCAGGATTCTACACCACTCCGGGTGCCGGAATTAATCAGGTCCGTATAGCTTATGTCTTGAAGAAGGAAGACCTGCAACGTGCTCTGGTCGTTTTACGTAAGGCGCTTGAGCAGTATCCGGGTCGGGTAGACTCTGATTTGTAGTCCATTTTATTATTAATTGTAAAGTATTTAGTATTTAAGCATGAACTTACCATTATTCATCGCGCGTCGAATTTACGGCAGTCAGGACAACCGAAAGAAGGTTTCTCGACCTGCTATAACAATTTCTACTATCGGTGTGGCAATCGGACTTGCTGTGATGATAGTAACGGTAAGTGTAGTGCTGGGGTTCAAGCATTCCATAAGGGATAAGGTCGTAGGCTTTGGCGGACATATAACGGTTGCCAATTTCCTTACTTTGCAGTCGAGTGATCAGTATTCTATTCAGATGGATGATTCGATGACCACGGTCCTGAAGAAGATTCCCGGTGTAAAGCATGTTAGTCGATATGCCTTGAAACAAGGGATTCTCAAGACTGATAATGACTTCCTTGGAGTCATGCTTAAAGGTGTTGGCCCTGAATATGATGAGTCTTTCTTGAAGAAGAACATGGTAGAGGGAACTTTGCCGGTGTTCTCTGACAAGGAGAGTCAAAACAAGATAGTAATCTCCCGGCAGATGGCTGATAAACTTAAAGTTAAGTCGGGTGACAAGATATTCGCCTACTTTATCAGTGCTCAGGGAGTCCGTACTCGTCGGTTTACCATTAGTGGCATTTATGAAACCAATCTCCAACGGTTTGATGAGGCTATGTGCTTTACCGACTTATACACCTGCGTAAAGCTTAATGGCTGGCTTGACGGCGAAGCGAGTGGGGCAGAGCTTGAGGTCAATGACTTCAACCAATTGCAGCAAGTGGCGGATAATGTAGCCAATCGGGTAAACAGAACGCTTGACAAATATGGCAATACTTATTCTTCGGCTACTGTAAAGGAGATGAATCCACAGATATTCTCATGGCTTGACCTTATGGATTTGAATGTCTGGATTATACTTGGTCTGATGATAGCTGTGGCTGCCGTTACAATGATTTCCGGTTTGCTAATCATTATCCTTGAGCATACAAAGATGATTGGAGTACTCAAGGCTCTTGGCGCACGTAATAAGACAATACGTCATATATTCCTCTGGTTTGCCACATTCATCATCGGAAGAGGACTGCTTATTGGCAATGCGATTAGCTTAGGCATAATTGTCTTGCAGAAGTATACTGGTTTCGTGAAGCTGGATCCACAAACATATTATGTAAGTACAGTTCCAGTTGAATTGAATTGGCCGATAATCATTGCCATTAATCTTGCCACATTATTTATATGTGTCTTTATTCTTATAGCTCCTAGCTATCTTATTTCCCATATTCATCCGGCAAAGAGCATGCATTACGAGTAGTGTTTGCACAAAAAAGGACGATTTGAGCAAAAAAGAGACGAAACATTTGGTCATAAAGAAATAATGTAATAACTTTGCACGAAATTTAAGAATTTGTGCAATTATTATGGAATCACCGACGAGTTTCAACTCACTTATTGAAGACACTATAAAGAACCATTGGGACCGCGATGCGCTTACGGACTATAAAGGAGCTACACTGCAATTCCACGATGTAGCTCGCAAGATAGAGAAACTTCATATTCTCTTTGAGCACAGCGGAATAAAGCAAGGCGACAAGATAGCTCTTTGTGGACGTAATTCCGCAATGTGGGCAGCTGCTTTCCTTGCTACGCTGACTTACGGAGCAATAGCCGTACCTATACAGCATGAATTCACTCCGGAGCAGATTTACAATATCGTGAATCACTCAGACGCCCGTCTTCTGTTTGTTGGGGACGTTGTTGCCACAACAATAGATGCTGAGCAGATGCCGGCACTTGAGGGAATAGTATATATTCCGGACTTCTCTCTTGTATTATCACGTTCTGAAGACCTTACATACGCTCGTGAGAACCTCAATGCCCTCTATGGTCATAAGTATCCGAAATTCTTCCATCAGGAGCATGTCAACTACTTCAAGGACAAGCCCGATGATATTTGCATGATTAATTATACCAGTGGAACCACCGGATTCTCCAAGGGCGTAATGTTGTCTTATCGGATTATGACAAGCAATATGCAATGGGCTTTCCAATGCATAAAGCCTCATGTAAAAGACGGCAGCAATGTTCTGAGCATGTTGCCTATGGCTCACATGTATGGACTTACGTGCGAATTCCTTTGCGAGTTTATATTTGGTAATCACCTTTTCTTCCTCACCCGTCTGCCGAGTCCAACGTTTATCGCCCAGGCTTGTGCTGACATTAAGCCGGCAATGGTTGTTGCCGTGCCGATGGTTATTGAGAAGATTATCCGCAAGAAGATATTCCCTAAAATCCAGAGTCAGCCAATGCATTTGCTGATGAACATGCCGGTTATCAACCGTAAGATAAAGGACAGAATCCGTCAGGATGTATTGGATGTTCTGGGCGGAAACCTCTATGAAGTTCTTGTAGGTGGAGCTGGACTTAACCCTGAGATAGAACGGTTCCTTACAAATATAGGATTCCCTATCACAATGGGCTATGGTACAACTGAGACAGGCCCTATGATTACCTATAGTGACTACCATGACTTTGAGAACGGGTCGTGTGGGACAGCCGTTATCAATATGGAAGTTAAGATTCTTAGCCCTGATCCTGAGAACATTCCGGGGGAGATTGTCACTCGTGGCGATAATGTCATGAACGGCTATTTCAAGAACCCAGAGGCTACCAAGGCAGTTCTTGACGACGAGGGATGGTTCCATACAGGTGATCTGGCTACTATGAGTGCTGATGGTCACGTGTTTATCAGAGGCAGAATAAAGAATATGCTGCTTGGTGCCAATGGTCAGAACATCTATCCGGAGGAGATAGAGAATAAGCTAAACTCGATGACTATGGTCAACGAAAGCCTTGTTATCCAGCATGGCGATAAGCTTGTCGGCTTGGTACATCCTGATATGGAGACTGCCCACAACCTCGGTCTTAACGATAATGACATAAATGAAATTATGGAGCAGAACCGTGTTGAGTTGAACAAAACCCTTCCTTCATTCTGCAAAATTTCAACCGTTAAGATTCATCCGGAGGAGTTTGCCAAGACACCTAAGAAGAGCATAAAGCGCTATCTTTACCAAAATGCAGTTTAAATATTTCAGTTATATTTCATTTTCGTGCACAAAAAGTTTTGAAGTGTGTAATTAATATTGTACCTTTGCACAAAATTTGAAAAACTGTGCAATGGAAACAATTCCAAGCTTTAACGCCCTAATCGAGAAGAGTATTATCGATCATTGGGATTTGGACGCGCTAACCGACTATAAGGGCAAGACCCTTCAATATCATGATGTGGCGCGCAAAATAGATAAACTACACATTATGTTCGAGGCAAGCGGTGTGCAGAAAGGCGATAAGATAGCCCTCTGCGGCCGCAATTCATCAACATGGGCAGCTGCTTTTCTGGCCATTCTGACTTACGGAGCCGTGGCAGTGCCTATTCTTCATGAGTTCCTTCCCGAACAGATTCACAACATAGTCAATCATTCCGACGCAAAGATTCTTTTCGTTGGCGATGTCGTCGCTACTCAGATTGACGCCACGAAGATGCCAAAACTCGAGGGAATAATCTATCTTCCTGATTATTCGCTTGTAGTTTCGCGCACCGACAAACTTACTTTCGCCCGTGAACACCTTAACGAAATGTTCGGGCAGCGCTATCCGAAGTTCTTCCGTCAGGAGCATGTCCACTACTATCATGAGCAGAGTCCCGACGAACTTGCTCTGATAAACTATACGAGTGGCACGACAGGACATTCCAAAGGAGTGATGATTCCTTACCGCGCCATGTGGAGCAATGCCGACTTTGCAGAGCATGTCCTTGGCAAAGTCCTCAAGGCGGGCGACAATGTCATAAGCATTTTGCCTATGGCCCACATGTATGGCATGGCTTTTGAGTTTATATTCGAGTTCCTCAAAGGTATGCACATCTTCTATCTCACCCGTGTTCCTTCTCCTGCAATTATATCTCAGGCATTGGCAGAAGTCAAGCCTGTTATAATGATTTCAGTTCCACTTGTCATAGAGAAGATAATACGAAAGAAAGTATTCCCAAAGATACAAAACAACCGAATGCGCATTTTGCTGGGCATGCCGGTCATTAATAAGAAAGTCCGTGAGAAGATTTGCGAGCAAGTTCTTGAGGCTTTTGGCGGAAAGCTGTATGAAGTCATCATTGGCGGAGCAGCTCTGAACGGCGAAGTCGAGCACTTCCTCAAGCAGATTGGGTTCCCTTATACAGTAGGTTATGGAGCCACAGAATGCGCCCCGATTATTTGCTATCGCGATTGGCATACATTCGTCGAGGGCTCATGCGGACAGGCTGCCTACCACATGAAGGTGAAAATTGACAGTGCAGATCCGGAAAGCGAGCCGGGCGAAATACTCACGAAAGGTCCAAACGTACTGCTTGGATACTACAAGAATCCAGAGGCAACAGAAGCTTCTATCGACAGTGATGGCTGGTTCCATACAGGCGATTTAGGTCTTATGGATGGCGATGGGAATGTCTTCATAAAGGGACGCT